>Ga0210384_10000757_pt1 | contig 48016 bp, 37 predicted proteins | sample IncBWH2MmetaG_FD_160574 | JGI IMG/M metagenome (GOLD analysis project Ga0210384, IMG submission 160574) | Forest soil microbial communities from Barre Woods Harvard Forest LTER site, Petersham, Massachusetts, United States - Inc-BW-H-2-M | ecosystem: Environmental > Terrestrial > Soil >... | reverse complement strand
CCAGAGTTGCCGATGCTCTGCTGGATGATGTTGGGGATGACCGCACGCTGGACGATTGGGCGCATGTTGCCGGAATGGCCCGCCGTACTTTCATGCGTGCGTTTTCGGCTCAGGCGGGCATGTCATTTGGCCGTTGGCGACAGCAGGCGCGGTTGTTTGCTGCCCTTGAGATGCTGGCACAAAGGAAATCTGTCACGGAGGTGGCTATCGCAGTCGGTTACGACAGCGTAAGTGCCTTCATTGAAATGTTTCGGACGATGCTGGGAACCACACCACAGACATACTTTCGAGGCAGGTGTTCGTTCGTGGCCACGCGGTAGAGCCGTGGGTTCCAGGATGACGGGCAAACCGGAAGTTATCGGTTCGTCGGATTAGTATCGATAAACGCGCTTGCGTTTACCGATTGAATTCCACATGCATGGTTAATCAGATATCCGGAAACTGACGCATCGTGGATGAATAACAAGAAGAGACATGCACGACGTCGGGAATTAGAAGATTTGTTCCTGGCGGCGGAGATTTCCGAAGGAGCCGATGTTGGCGATGATGAAGGTGGCGGTGAAGCGGTTTTCGGTGCGGACCTGGCCGAGGTTGATGCGGCGGTATTCGAGGGCGAGGCCGCAGCAGTTTCCGTTGTAGCTGATTTGGACGAGCTGGCTTTGCAGGATTTGGTTGGTGAAATCGTAGCTAATGCCAGTGGTGAAATTGAATCCCTTGCGCGTCAAGTTTCCGTAGCCCATTAGGGCGCGAACCTGGTTAGAGAGCGGCTGCGAGAAGGCCACAAAGCCCGGCGGGGGTACGGGAGGAAGATCGGCTTGCACGGGATTGTCGTTCAAGCGGAAGTAGGCGACGGTGGCGAAGAATTCACTGTAAGGCTTCACCTTCAGAAGCGTGCCGACGGTGACGAGCCGATCAATTTGAGTATCGTATTGGAGGATTTGCTCGACGTCATACTTACCGCCGGGCATGATCTTGAAATCGCTGATGATGGGAGACCAATTGCGTGGACCGAAGGCGAAGGCAAAGGGCGATATGGAGTCGAGCGCCTGGAAGACGTTGCGCTGACCGTCCTGGATGGCGCCGCCGAACGTGGGATCAAAATAGTGAGCCTGGAAGATGCTCCAGGAGAGCAGTTCCTCGGGCTGGCCGTCGCCAGTCTTAACGAATAGCCGCTGGGTGATACCGTATTCGAGCTGGTTGGTGTCGGTGAGGGTCGCATCGGAATCGAAGCGAATAAAATCCGCAATGTTGTTTACGCCCCCAACATAGTGATAGGCGATCGCAGGCTCGATGGTGTGTTTGTACCTCTTGCGCGGTTTGTTCTTGTCCAGAGAGGAGCGATCAAAAAAGCGTTCGAGAGTGGGCAGGCGGAGGTCAACGGTGAGCTCGCCGGTGTTCCGGGTGAGGTATTGGGAGCTCAATTGCCCCGCGGAATTGTAGGAGTCGCCGTAGTAGGTGGTGCGGAAGGTTGCAGACGTGGTGACACCAAGCCACGAACCGAAGTGGAGCGGAACGGTCACAGTTGGGGCGAATTCGGTGCGCGGAACGAATGCGGGCGTATCCAGAGGAGTGTCGTCCTGGCGGTGAAGCGCGTCGACAAAGGCGTCGAAGGAAAAATAGACGGGAAGATTTTGCCAGGGCGCTTGTTCCACGGAGCTGAAGAATACTTCGGGAGCGTCACGCAGCGAGACGCTGATGGCCGGAGTCGTCACGCCGGTCGTGGTGTTTGTGACGGGAATGCTGAGGAAGGTTTTGTCGGATAGGGAAGCGAAGTTCAGACTGAAACCGCGGAAATTGTTCGTCAGAAAGCTGGCGCTGCGTACTTCGGAAGTGATGGCATCGCCAAAGGTGTCGGCAAAGGCCAGCCGAAAGGTCAGCGAAGAGAGTTCGTTAAGATCGGTGACGGCGCGCCAGCCGTTGGGCAGGAGAGACTGAGATTCGAGTTGCATCTGATGGCCGCCTTGTTTTTCAAGGACGGTGGTGCCGTTCGGTCCGGGCTCGTTAATGCCGCGGTCGATCACGCCATAGTAGGTGTATCTAATTGAAGTATTCTCGAAAGGACGAGCGCGGAATTCACCGCGCTCGGCGGAGCCGCGCTTGGTGAGCAGCTCGGCCCCCGCCGTAATATCAAACCAAGGCCGCGGAGCCAAGTACACGGCATCCCCTAGAACAAAACCCTTGCTGTTGCTCTGGGCGACCACGGGGATAAGGATTCCGGACTGACGAATTTTTTCTCCGGCTGGCGCGGTGGCGTAGGGGAGCCAGAGGAGCGGGACACGGTAGAGGCGGAAGTTGGCGCTGACCAAGGCGACGGTCTTACCGAGACGAATGCGGGTGTGCTGGGAATAAAACTGCCACGTGGGATGTTGGGGGTCGCAAATCGTAATCCAGCCGCGGCTGACGAGATAGATGTCGTCAGCCAAGCGTTCGACCTCCGGAGCCTGGAAATAGATAGGATTCTGAGAAATCAGAATTAAGGGATTGGCACGGCGTTCGATTTTGACGGTGCCGCGAACATTGGTGAAGGTGCCATGGCCGGTGCTTACGTTGTAGTGAGCCTCATCGGCCTCTAGGTGTTCATTGTTGTAATCGAAGCGGACATGGCCGCGAGCAAGGGACTCGGAAGTTTTTTCGTTGTATTCGACGTGATCGGCCTGGAGGCGTTCGTCTCCATAGTGAATGTCGACATCCTCGTCAGCAATATACAAGTCGCCGCGTTTTTGCTGCGGGCCGCGAGACCATATCTCAACATCGCCAGCTTTTACGGAGTGCAGGCCGGCCTGCTGCGCGAAGGAAACAGGTAACGCCGGGCCGAAGAGAGAATAAAGGAGCGCCGTGAGGAAGAGAAGGGACCGGAGCGCGGACGTAATCCGGGCATGGAAGTGACCATTCACGCGGGACATTTGTGCGATGAGAACAGTTGGATAGCCTAGCATGCGGCTGGGGGGATGTGTAGAAGAGTCGAGGTGCGGTGCCGGAGGTAAAGCGCGTAAGGGTGTTTCGTCCCTGAAAGCAGTGGAACGAAACGCGGGGACGGTGTGGCGCGTCTTTGTGAGCACGGATCAGTTTGCCATTCCAGAAACAATTGATGCACGCCGTGGCATTGGGGAGGTATGATGCCCGGCCTTGATAACTAGGGGGGATAGTATGCGCAGCGTTTCGTCTACATTCAGGATTATTTTGGCGCCAGTGACATTTTGTCTTGCTCTGGCGTTCGCTTTGCCCGGTGGACTGGCGGGCCAGTCAAGCGTAACTGACAAGCTGAAAAATTTGGAGTTTCGAGAGATCGGGCCGGCAGTGATGGGTGGGCGCATCGACGATTTCGGCGTCGTCGAGAGCAATCCGAACATTGTGTATGTGGGAACGGCGTCGGGCGGGGTGTGGAAGACGACGAATAACGGGACGACGTGGGAGCCCGTGTTTGACAAGGAAAGTGTTTCGACGATTGGCGATATTGCGATCGCGCCGTCTGATCCGGCGGTGGTGTGGGTCGGCACCGGAGAGCCGAACAACAGGCAAAGCTCGTCCTGGGGGGATGGAATCTACAAGTCGCTGGATGCCGGGAAGACGTGGCAGAAGATGGGGCTGACGGCGACGCATCACATCGGCCGCATTGTGATTCACCCGCGGAATCCGGAGGTCGTGTACGCGGCGGCGCTGGGACATTTGTGGGGGCCGAACCCGGAGCGCGGCGTTTACAAGACGACGGATGGCGGGAAGACGTGGAATCAAGTGTTGAAAATCAATGACGACACAGGCGTGAGCGATATCGCGATGGACCCGGAAAGCCCGGATACGCTTTATGCGGCGGCGTATGAGCGGCGGCGGACTCCGTTTGGATTTAACGGCGGTGGACCTGATAGCGCGGTTTACAAGACCGTGGACGGCGGAGCGACCTGGAAGAAATTGGTGAAAGGGCTGCCATACGAAAACGGCGGCGACACCGGGCGAATCGGGCTGGATATTTACCGGAAGGATCCGAACATCGTGTATGCCATCGTGCAGCATGAAAAAGGCGGAACCTATCGCAGCGAGGACAAGGGCGAGACCTGGAAGAAGATGGGGGATACGAATCCGCGTCCTTCGTATTACAGCCAGATTCGGATCGACCCCAACAATGACCTGCGAATCTGGGAGCTTGGCGCACAGATGTTTTATTCGGAGGACGGAGGAAAGACGTTTTCGACGCAGCGAGTGAAGGGCATACACGGAGATTTTCACGCGATGTGGATCGATCCGGCGGATTCGAATCACGTCATTACCGGATCGGATGGTGGGATTCACTGGAGCTACGACAACGGACGGACTTGGGACTTTATCAACACGATCGCGATCGGGCAGTTTTATGAAGTTGGGCTGGACAACGAAAGACCTTACAAAATCTGCGGCGGCTTGCAGGACAACGGAAGCTGGTGCGGGCCGAGCATGTCTTTGACGCGAGACGGCATTATCAACTCAGACTGGACGCTGATGCCTGGCGGCGACGGATTTTATGCGCGAATCGACTACGCGGAGCCGTGGATCGTTTATACGGAATCACAGGACGGCCATCTTTCGCGGCGTGACGAACATACCTCGCAACAGCGGGAGATCATGCCGGAAGCGAAGGCCGGGGAACCGCATTACAGATTCCAGTGGAACTCGCCGGTGGAAGTTTCGGCACACGATCACAAGACGATTTATTACGGCGGAAATTATTTGTTCAAGTCGACGGACCGCGGTGATTCGTGGACGCGGTTGGGTGGTGATCTGACTACGGGCGTGGACCGTAATAAGCTGCAAATTTTTGGGAAGACGCCGGACAAGAGTACGTTGTCGCGGCACGATGGCGTCGAAGAGTACCCGACGATTACAACTTTGAGCGAATCGCCGTTGACGCCGAACGTGTTGTGGGTGGGAACGGACGACGGCAATGTGCAAGTATCGCGCGACGGCGGGAAGACATGGAAGAACGTGGCGTTGCGCGTACCTGGAGTGCCCAAGGGGACTTATGTGACGCGCGTGGTGGCGTCGAAGTACGCGGAGGGGGCGGCGTTTGTGACGTTTGATGGACACCGCACTGACGACTATAACGTCTACCTATTTCAGACGTCAGATTATGGAGAGACTTGGAAGTCGATTCGCAACGGAATTCCGGATTCGGCGGGAAGCGTGCACGTGGTGCGAGAGCATCCCCGGAGTGCGAACTTGCTCTTCGCGGGGACGGAGTTTGGGCTGTGGGTGTCGTGGGACCACGGCGCTAATTGGACGGCACTGAAGAACAATTTTCCGACTGTTCCGGTGGATGACATTGAGATCCAAGCGCAGCAGAACGATTTGGTGCTTGCGACCCATGGGCGGTCGATCTGGATTTTCGATGACATGACGCCGATCGAGAAGTTCGACGCCGGCGTGGCAAATTCTGATTTGACGTTTTTTGCGCCGCGGACTGCGACGGTGTGGGATTTGCGGGAGCGCAGGTGGAGCGCCGGGCAAAAGATGTTTACAGGCAAGAATCCGCCGTATGGCGCGATTTTGAATTACTACTTAAAGGAAGCTTTGCCACCTGAACCGCCGAAGACGGCCAAGGACGACAAAGAAAAAGATAAAGACGCAGAAAAGCAAAAAGAAGCGGATGCAAGCAAACAGAAAGAGCAGGAAAAGAAGGAAACCGCAACGACCGATCAAGAACCAAAAGCTGCAACCGCTGCTGACAAAGAGGGCAAGACAAAGATCAGCGTGTACGACAAGGACGGCAAGGTGGTGCGGGAACTCGATGGACCTGGCAAGGCAGGAGTAAACCGCACGAACTGGGATTTGCGGTGGAATTCGCCCGCAGTGCCAACGCCAGAACAACTTGAGGCTGCCGCAGCCGGATTCGATTTTGGGCCGCGTGGCCCTCTCGTCGAGCCCGGCAAGTACACCATCAAAATCAAGGCGGGAAGCAAAGAGGGGACGCAAGAGGTCGTGGTGGAAGACGATCCGCGAATGCAAATGTCGCCGGCGGACCGCGCGGCGAGAAGCGAAGCCATCCAACAGCTCTATGTAATGGCCAAGACAGCGGATAAAGACCGCAAAACAATTGAAGGCATCAAAGAGGGGCTGAAGACGGCCAGAGAGCAATGGAAGAAGGATGCCGACAAGCCGGATGCGCCAAAAATTCCGGCGGAGATACAAAGAGCTGCCGAGGAGCTGCAGAAAAATGTGGACGCGGTGGCGGAGAAGTACGTGCGCGAGCAACAAGGACTCGGAAATGCAGGGCCGCCATTCGAATGGAAACCCCAGCCGTTGCCACTGCAAGTGCAAAGTTTGCTGCGAGAACTGGATGGCTTCTGGGAAGCCCCGGGAGGGCAACAAAAGGAGAAACTCGCGGAACTAACGCCACTTGTCAGCGAAGCTTCGGCGAAAGTGAAGAAAACTGCGGAAGAGGACTTGCCGGCGCTCAATAAAAAGATGAATGACGCAGGAATACCGCACATTGTGCCCACACCGCCGCAACGGCCTGGCAGGGGTGGAGCTGAAGAAGGGGACGAGCCGTAGGTTGGGATTAGTCGAACGATTTTGAAAAAACACGGAGGGAAGAGCATGGACGCGAAGCATCTCAGCCTGCGCGGCTTGGCCGCGTTGTTTGCAGCGACGGCGGTGATTCTCGGAGGATTTGGAGGGCCCGTTCAGGCGAAGTTTCAGGACGCCGCGGCCCAGGATAGCCAGGATAAGAAAGACGAAAAGAAAGGCGAGAAAAAGGACGAGAAGAAAGGGTTGCCGCTAAAGCCTACGCGAAAGATCGAGTTCACAACCGACGAGGGAACTTGGCTCTCCCTGGACGTTTCGCCGGATGGCAAGACCATCGTCTTCGAATTGGTCGGGGACATTTACACGCTGCCGATCGAAGGCGGAATAGCGAAGCTGGTCGATGGCGGGATGGCGTTTGACAGCCAGCCGAAGTTCTCGCCCGATGGAAAATGGATAGCCTTCATTTCTGACCGCGAAGGCAGCGAGAACATCTGGATCATGCATCCGGATGGCAGCGGTGTGAAACAGGTTTCCAAGGACCCCAATAATGAGTTTGCTTCGCCGAGCTGGTCGCCGGACGGCAACTACATTTTTGTATCGAAGGCCGGGTTCGGCATCACGACGTTCGAAGTGTGGATGTACCACGTAGATGGCGGTTCCGGCGTGCAAATCACCAAAGCCAAGCCGACGCCAACGACCCCGCGGCGCGAACGCGGAAATGCCATCGGTGTCGTAGCTTCTCCGGACGGCAAATATCTCTATTATGCGAAGCGCAGCGGCGGCTTCGAGTACAACGCGCAATTTCCACTTTGGCAAGTGGCACGGCGAGACCGCAAGACGGGCGACGAGGATATCTTGTTCGAACAGGCCAAGAGCAGTTTCCGGCCGGTGCTTTCGCCGGATGGCACACAGCTTCTCTATGTAACACGGTATGAAACGGAGAGCGGGCTGCGTTTGCGCAATCTGCAAACGGGCGAAGACCGCTGGGTGAGATATCCCATCACGCGCGATGACCAGGAGTCTCGTTTTACGCGCGATCTTTTTCCGGGATACGCGTTTCTTCCGAACGGCAAGGAAATCGTCTACAACCAGGATGGAAAAATCCGGCGGCTGAACATCGCGACGGGCGCCGAGAACGTGATTCCGTTTACGGCGCAAGTGTCGCAAGAGCTGGGGCCGAAGCTGGATTTTCCGCAGAGAGTCGAGGAAGGTCCTGTAAAGGTGCGATTGATCCAGGGCCCGGTGGAATCGCCGGACGGTAAGAAGATGCTGTTTTCCGCGATGACGCACCTCTACATCATGGATATTCCGAGTGGCAAGCCACAGCGCTTGACGAGCGGAAATGCGCGCGAGTTTCAGCCCGCGTGGTCGCCAGACGGAAAATCCATCGCTTATGTGACGTGGTCGAGTGCGGGCGGACAGCTTTGGAAAGTTTCGGCATCGGGTGGAACGCCGGAGCAGTTGTCGACATCGGCTGCGTTATATAGCAATCCGGTTTGGTCACCAGATGGAACCAAGATCGTGGCACTTCGCGGAAATGCGTATGACCGCGAGAACGTAGAGTTCGATTCCGGGCAGACGCAAAACGCCGATCTCGTCTGGATTCCCGCGGGAGGCGGCGACGCGAATTTGATTTTACCTGCGCGCGGGGCGGGCTCGCCACACTTCACCCATGAAAAGGACAGGATTTATATCTACACGCCGCAGGGACTTGTCTCGCTCCGCTTTGACGGCACGGATCGCCGCACGCACATTCAGGTAAAAGGGCAAGGCAGTTTTTCCGCGGAGGAGCCTGTCGCCGCGGACGATGTAAAGGTGAGTCCCGACGGAAACTGGGTGCTGGCTCAAGTGATGAATCAGCTTTACGTGACCGCAGTGCCAGTGGTGGGCGGCGAAGCACCCACGGTGGTTGTTACATCGCCGTCTGTTCCCGCGAAGCGATTGACAGATATCGGCGCCGATTATTTCAGTTGGGCCGATGACGGAAAAACCATCACGTGGGCCGTCGGGGCCAGCCTCTTCCGCGAGCCGCTGAGCGCTATTTCGTTTGAGCCGCCGAAGGAAGAGGAGAAGAAGGACGGTGACAAGAAAGACGCCGCGGCGCAACCGGCGGATGCCAGCAAGGACGAAAAGAAGGACGAGAAAAAAGAAGAGAAGAAGCTGAAGGAAGAGGACAAGAACGTCCAGGAGATCGCCGTCAATCTGGAAGTCCCGAGGAAAACTCCGAAGGGGACGATTGTGCTGCGGGGCGCGACCGTGGTGACGATGAAAGGCGATGAAGTCCTGAAGAACGCCGACATTATGGTCGAAGATAACCGCATCAAGAGCGTTGGACCCAAGGGCGGGGTTCCAGCCGGGGCCAAGGTGTTCGACGTGGCCGGGAAAACGATCGTGCCTGGCTTTATCGACACTCATGCACACTGGACCGAAATTCGCCGCGGCATCCTTGACACGCAGAACTGGGCGTTCCTCGCGAATCTGGCGTATGGCGTAACCGCCGGCCTCGACGTGCAAACCGGCACGAACGACATGTTTGCCTATCAAGACTTGGTCGACAGCGGAGATATTCTCGGGCTGCGCGCATTTTCCACGGGGCCCGGCGTTTTCTCCGATAACAATTTTCAGTCGATGGAAGAAGTAAAAGGCGTGCTGACCAAGTACAGAAAGTATTACGGCACACACAACATCAAGAGTTACGTTGTTGGTAACCGCAGGCAGCGGCAGTTCATGGTGATGGCGTCAAAGGAATTGGAAATGATGCCGACGACGGAAGGCGCGCTGGACTTGAAGCTCAATCTGACGCACGTCATCGACGGTTTTCACGGCAACGAGCACACACTTCCGATCACCCCGCTGTTCAAAGATGTGCTTCAAATGTTTGCGCAATCGGGGATTGCGGAAACTCCCACGCTGATCGTGAATTACGGCGGCCCGTTTGGCCAGGAATATTGGTTCGAGAATACCAACGTGCACGACAACGCAAAGCTCAACCATTTCATACCGCACAATCTTATCGATGAAAGGACCAACCGGCGGCCGGCTTGGTTCCGCACTGACGAGTACGCATTCCCGAAACTGGCTGCTCAGATGGCCAAGCTCTCGAGAGCTGGCGGTCTTGTCGGAGTGGGCAGCCACGGGCAGTTGCAGGGGCTCGGTTACCACTGGGAGATGTGGATGTTCGCAAGCGGAGGAATGACGCCGCTCGAAGTACTGCGGTGCGCCACGCTGAATGGGTCCAGAATCATCGGGCGGCCGCAGGACCTGGGTTCGATCGAGGTGGGAAAGCTGGCCGATTTGGTCATTCTGGATAAGAGTCCGCTCGATGACATCCACAATACGAATACCGTTCACTGGGTTATGAAAAATGGCGAACTGTTTGAAGGCGATACGCTGGATCAGGTTTGGCCGGAGCAGAAAAAGCTCGAACCTTTGTACTTCTGGAACTTCGACAAGCCGAAGGTGGGAGAGCCGTTGAGCTATGGGAAGACGGTGAATCCCTAAGGCGCTGGGCTGGAAGCTGGGGCGGAGCGTGCTGCGCCCCTACAAGAGGAAGTGGATAAAGAAAGAGGGCACGATGTATCGTGCCCCTAATGCCTCGCGACGATGGCTCACTCTTTGGATTTTGCTTCCGGCTTGGTTTGCGTGGAACGGTACCACTCAAACGTACGGCTGAGACCTTCTTCGAAAGTAACTTGCGGATCGTAGCCGAGATATTCGCGTGCTTGCGTAATGTCGGCTTGCGAATCGCGAATGTCGCCGTCGCGCGGCGGCTCGTACTTCGCTACGAGTGTCTTGCCGGAAATCTTTGCAAGCAACTGAACTGTCTGATTTAAGGTAAAACGGGCGCCGGTGCCGACGTTGAAAGTTTTGCCGGAAACGTTGGGGGCTTCGCAGGCGAGGAGATTAGCTTGCACGGCGTTCTCGACGAAAGTGAAATCGCGGGATTGTTCGCCATCGCCAAACATGACGGGTTGTGTTTCTTCCAGAAAGGACGTGCAGAATTTCGCCAAGACGCCGGAATAAGGCGAGCCGGGATCCTGGCGAGGGCCGAAAATGTTGAAGTAGCGAAGCGAGACATTTTCCAGGCCATAGCAGCGGCCAAACGTTTGCGCGTAAAGCTCGCCAACGAACTTAGTGACGCCGTAGGGCGAAATCGGCGCCGGGGGCATGGTTTCGACTTTGGGAAGCGTGGGGGTCTCGCCGTAAGCAGAGGAAGAAGCGGCGAAAACGACGCGTTTCACCTTTGCGTCACGCGCGGCGACGAGGACATTTAGAGTTCCATCGATGTTTATTTTGTTTGTTTCGATGGGATCTTTGACGGAGCGCGGGACCGAAGTACGCGCCGCGAGGTGCAGAACGTATTCGGCCTCGTGCATGGCCTTGCGAACGACTTCGATGTCCGTGATACTGCCCTTTATGAAAGTGATTTTGTTGCGGACTTCGACAAGGTTATCTTCCTTGCCGGACGAAAGGTCGTCGAGCACAACCACGCTGTGGCCGCGCCGCACGAGTTCGTCTACCGTGTTCGAGCCGATGAAACCGGCGCCGCCCGTGACGACGTAGCGCATTCGGGAATTCCTCCCTCGATTCGAGGTCCGAGACCGGCGCAGTGCCGTCTCGGTCATTTAACGCGGCGCCGGCAAAGACGCGGGCCCCGCGTTTTGGTAACCTCAGAGTTTGCGGGTAGCGTTCGGCGGACTTTGCCGGGCTATCGCGAACGAATTCGTATTGTACGACGGAAGGCCAAAAGGCAAAGGGACTGTTTCCCGTGCAGGTCACACAAAGAGCATGAGCTACCGAAAAGTCATTGGCATCGCCGGCCTGCTGGCGCTTGGATGCGCGGCGGGGGGCTACTACTGGATGAGGGAGAGAAACGCGGGACTGGCGCGCGCCTGGGCTTCCGCGCGTGCCTCCGAGCCGATGATCACCCCGGCGACGGAGCTTCCCGCCATTGCACCGACAAGCACTCCTGCTGCTTCGAGCCCTAACAGGAATGGGGAGCCCGCGGCAGGTCCCGGACTACCCTTGCGAGGGGGCGAAGTGCTGGATTACACAGCGAATGTCTCGAGCCTGAACAATGTGGCCACTCTGAAATTGCAGGTGGGCGAACACAAGGATTTTTTCGGCAAGAACGCGTGGCATCTCCAGGCGTTTGCACACACGGAAAGCCCCCTGCGCATGGTCTTCGAGCTGGACGACCAATTTGATTCGTACAGCGATGCCGCGACGATGACCAGCCTGCAGTACGAAATGCACCTGAGTGAACGCGGGCAGAAAGTGGATTCCATCCAGCGGATGACGGCCACAGGAAGAGAGCCGGCGCCTCCCGAGGCCACCGAAACACGGGTCCTTCCTGGCACGCGGGACCCACTCGGCATGCTGCAATTCTTGCGAAATGTGGATTGGACGAAGACAGCGGAAGTTCGATGCCCTGTCTACGATGGGCACAAATTGTATGACGTCAGGGCGAAGCTCGTCAGCGCGGGCGAGGCGGTGACCGTGCCTGCGGGAAGCTACAAATCCTCCAAGATTGAGATTCGTGTATTTGAGAACGGGCAAGAGATGAAGGACGCCCATTTCACGATGTACTTCGCAAATAACGCCGCGCGCACGCCAGTGCTGCTGGAGGCGATTATGCCCTTCGCGACGGCTCAGGTACAGCTGGTGCACGCGAAGTAAGAGTTCGTTCTTCGTTTGTCGCTTGCAGAAGGACTTCCGAATCTGAAGAGGAAAGAATGCCGCGACGGCCAAACACAGCCGGGCGCTATGTTGTGGCCAGCTGCTCTATCAACGCACAAGCGATGTGGCCCATCGTGATATGGGCTTCCTGGATTCGCTGCGGATCTTGCGAGGGCACGTTGAGCAAAAGATCGACACTGCCGGCGAGCGCGCCGCCTGTTTCGCCAGTGAAAGCGACAAGATAAGCGCCGCGGGCCCGGCCAGCTTCCACACCACGCACGATGTTCGGGCTTGCGCCACTGGTCGAGAGGGCCACGAGAATGTCCTGCGGAGCGACGAGCGATTCGATCTGGCGGGAGAAAATGCGCTCGAATCCGTAGTCGTTGCCGGCTGCGGTGAGCACGGACGGATTCGTGGTCAGTGCAAGCGCCGCGAGGCCGCGGCGATCGGTTCGCAGCCTGACGACAAGCTCAGCCGCGAGGTGTAACGCGTCAGCCGCGCTTCCGCCGTTTCCAAAAAAGACGATTTTTCCGCCGCCGCGGAGAGCCGCCGCGCTTTTTTCGGCAAATTGTCCGATGCGCGAGATCAGCCCATCGGAAAAGCTTCGCTTCACGCGAGCGCTTTCCTCGAGTTGCCGTCGGATCTCTTCAGCGGATGAGACCATCGGCGCCTAGCAGAGAACGATTTTGTCGCGATGGCGCATGACGCGGCGCGTGGCGTTGCGGGTGTCCACAACAAGCTTGGCGGCGTCCACGATTGCTACGTAATCGTAGCTCGAGTGATCCGTCGCAATGATGACCCCGTCGTAGCTTCCCAAGGTTTGCGCATTCAGCGGGACGGACTTCATGTTCTCATAGTTATAGTGACGCATTTTGTGGAGCTTAGGGAAATAGGGATCGTTATATTCGAGGTTCGCGCCGCGCAGCTGGAGCAGTTGCATGATTTTCAGAGTCGGCGATTCGCGCAGATCGTCGACGTCCTTCTTATACGCTACGCCGAGAATCAGCAGCTTTGATCCTTTGAGGCTCTTCTTGTGGTCGTTCAGAGCCGCGGCAACCGCGTCGACCACGTGGTAGGGCATGGCGGTGTTGACTTCGCCGGCCAGTTCGATGAAACGCGTCGAGAAGTCGAACTCGCGCGCCTTCCAGGAAAGGTAGTACGGATCGACAGGGATACAGTGTCCGCCGAGGCCCGGGCCGGGGTAGAAGGGCATAAAGCCGAACGGTTTGGTGGCGGCCGCGTCGATCACTTCCCAGATGTCAATTCCCATGCGCAGGCTTAGCATTTTCAGCTCGTTGACGAGCGCGATGTTGACGCAACGGAAGATATTTTCGAGGAGCTTGGCCATTTCCGCGGCTCGTGTGGAACTAACAGGCACGACGCGCGCGACAACTTGCGCGTAGATTGACTGCGCGGCGCGGCCGCTCGGCGGATTCACGCCACCGACGACTTTGGGAATCTGCGCCAGGCCAAACTGTTTATTGCCGGGATCTTCGCGCTCCGGCGAGAATGCGAGGAAGAAATCGCACGCAATATTTTCGTTTTCCGGGCCGACAGCAATGGGACAGTGCAGGCCGCTCTTTTCGAGGATGGGGAGAACGAGCTCCTCGGTGGTACCAGGATAGGTTGTTGATTCAAGAACAACCAGCTGGCCCCTTTGGAGATGTGGCTGGATGGAAATCGCGGTCTGCTCGACATAACTGAGATCAGGTTCACGGCGCTCATCCAGAGGCGTTGGCACGCAAATAATGATGGCGTCCGCTTCCTTGATGCGCGCGAAATCCGTGGTGGCGCTGAAGTGCTTGGAGTTGACAAACTGTTGGATTTTGGTTTGCGGGATGTGCTCGATGTAAGACTTTCCAGCATTGAGCATAGACACCTTGTTTGGATCGGTGTCGAATCCCGTGACTTTGTGCCCAGCCTCTGCGAAACGCAGTGCCAGCGGAAGCCCAACGTATCCGCAGCCAATGATGGCGACTTTCAATTGAGCGCCTTTGAAGAATTCAGGTTTCCGGTCTATCGGCATGAGTTACGTCGCTCTCCTAATCATTTTTGGGGATAAAACAGGCCATCTGGCCGATTGGGCAAAGACACATCAATATAGCAGGTTCCACACTAACAAAAAATCATGGGCTCTCAGAGTGTTACCGCTTGTTTAAGAGTGGTTGCGGGACGCGCCGAGACGCGGCAAGATAGAACCGATGTATTTTGCTGAGAGAAATAACGCGCGAACCGCTGCCGCAATTCACCCATGACTCTCATCGTCCTGCTGCTTGGGCTCGCTGTTGGCGTGCTCGTGGGTTTGCTAGGTATTGGCGGTGGCGTGGTGCTGGTGCCGGCTTTAGTTTATCTGCTGCACATGGACCAGCATCTGGCTCAGGGCACCTCACTCTTTATTCTTTTGCCACCCGTGGGACTTGGCGCATTGAGAGAATACTGGAACCAGGGCCAAGTGGATTTGCGCGCTGGAATTCTGTGTGCGTTGGGGATGCTCCTGGGTGGTTATTTGGGTGGATTGATCGCCGTACCACTCGCTTCGCGCCACCTCAAAGGGCTGTTCGGTTGTTTTCTGATCCTGGCAGCGTTCTTACTTTGGCGAAAACCGCAGGCGGAGCACCGGATACCGGTCTCCACCGGTGGGGAGTCAGCCCGTGGTTGAGGGTCCGATGCGGGACGCCGGCATTTTTGGAGCGGCGTGCATCTGCGGGGTAGCTTCCGGACTATTCGGCATCGGAGGCGGCACTCTCCTGGTTCCATTCTTGGCGTTGTTTTTTGCTTTTGGGCAACATCGCGCGCAGGGGACTAGCTTGATCGCACTGATACCGCCGACAGGCGCGCTGGCGTTTTTCGCGTACGCCAAGGCAGGCTACATTTCCTGGCAAACTGGGCTGCTCCTGATCCCGGGAGTTTTTGTCGGAGGCATTCTTGGCGGGTGGATAGCTAAGCGGCTGCAGCCGCAGCGAATGAGAGAGGTTTTTGCGGGGCTGATGTTTGCGCTGGGAGTGTGGCAAGCCGTTGCCGCTTGGGCGCGCTAAGGAGTTTGCGAAGACCATGGTCGATTTGCATTGTCATATCCTTCCGGGGCTCGACGACGGCCCGGAAAGCATGGAGACATCACTGGCGATGGCTGAGTCCGCGATTGCCGACGGAATTACGCATGTTGTGGCTACGCCGCACTCGAACCATCAATATATGTTTGACTACCCGCGGGTGCGAGCACTGCGAGCAGAACTTCAGGACAAAATTGGAGACCGCGTAATCTTGGCGACCGGCTGTGATTTTCATCTCAATGCCGAAAATCTGGACGCGCTGCGCGAGGATGCGTCACGCTTCTGCATAAATCAGCTTGACTACCTGCTCGTCGAGTTCAATGAATATTCCATTCCACCCACCATGGACCAGACACTTCATGAGATTCAACTTTTGGGACTCAGGCCGGTGATAACACATCCGGAACGCAACGCCATCCTTCGCCTGCAAACAGAGCGGCTAGCCAAATGGGTCAGGTTAGGCTGCTTCATACAAGTGACGGCAGGTTCCCTCACGGGAGTCTTTGGCCCTGGAGCGCAAAAGGACGCCTGGCGGTGGATGACGGACGGATTGGTCCATCTCGTCGCCAGCGACGCTCATAACACGCGTGGCCGGCCGCTAAAGCTGAAGCCCGCATTCGACCTTGTCCGAGAACAGCTTGGCGAGGAAAAGGCCCGCGCCCTATTCGTCGAGAATCCGAGGGCGGCATTCGAGGGACGAGACTTGCCGCACGTTCCTCAGCTGCCGGATGAATTTGAGATGCCTCGCCGTAAACGGTTTTTTTTCTTCTAGATTTCTAGTTCGCGGGGCGAAGCGGCAATCCGGCCCAGGCATTCAAGATTCCCAGAAATTCACGAACAACGTCGAGGGCGTCACCAGTCGTGCGCCACCAACGCCTCGGATCGAAGGGGTCATCCGAAGCAGCCCTGATAACAGCCTGCCCGCGGCCAGCAGCGAGCCGGTTCCATAGAATTCGGACGCGGCGGGTGTGCACCTTGGTTGTGACGATGATCACGCTCGTGCCTTTTCCTGCTTCAAGTGCCTCAGAAACGGCCAAGAGTTCATCGGCTGTGTTGATGATGGGAGGTTCAAGCAGGCGGATGGCGTCCGCAGGCACTCCTTCGTGCATCAGCACTTGCACATTGTAAATATCTTCACCGACGTAGGAGACCCCCATCGTTTTGAGCATCGCACCAGGTTCGGTGGAATGCGTCAGCCATACTTTTGGTGCGAATCCTTCACGATACAATTTCGCTGCTTCCATCGCTCGCATGGGCATACGTCCGCTAAGGACGGCGATGGCTTGAGCTTTTTGAAGAGGGTCTTCCGCTACGAGCCAGCGGCCTATACCGAGCAGACAGATCACCGCACTGAGTAGGACTATCCCCAGGAGACCAAATACTATCCACCGTGTTCGCCGATGCTTCGGCGGGATGGTCGCTGATTTATTCTCGACCGACATAGCGGGGCGATTCCTAATCGCGTGCGCGCATCGTATCCTTCGCGCGGCGGGTGGTCAATCAAGCTGCCGCAAGCTAAACTAACGGGCTGGCTTTTCGGGAGGGTGCATGAGAGCGGTGGTCACCGGCGGGGCGGGATTCTTGGGGTCGCATCTTTGCGATCGCCTGATTGCCGAGGGCTGGGAAGTTTTGGTTCTAGACAATCTCGTTACGGGAGTCGATTCCAACGTCGGGCATTTGCTCAATCACCCGAAGTTTCGCATCGCGCGGTGCGACGTCTCTAAATACATCGACGTGCCTGGGCCAGTGGACTACGTTCTGCACCTTGCCTCTCCAGCGAGTCCTGTCGATTACCTGAAGCTTCCCATCCAGACTCTCAAGGTTGGTTCCCTGGGCACGCACAACGCACTGGGGTTGGCACTGGCGAAGAAGGCGAAGTTTTTCCTGAGTTCGACGAGCGAATGTTATGGCGACCCGGAGATTTCCCCTCAGCCCGAAGAGTATTGGGGCCATGTGAATCCGATTGGGCCGCGCGGGGTTTACGATGAGGCGAAGCGCTTTTCGGAAGCTTTGACAATGGCTTATCACCGCTATCATGGCGTGGACACCCATATCGTGCGAATCTTCAATACATACGGCCCACGGATGCGCCTTAATGACGGCCGCGCTCTGCCAAACTTCGTGCATCAGGCGCTAACCGGGAAGCCCATCACTGTTTATGGAGACGGCAAGCAGACTCGCAGCTTTTGCTATGTTTCCGACCTCATCGAAGGAATTTACCGCTTGATGTTGTCGGACGAACACTTGCCGACGAACATTGGGAATCCGCAGGAGATGACTATTCTTGCGTTTGCCGAGCGAGTCCGAGGACTTTTTGAAAATGCTCCTGCCATTGTCCTCGAACCTTTGCCACAAGATGATCCGAAACAACGGTGCCCGGATATTAGCAAGGCGAAGCGAATTCTGAAATGGGAACCCAAGGTTGGGCTGGAAGAGGGATTACGACTGACGATTGATTACTTCAAGAAGGATTTCGCGGCTAAGAAAATCTCCTAAGAGTTAACGCTGAACGAACCTCGCTTCCTTGAAGAAGTGCTCATTCAGCTTCCAATTTGCAATTTGCTGCGTTCGCGATGTTCTACGCTCTGCCGAACGAGTAGTACTCAAATCCAAGCTCACGCATGTGCTTGGGAGAATAAAGGTTTCTGCCGTCCACGACGAGGCCCCGTGCCATGAGCGGCTTGGCGCGTTTCCAGTCCAGGTTTCGAAAAATCTCCCACTCCGTGCAGACAAGCGCGGCATCTGCTCCACGCAATGCTTCGTAGGGGTCTTCGTGATAAGTCACCCTCGGGAAAAGTGTTTTTGCTTTTGATATGGCTTCCGGATCGGTGGCGTGCACAATCGCGCCTTCCTCGAGCAAACGCTTAACTACTTCAAGCGCAGGAGCAAAGCGAATATCGTCCGTGTTGGCTTTGAACGCCAGGCCGAGCACCGCCACGTGTTTGCCTCTAACGACCCAAAGAGCCTTGCGTACTTTTTCAAGAAAGCGGTCGATGCGTTGTTTATTGACGCGCTCAGTGGCTTTCAGCAGATCGAAATCGACTCCGACCGAAGCCGCGAGATGAATGAATGCCTGCACGTCTTTTGGAAAGCAAAAGCCGCCAAATCCTAGTCCTGCGCTGAGGAACTGCCCGCCGATTCTAGGATCCAAGCCCATCGCATGGGTGACCTCTTTGACGTCTGCGCCGATTCTTTCGCAGAGATCGGCGATGACGTTGGCATAGCTTATCTTCAGGGCGAGAAAGGAGTTCGACGCGTGCTTGATGAGTTCGGCGCTGTTGATGGTGGTGACCAGGAATGCGGCATCATGGCTTGTCGGGCAGGTCCCTTTGTGCACCGGACAATGGAATTTGCGCTCAAGGATCGGCCGGTAGATTTCGCGCAAATCGGCCGCGGCGGATTCGTCCTCCACGCCGACCACGATGCGGTCGGGATGAAAAAAATCTCCGACAGCTGTGCCTTCGCGCAGAAACTCGGGATTGGAAGCCACGCGAAAAGTGGATTTGCCGCCGCTGCTATAGGCCGCAAGCGCTCTTTGCAGTTCGAGCCCGGTGCGCGCGGGAACGGTGCTCTTCTCGATCACCAACTTGGGTGAACGGGCCTGCTCAGCTATCTGCCGAGCTACCTGATCAATCGCGGAGAGATCTGCTTCTCCGCTTTCTTTGGGCGGCGTACCCACGCATATAAAAATGGCGTCGCCCGCGCGGATCGCTTCGCCGGCATCCGCGGTGTAGGAAATGCGCCCTGCCTCGCGAGCAGACTTCAGTATTTCTTCCAGGTGCTCCTCATAGATAGGTACCTCTCCGGCTTGCAGCCGCCGAATACGTTCCGTATCTATATCCGTGCAGGTCACTTCATGCCCCGCAGCGGCGAGACACGCCCCTGTCACCAACCCCACGTAGCCACATCCAATCACCGAGAGACGCAAGCCTGGTTCTCCTTGGGAGCGCCCTTGCTAACAATCCAACGCTTCCACAACTGCGTTGCTAACAGTTTGTCTTCACCGAGCCGCAACACGAGGTGAAGCGCGTTATCGCGAGGTGTTGCGCGGCGCGCAATCCGTTTTTGCATTTTTTCTCAGGCGCAGACAGTTTTTTCTACGCGCCTAAATCGGTTCGCCTAGCTCTTCAATCCTCTCCCCATCAGCAGTCCGCGCAAACCGAGCAGCACTAGCCGCGGCTGACGGAGCACTACGTTCCAAAGCAGGCGTGTTGATTCATCGCGGTTGATCTCACCGAGAGACTCGCGTGTGGAAGCATCAAGCAGGTCGACTAGCTGCGAATAATCCTTTTGCTGGAAATGATGCAACGCCCGGCGAATCAACCAGTGCGTCCCCAGCTCACGCCTCAGAGCGGTCAGTTCCTTGCTTCCGCCTTTCCGCAAGATGGATTGCCCGACGCCAAGCGCTCCGCGCAGTCCCGTCACGATGCCGCCAACGGTAGACACTTTCACTTGCGCCGCCGCATCCCCAACCAGATATACCTCGCCATTTCCAATGCGCCGGCGGACGGGCACCCAGCCTCGATATACGGGAATGCGCGCCCCTTGCCATTCCAGCGGCTCCATCTGTTTTTTTTCAAGGAACCGAGAAAGACACTTCTTGGTGTCTTGGCCGTCTTCGCCAATAATTCCGAGGGCGCCCCGCTCGGAGGATTCGGGAATGAGCCAATAGAAATAAGGGGTATCGTCGGGAACAAACCAAACGCGCGTCGTGTCTGGCGGATGATCCTTCGGCAAGCGCACGATGGCTTGCACCAGGGGGACCGTCTCGATGGGAGGCCACCCGGCGCTGCGTGCCACTCGGCTGGAAGCGCCGTCTGCTCCGACAACGCTTTCCGCGTGCAATTCCTCGCGTTGGCCCGCTGAATCGACTTGCACGCGGAGTCCGCGGCCATTCGAGGCGAGCCCAAGAAAGCGTGTGTCAAACGAAAGTTTAGCCCCCGCCTGTTGCGCACTCCTCGCCAATGCCGGGATTAAACGCGAGCGTTCAATGATGAGATCGGGCCGCGCCAGGGCGACTTGTGCCGAGCGTCCATCCGTAAATAGCTCGAAACGCCTGATTTCGTTGACGATGCTTTCGGAAGCGGCGGCACCAAGCTGGCTCCGGAATTGATCAGTCACGATGAGCGAGCGCGGCGCGGGTTCGAAGCCGGGCCTCGATTCCAGCACGCGAACGCGGCGTCCGCCTGTTGCCACGGTTGCGGCCGCAAACAGGCCCGCTGCAGAACCTCCAACAACGATCACCTCGCCGCTTTCCCCGTCCGTCCGGGGCCTCTGTTCAGTGCTTGGCACGATTTCGCTTTCCCAAGTCGCGGATACACCCCGGATGCTTAATCACTCGGATGTCCGCACTCAAATTCCCCTGAATATTGACTACTTTCCGCCCAACCCCGAGCGATATGCATTGAAAATCGGTGAGAGTGCAACCCGCTAAGTATAGCGAATCCATTTGTGTGGGCAAACCCAGGGAGTCTTTTTCAGCTTGAAGGAACAGAACATCCAGAATTGGAAGCACTTTAGGAGGAGGCTGCGGGTTTCTGCGACTGGCGCTCATACGGGGCACGTTCGAGAAGCAGCACTCCAGTCAGCACAACGGCAAACGCAACCAATGCCACCAGAACCGCGGCGATCGATTGCAGGTAACTTACGAGCACGGCAGCTCCTCCACTCAATAGTCCTAAGATATACATACTGATCACCGCGCCGCGATGCCCCAATCCCAGATTCGCCAGGCGATGAGCGGCATGGTCTTTACCCGGTGTAGCGAACGGCAGCAGTCCGCGACGGGATCGCGAAATCGTGACGAGCGTAGTGTCAAATATCGTGACTCCCAGAATTAGCAGGGGAGCCAGCCAGCCGGAGATGTAGTTGGCCTGCTCTAGCCTTAGCTTCAGCCCCAGTGTAGCCATTAGAAATCCGAGGAACATGGCTCCGCCGTCGCCCATGAAAATCTTGGCCGGCTTAAAATTCCATCGCAGAAATCCTGTTGCTGCTCCCAGGACCGCGGCGGCGAGCGTGGTGACGAGAGTCTGCCCGTTTAAGTAAGCCAGCAGAGCGAAGAAGATGGACGCTGTGGCCGCCACCCCTGCGCAAAGGCCGTCCATGTGGTCCAGAATGCTGAAGGAAGCGGTAATCCCTACGACAAAGAAAACCGTCAGGATGGCGTCTAAAATGTAGCCAGTCCGTCCGCTTAAGAAAAGCTCAAAAACCTGGGCGTGAATGCCGGTAGCCAGCAAAATGCAAGCGGCAAGCGGCATCGCGAGGAACAATTTCACCTGATGGTGCAGCCAGCCTCGATCATCGAGAATGCCCACAGCTGCGACGACCGTCGCGCCCGTCAAGATTCCCATGATCTGGGCTCGTGCCGGCCCGCTGAACGTAAAGAGAACTGCCAAAACTACAGCGCCGTACATCGCCAGGCCGCCAAGCAGAGGGATCGGACTCAAATGGACTTTGCGCGGGCCAGGGAGATCCACCATGCCCACGCGCAATGCTAATGCGCGCACAGGTACCGTCAGCGTCAGAGACGCAAGTAGCGCTATCAAAAACGCCAGCAGACCCGCGGGCATGTTGCCTCGTTTTGTTTGAAGGCGCTGACCGGGACGGTGCGGCCAGTGTCTCAATCGTCTTCTGCCGGATTGGGGGTCCGGCTCCCAAGAAAAAGTAGCTGCCCCACGCAGCTTTAACACGATACTTCGAAAACTGTTTCGCTTCAATCAGGATTGTTTACGGGTAATTAGAAAGTCAGGTGATCGCTTCGAAGTACAGGATGTTCAAGAGCCCAGCGCCACCAGTTTGTTTTGCTCCGATAGCACGTCCCTACCTTTCGGTGAGCATGCGGCCAAAAGTGCGCTTCACTTCATCGCGATTTTTGGTTGCGTAATACCAGTCGATGGTCCGCTTCAATCCATCTTTGAAAAGCACCTTGGGCTCCCATCCGAGCAGTTTCTTCGCGAGTGAGTTGTCAGCAACGCGATTGAGCGGGCCTGTCGGCATGTCGGGTCGCAGCTTGACCTCGGCTTTATGCCCCGTGAAATCGCAGACCATTTTCACCGCGTCAATGACCTTTATCCGCTCCATTGTTCCCAAGTTGATGGCCGTGCCATCGTTGATTTTTTCGCCAGCGAGAATCGTGCCTTCAACAATATCCTCGATGTATGTCCAATTGCGGATTTGCGTTCCATCGCCCCATACTTCGAAGGGATTCTGCCCAAGGAAAGCCCGCGCAATCATTGCGATTACGGCATGATTCTCAACGCCGCGCGGCCCGTACACCGTGAAGTAGCGGCAAGAGGCTGCTCCCATTCCGTGTTCCTTCGCATAGGCACTGAGCGTAAACTCGCCCATCAATTTGGCCCAGCCGTAGGTGTTGTCGGCGTCGTTCGGTCCTTTTGTAAGATCTTCCGTGAGGTAGAGCTCTTTCTTCACGTCCGATTGAAGGAAATTCGGATAGACGCAGCCCGAGGATGCGAACACCACCTTTTTCACTTTCGCGCGCAGAGCTTCCGCGAAAACAAGCCCGTCCAGGAAAAAATTGGAAGCAGGTCCCGCCTGATGCAGATCCACATAGCCGCGGCCACCATGATCTGCGGCCAGATGGAATACCGTATCCACGCCTTGCATGGCCGAACGGGTAACGCCCGGCTCGCGCAGGTCTGCGTGGATGAATTCGATTTTACTGCTGGCAACGTGTTCCTTGATATTGTCACGATGCCCGCTGGTCAGATCATCGACGATGCGAATTTTCGCGCCGCGCGCGAGAAGCTGATCTGTAAGCGTTGAGCCGATGAAAGAGGCTCCTCCCGTCACCAGTACGAGTTTTCCACTCCAAAATGTTTCAGAAGTCGTCACGCTTTCACGGCCCTTTCGATGATTTTCACAAATTTCTGCAATTCTTTGACTCTATCATAATCGGGCGCGACAGCCCGGGCCGCGCGTCCCATGTAGTGTACTTTTTCGTTGTCCATCACAAGTAATCGAATTGCTGAAGCAACTTTATCCGGGTCATCTGGGTCGGCGGAAACCGCGAATCCAAATTTTGCGCCAAGTGAAGCTGCGTCCGTTTCTTCCGGTGCAACCGCCAGGATCGGTTTTCCGGCCGCGAGGATTCCATACATTTTGCTTGGTACGACGACTCCTTCGAGCCCACGCTTCACCGTGACGACGTGCGCGTCGGCGGCAGCCAGAACAGAGGGAATCTGGCTCGCCGGAAAAAATGGAAGCAATCGCACGTTTTTCGTTTTTCTTGTAAGTGCTTCGATATGTGCGCGCTGCGCCCCCTCGCCTACGAAGACGAGACCTACGCCATCGGCCTCCAAATCGCACACCGCTGTGATTAGAGTCTCCCACGCGCCGTAGAAACCAAGATTTCCAGCGTGAAGCAGCACGAATTTGTAGCCGCCGCGAATTGTCCGGATGATCTCGCCGTCCAACGGAGGCTGTGGCGCATCGGGCGGGAGAACATCCGCGCCGTCGCGGGCGATTTCTATCCCCTCCGGATCAATGCCTTTCGCGACGATCCGCGCACGCATATCCTCGCCGAGGACGATCACCCGCGTCGCGCGCCGCAGAGCCCAGCGATGCAATTTTTCCCAAATACGCGCGAGAAGGCCCGGCGGGACAATCGCGCCACCCACCGCCATGTCCGGATACATATCGCGAATGTTGTAGACATAGGGCTTGCCCTTTAGAAGCGCAACGATGGCCCCAACGATCCCTTCGAACGGAGGGTCGGTCATCGCCAGCACAACATCGCAACGCAAGAAAAGCGCGCGCGGAATAGCAAGCGCAACGTAACTCAAATAATTCAGCACGCGTCGCTTCATTTGGAAACGCGGGTAGTCCGTCGAACCTACGCGAATGATTCCGGTTTTTCCGGCGCTCTCTGTTTGCCAGAGCCGCCAAGGCCGCCGTTCCGTTGGGTCGTACGAGGGTCGCCCGCAGAGTACCGTGACGTCGTGCCGCTCGGAAAGTGCGTCCACGACCGTCGCTGCCATCTTCGCCGTCGCCGAAGTGTCCGGCGGATAGTAGAGATTCAGGAGCAGGATTCTCATTCGAACGGTGCTCGTGCCTTGCGATTCACGATCGGGTGATCAGGAAGTCGCCGAGGACGAGCGCATCCATTTGCGTGCGTTGAAAACAATCCAGCGCTTCTTCTGGGCGGCAGACAATCGGCTCGTTGTCGTTGAAAGAAGTATTGAGCACGACCGGCACTCCCGTCAGCTGGTCAAAGGCTTTGATCAGACTCCAATAGCGCGGATTGGCCTCGCGCGTCACTGTTTGCAGCCTGCCCGTCCCATCGACGTGCGTGGGCGCTGGAATTTTGTCGCGCTTTTCGGGCCGCACCCCGTATGCCAAGGTCATGAACGGAGAGGGATGTGATTTTTCGAACCACTCTCCCGTGCATTCGGCAAGAATGGATGGCGCGAAGGGTCGGAAGATTTCGCGGTGCTTGATCCGCCGGTTCAGTATCTCTTTCATCTCCGGACGCCGTGGGTCGGCGACAATACTTCGGTTGCCGAGTGCACGTGGTCCCCATTCCGCGCGCCCCTGAAACCATCCGAGAATTTGTCCATCGGCCACAATCGCGGCCGTACGTTGCATTAAGTTGTCCTCTGCCAGTTCCTCAACGCGGCAACCGTTCTGGGCCATTCCCTTCGCATCGATCGCTCGCCCGATTTCCTCGCGCGTATATCCTGGCCCCCAGTAGGCGTGATCCATAACGAACTCTCGCGGCTTGCCGAGAATCTGATGCCACACATAGTAGGCCGCGCCGACAGCCAGCCCGCCATCGCCCGCCGCCGGATGCACATAAACTTGCTCGAACCCCGTGTTATCAAAGATTTTGCCGTTGGCCACGCAATTAAACGCGACTCCGCCTGCGAGGCACACCGCTTTCAAACCCGTTCGTTCCGCAAGGTTCTTCAGCATGCCAAGATACACTTCCTCAAGCCGAGCTTGCAGCGCCGTCGCCAGATTCTTGTGCCGTTGCTCGAGCGGCTCTTCGGGATTGCGTTTCGGCCCCAGCAGCTTTTCCATTTCTTCCGAAAACAACTTGCCCTGTACAGGCGTCCTGTCTGCCTCCGCCCAGCTCATTTCCGGGCCAGTGCGGTGATGCGTGAAGTAGTCAAGCTCCAGTTGAAATCCGTCCCCGTGTGCGTGCACGATTTTCCTAAACGCGTCGAGCTGGTCCGGTACGCCATAGGCGCCCAGGCCCATCACCTTGTACTCATCGCCAAATTTCAGAAAGCCCAAGTACTGCGTGACGGCGCTGTAAAAAAGCCCAAGTGAATGCGGAAATGCGATTGCGCCGTCGATCTTCATGCGGCTACCGCTGCCACTTCCCCACATTGTGCTTGCGAAATCTCCTAGTCCGTCCGCGGAGAGCAACGCCGCTCGTTCGAACGGTGAAACGAAGAAGGCACTGGCCAAATGCGCCTGGTGATGTTCCACGCGATGGAACTTTGCGGTAACGTTCGCCGGATCCGTATCGAAGGCCTGCGCCAGCGCTTCCGGGATTCCCGTGAACTTCGTCAACACTTTGACCCGCTCGCGTGCGAAGGAGGGCATACGCATCGCGTAGAAGAGTTTTGTCCCTAGCCGCGCATAAGGATTCCGCGGCACGGCGACGTGATCGATTTCCTTAAGCTCCAACCCCGCTTCTTTCAAACAATAGCGGATCGCCTGCACCGGAAAGCCCGCGGCGTACTTCACGCGGTTGAAGCGCTCTTCTTCCACCGCGGCCACAAGCCGGCCTTCGCAGACAATGGCTGCCGACGCGTTGCCGTGGTAGGCATTGATCCCAAGAATGTTCATAGCGAAGGAATTCAGTCTACCTCAGGAGCGGGGATCATGCCGCGAGGTGATGCCTGCACCACTCGTTGAGGACGTACAACGCCCACGGGCGCGACCACGAAGTCTTGCCCTCGAGAAACGCAGCCCAAACACCACGGACACCCTCCATGCGCAGGTGCGGTGCAAGCGACGGCGCAATCTCGGCAAGACTCGCTTCCAGACGAGGGCGCAACGGTCCGCGAAGCCACTCTTCCCACGGCAACGTAAATGTTTTTTTGTGCTGGCCAAGAATTTCTTCAGGTAGCAGCCCAGCCAGAGCTTCCACCAATAGCGCTTTCTGCGTGCCCGCACGACGGCGCGCGGTATCGGGAAGGGAACTAACAAATTCCACCAGCGGCGTATCCAGCAGCGGAACGCGCACCTCCAGCGAACGCGCCATGCTCACCGAATCGGTATCGCGCAAGAGCGTGCTCGCCATATAGCAGCGCATTTCCATCCAGGCGGTAGCGGCCACCGGCTCCATTTTTGCCGCTTCGCTGGCAGTGCGATCCAGCCAACCCAGCCAAGTCGGTTCGAGCGTCACGCCGTCGGAGCCCACTGTGCTTGGCCGGAAACGCGGTTCCATAAGCCGCTTGAGTTGGCCTGGTGGAAAAAGCGCTCGCGCATAAAAGTAAGAATGGGGCAGTGTGTCGGGATCGGTCCACGCGGCAACGGCTTTGCCTGCGGCATCGCGCGACATGCGCGTCTCGAGGATGCTTGCCATCAGCGGCGCAAAGGCGCGCCGCATCGGCCGAGGTACAAACCAAGCCAGACGGGTGAGCCGCTGTAGCATCGCCGTGTTAGCGAAGCTTGCGTACCCCGCGAAAAGCTCATCGCCTCCCAGGCCGGAGAGCGCCACTTTGAGCCCGACTTCGCGCGCAGCCCAGGAAACGAAGTACGTATTGATTCCGTCCATTGACGGCTGGTCAAGCCCGGCCACGGCTTCGTCGATGCGCGCAAGCATTGTCGCGCCATCGAGAGGAACCTCTGTGTGCTGCGTGCCGCATCGTTCGGCGACTTTCCGCGCCAGCGGAGCTTCGTCATACGAAGTTCCCGGAAACGATAGCGTGAAGCTTCGGATTCCCGCCTGCGAGCGCGCCGCTAGCGCGGCGATGGCCCCGGAATCAAGCCCGCTAGAGAGAAAAAGTCCCACGGGCACGTCCGCGATCAAATGAGCGCGCACAGCATCTTCAAGAAGAGGACGCACGCGCTTGGCCGCAGAATCCAAATCCTTTGGTTTGCGTGAGTCGCGCGCCGCAGAACTCGTCTGCGGATCCCACCACGGCCGCGCTCTAGGAACGCGCCGCCGTTCCGGAACGTACAGCAACATGCGATGCCCGGGCGGAAGAGAAAATACTCCTTCCACCAGGCTTACCGGCTCCGAGGCACTGCCAAATAGCAAATAAGAAGTAAGCGCGTCCTGAGAAATCTGCTTCGGCACTATCCCGCTCGCCAGCAGGGCACGCACTTCTGACGCAAACGCAAAGCCCTCCCCAGTCTGCGTGTAATAGAGAGGTTTGATTCCCAGCGGATCGCGCGCCAAAAAAAGCAAAGGGGCCGTAGCAAATCGCCCGCGCAAATCGAGCAATGCAAATGCAAACATGCCGCGGAGCTCCGTCAAACACTCTTCTCCCCACTCTTCCCAGGCATGCACCAGAATTTCCGTATCGGATTGCGTTGCGAAGCGGTGCCCCAGCAGCGTCAAGCGGTCTCGAAGTTCCCGGTAGTTGTACAGCTCGCCGTTGTAAATGACCGCGACATCTCGCGTTTCGTTCCAAACAGGCTGTTGGCCTCCGGCTAGATCTATGATGCTTAGCCGCCGCATTCCGAGCGCCAGCCCTGGCGCTCGTGCATCTCCGATCAAGAATCCTTCCTCGTCCGGACCGCGATGCCCCATCGCGGCGGCCATTGCGCGCACGCGCAATTCGGCACCCTTGCTGTGCGATGCAAACGCGACACCGCAAATACCGCACACGCTACTGCTTGATCTCCGGAGTTGAAAAGAAGGCCACCCCAGCGCGCAAGGCGTGCTCGCGCAGGTGGAAGCGGGGAATTCTCAAGCGGCTGTCGGCGTACCACGCCAGCACTGCGCGCAACAGCAAGAAGAAGAGCATCGCCGCAACGCTCAGCACCAGATAGAAAAAGGACTCGCGCTCGAGAAGCAGGCTCCAATCAATAGCCTCCTCCCAGCCAGGGGCGATTGCGCCCAACATCTTCTTCAGACCAAATCCAACGTATGGCAAACGCGCCAACCGGACATGGGCAAAATGATCATAGGTATATTCACGCGGATAGTGCGGGACCACGCTGATGGCCTCGCCAAAGACCAGGGGATCCTGGAGATCCTTGCGCGTCAGATAGTGGCCCGCTGGATCCTTCATGATCACGCGGTACGTTGGATCGACAATAATCCACCGCCCGCCTATCAAGACTTCGGCTACAACGTGCTTCGTATTGTTATCCGCAGTTAGCAGAAGCAGTCGGCGCGCCCGCAAATCGGAGCTTCGTGCGAGATTCAAGAAAGCATTGGTGGCGGTACCGCAGACGTTTAACAGCTGGCTATAAGTAAGCGTCATCTCCGGATCGCGCTTGGCCAGCCCGTCCGGATCGGTCGAGGTCGCCCGCGAGGGTTCTGAGCGCATCCAGTCCAAAATCGCCTGCAGCTTTTGCTCCTCGGGCATGGCATTGGGGACAATCGCGTCCGAGAAACCGTCGAGATACCGGCGCACCGAGTATTCTCGAACCCCGGCGTAGAGCGAAGACACCAGTACGATCACGAGCAGCAGGTTCACGCCTCGCCACACTATACGAAAGATGAGGTGCCCCATCGTCGGCAATTCAATTACTCCGGTGTCACGAATTTTGCACTGGGGACAGTCTTAATTGCAAGCTTGTTATACAGCGCTTCCATTTCGCGAACCGGCTCATCCCACCCCAGCCGCGCCGTAACCACACTACACCCCGCAGCCAGCCGCGCGTGCAATTCCGGGCCGCCGATCACGGCTTTGATCGCGCCAGCCAGCGCTCCGGCGTCGTGCGGCACCACAAGCCCCGCCACGTCCGCCAAAAGCGGAGCGATGCCGCACTGCTCCGTCACTACCACTGGCGTGCCCGCTGCAATCGCCTCTGCCGCGGTGTTTCCGAAGTTCTCATTTTGCGATGGGAGCACAAAAACATCGGCATCGCGGTACGCGGCCCACTTCGCCTCGCCGAAAATCGCCCCTGTGAACTGTACCTGCGATGCCACCTCCAGTTGCGATGCCATTTCCGCAAGCCGCGTCTGCATTCCGCCTTCGTCGGGCCCCGCAAACACGAGATACAGAGCCTTTTCTCCAGTCCCCTTGGAAAGCGAAGCAAACGCTTCCAACAACATTTCAGGGCTCTTCTTCTCCGACAACCGGCCAAGAAAAAGGATGACTTTGGCTTCCTCCGTTATTCCCCGGCTCTTGCGAAAAGTTCCCCGCACCGGCCACGAGCTGGGCGCTTCCACTCCATTGCGCCGCAGCGTGATTTTTTCTCGCGCCACTCCGCCGCTTGCCAGTTCCTCGACCTCTTGCTCGGAGGTGGCGACGATTGCGCTCGCTTCTTCAAACAACCGCCGCCCAAACACAGCGTGATAAATCCGTTTCAGACGCAGGCTCCGCACGATCGGAACAAACATCCCGATCGGCTCCAGCACGTACGGGATTTTTCTTTTCAAGCACGCTTCCCCGACAGATGGCCCGAGAAAATCGTACAGCCCGTAAATGTGCGCCAAATCAAAATTCTGCAATCGAGCTCGGCAGAATCTCTTAACTGCCGGATTCCAACTCAGCGACCGATACCGCAACCATGTCGGCAGGTAAATCGCCGTGACGCCGTTCTCTACCCGCCGCCATCCGAACGGACCCCGCTCCGCAGAGGAGGCCTCAGCCGTGCTCATGCGCGCTTCGAGGCCCCAGTCCGCCGTCAGCACCGTCACTTCATTCCCACGTTCGGCAAGTCCTAGCGCCAGCGCCCGCACCTTCACCGGTGGGCCGCCGAATTCAAGGAAAGGGGCGTAACTTTCTGTGACGCTCAGGATTCGCATTGTTCGCGAAGGATTTTCTTCAGCGCCTTGGCAAAAACGCTGAACCTGAATTCCCGCTCCACGCGCTGCCGGCCGCGCCCGCCCATTTTTTGCGCCAGGGCCGGATCGGAGAGCAGTGTCTCGATGGACGTCGCCAGTTGCGCCGCGTCGCCGTGGGGCACCAGATAGCCCGTCACGCCATCTTCAATCACTTCGGGCGCTCCGCCGTGTGCTCCGCCGATCACCGGTTTCCCCCGAGCCATCGCCTCGAGGTAAACGAGTCCGAAGCCTTCTCCACGGCTCGGCAATGCGAACATCTCGCACGCCTCGTAGCACGCGGAAAGCTCCTGGAAACTCAGACCGCTGAGAAAGTGTACATGGCGGTTCACGCCATTTTTTTCCGCCAGTTCTTCCAGCCACACGCGGTCGTCACCATCGCCCACAGCCACTAGCTGTAGCTCCGGCCAGCGCGTCAGAAGCCGCGGCAGCGCCGTGATCAGCGTGTCCATACCCTTATACCGTTCATTCGCCAGCCAGCGGCCCACTGTAAGTATCACGCGCCCCTCAGGGTACCCGTGCGGCAGCTTTCCCGGCGGCGCATTTGCCGGAATCGCTTCAAATTCCGGATCCAGCGCCCACGGCAGAACGCGGATTCGCTCTCGCCGCACGTGCTGCTCCGCCACGTGATTCGCCGTGTCCGCACTTGGCGCAAGCACCACGTTCGCCCAGCGCAACGCCAGCCGTCGCACCGCTGGAAGCGGCTCCCATACTTCCACGCCGTGCGTGCAGATAATAGTTCTGAGCCGCGGCGCCGCGATCTTCATTGCCTGCGCAACCGGTCCCAAATTCGGGTGCCCCGCCAGCACTACCTTTCCGCGCCGCCGCGCAGCCCGTATCGCCGTCGCCGTGAACCGCGCTTTGCTTCTCTCGCATCCCGTGAACACGAATTCCTTGCCGCCCACGGACATCCGGTGCAGCTCTCTCGTGTCATTCAAGCTAAGCAGCCGATAGTCCAGGTGCCGGCTTGCCGCGAATTCGCTAAGCGCGGCCGCAAGATGCCGGCTCGCCCGCTGCACCCCGCCCGTCCCATTTAATTCTGTAAACAGTCCAATCAGCACGCGCCGAGTCTGCCTTGTGTCGTGACGTAAGGCAAGCACTCCCGAATCATCCTTGGACAGATGCTATCGCCTTCACCCATTTCTCCGCTGGTGCTAATCGTCTGCTTGTGCTGACGAGGCACCAAATGACATGCGTTTTGGAAGTCATCGGCATACGCGCTTGCACAAGCACCGCCTCCGCTCCCGCGCCTCAGTGAGTCTCCGCGCGAGACAAGGCTTCACAGCAATGCTAGGATACGGCGAAATGAAAACCTTCTTGAAGATGCTTTTCTCTTGCGTCCTATCCACGTCTTTGTTGGTGGTCTTGCTTTCCGCCGACTCAACCGCTGCGCAGACGGCGCAAGTCTTCCGTCTCGATGGCGGCAATTCGACATACGCCTTTGGCGTGAACGAACACGGCGAATTGCAGCCGCTCTATTGGGGCGGCCGCCTCGGTGCGCACGATAGCATTCCTCCTGCGCACTCGCTTCCCGAGATGGCTTCTTTCGATTCGCCCTACACGACCACTCCCCAGGAATACGCTGGCTGGGGCGCAGGTTTGTTTACCGAGCCTGCGCTCAAAGTAACCTTCGCCGATGGCAATCGTGATTTGGTCCTTCATTTTGTTCATGCCACGCAGGGCAATCCGCAAGCGGTCGAGGTGCAACTGAAGGATATTTCCCGCGAGATCTATGTGACGCTGCGCTACTCCCTCGATTCGGAGAGCGGCATCCTCGCGCGTTCCGCTGACATTGAAAATCGCGAAAAGCAGCCGGTCGTGATCGAACAAGCGGCTGCCGCGCAGTGGACCCTGCCTCCCGCGCGCTACACCTTGAGCTATTTGACGGGCCGCTGGGCCGGAGAGTGGACGCTCAATCAGGAGCCGATTCTTGGCGGCGCGCGCGTCATCGAAAGCCGCCGCGGAACCACCGGCCATCAGGCCAATCCCTGGTTCGCAATTTCTCGCGATGATAGCCAAGCGACGGTAGGACCATTTGCTGCGGGCGAGGAGCACGGCGAAGTCTGGTTTGGCGCGCTCGCGTGGTCGGGCTCTTGGCGCATCACCGTGGAGCACACCCAGTTGGACGCCGTGCGCGTAACGGGCGGCTTTAATCCATTCGATTTTGGCTACAAACTCAAACCTGCCGAACATCTCGAGACGCCCATTTTTTATGGCGGTTATTCCAATCACGGCTTGGGCGGCGCTTCGCGCTTGATGCATCGTTTCGAGCTCGCTCACATCTTGCCGCAAGCGCCAGACCCAAAGCCCCGTCCCGTAATTTACAACTCGTGGGAAGCCACGGAATTTAGAGTTGATGAAGCCGGACAAATCGCGATTGCGGAGAAAGCCGCGTCCATCGGTGTCGATCGCTTCGTGATGGACGACGGCTGGTTCGGCCAGCGCAAGGATGACCACGCGGGACTCGGCGACTGGTACGTGAACCCGGAGAAATTCCCCCGCGGCCTGAAGCCGCTCATCGACAAAGTTCATTCCCTTGGCATGGATTTCGGTTTGTGGGTTGAGCCAGAGATGATCAATCCGAATTCCGACCTTTATCGAAAGCATCCGGATTGGGTTTTGAATTTCCCAGGACGCCCGCGCTCAGAGTCGCGCAATCAGCTCGTACTCAATCTCGCTCGCCCCGATGTCCGCGACTACGTCGAAGGATTTCTCGATAAGCTGCTCACCGAAAACGACATTGCCTTTCTCAAGTGGGATTACAACCGCAACTGGTCCGAGCCCGGCTGGGATCAAGTTCCCTTCGACGAGCAGAAACGCGTCTACATTGAGTTCATCCGCAATCTCTATTCGATTCTCGCGGACCTGCGCAAAAAACATCCCAAAATCGAAATTGAAAGCTGTTCCGGCGGCGGCGGCCGTGTCGATCTCGGCATTTTGCGCTACACCGATGAGGTCTGGCCTTCGGACAACACCGATCCCTTCGACCGCCTATCGATGCAGGATGGCTTCACCTACGCCTACACGCCGCAAATCATGATGGCTTGGGTCACCGACTCGCCGCACTGGCTCAACAACAAGCGCATGACCTCTCTCACCTACCGCATGCTCAGCTCGATGCAAGGCTCGCTGGGTATTGGTGCCAATCTAAATAATTGGACCGCGGAGGACTTTGCCACGGCCAAGCGTCTGATCGCGGCGTATCACTCCGCCCAGCGAACGATCGTCCATGGCGATCTCTATCGCCTTATCAGCCCGCGGGATGGCAGCGAATTCTCCGCCACGCAAACGGTCTCTGCCGAAAAAAATCAGTCCGCCGTTTTCGCCTTCGCAAATGCCACGCAGGAGGGCCGCGACTTTCCTTTGCTACAACTCCAAGGACTCGATCCAAACGCCGAATACAAGCTCAGCTGGATCGAAGGCAAAGCCCGGCCCGGTACTCCGGAAAGCGCCTCAGGCGCATGGTGGATGCGCCACGGTCTGCAACTCGATCTGCGCGGCGATTTCCAGGCCGCTGCATTCCGGCTGGATCGCCAGCACTAGTCCTGCAATACGCACCCAATATTTTTTCTGAAAGTCTCCAGAGCGAAACACAGAGAGCCGCGCGCTTCAACACTTCTTCTCACATGTAATAACCGCCCGAGCCGCGATTTTATTCTAGACCGCGCCGCTCTTTTCGCGCCCAAGCCTACAAATTCAAGAACGCAAATGGACTTGGAATAAGCCGCGCGCCGCTCCAGTCGAGATAAATGCAAGCACGTTCCATGGTGACGCGAACAGTTCGATACAAATGCGCCGCCAGTCAACGGCGCACAGAGATAGTCAAGAGACAAAGGAGATCTACAATGAAATTGTTGAGTGGGATTTTGGCCCTGGCCTGTGTGCCCGCTGCCTTGGCAGGAAATGACGCACCCCTTCCCAAAGATAACGTGGCCGAGTTCGTGGCCGAGAAATTGGATATCACAACTCTTCCCTCATCCATCCGCCCGAAACCGCAAAAGAGCAAGAAGACCTTCGGTGATTACGGCTACGTCATGCGGCAAGCGGACGACAAACAATTGCTCGTCGAGGCGACACCTGAAGGTTCGCAAATCAATATCCGCATCCTCGAACAAAAAGCATCCGCAATGTACGTTTGCGTTCAAGCTCCGGCACAAGATGCGAAAGGCAGCCCCATCCAGCGAGTCCTCCTGCTGAAGCTCAAAAATGCAGACGGTCTTCTGAAGGGCAGGGAGTCCTGGAAGGAATTCAGTGGCTGCCCGGTTCTGGGTGGTGACAGTGCGGATTCTTCAGCAGGCTCCTACGGCGGATAATCAGCGACTCCTCTAAACGCGCTCCGCGGACCTAACTGTCAGTTGATGGTGTCACACGCTGACAGACGGTCCGCGGTGTTTCTCCATAAGCATTAATGAACAGTTTCGCCGCTCTCTGTCACCCAACCTGGCCCCGCGGTCGCCGAAGCCTTCCGCGAATGGCGCTATCAACCCACTCTGGTCGACAACAAACCAGTCGAAACCAGGTGCTATCTAGTCTTCTAATTTCATACCCCGCAGTACCTCGCCGCAAAGCACTAGCGGCAGCCCTCGATTGATCTCTCGGCGACTTGCCTTCTCATTCCGTCCGGCTAGCGTGGTCAACGGAAAAGCGGTTTTTCACATCCTCGGTAATGGGAGGCCGTGGAACCTGGCCAATGGGGTTCTCGTGTTTGACTTGACTGCTCGCGCATCCTAAGATTCGCCCTCATAATCGTACTTCCTGCCATGATTGGACGAACACTCGGACATTATCGTGTTGTCGAACAGATTGGCTCCGGGGGTATGGGTGTCGTCTATCGGGCCCGCGATATCAGGCTAGACCGAGACGTAGCCCTAAAAGTGATTCGTCCTCGCGCACTTGACGACACCTCTGCCCGTGAGCACTTCCGGAAGGAGGCACTGTTATTGTCAAAGTTGTGCCACCCGAACATTGCCCAAGTCTATGATTTCGACGCACAGGACGGCGTCGAATTCATAATCATGGAATATGTGGAAGGCACCACGTTAGCGAGCACAATTACAAGCGGACCGGTTCCGGAGGAGACCGCAATCATTATAGGGATTCAAATCGCAAGCGCATTGGAAAGCGCCGAGGAAGTCAGAATAGTTCATCGTGACCTTAAACCAGGCAATACGATGATCACGCCGAAAGGAAGCGTTAAGGTTCTCGATTTCGGCCTAGCGAGGTTGTTTCGATCTGAGGACGAAAACATAACTGAGAGTTTTGACAGTGCGGGGGGAGTTGCCGGAACGCTTCCTTATATGGCTCCAGAGCAGCTGAGAGGAGAACCGGCTGACTTCCGAAGTGATATCTACTCTGCAGGAGCTGTTTTATACGAAGCCAGCACCGGTCACCAGCCGTTTGATTCACGCACTCCAACGGCACTCGTTTATGACATTCTCAAGAGGTCGCCAGTACCGCTTCGACAGCGCAGTTCCAATCTATCGCCCAGGTTCGAGAGCATTGTGCTGCGTTGCTTAGCTAAAGAACCGCGGCGACGGTATCAACGGGCTTCCGAATTGCGAGTCGCTCTGGAAACAATTCGGGGCACCGGGGGATCGTTCCCGTCGGCGACCCCCGACAGGAAGTCACGCTTACTCGGATTCTTCGCGATTGCTGTCTTACTTCTAGTGACGATTTGTATTGGCGTTGTGGCGGCCTGGCGGTCGTCGAAACGAAGACCCAAGGTCGACGCTGGAATCGCCAACCAGCTAGCCGTCCTACCGCTGGGCTCCAGGGATGGTGGCAGCGACGCACTCGCTTTTGACAACGGACTCGTTGAAACGCTAACCTCGCGACTGACCCAGCTTGGCAAAAATCATCCGCTACAAGTTGTACCGGCCAGTGAGGTCCGGGCAAAGGGGGTTACAAACCTACAGGAAGCGCGCGAACAATTTGGCGCCACACTGGGACTGCAATTAAATGTTGAGCGATCAGGACGATTCGTTCGAGTGAACTACTCTCTGGTCGACACAAAAATGCACACACAACTCGGCGGAGAAACGATCACAGCGCCCGCCTCCGATCCCTTTTCGTTAGAAGACAAAGTGGCCGATAGTATTGTGAAATCTCTCGAAATTCAACTCCAGCCCCAGGAAGAAAAGGCTTTAACCGCACACGGAACCACTCAACCCACTGCGTACGACTATTACTTGCAGGGACGCGGTTACTTGCAAGAGCCCCAGAAGAGGGAAAACGTGGACAGTGCAATCACCGTTTTTGGTCATGCGCTTGAGCAAGATCCTCGCTACGCCCTTGCTATCGCTGGGTTAGGAGAAGCTTATTGGCGGCGCTATGAGCTCGAGAAGCAAAATCGATGGGCCGGCCAGGCTCAGGCTTCGTGCGAAAAAGCGATTGCGATGGACGCCAATCAAGCTGAAAGTCGTTCCTGCTTGGGTATAGTCTATGAAGGTACTGGCAAATACGAAGACGCCGTCAGCGAGTATAGGCGCGCCGTGGAACTAGAGCCGACCAACGATGATGCTATTCGCGGACTCGCCTCCGCGTTTGCCAGTCTGGGAAAAACGGACCAAGCCGAAAAGACGTTGCAAGCCGCCGTCGCTGTTCGTCCTCAGTATTGGAAGAACTACAACTCTTTGGGTGCGCTTTACGTGGGTGAGGCACGCTACGAGGAAGCAGCCAAGATGTTCACCCAGGTGATTGCTCTTGCTCCAGACAGCTTTCGCGGATACAGCAACCTGGGAGCAACCTACATTCGGCTAGGTCGTTATCCGGAGGCGATCAAATCGCTTCAGAATTCGATCACAATCAGGCCCACCGAAGATGCCTTCTCCAATCTCGGAACGGCCTTTTTTGCTCTTCGGCAATTTGATGACGCAGCGAAGAACTACAGCGAGGCGGCAAAGCTCAATGCTCAAAATTATGTGATCTGGGGAAACCTCGGTGAATCATATTATTATTCGGGCAAACGGGAGGACGCGATTCCGGTTTACCAGAAAGCTGTTTCATTGGCCAAGCAGAGTCTGGAAGTCAATCCTCGCGATGCCACAGTGTTAAGCGCCATAGCGGGCTACTATGGAATGCTTGGACGGCGCCAGGAAGCGCTCAACTATTTGAACCAGGCGCTTCACTTGTCAGAAAATAAGGACCCCGAGGTGTTATTCGAAGCTGCCATGGTCCATAATCAACTCGGAGAAACCGCCATAGCCCTTCAATGGCTGGAAAAAGCGCGAAGTGCGGGCTTTTCTCCCACAACCATTTCCGATGCGCCCGCGTTGGACAACTTGCATGGCAACGTGGCATTCCAGGCCATTCTGAAAGGGCGATTGAACCTAAAAAGGTAAAGCTAATACTCGCAAAGGAGAATCCTACAATGGCAAAACAAGCCGAAGCAGGCAGAACTGTCCACCTACATCAAGGAGACGATTTTGAGTGGACAAATCACGGAGAAACAGACTGCGTCCTTACTCAATGTGACCCACCCTTGGAACAGAGTAGCTACACCGTCAACGCAGGGCAGCCTTTGAAAGCGAAAGTAAGGGTTAACGCGCAGAAAAAGACGTACGACTATAAGTGTTCGTGTAACGATCTGAAGAATAATCCCCATATAATTATCAGTTAGCTTGATCTCGCAGATTCCGCCTGCGGCCATTTGAACGGTCAACGCGCTGATCGGAGGTCGAACTGCCGCCCAAGAGAGTCGCCAGATCCTCTATTCGATCGAGGTAAATATCCGCTGGATGCGCGTCGCGATCATGCACTCCAAATCCGTAATTCACCGCTGCCGCTAGCATCCCCGCGTTCCTCGCCGTCTGCACGTCCACCTCGGAGTCGCCTACTAACAGCGCCTCCCGCGGCTCAGTTCCTAATTCACGCAGGATCGTCCTTGCGCCCAGCGGGTCGGGTTTCTTTGTTTCGAAACTATTTCCGCCATAGATCGCTCGAAAATACTTCGCAAGCCCCATGGCAGCCAGAATTCGTACACTGATGCGCACCGGCTTGTTGGTCAAAACCGCCATCGGCATGCTCGCCAGTTTTTCCAGCGTCTCCGCGACTCCGGGATACGCGCACGTCGTATCCATTTTGTGCGTTTCGTAGTAACGCAGAAAAAAGTCTAGCGCCCGTTGCCGTTCCTCCTCCGTGCATCCTTCGCCAAGCGCCCGGGCCACAAGCTGCGGCGCTCCGTGTCCGATATAGCCGGAAATCGTTTCCTCCGCCAATTCTCCGCGCCCCAATTCGCGCAGCATCGCGTTGACCGAATGAATCAAGTCCTGCTTCGAATCGATCAGCGTGCCATCCAGGTCGAATATTAGCGCGCGTACGGAACCAAAAGTGAAGTCAGCCATGAACTCTTCATCTTAATATGCTTGCCGCCCGTTTGCCGCTCCCGTCGCGATTTTTAACGCATCGTGAACGCCGCATTAAAGAAAACGTTCTATCGTTTATCAGAATCGTCCCCACTTCGCGTAAACTATAAAGCTTGCCGCTCGGCACAATAGACGACCGGAGACCCACACGACATGGCGCAGGTTCACCCGTTCCAGGCGTTTCGCTACAACCCCCAGCGTGTCCCGTTCGAACGCGTCCTGACTCAGCCTTACGACAAAATTTCTCCGGCCATGCAAGCCAACTACTACGCCGCCGATCCGCATAACCTCATCATCATTGAAAAAGGCCGCACATTTCCGGACGATTCTCCTCAGAACAATGTCTATACGCGCGCCGCAGCCGCGCTTGAGAACTGGCTCCGCGAAAACACCGTCACGCAAGATCCCGTTCCATCGTTCTACGCCTACACCCAGGAATACACCGTCCCCGGAACCGGCGAGCAGCGCACGCGCCGCGGTTTCATCGGCGCCGGCAAACTCGAGGACTATTCCGCCAGTGTGGTCTTCCGCCACGAGCACACACTCTCAGGTCCCAAGGCTGACCGCCTCGAGCTTCTCCGCCATACGCGCATGCACACAGGTCAGCTCTTTATGCTCTATTCCGATCCCCAGCAGCGCGTTGACGCGATTCTAAGAGACGCCGAGTCAGCCCCTCCCGCGACCACGCTGCACGACGAATACGGTGTTGTGCATCGCTTGCGAGTCATCGCCGATCCTGATCGCACTGCTGCAATCAAGTCCGCGATGGAAGAGCACAGGCTCGTGATCGCCGACGGCCATCATCGTTATGAAACCGCGTTGAACTACCGCAAAGAGCGGCGTCTCACCGCTGGCGGTGTTCATCCCTCCGCTCCGTACGCGCAGGCGCCCTACGATTTCGCAATGATGACGTTCGTCAACACGTGCAGCGAGGGCCTCACCATCTTGCCCACGCATCGCCTGGCGGCGAATCTGCACGATTTTTCCTGGAGTGAAGCGCGCCGCTACCTCGAGCCGTGGTTCGAAGCGCAAGCATTTCCGTTTGCGGATGACGGACAAAAAGCGGAAGCCCAAAGCAAATTTCTCGCGCAACTCCAGCAGGCTCGCGGGCAAAGAGCCATCGGCGTCTATCCCACCGCGGAACACGCGAAGCGCGCCTACTTTGTCCTAACGCTGCGGCGCGGCGCCGACCTCACGCAGCTTCTGCACAGCGTTTCGCCCCTGCAGCGCGAGTTGGATGTTGTCTTGCTGCACGACGGAATTCTCGAACCCGCATTCGGCATTACGCTGCAATCCGTCACCGCCGAAAGAAATCTCAGCTACGAGCGCGAAGCCTCCGCTGCTCTCGACGCAGTCGATCGCAGTGCTGCGCAGATCGCGTTCCTCCTGAATCCGGTCGATGTCGATCAGGTCATGCGCGTTGCCACCTCGGGAGAGGTGATGCCGCAAAAGTCCACTGACTTTTATCCCAAGCTTCTGAGCGGCATCGCCATGTACCGCGTCGACTGACACAAAAGGGTTCTCGTTCGAATTGGTGCTTACCAGACTAGCGGGATTAGCCGGGACCGCGTACTCTGGCAGTATTCGGAATAGCCTGCCAACTCCTGACGAAGAATTTTTTCCTCATTCAAAATTCGCAGAACAATCACGGGAATGATCAATGCAAAAACGGGCAGCGCCCAGTACGAACCCAGCGCCAGCGGTGTGAACAAAATCGAAATGATGCCGCCGAGATACATCGGATGCCGAATGATCCGGTACGGTCCGACGGAAATGACTCGCTGATCTTTTTCCACTTGAATGATTCGCGAAGCGTAGCTGTTCGCGCCCATCACCCAATACGTCATCAAGTATCCTGCAAGCGCAATCGCTCCTGAACAAATCATGAGCCAGATCGGCACCGCGCCGAAGGTTCTTCGCGACCATCCAAACCGGAAATCAAGCCCCGGAATCAGGATAGCGACAAAGAAAATCAGTTTCGCGAATTTCATAATCAGCTTCTGCTCGCCGATTTTTTCTTTGCTCTGCAGCCTTCGTTCTACTAACTGTGGATCATGCTCGGCGAAATAGATGGACGCCGCCACCATCGGAATCATCAGGAGTCCCAGAAATATCCAACCCTGCCAAAATTTCCACGTGCCCGCGGGAAGAAACAACATCCCGCCAGCCACGACGGCCGTGAGCATGCATTGAACAATGACTTTTGCTTTCAGGCTCATGGGCTCCCAAAGCAAAAGGGCACGCGCGCGCGTGCCCTTTCGCAGAGATTATTCTTCGTCCTACCGGCCCGGCTTGTTTCGCGAAGCTTGCGACCGCTTGCTTCGCCAATGCTAGCCGCGTTTACTTGGCGAAGCTGGCCACTGCTTCGGCTTCGGTGTTGTACACGTCGAAGACCGTCAGCAGCTTGGTGATTTGCAGCACTTCCTGGAACTTGCTGCCAAGGTGCGCCAGTTTCAGCGCCGCGCCCTGCGACTTTGCGCTGTGGTGCGCCGCCACCAGCGTGCCCAAGCCCGCGCTGTCGATGAACGTGATGTTCGCCATGTTCAGCACGACTTTCGTTTTACCTTCAGCGATCAAGCTCTTCACTCTTTCGCGCAGCGCGTTGCTCTCTTCACCGAGTACGATGCGCCCGTCCAGCGCCACCACGGTTACCCCGTCTACTTCCCGCGTCGTCATCTTCAAAGCCACTGTGTTTTCCTCCTCATCGAATAGCAGTTCCGGCGGCAACCCGGGCCGGGACCACAAAGCTTATCAATAATAGTCCGCGCACGACATGTAATAACCGCAGACCGGGCAAATCAACTTGCAACGCCGCGATTCCAGCCGCTGCGAGCACACCGGACAATAGCGCGAAGCATCTTCCCCCGTGACCCCCACGGACTCATCAACTCTTGCTGGCGAGGTCTGTTGCACAGATACCTCAACCGGCTCCCGCTGAACCGGGGCAAATTCCTGTTTCGCGGCACTATTCACGGCCCGTCGTTTATAGCACATCCCCCGCCAACTGTGTAGCGCAAGCGGCCTACGCCCCAGATTGGCCCCATCTCCCCGGCCCCAATGGTGTGTCATCCCGAGCGGAGCGAGCGATCTGCTTTTCTCTTTCCTTCTCAGCGCTCCTCGGCCTCCGAGTTCTCTTAATCTCCGCCTCAATTCCCAGCGACGATATGCGGCGAAGCAGCATCCTTGCCGGCCACACTCATTTTGCTATTCTTTTCTCTGGATCCTCTTCAATCCCATGCCCTCACTCGCCCCAGAAGTCCTCGGCCTGAACCTCGACCCTCAAACCCGCTGCCTCCATTACCACTCCCCGCTCGATATCGTCTCCATCAAAATGAAATGCTGCGGCATCTACTACGCCTGCAAGGATTGCCACGATGCCCTCGCAGGCCATCCCATTGAAGTCTGGCCAGAGACCGATTGGGACCACCAAGCCATTCTCTGCGGAGCCTGCCGCGCCGAGCTAACAATCTCCGCCTACCTCGAATGCCAATCTGTTTGCCCCGCCTGTCACGCCGCCTTCAACCCCGGCTGCCGCAACCACCACCATTTCTATTTTGCCGGCCACGCGATCTGACCGTTGCCGCGGTACGCCAGATTGGCGATCTGCCCGGCGCGGGCCGCGGCGACTCCAGTCTCGACCGGTGCATTGGGCTCTTTGCGGCTCTTGATGCACTCGAAGAAATTCTGCATGTGGTCGATGGTCCCGTCGCGGAAGCTGTCTGCCCTCAGAACGGGATTTTCTCTGCCCAGCACGCCTTCGTGATACACGCCAAACCCGTTCCGGTTGAGCTTCATGGTCGCCTCCGTGCCGCGGAACTCCAGCCCGCCGTCGTCGATCGAAGACGCCATCATCCCCTCGTACACCACATCGAAACCCGGATAGCGCAGCGCCGCCTGCACCGTGTCTGGACAATCCCACTGCTCAAAAATATATTTGTCTCCAAGCATCTGCGCCTCGCGCGGCTGGTCCGATTTCATCGCCCAGTGCGCCACATCAATCCAGTGTGTGAAGAGGTCGGTCATTGCCCCGCCGCCAAAATTCCAGAACCACCGCCAGCGATAAAACTTTTCTTCGCTGAACGCCTGCTCCGGCGCTCCGCCGAGCCATTGCTTCCAGTCCAGGGCCTGCGTGTCGACCGCTTTGGGCGCTCCCCCAGCCCGATAGTTCTGCCACCAGTACGTCCTTACCTGCGGCACGCGCCCGAGGCTCCCTCCCTGAATCAGCTCAACGGCATCGCGAAAGTGGCTCCAGCTGCGCTGCTGCATCCCGCATTGCAAAATCTGTTTGCCCGAGCGCACCGCACGCGTAAGCGTCGCGCCTTCCTCCAAAGTGTGCGTCACCGGCTTCTCAAGATAAACGTCTTTGCCCGCCGCCAGCGCGTCCACTGCCATCCGCACATGCCAGTGATCAGGCGAGGCAATCAGGATCGCGTCGATCTGTTGCTGCAGCACTTCGCGATAATCGACGTGCGTGGTCGCGATGCCTTTGGAGCGTTCTTTGACGGCGTCCCGCCGCGGCCCATAGACGTCGCTCACGGCGACGATCTGGTACAGGCCGGCCTTGTCAGCGGCATTGAGCAGATCCCCCATGCGCCCGCCCGCTCCAAGCACTCCAATACGCAAAGTGTCGTTCGCGCCAAGCACTCGCGTTGACGCCAGAGCAGTAAGCCCGCCCGCAATCAAAAAGCTTCGACGATTCGGTGGATATTTCATGCCGCCCATCTTAGCCATTCGCCGTCAACGAGGAAAGTGGGGGAGCAGCCCAAACGCAGCGCGGAGGGTGACCCAGGTTCGTCGTTAGAACCTGGGTCTTGCGGTTGACGTTTCCCTCCCTGAAGTTTAGCGGACGGGATGGATACCTTTACAACGAATTCAAGAACGCAAAGAGTGCCTGCTTCTCTTTCGGGCTCAGTTCGCGGAAGCGCTTCCTCTCGTGTTCGGCTTCGCCGCCGTGACGTTCGATGGCGCTTTCCAACGTCAAGGACGCGAGATCATGCATGTGCCGGGGGTGCATGCGGAGTCCCCACAGCGGCACGGTGCGCAACTTATTAGCCGTATCTTGCGGCGGATTCTGGACGATGCCGTCGCCGGTTTCGATGTCGTGCAGCAAGAAGTCGCCGTAGGGATGAATGATCTTATTCCCTAAAGTCTCTGGAACAGTAAACGCTCCGCCGTCGATGACAGTCCCCGCCGGTGCCGTAACGATGGTGCTGACATGGCAAGTGGCGCAGCCAATCCTCTCGAACAAGTTTTGCCCTTCTTGCGCGGCCGCGGTCGCAGAAAGAACCGCGTCGCGCGGCGGAACCTTCGTTCCGCGAATGAACTGAGCAAAGTGGTCGATGTCCGCCAGTCCGAGATTGTCTGGAGTATCCTCCGGATCCGTGGTGATTTTCCCGACGGTCGTCACATCTTTCGGCCGCAGACGGTTCGTGACTCCCATCTCATTCAAATAGGCGTCGCCGATGAACGACAGCAAGCTGCTGTGCTGATCCTTCCAGCCAAAGCGGCCGATTCGCGTCTGTCCTGGCGATTCCAGCACGGGAACTTCCACCGCTTCGCCATGAATCCGGCCTTCGCTCGCTTCAATCTGGTGTTGAGCGATAGCCTGGAGGGTGCTGTCGTCGATGGCCTCGACAAATCCATCCCCCAGAGTGTTCAGAGCGGCGCGCAAGGCTCGAATGTTTTCTGCATCGGGTATGTGCTCCTGCGCTTGCGGGATCAGTGCGCGGTCATTGATGATCGAGCGGTTAGCGATCGTGTTTGCGCCGTCGTTTATGGGCACCGTTGCGGCCACGAAATTGCCGTTCGCATCGTTGTGGCCCGCGCGAATCTCCGTGAACTGGCTCGATCCTCCGCTGACGGGATTCTGATGGCAATCCGCGCACGCTCTGGCATTGAATACCGGGCCCAGCCCGGTGCTGGCGTCGTGGTCCTGCTCGAAACGGGTTTGGTCCAGCGCGTAGGTATCGCCCGGCGGCTGTGCAATGCCGTTGCTGATGCTTTGTGACCCGGGATTTTGAGCCAGCGTCGGCGTGTCAAATCCGGCTGGCGCTTCGGTTGGACCCTGCTGCGCAACACCGGCAAGGCCGACAGCCATTACACCCGCTACCAAGACGGCTACGGAAAGCCATTTATGCGTCATTAGATACACCACCTCCAAGACAGGATTAAGCTTTCTCCTCAATCCACGTCCCGGAGACAGAGGCGGAAAGGCTCTTACAAAATGTTAGGACCACGCAGGCCAGTCCCTTATTCCGCCATGAAATATTAAAAGTTTGTGAGAGCGGTCAGCCCGCCGGCCATGAGAAAGCTGCGACGATTCTGTGGATATTCCATGCCGACCAGCTTAACGATTCTACGATTCTTTGCATCGCCTCTCAGACGTCGGAACCGGAGGACCCAACGTGACTCCCTGTAAGCGTTTTCGTTACGATGTCACGAGCAATAGTTTCCTTGGTTCACTACCCTCGGGTGTGTCGGTCAGCAACATAAAAGGGCGACTAATGGAGGCTGAGACGGACAACTGTGGTTCCACGCACTATACAGACGAATGGTTTAGCTATACTGTTCGTGGCGAGACTTCCGACGTCTACGAGTTGACACCCCACTCCAGCCCGACTTATTACCATGTCTCCCAGACTTATTGGCCCAACGGTGGTCCGAACGTCTTGAGCGGCAACATCGGCCTTCCCACGATTACGTATGGAGCTGAGGGTGAAGGGCGTCCGAGCACGGTTTCCGCCTCGTCCGGCCAGAATCCCGTGTCCGCGGCAAACTACTACAACTTGTACGCCTCACCCTATCAACTCTCCGTCACATTGGGCTCAGGCGACTCCGATACTTTCACCTACGATCCCAACACCCTTCGCCTGAACAAATACCAATTCAAGATTGGCACTCAAACGGTGACTGGAACTCTCGGTTGGAACGCCAACTGGAGTCTGGGCAGCCTCGGCATCACTGACCCCTTTAGCACGGCAAATACACAAACCTGCAACTACATTGCGGACGACCTCGCTCGCATCAACCAAGCTAGCTGCGGAACGATCTGGGGACAAAACTTTTCCTACGACCCATTTGGAAATATCCAGAAGACCGCTATTTCAGGTACCGGGGGCAGTACCTTTGCGCCTACATACCAATCCTCACCTTCGATCACCAACAGGGTTTCTTCCGTCGGCGGAGTTTCTGCGACCTACGATGCGAACGGCAATTCACTTAACGACACGTTCCGCACATCTTCGTGGGACGCTGACGGCAACCCTGTCACGATAGGGTCCGTCAGTCTCACCTATGACGCCTCAGACCGCATGGTCGAGCAGTCTGTTAGCGGCACTAATTCCGAAATCGTCTACAGCCCGGCTGGTGTAAAATTGGCTCTCATGAACGGCACCACGCTTACGAAGGCTTTCGTCCCCCTCCCCGGCGGGGCTACCGCCGTCTACACCTCCAGCGGCCTCGCTTACTACCGCCACGCTGACCACCTCGGCAGCTCCCGTTTCGCTTCAACACCCACGCAAACACTCTATGCGGACCTGGCCTATTCCCCGTTTGGTGAGACCTACGCGAGTTCAGGCGCAATCGACCCGTCCTTCACCGGCGAGAACCAAGACACCACTGCCGGGCTGTACGACTTTATCTATCGCGAACACGATCCGAACCAAGCACGCTGGACTTCTCCGGACCCCGCCGGCCTCGCCGCCGTCGACTCAACCAACCCCCAATCCTGGAACCGTTACGCCTACGTAACAAACAACCCGCTGATGCTCACTGACGCGCTCGGGCTGTGCGGCGGCACGGGACAGTATCCAGACCTACCGTGCCCAGTCGGTACCTCGGTGACCGTAAATGGGGATACCGGCGGAGTAAGCTGGGGCGACGGTCAGCCCAGCGGCGGCGTTTTCGGGAATGGCGGCGGCCACTTCGCACCTCTTTTAGACGGCGGTGGTGGGGGTGGCGCCCCAAGTAAAACTGGCTGCTTCGTCAAGGGGGTAGTTGCCGGAGCGGCGACTGCGCTAGTTGTAGGTGCTGTAGCTATAGTGGCTGCACCTGTTGTTGGTGCGACCGCAGTGACAGTTGGCTTAGGTGTGCTAGCCGTCGCTGGAACTGCATCTCTTGGATGGACTGCAAGCCACGACATTAGTAACCACAACTGGGCTGGAGTCGCTTACGATGCAGGCTCTCTGGTCGGGGGCTTGGCTACTGGGATAGCAGGCGGCCCCAGAGTTGCGACAGCGATAGACCCTAACGCGACTCCGGGCTGGAGTCCTCAAAGCTGGAGTGCACAAGCATACGATTCCAGCAAGGGATCTCTTGGAGATTGGATGGGAACTGGTCCAACTCATGCCTCCGCAGGTGTATCAACAGGTGCTGGCGGATGGCTGAGTTCTCTGTTTGGGGCGGGGTGCCACTAATCATGCTGCTTATTTTGCTCGCCATCATCAGTTCGACTGCTCTGCTCGTCGGCGCTATATCCGCAGTGCAGGAGCAACACGTCGCGGGGCACGGTTTCGTTGCTGTAGCGTTAGCTCTCATATTGGCCGCAGTGAACTTCTTCAGCGTTCAGCGGGCAGGACTGGGAATGGCGGCCATCGCTAGAGAGAAGCCGGAAGCTGTGCAAACCAGATATGGCAAAGTGTTCTCTCTTGCCATCTTGATTTGGGCCGTCTGCGCAGGATTCCTCGGGTTCTGGATGGTGCGCTTAGTCAGCAGTTTCCTGTGACTACGTTGATCGTGAGTTGCGGGCTATCAGACCGGGAGGTGCGAGGCGGTCGCGCCGGTTATCGACCCAAACAAACCCGCGTATAAAACAATGCCGACCCTTGTCTGTGGAGCGCAGGGCTGCCTACCCGTTTCAGCCGGGTGGGGCAGGAGAAACCAGGAAACCGGAGGCCGAAGGGGACAGACGGGACGTAATCTGTCTCACCAAACTCGCAAATTATCGCCAACTCCTTCCATCCTCTCGACCTCCGCCCGTCTCATTCAAATCCGCACCTGTCCGTTCCCAATGGCTTCCCTCCATTACATAATCCGAGCTGGCACCGGCGGGTGGCCCGAAGATAGTTTCCCGTCATTTTCTGCTCGCATTACAAAAAGGCGGAGGGTGCCCCGGGTTCGTTGTTTGAACCTGGGTCTTGGGGTTGCTTTCACTCCTAGCTTCTCTACGTTCAGCACTTAGACTTTTCCACATCTTTCCACAGCCATATCAAATGAGTCAGCCCCCGCTCAACCCCTTAAAATCCTTCAACTTCCGCCAACCCCGTTCGAATGCCGACTCAGTAATTCACAAAACTATTGACAATCGGTAACTATCGTGCTATCATCTCTTATGATCGCCGCCGGCAACTTGCTCTACGATGGTTCGCACTATTATTTCTACGACGCGGAAAATCACCTCATCCAGGTCGACGGCACTCTCGGCTACTGCACCGCGGGCACCGGCACCGCCGCCACGGCTTGCTACGTCTACGACGCCGAAGGCCACCGCGTCCATC
>Ga0210384_10000756_pt1 | contig 48097 bp, 39 predicted proteins | sample IncBWH2MmetaG_FD_160574 | JGI IMG/M metagenome (GOLD analysis project Ga0210384, IMG submission 160574) | Forest soil microbial communities from Barre Woods Harvard Forest LTER site, Petersham, Massachusetts, United States - Inc-BW-H-2-M | ecosystem: Environmental > Terrestrial > Soil >... | reverse complement strand
TGTTCGCCTGGCTGCATAATTTTCGCCGCCTCGTCGTGCGCTGGGAATATCACGCGGAAAATTTCTTCGCCATGATCCAACTCGCCTGTGCAGTCATCCTCCTAAGGCATTTATGAGATGGCTTCTACCCACTACTCACTATTCTCTAGTACTCACTCTACCCAACACCGTTGATTAACTCCCACATCCGCGCCAAATGATGATCATCATGCTCCGCGACAAAATACAAATGATCCACAAGCCGCATCGGCGTCTTCAACCGAGGGTGCGGAATAGCTCGAGCAAATAGTGTTGCGTCCAATTCCTCCACACGTTTCAGCAGCCCTTCTCTTGCAGCGCGAAACCCCACCAGAATCTGTTTCAGTGGACGCGCGTTGTAGTCCGCTTCGTCGGTCTTCCGATTCCTCAAGTCCGCCACGGTAAGTTGCTCGCTGCCCGACACGTAATCCTCTACCCGCGCCAGCCACAGCGCATCGAGGTCGAGCAAATGCCCCGCATGTTCCTGAGCCGACCACTTTCCTTCCACTTTCCTGGCCAGGATTTCGTGAGAACGCCCACGGAGACTCTCTTCCAACCTGGCCGGAGTCCCCCGCAACCGCGCGCACACGTTCGGCCATATCTCCACATGAAACGAAAACTCAAACTTCCGTTCAAACCAAACTGGCACCTTACTCAAGGATTCCCCCGATCAGCGGTGGATTTAACGCATTCTATCGCACCTTTAAGGGTGCTATCATTGTAATGCGAGGTCATCATGTTCGACATAAAAAAAGACATTCAAGCCATGACGACATTCCGGCGCAATCCAGCGAAGTTCATGAAGCATCTCAAAAAGACAAAAAAACCACTGATTCTTACGGTCAATGGAAAGGCGGAAGCGGTTGTGCAAGACGCTGAAGCCTACCAGCTCTTGCTGGACATCGCGGCGCAAGCGGATGCACGTGAGGGAATCCGCCAAGGCATGGAAGACATAAAGAAGGGCCGCGTGCGTCCGGCGCGCAAAGTGTTGGAAATGTTCCGGCGCACCCGTGCAATACCTCGTTAGGCTCACCGATCGCGCCTTTCGGGATTTCGGAGCCATTTACGAATTCATTGAGGCCGATTCTTCCGAAAGCGCGTTCGCGTGGTTCAACGGCCTTGCAGAGGCTATTCATAGTTTAGAGCGATTCGCGGAGCGCGGATCACCCATTCCGGAAGACAAGAAGCTTCACCATTTGCTTTTTGGCAAAAAACCAAACACGTACAGAATCATCTACGCCTTAGACAAACGCAAAAACTCTGTGGACGTTCTCCACATCCGGCACGGTGCCATGGCCCCACTCTCGCCGGAACAAGAAACGCAACCCTAGTTCGCACCGCGTTCGGCCACCGACCAAGCCTTGAACCTTCCAACCTTCAACCTCCGCCCTAATCGCCACCCACTACTCACTATTTCCCACTCACTCCCCCAATTTTTTGCCTCCGACTCATCTTTCTGTTATCGTCAGCCCCGAACAGGGAGAACGCTTATGTCAGTAAATAAAGTCATTCTTGTCGGCCGACTAGGCCGCGATCCAGAAACGCGCTACACGGGCGGCGGCCAAGCCGTAGCCAATTTTTCCGTAGCCACCGACGAAACCTACAAAGACCGCAACGGAGAGCGCCAAAAGCGCACCGAGTGGCACAAAATCGTCGTCTGGGGCAAACAAGCCGAAATCGCCCAGCAATATCTTAAAAAGGGCTCGCTCATCTTCATCGAGGGCCGCATACAGTCCCGCGAGTGGCAGGATAAAGAAGGCCAGAAGCGCACCAGCTTCGAAATTGTCGCCAGCAACTTTCGCATGCTAGGCGGCCGCAGCGACGCCGCAGCTGCCGGCGCAAGCGGTGGTGGCACACGCTCTGGCGGCGATGACGTCGAATCGCACGCCGCCCCAGCGGACGACTCCTACGGCGGCAGCCAAGCCCCCAGCGGCCCGGAAATCTCTGACGAGGACATTCCGTTCTAGGAGATCATCGATGCCCATCCCCGGTTGTCATTCCGAGCGTAGCGAGGAATGTGCTTTTTCCGGATCGGCAGCAATGCGATCGGAGAGCAAAGACTGAATGCCGACAAATCGCCAACTTCGCCTCCAAACCCGGCCGAAAGGTCTACTCGCGCCCGGCGATCTACAACTCGCCGAAACTCCAGTGCCCGAACTGCAAGACGGTCAAGCACTAGCCAAGGTCAAATACCTTTCAATCGACCCGACCATGCGCGTCTGGATGGCGGTAGACAGCTATCTCCCCGCCGTAGCCATTGGCGACGTGATGCGTGCAGCCGGCCTCGCGGAAGTGATTGAATCGCGGCACTCGCAATTCAAAAAGGGCGACAAAATTGTTGGCCTCACGGGCTTCCAGGATTACGTCGTGATCGAGGCGCAGTCGAAACTTCCCTTCCAGAAAGTCCCTTCGATTCCCTTCGTCTCCGACACGCTTTTCCTCGGAGTGCTAGGCATGACCGGCATAACCGCCTATTTCGGCATGACCGAAATCGCCAAGCCGAAAAAGGGCGAGACGCTGGTCGTCTCCGCCGCAGCCGGCGCAACCGGAAGCGTCGCAGGACAAATCGGGAAAATTCACGGCTGCCGCGTAGTCGGCATTGCGGGCACCGACGAAAAATGTAAATGGCTTATCGACGAACTCGGCTTCGACGCTGCCATAAACTACAAGCATCCCGACTGGAAAGAAAAACTCGCTGCCGCCACGCCCGATGGCGTCGACATCGATTACGAAAATGTCGGCGGAGAAATCATGGAAGCCGTCCTCAACCGCATGAACCTCCACGGCCGCGTCGCTCTCTGCGGTCTGATTTCCGGCTACACGAAGGAAACTTCGGGGCCGAGCAACCTCGGAATACTTATCGTGAAGAGACTAAAGGTAGAAGGCTTTCTAGTGCTCGACTACGCTTCCCGCTTCACGGAAGCCGCCATGGAATTGGGCAAATGGAAAATGATGGGCAAGCTGAAGGATCGCCAAACCATCGTCGAAGGCCTCGAAAAAGCGCCCGACGCCATCAACATGCTCTTCACCGGCGGCAACACCGGCAAACTCATCGTAAAAGTGTGAAGCCGAGCAGACGTAGGAAGGATTAATGAATAGGCTTCGGAGCTGCAACAGCCGCTCCAAAGTGAGACAGCTCTGGAATTTGATAAGCGCTTCCGTGTGAAGCCGACGAGTTAGCGCGAGGGCTGCGGGCCCGGCGGCATTCCCGGTGGCGGAGCGTTTTTCTTGCGTTCTTCGTCCAGGCGCTTCAGGAAGTCCTCGAACTTAGGCAATTGTTCTGGGGTCAGGATGGAGCGCATTTGGTCGCGGCTCTTCCGGCGTACCTGATCCATGTCGACTTCGAGTAGCTGCGCTTGTTTGGTGCGGACGGCTTGAATGTCGACATGGGCCTGGGTGAGCAGCAGGTCCATCTGCTGGCGCTGCGTGTCGTTGAGGCTCAGCTCACGCGTCAGCTGATCGAGCCGTTTTGCGTGGCGTTCCGCATCGCTCAGGGGAGGCGGGGCGGCCGCGACCGTACCGCGGTGGCCGTAGAAATATCCGAAGACGCCGCCCAGCGCCATGCCAAGAACGAAAACGGCGGCGACCCAAAACGCAGCGCGGCGCTTTGCGGTGTTCTCATTCATCGGTGCTGCTTCTCCGCAAGGCTCGGCAAGAATTCGTCATCGGCATTGGATGGCGTGGCAGGATCAACGACCGGATCGCCGGCGATGTCCGTGGCCACTGATTTCGCAGTGGTGGTTGCGGCCGCCATGGTCGGGGGCTTTTGGTACAGCCAGGCGCTAGCCAAAAGCAACGCTATGGAAGAAGCCCAAGTGAGGCGCGCGGCGAGCTTCGGTAGAAAAGTCCAGGTGTCAGCCGCGCGGCTGAGTTCCGCCTTGCGTGCCGCGATCGCAGCCATCACACGTGGAGCAAACCACGGTCCCGCCGTCGTGGCGTACGATGGCAGTACGGCCAGGAGGGCGCGCGCCGCAAGAATATTCTCCGCCGCTGCGCGGCAATCCGCGCACGCGATGGCATGTTCTTTCAGACCGGCGGGTGCTGATGCCAGCAGTTCCGATAATTCTTTGGCGCTCTGTGCGGCGCCGGCAGCGTCCTCGAGCTGCATCCGAAAACCACGACATTCCGCTCGGCGCTTATTCATAAAATCCATCATTCGAGACTCCTTCAATGGCTTCCCCAATCTATCTAAACCTTCCAGCTTCAAAAATCAATCTGGCTCTTTCCTTAGCGTCAACATGCTCTGGCTTTCCCAGCCTCTACCCTTCTCCGCGCTTGCGAACTCTGTTCACAATTCTTCGGCGCGCGCGAAAGAGCCGCACCTTCACCGTATTCGCATTCAAGTCCAGAACTTCCGCAATCTCTTCGACCGCGAAGCCTTCCACTTCTTTCAGAATCAGCATCAGGCGGTCGCGCTCGTCCAATCCATCCAGTAGCCGCTCGACGCGCTCGCGGGCTTCCAGCCTGTCGCTGATGTCGGGCCCACTGCTATTCTTTCCTTCGGCGGCGATCACCTGCTTGGCTTGCTCTTCGCTCAAATCCGACTCGTAAACCAGTGGCCGGACTTTTTTCTTTCTCAACAGATCCCAGCACTCGTTGACGGTAATTTTGTACAACCAGGTGCTGAAAGCCGCTCGCTGGTCAAACCGCTTCAGCGAGAAATACGCCTTTACAAAAACCTGCTGGGCAATATCCTCAACGTCCTCGCGCCGCCGCAAAATGCCGCCAGCGACAGCAAAGACGCGGTGCTGATGCCGCCGCAGGAGCTCCTCAAAAGCCTCCTGGTCTTCGCCTTGTGCCCGCCGGACAAGCTCCCGGTCGTCCACAGCGCCCGGCGCTTTGGCGCTAGGCGGTTTGGGCCCCGCCGGACCGGCGGGAGGCCCCAATGGCTCTACTTTAGGGACGCGTGGCATGTCGTTCCGGTTACGTCTAATGTAGCTCGGTTTCCCCTAGCCGCGTGAGTTCGTTTCCCTTGCCTGCATCAATTGTTTCAATTGGAGGGTATCAAGTTTCTACTTGCTTGCCCTTTATCTACATGGAATAATGCCGCCATGATTATAGGTGACCGTCTTCGCGCACTCCGCGAAGAAAAGAAACTCTCCCAGGGCGACATCGAGAAGCGTACAGGTTTGCTTCGTTGTTACATTTCCCGCGTAGAGAATGGCCATACAGTACCGGCCATCGAAACACTGGAAAAACTTGCGCGTGCTCTCGAGTGCCCACTCTATCAACTCTTTTATGACGGCGAAGAGCCGCCGCAGTTGCCGAATCTCCCCAAGCGGAAGTCGTCGGATGACATCGCGTGGGGCAGCCTCGGTAAAGATGCACGCTTTCTCAACAAACTCCGCCGCCTGTTGGGCAAAGTGGAAGAAGGGGACCGCAAGCCCATTCTGTACATGGCGCAGAAAATGGCTAACCGCTAGTTCTGCGTCATTTTTTTCAGAGCATGCTGTCAAATTAATCGTGACTCCTGGATAGGCCGCGTCTCGTCCCTGCGCGGCCTGTACACTATCTGCGGTAGTAGATCGCCGGAATAAGCCCTCGTCTGGCACCTAAGATCAATTCCCTCTTCGCACTACGATCGTTCCCGAAACAAAGCTTACTCCCACTCAATGGTGCTGGGTGGCTTTGAGCTAATGTCATAAACCACGCGGGTCACACCACGAACTTCATTTACGATACGGGTAGAAATACGTTCCAGAACCTCGCCGGGCAGACGTACCCAGTCGGCCGTCATGGCATCCTCGGACTCCACGACGCGAACGGCAATGGTAAGGCCATACGTGCGATAGTCGCCCATAACGCCGACGCTACGAACGGGTAGCAGGACCGCAAAGGCTTGCCAAACTTTACTATAGAGCCCGGCGCGACGTATCTCCTCGACCACTATAGCGTCCGCCTCCTGCAACGTGAAAAGGTGCTCGCGCGTAATCTCGCCGAGGAGCCTCACCGCCAGGCCGGGACCGGGAAACGGGTGTTTCAAAAGGATCTCCTCAGGCAGTCCTAGATCCTTCCCAATCCGGCGGACCTCGTCCTTGAAAAGGTCGCGCAGGGGCTCGATGAGGGCAAAAGGCATGTTTTCGGGCAGGCCGCCGACGTTATGGTGGGTCTTAATCGTGGCCGAGGGGCCTTTTACCGAAACGGACTCAATCACGTCTGGATAGAGCGTTCCCTGAACAAGCCAACCGATTCCACCGTGAGCCTCGCCGCTTTGAAGCTTCTGGGCTTCCTCGGCGAAGACGGCGATGAATTCCCTGCCGATGATTTTGCGCTTTTGTTCGGGGTCGGTGACACCCACTAGCTTGTTCAGGAAGCGGTCTGAGGCGTCCACTCCGATGACGCGGAGACCGAGTCGGTCTCGCAGCATTTCCAGAGTGTCTGCAAATTCGTTCTTTCGAAGCATTCCTGTATTTACAAAAATGTTCGTAAGGCGGTCGCCCATGGCGCGCTGAACCAGGACCGCGGCTACCGTGGAATCCACTCCCCCACTCAGAGCGCAGATGGCGCTCCGCTGGCCGACCTTGGTTCGAATGGCTTCGGTGGTCTCCTCGATAAACGCAGAACCGCTCCATTTGCGCTCGGCTTTGCAGACACGGAAAAGGAAATTGCGGAGAAGCTCGGTGCCGCTTTCGGTGTGATTCACTTCGACGTGGAATTGCACAGCGTAGATTTTTCGCTGGGCATCTTCGAGCGAGGCGATGGCGTTGTCCGTGTGGCCTGTGGCCCAAAAGCCGGGCGGTACCTCGCGCACATGATCGCCGTGGCTGTTCCAGATGCGCAGAGTTTCAGGGACTCCCGCGAAAAGCTCCGAGACTGAAGAGCCGTTATCGCACTTTACCTTTAGCTGGGCGCGACCGTATTCACGCCTGTCCGCTTTTTCGACCTTGCCGCCGAGTGCGTGGGTAATCCACTGCATGCCGTAGCAGATGCCGAGAACGGGGATACCCATGGCCAGGATGGCCGGATCGCACTTGGGAGCGTCGGCGTCGTAGACAGAGCTGGGTCCGCCGGAAAGGACCAGTCCCGCCGGGGCGAATCTTTGGATCTCTTCAATGGAGGCGGTGCACGGGAGGATAGCGGAAAAGACTTGCTGTTCGCGGATGCGGCGGGCGATTAGCTGTGTGTATTGGCCGCCGAAATCGAGGACGACTATGCCGCCGAGCTCGGATTTTGGCTTTTGAGGTTGTTCCGTCATTGCGGCTCCTGTTGCCATTGTTCGCCCCTCACGCGTTAGTTGCGCAAATGCGCGGGTCCGAGGACCCGCCACCAAAAATTTCGGCTCCGTATCCCATTGGATGCGACAAGACTGGCAATGTCATACCGCGTGGTTGCACGCATCCTTGCAGGGGTACGGCATGCTGTGCCCGTCTGCGCCCCAACAAAACGCGCGAGCTCATTTGACCACCAGGTTTAGGAGTTTGTCGGGGACGAAGATGATTTTCACGATGCGCTTGCCGTCGATGTGGCGGGCTACAGCGGGCTCGGCTTTGGCTTTGGCCACTACATCGACTTCGCTTGCGCCTGCGGCGACTTTGAGAGTGGCGCGGACGCGTCCATTGACCTGGACCGGGATTTCGACTTCGTTGTCTTTGGCCAGCTCGAGCTGCTCATTCGCCAGAATCGGCCAGGGCGCGTTCCAGAGGCCGTCCGTGTTGCCGAGCATTTCCCACATCTCCTCGGCTATGTGCGGGGTCATAGGTGCGAGAAGCAGTGTAAGGATTTGCAAGACCTCTTTGCGAATCTCGGGCCGCACGCCGTTTTCGAGCGGCTCGGCCAAATAAATCTCATTGGTCAATTCCATAATCTGGGCAATTGCGGAATTGAAGTGCCAGCGTGTCTCGAAGTCTTGCGTAACCCTTTGCATCGTTTGATAGGCAACTCGGATGAGGTCGCGTTCCTTGTCGGTCATTCCCTTTGAGTCGAAATTCCAGTTCTTGGTGGCGCGAATTGCTGTCGCGTGCTTATCCACAAGGCGGAAGACGCGGTTGAGGAAACGCCAGGAGCCTTCGATGCCCTCTTCGTTCCATTCGAGGTCTTTTTCGGGAGGAGCGGCGAAGAGGGTGTAGAGGCGGCCGGTGTCGGCACCGTATTTTTCGGCCATGTCGATCGCGCCGACGACATTACCGCGCGACTTGGACATGGTGACGCCACCCTTTTGAATCATGCCCTGGGTGAATAGCCTAGTAATGGGTTCGTTGTGAGTGATCAGTCCGAGGTCTCGCATGACTTTGCACCAGAAGCGCGAATAGAGGAGGTGCAAAATGGCGTGGGTGATCCCGCCGATGTACTGGTCAATCGGAAACCAATAGGCGACTTTTGCGGAATCGAACGGGGCTTTGTCGTTTTGGGGATCGCAGTAACGATAGAAATACCACGAGGAATCGACGAAGGTGTCCATCGTGTCGGTTTCACGGCGTGCCGGGCCACCGCACTTCGGACAGGTGGTGTTGACGAATTCCGGGGTTGACGCGAGAGGCGATTCCCCTTCGCCGGTGAGTTTGGGATTGGGCGGCAGAAGAACGGGCAGATCTTTATCAGGGACTGCTTGCAGGCCGTGGTCCGGGCAATACACCACGGGAATCGGAGTACCCCAATAGCGTTGGCGAGAGATGCCCCAGTCGCGCAGACGAAAGACGACTTCGCCGAGGCCGAAACCTTTCTTCTCGGCAAAGGCCGTCATTTTCGCGATGGCTTCGTCGGGAGAGAGTCCGTTGAAAGAGCCAGAATTGACGAGCCAGCCGTTTTGGTGCTCGTCGAAGGCTGCGGTCATTCTTTCTTCTACAAGAGGCTCTCCAGAGCTTGGCTGAATGACGACGCGAATGGGCAAACCATATTTTCGGCAAAACTCGAAGTCGCGCTGATCGTGGGCGGGCACGGCCATGATGGCTCCGGTGCCATATTCCATTAGCACGAAGTTGCCAATCCAGATCGGGATTTTCTCACCGCTAAATGGATTGGTGGCGTGACGGCCGGAGAAAAAGCCAACTTTTTCGGCGGTGGCGAGATCCACAGTTTTGACGGAAGTCTGACGCATTCGCGCGAGTTGTGGCTCGGCTTGCTCTCGGACCGGAGAACCTTGCAGGAGCCGCGTGACGAGCGGATGAGTTGGAGCGAGAATGATGGCGCTCGCGCCATAGATGGTGTCGATGCGCGTGGTGAAAATCTCGATAGGCTTGACGCTGGAGAGATCGGCGATTTCAAATTTGACTCTCGCGCCTTGCGAACGGCCGATCCAGTTGCGCTGCATGGTGATGACGCGCTCGGGCCAGGTGCTTTCGAGTTGTTTCAGATCGTCGACGAGTTGATCGGCGTAGGCAGTAATTTTGAGAAACCATTGCTCGAGTTCGCGAGACTCGACGAGTGTATCTTCGTGACGCCAGCAGTAGCCGCCGTTGATAACCTGCTCATTCGCGAGTACGGTGCAACATTTCGGGCACCAGTTCACGCGGCTCTTTTTGCGGTAGGCGAGGCCGCGTTCGAGCATGCGTAGGAAAAACCACTGGTTCCAGCGGTAATACTCGGGCTCACAGGTGGAGATTTCGCGGCGCCAATCGTAGCTGAAGCCGAAGCGGCGCAGCGTGCGCTGAAATTCGCCGATGTTGTTGTTGGTCCAGACGCGCGGATGCGTGTTGTTCTTGATGGCGGCGTTTTCGGCTGGCAGGCCGAAGGCGTCCCAGCCCATGGGATGAAGAACGTTGAAGCCGCGCATGCGCTTGACGCGGGCGACGACGTCGCCAATGGCGTAATTGCGCATGTGCCCCATGTGCATCGTGCCGGAGGGGTACGGCAGCATTTCCAGGGTGTAATACTTGGGCTTTGAAGGATCGGCTTCCGTTTCGAACACGCGCGCTTCTTCCCAGCGCTTTTGCCACTTTGCTTCGATTTCTTGTGGGTTGTAGTCCGCCACGCCTCGCTATCCCCTCTTGGTCTTGCGCGATTTTTTCGACTTGCTTGCCGACTTCGGTTTCTTAGCCGCTGGTTTCGATTTCTTTTTGGGTTCGGCCGACCGCGCCGCTGACGCCTCTAGAGTTTTCTTGCGGCGCTCCGCGTTCTTGACTGTTGCCGCTGTTTTCATTTGTATCTTTTTGATGGCAGCGGTCAACATCGAGAACCCTTTTTCGGCGGGTGGGGCTTGCTCGCTCAAGCCGGCGAGTTCCCACAGCTTGGCTACGTTGCGGCGGTCATCGCCGGGTTGATCGATGGGCGTTTCAAGCAGGAAGGCGCGGCCAGTCAATCCTTCTGGCGATGACGCGCCCAGTCTCGGATGCGTCAGGATGCGATGAAAAGCTTCAGCGCCGATTTTGCCTTCCCCGATGTTTTCATGGCGATCGACGCGGCCGCCGAGGGGGATTTTCGAATCATTGGCGTGAAAGACGGGAACGCGATTGAGGCCAATCGTCGTGTCGATTACGTCGATTGTCGAGGTCAGGCCGGTTTCGCTTTTGATGTCGTAGCCCGCGGCGAAGAGATGCGCGGTGTCCAGACAGGCGGCTGCAGGCACATCTTTGAGGCCAGCGAGAACCTCCGCAACTTCTTCGAGACGCGAACCAACGGCGACGCCCATCCCTGCCGTGTTTTCGATGAGGATGCGTAGATTGCCGAGAGAAATTCGCCTGGAGCCTTGCTTCACGGATTCGATGACGGTGGAGACGGATTGCCCGGACGTCGCTTCTCCGCGCGAGCCAGGATGAACCACCAGAAAATCGGCGCCGAGCGCTACGCCGCGCACAAGCTCATCATGGAAGGCTTGGATGGAGCGAGTTCGCAGCATGGGCTGCGCGGCCGCGAGATTGATCAGATAGTTAGCGTGAATGACGAGCGGACCGAGGCCGAGTTCGGCGCGGCGGGCGCGAAAGGCGGCAGCGTCTGCTTCGGGGATGCGTGCCGGTCCGCCCTGCCACATACGCGGGCTTGCGGAGAAGATTTGAAGCGCGTTGCAGCCCAGCTTACGCGCGGATTCGAGCGCGGTTAGGTAACTTCCAGCGATAGACGCATGGATGCCGATGCGCAGGCTGCCGTCCATCCAGGTTGGCGGCAGCGGTTCAGGCTCAGGTTCCGGGTGGTATTCGTCTTCGTCATCGAACTCGGAGACGTGAGTGAGAGGTTGTTCTGGCGTTCCCATGGAGTAAATCAGCCTGTCCTTAAACAAACCATTCTACCACACGCCGCAAAATGACCGCGGGAGGCGGGCACGTGCGGAAAAGATGTCGAAACGAAAGGTTAAGGACTTGACGGCGAGAAGGAAAAAAGGCGATTGACATTTATATCTACCTATATAGACTTAAAATATGGGCGTACGGATTCGGCTTTCGAAACAGACGCTGATGGTGCTCGATGCGTTGCTCACCCGGCCAGGACAATGGCAGTACGGCTACTCGCTGAGCCAGAGCACGAGCATTCCCTCGGGGACGCTTTATCCGATTCTCATGCGGCTTGAGAAATTGCATTGGCTGGAAACGCGCTGGGAGGAGGCGAAGACTCCCGGGCGGCCGCCGCGGCATCTTTACCGGCTTTCCGGAACTGCGCGGGAGTGGGCTCGGGAAGAAATTCGCACGGCGCAGGAACGACGCTTCTGGAAGCCCGCGGAGCACGAGGCATGAGCGTGGCAAATCAAGAGAGACCAGTCGTGGCTCGCTTTGCGCGATGGCTGTTGGGGTGCGCAGTGCGACATTGGCCAGAGGAAAATCGCGCTTGGGGGCTGGCCCTCGCGGCGGAGATAGATGAGACGAGGAGTGCGTTTGAAACGGTGAAGTGGTCGTTCGGAGGGATTATGCTCTTCTCACGTTCGGTGCTTTCGAGTGCTTGGAAGTGGATGAAACTTCCGGCGGGCAGTTCCCTTTCGGGCGGATCCTCTATCGATGGGCCTTCGATGCTCCCGAGGAGGTCACGAGTTTTTACGGCGGTAGTGCTGGCGACGGCTGCCGTGCTCCTTCTTAAGCCGGGGGGACGCGAAGCGGTTCGAACGGTGCTGGCGAGCTGGCGCCACTTTGACGTAGGAGCCTCGGACCGGCGCATGCTGACGAAAATGGCAGAACGGGCCGAGAAGGAACAGGACGCGGCGACGCTAGCGTTTGTGGCGTTGTCCTGGTCGGACGAGGACCACGAGCCGGAGGAATCCGCCCGTCGATTTGAACGGCTGGCCGACCAAGCGGTGGCCTTGGATCCACATTACGTGTGGATTTATGGAGCGAGGGCGAACTGGCCGATCTACGTTACGCCGCGGAAGGAACAGCTCGAACGTCTGCGTGCAGCCGATCCGGGGAACGCCGTGCCGTATTTCCTGATGGCGGATGCCCTAGCGAGGCCCAGAATCGACGCGATTTATCAGCACCGGTCGCCGACAACGATAGAGCTCGAAGCGAATCTGGAACGGGATCCCGCGTGGATGGCGTTGATGGCGCAAGCGTTTGCGGCGCCGCGATATGACAGTTATTACCAGCGACACGCGGAGCTTGCGGGCGCAATGTGGAACCGCGAGAGGGACATGTCGCCAACGGTGGTGCTCTCTGGACTGGCTTCGCACGCCATACCGAATCTGATGAACATGCGGTTGTATGCGGAGACCCGGTTTCAGGAAGCGCAAAAGGCCTTTGCGGCGGGTGACTCCCAAAAGGCGGAGGCGATTGCAGGCGAGGTAGACTCGTTCGGCCAAAGAATGGCGGGCGGGAGCGAGACAAGAATTGAAAAGCTGATTGGTTATGCCCTCACTAGGACCGCCGCTCACGATATGCAGAGCTTGTACAAAGGCGCAGGGAGAATGGCAGACGCGCAAAAAGCGGCCGATCGAGAGTTGGATGTGGACAAGAAGGTTCAGGCGATGGTGCCGTGGCATAATCCCGAGATGCGCGCACGCGACATGGAATTTCGCAGGGACAGCAAGCTTTTGCAAGGATTTGGGGGCTTGGCGATTCTGGCTGCCGTTTTCGCACTTATTGGACTGCTAACTCTGGAGCTTTGGCCCGCACGACTGAGCGGCAAAACATCCACTTGGCGCAAGACGCTATGTTGGAGCGCGGACTATGCGCCCGGAGTTTTTCTCCTGGCTGTCGCCGCTTTCCTCTTGAGCTTCACGCCCTACGCGCGAGCGCTTTCGGAATTTCGCTCGTCAAATCTCGGCGCTTATGACGATGACCGCATGATGCAATTGTGGTGGAGCCTGTTTCTGGTGCGGGATTTTATCTTTAGCGCCGACGGCGGAACGTGGATTTGGTCTTCTGTCATAGCCTTGCTAACGGCGCTGGCGATTTTCATCGTCGCGCGATCTTTTTATCGCAGCCGTCGGTTGCAGCCGACTCAGTCCTGAATATCGAATAAGCGAATTAGAAACCCCGCCACTACAAGACGGTTAGTTCCCTTTTGCGCCTAACGCTCCTTCTCATCCCGCTCATCCGCTTCATTTGCGGGGTTGCGGCGGCATGCCGTAGACTACTGAATTGCTCATGGTCTACTGAGCGCACAGGGGAGCTGCGGATGCTGGTCGTCATGCAGTCGCACGCTACGGAGGAGCAGATTCGTGGTGTGTGCGAGCGCATCGAAAGCCTAGGGCTGAAGGCGCATCCGATTCCGGGGACGATTCGAACGGCGATTGGGATTACCGGGAACAAGGGAGCTATCGACCTCGGAGTGCTGGAATCGTTGCCGGGAGTTGTGGAGTGCATACCGGTCAGTAAGCCGTACAAGCTGGTGAGCCGGGACACGAAAGAGGAAGACAGCATACTGCGGATTCCAGTGCCGGGCGGAGAAGTGGTTGTCGGCGGAAAGATGGTGGCGCTGGTGGCTGGGCCGTGCGCAGTGGAGACAGAGGAACAGTGTTTCGCGATTGCAGAACGGGTGAAAAAGAGCGGGGCGAGACTCTTCCGCGGCGGGGCTTACAAACCGCGGACGTCGCCGTACAGTTTTCAGGGGCTGGGATTGCCCGGTTTGAAGATATTGGCAAAGGTGCGTGAGAAGTACGGCTTCGGGATCATCACCGAGGCCATCGACAACGAGAGTCTGGATCTGGTCGAAGAATACGCCGACGTGATTCAGATTGGCGCGCGGAATATGCAGAATTTTTCGCTGCTCAAGCGGGCCGGACGCGCGAAGAAGCCGGTGCTTTTGAAGCGCGGAATGTCGGCGACGCTGGACGAATTTTTAATGGCCGCAGAATATATTTTGTCCGAAGGAAATTACAACGTGATGTTATGTGAGCGCGGTGTGCGAACCTTCTCCGATTTTTCGCGCAATACGCTGGATTTGGCCGTCGTGCCGGCGGTGAAAAAGCGCAGCCACCTGCCGATTTTAGTTGATCCGTCGCACGGCACGGGGAAACGGCACAAAGTGCTGCCACTTTCCCGCGCGGCGATTGCCGTGGGCGCGGACGGATTGCTTGTCGAAGTTCACCACGAGCCGGACAAAGCGCTTTCCGACGGCATGCAGTCGATCCTGCCGGAAGAGTTCACTGAGTTGGTCGAAGAGGTCCGGCAAATTGCGGCGGTTTTGGGCCGCGAAGTAAATTGAGAATGCGCCGTCCACCCTGGTGTATTCAACCTATTAAATACACTTGCCCTCCGACACGGAATTAGGTCCACCTTGCAAACTTTTGTTTCTGACTGTCGCCCGGGCTTCTGGCTAATTCCACGGACCACATGTAACAATCCAAACGACTTATGAACCGTCCGCGCAACTTCCGCGTGTATCTCCTGCTGGTCATCCTGCTCACAGTGGGTGTGGTGGAGCTTGTGCGCGAGCACCGGCCGTCTTTTCTGAGGCCGGGCCTGCGATTGTGCGCTTATGTTTCTTCTTCCGACGGAAGCGTGACGGTCATTGATCTCGTGAAGCTGGCCGCCGTAGCGCGCATTGCGGTTGGGCCAGGATTATCGGGGATGCGCGAACATCCGACCCGCGCGGAAATTTGGGGGGTAAGCTCGGCGGGCGGATTCGTATGGGTGATCAATGCCCGGGTGAATCAAGTGAGCTCACGCATTCCCGTGGGGCCGCTTCCCTACGCGATCGATTTTTCGCTGGACGGAAGCCGACTGTACACAACTTCGGCAGGAGCGGACACGCTGATTGCGCTCGATTGCCAAACGAGAAACGTGCTAGCGCGCACGAGAACAGGGGGCGAGCCTGTCCTAGCGCGCGTGACGCCTGACGGAAAGAACGTGCTGGTGCTCAATCATCGCGATGCCACGCTGGGGATTCACGATGCGGCCACACTGGCACTGCGCAGCGTGGTTGGGATCGTCAAGCAGCCAGAAAAAGTTGTCATCCTTCCGGACAGCAGCCTGGCGTTTGTTCTGAGCAGAACGGAGCACCGGCTCTCCGTGGTCGATCTGCGGAGAAGCGTTCTCGTAACGAACCTCGAGCTGGATGGGAACCCGTCGGACATTCTGCTCAAGCCGGACGGCGGCGAGCTGTACGTCATTTCGCCGGAGGCACACGGCTTGCAGGTCGTCAACACCTGGACGCACGAGGTTGGCGATTACATGGTGCTCGGGTCAGCGCCAACGCGCGGCGTTCTGAGCGCCGATGGAAACACGCTGTACGTTTCGGACAGCGCGGCAGGCCACATCATCCCCGTGGACATCCAGAACCGCCGCGTGATTCGCGACCCCGGCACGGGGAAGGAATTTCCGATTACCGCGGGTCAGTCCCCCGGCGTGCTGCGCTTCGATCCCGATGAACCGAATGAGAATCTGCTGATCGTTGTGAACGAGGGTTCGGGAGATGTTGCCATTATTCGTGTGCGGACCAACAGCCTGCTGACCATGATTCCTGTCGGAGATAAACCGCAGGACTTGGCCGTAAAACTGTTCTAGAGAAATTAGTTGGTGCGAAAGGCGGAAGGTTGCGGGTGAGACTTGCTTTGCCGTAGTCCCGAACCAGAGGGTCATTCGTTCCGTAAAGCCACGAGGGGATCGACGTGCATGGCGCGGCGCGTGGGAATGTAGCACGCGAGAAGCGTGACCAGCGTCATGAGGACAGCTGCGGCGACGAAAGTGGCGGGATCCGCGGGACTGACACCATAAAGCTCGCTAGCGAGCAGGTGAGTGATTCCCAAAGCAGACGCGAGGCCGAGAGAAATACCAAACAGCGAGAATTTCGCGCCTTCCTTCATGACGAGCCATAGGACATCGCGACGCTGCGCGCCCAGGGCGAGACGAATGCCGATTTCGCGAGTGCGCCTGGAAACAAGAAACGAGAGAACGCCGTAAATACCGATCAGGCCGAGGACGAGCGCCAGAGCGGCAAACGCGACGAAAAGAACAGTTGTGGAGGCTGGAGTTGAGACCGATTCGGCGACAACGGCACTCATCGTCTTGACTTCGCTGGCGGGGACTTCCGGATTGAGACCGGCGATGGTGCTCCGAAGAACGTTCTGAAGCTGCGATTCTTCTAGACTGGACTGAATAACAACGGTCATATCGGACGGCACCCGCCCGCCTTCGAGCGTGGCGTTTGCGGCGTATGGAAAGTAGATCGTGCCGTTGATCCAATCGGGAACATTCTTTCGCAAATCATACGCACGGACGTCGGAAACGATGCCCACGATGGTGTGCCAGTCTTTGTCGCCACTCAGGCGAACGTGCGAGCCAACGGGGCTGCGTCCAGGCCAAAATCGGCGGGCTGTGGAAGCGGTCACGAGGGCCACGAGAGCATTGGCCGAATCGTCCGCGGAGGTGAAGTCGCGGCCAGCGACGACGGGAATCTTCATCACGCGAAGATAGCCGGGCGTCACAACGTCCATCCAAAAGAGCGGCATGGCCTCACCGGAAGGCACAGCTTCATTTTCGATTTCGAGAGATCGCTTGGCGACGCGGCCGCCAAGAGGCAGCGTATTAACGGCAGCGACGGAACTGACGCCGGGAATGGCCTGCAAGCGATCGAGGAGCTCGCGATAGAAGGAGATGCAACGCGAAGGATCGTTGCAGAATGCCTGATTGGGAGTGACGCGCGTGGTAAGGATACGCTCGGCGCGAAAGCCCGGATCGACGCTCGAGAGCGCGACGAAGCTGCGAATGAGCAAACCGGCAGCGATAACGAGAAGCACAGCGAAAGCAACTTCGGCGATAGCCAGTGCGCTCCGCAAACGATGCGAGACGGAAATGCCCGCGCCGCGCGTAGCCGCATTGAGCGATTGAGCGAGAGCCGCGCGCGTGGAGTGCAGCGCAGGTGCCAGCCCAAAAAGAAGGCCAGTAAGAATGGTGAGGCCGGCGGTGAACGCTAGAACGCGCCAATCGATGTGAGCATCGGCGAGACGAGGAGTATCCGCGGGAAGCGCGGCCTTGAGTAAGCGCAAGCCTTCGGTGGCGAGAAAAACACCAAGCGAGCCACCCAGCAGAGCGAGCAAAACGCTTTCCGTGAGCAGCTGTCTGACGACGCGACTGCGTTCCGCGCCCATGGCGGTGCGCACCGCGATTTCTTTTTCGCGCGTGGCCGCACGGGAAAGCGCGAGATTGGCGACGTTTACGCAGGCGATGAGAAGAATCAGTCCAACTGCCCCCAGAAGCAAAAAGAGACGGCTGCGCACGTCCGCGACCATGCCGTTGCGCAACTCTACGACACTGATGTCAGCGTTCCAGTCCGCTGGCATCGGCCAGGGGAAGAGTTTGTATACGCGCGACTGAAACAAACGAATTTCGGCGCGGGCCAAAGGAATCGTTGAACCGGGGCGGAGGCGGCCAATGATAGGCATGAAATCGCCAGCCCAATACGCGACGGTGCCGCGAGGATCATTATGGAGAGGCAACCAGATCTGTGTTTTGGCGGAGGGAAAACTAAATTCAGCTGGCATGACGCCGATTACTTCCCGGATAACCCCTTCGATTTCGATGGAATGGCCGAGAATCGAAGGGTCGGCACCAAAACGCTGCTCCCAAAGTGCGCGGCTTAAAATAACGTAGTTGTCCCGGCCGGCTACGTCGTCGCCGGGATAGAAAGCACGGCCGAGCTCCGGGCGAGCCCCCAAGACCGAGAAAAACTCGGCAGAGACGAGCACGCCAGACACACGCAGCGGATCGCCACGACCGGTAAGATTAAATTCGTGGCCCTCAAAGTACGCCGCGACATCGAGCGCTTGTATTTGCTCGCGCATAGCGACGAACGCGCCTTTCGGGTACGTGCCAGTAACACTAATGAGATTTTGAGGCGCTGCGAACGGAAGTGGACGAAGCAAAATGCCGTCGACAAGGCTGAAAATGGCGGTATTTGCGCCGATGCCGAGAGCAAGAGTCAGAACCGCGACGCAGGTAAAACCGGGGCTCTTGCGAAGCATGCGCGCGCCATAACGCAAATCCTGCAGCAGGGTTTCCATGATTTTGGCCCCACGCGCCTCGCGACCTTCTTCCTTGACGCGTTCGATACCACCGAATTCAATGCGTGCGCGCCGCATCGCTTCCTGTCGCGGCACTCCGGTGCGCATTAAATCTTCGGCGAACGTTTCAAGATGGAAACGGAGTTCCGCGTCCATCTCGCGCTCCATGCGGGAACGATCGAGAGTCGCCTGCGTCCATGAACGAATCCGCCTCCACAGAGTCATACCACCTCCAGCTTGCTGCGCCTGATTCCCGCGATCCTCTGCGCCATCATTCGTACCTCAGCGCCACCATGGGATCGACGCGCATTGCGCGGCGCGCGGGCAGGTAAGCAGCAATCAAACTGACTGTGATGATTACTGCCGCGGCAACGAGAATCGGAAGAGAGCCTGCTACTGGCAGGTCGGGGATCAGGCTGGCGGCTAAGCGTTTTCCGCAGAACGCAAGGGGTGCTCCGATAGCGAGACCAGCGCAGACCATCCACAGGGCGCCGCGAAGGACTATGCGCATAACGTCAGTCCTTGCTGCACCGAGCGCCATGCGAACGCCGATCTCATGCGTGCGCCGCGCGACCATGTAAGCGAGTAGGCCGTACAGGCCGATGGCTGCAAGCAATGCGCCGAGCGCGCCGAACCCTGCGGAAAGCATCGCGATCAAGCGCTGCGGAACGATGGACGAATCGATCTGCTCGCTCATCGTCATAATCCTAACGATGGGAACCGTGTTCAACGCGGCGGCTTCGGTTTGGCGAACCGTGCTGGCTACCCCGTCCGGGTCCATTCTCGTGCGGATGGCCAGCTGAGAATGCTCAGAACCGGTGTAGCCCTGTTGAAGAAGGTCTGCATAGATCGTAGGCGGCGCGGGTTGCTGGAGGTCGTTGTATTTGGCGTCGCGGACGAGTCCGACCACCTCATAGGTATTTTCGCCTCTCGTAGAGGTGACATGGCTCAGGGTGATGAATCTTCCGATGGGGTTTTCGTTCCCAAAGCAGTCGCGAGCAGCGGCCTCGTTAATGATTACAACAGGGGAACCGGCCTGGTCGCGTGCGGAAAAATCGCGACCGGCGAGGAATGGTGTGGCATAGGTCTCGAAATAGTCTGAGGCAACGGAATTGATGGAAACCTGGGTCTGCTTTTCAGGATGGTCTTCCGCAGATGCAAAGCTCGCGGATCCGGGGCCCTCCATTGGACTCATGCTACTGAAGGTGGCTGAGCTTACGCCGGGAATGGCGTCCAGCCTCATCAGCAGCTCTTGAGACAGCTGCGAGAATTGCGCAGCGTTGTAGCCACTGTGCGCGAAATCGAGCGTGACCAGCAGCAGATGCTCGCGCTCGAATCCCAGATTCAGGTTCCGAAGATGCGACAGATATTCCACAAACAGGGCCGCCGAGCTCATCAGCACGAGAGAGAGCGCCACTTGCGAAGCGACGAGGCCTTTGCCGAACAGCCGCCGGGACTTGGATTCTCCGATGCGCGATCCCTGTTGCAGCGCGGACGCCGGTGCGGTGTTCGAGGCACTCATAGCGGGTACCGCTCCGCACAGGAGTCCCGTGAACAGGGCGATCGCTAGAGTGAACAACAGCACGTGTGCATCTGGTTTTGTCAGAGCTTCAAAATGCACCGGCGCTATCATGACGAACCTGCCTGATGCGAAGACGCGGATCAGCGCGTGAGCTGCAACGTAGGCCACGAAGACGCCGACGACGCATCCCGCCAGCGACAGCAACAGCGATTCGGTGAGCGTTTGGCGCAGCAAGCGAGCGCGAGGCGCTCCCAGGCAGGCACGCACAGCCATTTCGTGCTGGCGCGACGCTCCGCGGGCCAAGAGCAGCCCTGCTAAATTCGCGCACGCAAGGAGCATCAGAAGCCCCACCGTTGCCATCAAGACCGTCAGCGGTGTCGAGAGCATCTGGCTCAAAGGCGTGGTAACGCCGTTTCCCGCTGGCTCGATGCGGAGTTTCATTCGACGCACGAAGGGATCGACGTCGGGCCGGTCAATGGCCGTCTGGAACAGCACCGCCATTTCCGCTCGCGCTTGTTCCATGGAGACGCCCGGCTTCAGTCGCCCTAATAGTCCGTACCACATTCCAGAAGAAGGGCCAAGTGATATGGGCCACCAAACGTCTTGTCTCGCATGTTCGCTGATTCCGTAAAATCCGCGTCGCGTCACGCCGATGATGGTAAGCGGAGCGTCCCCAACGACGATTTTCTCGCCGATGATTCCGGGATCCAAATCGAATCGGGACTTCCAGAACGACCAGCTGATGACGGCTACAGGAGAGCGATCCCCCGTGTGAACATCTTCGGGGCCGATCAGTCGGCCGGCTGCGGGTCGCACCCCGAGAGCTTGGAAGAAAGTTCCTCCTACTTGTCCCACGAACACGGTCTGCGGCTGCAGCTTATCGGCCCGGACAGCGATAACATTCAGAGAGTCGACAATCAGGTCGGAGAAGACGTGATTGCCGTCGCGCATGGTCCGGAAAGCGTCCCACGAGAAACCATTGAACGCAGGTTCACCGGGATATTGATGCAGCAGTTCTACGAGCCGCCCTGGATCTCGCACGGGGAGCGTGTGCAGCATCAGGCCGTTCGTAATGGTGAAGATCGCGGTGTTCGCGCCGATGCCAAGGGCCATGGTCAGGACGGCAACGGCAGTGAAGCCGGGGGATTTTCGGAGCATGCGGAGCGCGAAGCGGAGGTCCTGGAGAAAGCTCACGACGAAGCTGATGCCGATGTTGTCGCGGCATTCTTCTTTGACGCGTTCGACACCGCCGAACTCGATGCGCGCGCGACGTATGGCTTCCTGACGCGATACACCACTGCGGACCAATTCCTCAGTGAATGCCTCAATGTGGAAGTGCAGCTCTGCATCCATTTCGCTTTCCAAGAGCGAACGCCGGAGAATTGCCCGCGACCAGGAGCGCATCCAGCTCCAAAACCTCACACTTCCTCCGGCTTCGTGCCCAGAATTCCTGCGATGACGTCGGCCATGCTGTTCCAATTTTCGGTTTCCGCTTGCAACCGGCGCTTCCCTGCCACGGTGAGTTTGTAATACTTGGCTTTGCGCTTGTTTTCTGACTCGCCCCATTCGCTGGCGATCCAGCCCTGATGCTCAAGGCGGTAGAGCGCGGGATAGAGCGAACCCTGTTGAATTTCGAGGCGGTCCTTCGAGATTTGCTGGATGCGCAGAAGAATACCGTAGCCATGCAACGGACCTAGGGAGACGGCTTTGAGAATGAGCATATCGAGCGTGCCTTGCAGAAGGTCGAGTTGTTTGTCCATGCGCTGCGGGGAGACGGGCCGAAGCCTGTTCCTCTCTTCTCCTAGATGAACTAGGAATGTAAGCCGACTCTCCTAGCCTGTCAAGGAGAGAATTGCATTGGGGCCACCATGGCGTACGCGCGGTGTTCGCCGATAACTATCGCGGCACGCGGAGCGCCGACTTCAACTTCCGGAATGGAGAAATACAGGTTCGGGAGTTACGCGGCGTCTTCGGGCGGCCACGCCGAGTGATCTTCGCCAAGTTGAACTTCGAGGAAGCCCTCGGCGGGCAGAACATCCACGGGCAAGCCGCCATGCCAGAGCGCAACGCCGAGCTTGAGCTTGGTTTGGCCTTGCAGACTGATTTCGCTCCGGTGAATGGAGACTTCGAGTATGCGATCAAATGCGGCTTCAGCAACGCTTTTGGGATTGAGAAGGCAAAGGCGTCCCTTCTCTACGGCGAATTCCTGCAAGTGACCGCGTATGAGCTTCACTACGATATTGATTTCTTCGGCGGCGCCGATGGTGATTCGAAATTCGCAATCCTCAAGTTCTCCTAGAAGGTCGAGGAACGGGTCCACGCGGACGCAGAAGCGCTCCTCCTCGAAGCCATAACGTAATTCATGAAGATAGAAAGTGCGGCCATGCATGGCGCCGCCGCGGCGCTCGGGTGAATAGAGGCCTGCGCCCAGCCATTCGAAGTAGGAAGTGTCCCGCCCATCTACCGCGATTTTCAGAAAACCCGTGGGTGCCAATTGCAAAGCGTGCTCCGGCTGGCGCTTGATTGGTTTCGCCAGCTCTTGCGGAGCCACTTGACCCAGGGCTAGATAGACGGCCGTCAAATGCTTTCGATAGAGGGCATCGAACTCCGCATCATTGGCCGTGCTATGTTCCGGACCGTACCACCAGCACCAGTCGCTTCCTTCCGCGGCGAGAAGGGATTCCTGTGCTTCCTTCAACGCGGTTTCTGTCGGAGCGCCGTCGCGGCCTTGTTTCCCTGCGTCTACGGCGCGGCCGTAGGCTTCGCGGGCGTCCCAGAGAAGTTCCCAAGCGGCAACGTCTTCGCTGTGGCCAATCCACACATCGAAATTCGCGTTGATCCAAGAAGCTGGAAAGATTCCGGCGTTCGTCGGAATAACGCCGGCGGAGGCTATCGCTTCCGTCGCCGTAAGCGCCCGAAAATCCTGATCTCCCTGGATTCGGCCGTAAAATTCGCGCAAAAATTCGCGGCCGTTCCCGGGATAGTATTCCCAGGCGTTTTCGCCATCCAGAAACAGGCAAACCGTAAGTGGTTGCGAGGTCTGTACTCGCTCGCCAAGCTCGCGAAGTCGGCCGTGCAAATCCGCCGCGGCATCCTTGCCATTCATGCGGCTATAAACGAAACCGATGAGATCGGAGAGATGATGATCGCGGAAAAGTCCCGTGATGGGGTTTCCCGCAAGCTGAACTCGTAAAGGCTTATAGAGCCGATCCGCATTCGCGGGAACGCCTTTGGCATCGCGAAAGAACCCCGCGTTCAGCGTCCTGCCGAGAACGCCTTCATCCGTGCCAAACCACTGGAAACCTTCCTCCGCAGCGATGGTCAAGGCTTGATCGGAAACGGAACCTTCCGAAGGCCAGAGGCCTGCAGGCTTCTCGCCGAACACGCGTTCGTGGTATTCGCGTGCGCGCCGCAGTTGTTCGCGCGCGTCTTCGGGATGGCGGTACGCACGACGCGGTAGTGGCGTGCCGGGATTGGCCACGCGAGCGATATCCGAATCGCAAATCAACGGAAGGATGGGGTGGTAGAAAGGCGTCGTGCTGAGTTCAATCTGGCCTGTCTGCGCCACCGCGCGGTACTCAGGCAAAACTAAACCGAGCAGTTCCAATTGCTTCGCCTTCAGTGCGGTTTTGTCTTTTTCCGTGAACTCTTTTCCTTTGCTTGCGAGGCGGCTGACCACCGAATCCTTCTCGAACCAGGTTTCTTCCATCCACACCAATTGTGAGAGCAACTGCAAGTCTCGCCAGTCACGCAGAGTAAACGACACTTGCGCCTGGGCCCCGCCCGCGGGCCGCGACCATTCATACAACTCGACGAAACGAGGCCATCGCGACATCAGCCGCTCATGATTCACTTGAAACGCCCGAGCCAAAATCTCTGTTTTGTCTTCTCTCGTCAGCTCCTCGGCGGACTTGAAAGCAAGTGAGAACCACGGCTCGTTAAATTCCCCGCTGGCGTACTCCTCGAGCTGCATGCCGAGCGACGGCACGACGTTAAAGGTGGCGTGAAACTTCGGGAATTCCTTGAGCATGGCCGCCATGCCCCAATAATCCTTGAGCGCGTGCAGTCTTGTCCACGCAAGGACATACCGGCCGGTTTCTGGATCCCGGTATTGCGGCTGATGCATATGCCACAAGAGCACCAAATGCACGCGATTCATCGCGACTCTCTTTCCCGCTCTGCTGGCGAGGCCGTGTTACACTCACGGTTTGCGTTATGCGCATCCTGGACCGCTATATTGTTCGTGAAGTTTTTCGTCACGCACTCCTCGGACTCGCCGTATTTACATTCGTTTTCTTCGTGCCCAAGCTTGTTCAATTGATGGAGCTGTTTGTTCGTCACAGCGGTTCGGGTACCCAAATCTTCGAGCTCTTTCTTTGCATTTTTCCGGCTGTCTTCACATTTACGCTTCCCATGGCCGTGCTGATTGGCGTGCTCCTGGGCCTCGGCCGCATGTCCGCGGACAGTGAGATTATCGCTCTCACAGCGCTGGGAATCGGCCGGCGCCGCATTCTCCTGCCCGTAGGCGTTCTCGCTGCCAGCGGTGCTCTTGTCACGCTTTGCATGACCCTTTGGCTCGGCCCGATGGCCTACCATAAATACCGCAGCCTCGAGATCGAGCTGCTCGCTTCCCAAGCTTCCTTTTCGGTGCAACCCCGCGTCTTCGACGAGCGCTTCCCCAAACTGGTTCTGTACGTCAACGACGTGTCTGCCAGCGGCACGCAGTGGCACGGCGTATTTCTCGCTGAAGCCGGAGGAGAGAACGGCTCCCAACTCACCCTGGCGGAGAATGCGATTGTAATTGCCGAACCCAAAGAGGGCAAGCTGGAGCTTCACTTAAAGGGCGGCAGTACGCACGAATTTTCGCGAGAAGATCCCGATCGCTACTCGGTGACGTCGTTTGGGCAGAGTGACTGGCCGCTCGAGGTGAATGGTCTCGTGCCGGCGCAGCCCCGGGAACTCAGTAATTCCGAGCGTTCCCTGCGAGAGCTTCTTAACTCAAACGAGGCCAACTGGCGCGAGGCGCGTGTGGAATTGCACCGCCGCCTGGCCTTTCCGGTTGCGTGTCTGGCCTTTGCGCTGATTGCCGTACCGCTAGGCGCTCAGCCTCGACGCGGCGGACGAGCGGCCGGCTCGCTGATAGCGGTCATCATCATTGCTGCTTATTACTTGCTTACGGTGATTGGCGCAGGATTCGCGCGCCAAGGCACGCTGCCACCTGCTGCCGGGATCTGGGGCGCAAATATCCTGCTGGCGATTCTTGGACTCGCGCTGCTTCCACGCATGGAACAATTTCGAGGCGAAAGCCGCTGGATGAATCCTCTGGTGCGCTTTCGCAGCTGGGCCAGGCTGCTTCGCCGACGAAAAGCGCGTGCGCGCGCGGCAGCCATGGCCGTAGCCCGAATTCCTAATGGGATCCTGGAGCCAAACGAGAACGGAGTGCACACGAGCGGCAGCTTCCCTCGCTTGATGGATATATATCTCTTGCGACGCTTCTTTTTTCATTTTGCACTGCTCATGGCGGCCTTCATTTTCCTGTTTGAGGCCTTTACCTTCTTCGAGCTGCTCGACGACATTGCGCGCCACAAGGTGCCATTTCTCGTTGTCGTGGATTATTTCCGCTACCTGACGCCCTTCCTCGTTTATAACCTCGCTCCGCTGGGCGCGCTCGTCGCCGTACTCGTAACGCTTGGCGTGATGAGCAAAAACAACGAAATCGTGGCGTGCAAAGCGAGCGGCATCAGCCTTTACCGCCTCGCCGTTCCCCTGCTGTTCGCAGGATTGGCGCTGGCCGCAACCATGATCGTGCTAGACGAAACCTATCTCCCCTATGCCAATCAACGCCAGGACGCGTTGCGCAACCAGATCAAGGGCCGCCCGGCGCAAACGTACGCACATCCCCAGCGATGGATTTTTGGCAATGACGAAAAAATCTACAACTACGACCTCTTTGACCCCACGCAGAACCTTTTTGGCGGCCTCAGCGTGGTGGAACTCGACCCTGCGACGTTCCAGTTGCGGCGGCGCGTGTTTGCCACGCGTGCCACCTGGTCTGATTCGCAGAAAGTGTGGGTCCTCGAGGGAGGCTGGGTACGCGATTTTGCCGATGGCACCATCACCCGCTATCAACGCTTCCCAGTCACTTCACTGCCGGAGCTGTCGGAGCCGCCCAGCTATTTCAATCGCGAGGTGCGCCAGGCCTCGCAGATGAGCTGGGGAGCGCTTCGCCGGTATATCGACGGGTTGCGCAAAGCCGGATTTGACGTCGCCAATCTGACGGTGCAATGGCACGTCAAGCTGGCTTTCCCACTCATCGCTCCAATCAGCATGTTGCTGGCGATCCCCTTCGCCCTTTTGGTTGGCACGCGTGGCGCGGTGGGAGGAGTAGCGCTAGGCGTCGCCATTGGAATCGTTTACTGGACCGCCGCGCGCTTGCTCGAAGCCATGGGTGGCGTTGGACAATTGCCGCCATTCCTAGCCGCGTGGTCCACGGATATTACATTTCTTTTTCTAGGCCTCTACTTTTTCTTGAAGATGCCCACCTAAGAAGCACAAGCCCGCCGGAAGTGTAGACATCACTTCAGTTGTCTGCGCGTCGACGACTTCAAGTATCACTTTCATTCAGGAATCCTTCGAGGAAACGCCATTTCTTTCTTTTTCTGTCCGGCCTCATCTACTTCAACTATTACTTGAGCTTGGGTCAGTCTCAAAGTAGACGCAACGGCGGGCACTTTGATCCAGGCTGTGGTGTCCTATACTTTGTGAGGGCCGTCATCACATTCGCTTTAGCACTCCTCGCTACTGCCTCGTTGGCCTGCCCGCAAGAGGAAAAATCGAAGATGGTCGCTAAGCTCTCGTCCGAACAAATCCGCGTGCTGGTGGAAAGCCGCGATCACGCTTACGCCGAGCTTCGACGCAATGCTTCCGCCTATGATTCGGGCGAACTCTTCCAAGCACTCTTTAAGCGCGACACTAACATCGCCATCTGTAAGATCACAAAGATTACACCGCGCGAGCCGGGGGCCGCGGACGTGACACTTACCATCTCGCTCGAGAGAAACCTGCGTGGCGACGTCCCACACGAGTACACCGAAGAAACCAACCTCAACCCCAATCCCCTTTCGTGGATCAAAGGTCCTCCTCCCCAATGGGTACGAATAAAACCGGTCGAGGGCAAACGGATTGTGATCGCCTCGTCAGAGCTTCACGGCAAGTGGGCCAATACGGCGGTGCTTGATTTAGACGACGCGAAGGAAACCGCAAGATTGGCCGGAGCGGAAAGATTCTTGAAGGCTGACACGGCATCCGATTCTGCGGGTATAACCCCATTCTTGCACGCACTGGCCGATCCAGCGCCACTGGCTCGGGATCTTGCCGTTAGGCGGCTCCTGCGAATGAGCTCCTGCACGACCGACGCTGCCTGCGAGAAAGCCATGATTTCGGCGGCCGAGCGGCTTCTTGCAAAAGAAGGGGCCAACGACCGCCGCGAAGCCGTGAACTGGCTGCGCGAAATGAGCGAAGCAGCGCAAGCCGCGGAACCCGAGAGCGCCAAGCAACCGGGGTTGGCGCGCGAACCGATTCGTGCACTGCTGGCCAAGACCGTCGAGGATCACAACGTCTCCGTGGGGGATGAGGCGTTCATGACCTTTGAGCAGATGAACTTTCATGTGCGGGAAAATGTAGGCTACTGCATCGAGACTGTTCCGGCGATCCGCGCATCGGAGCGCTATCCCATTAGCGAAAAGGGCCGAGTGATCGGCGGCCCGCTGAATGGCGGAAGTTCGTGTTTGTATCATTGGAGGACGGCGAAGAACTAAGGACTGAAGTATTCTGGCGATCGTTGCCGCTTCGAAGAATTCCATTCACGTCTTTTTTGAGCCCCACATCCAACGGTGCCCGTTCATCTCTGCGTCATAAAACGGGAAGCCGTCTGCGCTGGACGGGATGTCTGCACGCCGACGGCCTCATGTTTTACTTTAATGGCAAAAGCTTCCCAGGAAACTGCTACTTCTTCGCTTTCTTCGATTGCTCTTCTTCAACCACTGCTTGAGCTGCGGCGAGCCGCGCGACTGGCACTCGGAAAGGCGAGCAACTCACATACGACAACGCGGTGCGATGGCAGAACTTGACGCTATCCGGGTCGCCGCCATGCTCGCCGCAAATGCCTAGCTTGATGCCGGGCCGGGTTTTGTTCCCCTTCGCTACAGCCATTTCAATCAGTTGGCCAACACCTCCTTGGTCGATGGTAGCGAATGGGTTCTTTTTGACGATCTCCAATTCCTGGTAAGGCCCGAGGAAGGAGCCGGAATCGTCGCGGCTCATGCCAAGGCAGGTTTGGGTCAAGTCATTGGTGCCAAAGCTGAAGAACTCGGCCGTCTGCGCGATCTCATCGGCTGTGAGCGCGCCGCGAGGAACCTCAATCATCGTGCCAACCAGGTAATTCAGCTTTACACCCTTTTCCTTCATGACCTCGCTTGCAATCCGATGAACGACCTCGACCTGCAGGTCCAATTCTTTTTTAAATCCGACGAGCGGAATCATGACTTCAGGATTCACCTTAATCCCCGCCTTCTGAACTTCCGCCGCGGCTTCGAAGATGGCGCGAGACTGCATTTCGGAGATCTCCGAATAGACAATGCCCAGGCGACAGCCCCGGAAACCGAGCATCGGGTTAAATTCATGTAATTCTTTAACTCGCTGGTGGACTTTCTCAACCGGCACTCCCATCTTCTTTGCCAGTGCGCTCTGCGCGGCATGGTCATGCGGCAGAAACTCATGCAGAGGAGGGTCAAGGAACCGGATTGTCGCCGGAAATCCTTTCAATTCCCTGAACATGCCAGCAAAATCGTCTCTCTGATAGGGCAGAATCTTGGCGAGAGCCGTCTTCCGATGCTCCTTGGTGTCCGCCAAAATCATCTCGCGCATCGCGTCGATTCGATTGCCTTCGAAGAACATGTGCTCGGTGCGGCAAAGCCCAATGCCAACAGCGCCGAACGCAAGGGCATGAGCCGTCTGTTCGGGTGTGTCGGCGTTGGTGCGGACCGCTAGCCGGGTGACCTTGGCACACCAGTCCATCAGCTTTTGGAAGTTTTGGTAAGTCTGGCTCTTCTTGGGCTCGAGGGATTTCTCAATCAATACTTGAACGATTTCGGACGCGGCGGTGGGAATTTGACCCGGGTAAACCTCGCCTGCAGTGCCGTTGATCGAGAGAAAGTCCCCTTCCCTATAAATCACGCCATCGACGGTCATCGTTTTGGCGGCGTAATCGATCTCAAGCGCCGCTGCGCCACAGACGCAGACCTTGCCCATCTGGCGAGCCACAAGTGCCGCGTGAGAACTGACGCCGCCCTTTGCCGTGAGAATGCCCTCAGCGGCGATCATGCCGCGCAAATCTTCGGGCGAAGTCTCGTTGCGGACGAGCAGGACCTTTTCTCCTCTTTCGGCAGCCACAACGGCACGATCCGCATTCAAATACATCCTGCCGGCAGCTGCTCCGGGTCCGGCCGGCAATCCCTTCGCGATGACCTTGGCGGCCGCAACGGCCTTCCGATCAAACACCGGCGCCAGAACTTGGTCGAGCTGGTCAGCGGGGACTCGTCTGATGGCGGTTTTCCAGTCAATCAGCTTCTCCTTCTCCATTTCAACCGCGACGCGGACGGCAGCCAATCCCGTTCTCTTGCCGTTGCGCGTCTGGAGCATGAACACCTTGCCATCTTGAATGGTGAACTCGAAGTCCTGCATGTCCTTAAAGTGTTTCTCTAAGGTCTGGCGAATCTTCTCCAACTCATTGAACGCTTTGGGAAGGTAATTCTTGAGCTGTGCGACGGGCTCTGGCGTGCGCACACCGGCCACCACGTCTTCTCCTTGCGCGTTGATAAGGAATTCTCCGTAGAAGACCTTCTCTCCGGTCGCCGGATCGCGCGTGAACGCCACGCCCGACCCGGATTTGTCACCGGTATTCCCGTAGACCATCGCCTGCACGTTTACCGCCGTGCCCCATTCGGACGGGATATTGTATTTGCGGCGATAAACGATGGCGCGATCATTCATCCACGAACCAAACACCGCGCCCACCGCGCCCCATAGCTGTTTCCAAGCGTCCTGCGGGAACTCCGTCCCAGTGCGTTCCTTGATCAGTTTCTTGAAGCGAACGACCAATTCTTGAAGATCCCCCACCGTCAGTTTCGGGTCGTCCACGTCCGCATGATGCCGTTCGTGCTTGAGATCATGAATGACGACCTCGAACGGTTCGTGGTCCTCGTCCGGACGCTTCTGCACGCCCATCACGACATCGCCATACATCTGAATGAACCGGCGATAACAGTCCCATGCGAATCGTTCATTCTTAGTTGCCTTGGCCAGAGTGCGCACGGTTTCATCATTCAGGCCTAGGTTCAAAATCGTGTCCATCATGCCGGGCATCGAATCGCGGGCGCCGGAACGCACGGATACCAGCATCGGCATCGCCTTGTTGTCGCCAAACTTCGTGCCCATTATCTTTTCCACGCGGGCGACGGCCTTCTTAACTTCTGCGTCGAGGGAATTCGGGTACTTCTTCTTGTTGCCGTAATAGTAGGTGCAGACTTCCGTAGTAATCGTGAAACCGGGAGGCACCGGCAATCCGATCCGGCTCATCTCCGCAAGACCGGCACCCTTTCCACCCAAGAGAGCGCGCTGTGTCCCATCGCCCTCCGCTTTGCCCGCTCCGAAAAAATAGACCCATTTACTCACTGTGTTCCTCGCTTGTCTTTTTTGATTTTGAAAACCGTCTAGCGACTGCACTCTATGCAGCGGCCGAAAAAATTCTGTCGGCACGCCGACTTAACTCACTTTCTAGAACTTAAAGCAAAACTTTATCTTCTCTATCTGCGTTCTTCTCCGCCCAGTTCCGAAAAATCCGCAATCGTCGTGAACTCCCTCAGTATTTCCGCGAGCAATGCCAGGCGATTTTTTCGCACGGCTTCATTCTCCGCCATCACCATAACCCCCTCGAAGAAGTCGTCCACCGCTTTTCGAAGCCCCGCAATAACTTCAAGTGCTTCTTGATATTTGCCTGCCCGCTTCTCTGCTTGCACTTTTGCTGCTGCTGATCTCACAGCTGAGAACAATTCACGCTCGACTCCGCTCTCGAACAAGTCGGTCTGTATTCCTGGAGCGTTCTCTTTCTTGAAATTCGATTTCTCGAGAATGTTCCGGATGCGTTTGAAGGACACGGCCAGCGGCTCAAAGTTTTTCGACTTGCGAATAGCCTTTAGCGCGACGAGTCGCTTGTGCGCGTCCACTAGATCATCGACGCCAGCACGGAACACGGCATTGACTTCGTCGTAGTTGAACTTCTCGCGCTCCCGTAAGACAAACTTTGCGCGGTCCAAAATGAAATCCATCACCTGTGTTTCCTGCTCCGGCGTGACTCCGCGCTTCGGAGGATTGGTCAGCAAAGCTTTGGCAGCCGCACCAACTGCAAGCGATATCGAAACCGGGAGCTTCCGTTCAAGAATGATTTTTACAATACCCAGGGCCGCGCGCCGCAAAGCGTAAGGATCGCTGGACCCTGTAGGAACCAAGCCCACTGCAAAGCACCCGACAATCGAATCAAGCTTGTCGCCCAAAGCGACGGCACAGCCGGTTAGGTTTCTCGGTATGGGATCATCAAGACCCACAGGCCGATAGTGATCGTAAATCGCATCTGCCACGGCATCCGGCTCGCCCTGTGCCCGCGCATAAAGTCCGCCGACAATCCCCTGCAACTCCGTAAACTCACGAACCATCTCGGTGGCGAGATCGCACTTGGAAAGTTCCGCCGCACGATCTGTTTCTGCCACATGCGCCTGCATCAGTCCACTATTGAACCACTGCTCGGAAAGCCAGCGCGCAATTGCGCGAACGCGTTCTACTTTGTCGCGATAGCTCCCCAGCCGCGATTCGTACGTGACACGTTCCAGCTTCGGCAAATAGTCGGCGAGCCGACATTTCTGATCTGACTCCCAGAAAAATTGCGCGTCGGCCAACCTCGCACGCAGTACGCGTTCGTGACCGGCACGCACCAAGCCTTTGGGATCTCTGGGAAGATTGATCACCGCCAGAAAATGCGGAGCCACTTCTCCATTCCTTTTCTCGACGGCAAAATACTTTTGGTGTCCGCGCATCACGGTGATCAAGATTTCGTCGGGAAGCGCAAGAAACGCTGGATCGAAATCCCCTTCCAGCACGCTCGGGCATTCGTTGAGGTAGGTGACCAGCCGCAGCAGCTCCGCATCCTCGTGGATTCGATACCCTGCCCTCTTGGAGTGCGCCGCCAGTTCCCTGGAAATCTTCTCTCCGCGCTCCGCCGGCCGAACGATCACTCCGTTCGCCTTCAACTTTTTCTCATAGTCCGCGAAGTCTTTTACGCGAAGCGGCCCTTTGCCGAGAAAACGATGACCAAGCGTCGTATCTCCCGCAGCCACTCCTGCAAATGAAAACTTCAACGGCTTGCCATTCACCACGGCGACGATCCATCGAATCGGGCGGATGAACCGCGCGCCATCAATCCCTGTCCACGTCATCGACCTCGGCCAGGCCAAATCATGAATCACTCGCGGAAGCATTTCGTTCAAGATCTGCTCGGCGGTGCGGCCGCGTTTCACTTGTTTGGCGGCCAGGTACTCGCCCTTGGGAGTCTTCACTATATAAAGGTCCTTCAGAGAAAGACCCTGTTTCTCCGCAAAGCTGTGCGCTGCGCGTGTCGGCTCGCCGACCGCATCGTACGCCACCGACTTTGGCGGCCCGGTCACTTCGCTCTCCACGTCGGCCTGTTTTTCGCGCAGACCGCGCACGTGCGCGACGAGCCTTCGCGGCGCGCTGAAACTTTCTACAGTCACGCCGTCGGATAGATTCTCTGCCGCAAGAAGTTTTTCTAGATTCGCACGCAGGTCTTCCTCCGCCTTGGGCAGCATCCCCGCCGGAATCTCTTCGCTACCAACTTCAAGCAATACTTCAACTCGCTTTTCCGCGGCCTTTTCTTTAGTGCGATTCATCCGCGCACCTCGCGGCGCACGGTTGGCCCGCCAATCTGTTCGAGATACGCTGCAGCTGCGCGGCAGGCCAGCGTACGGACCCGCGCCATAAGCGCGGCACGTTCCGTCGTCGAGATAACTCCCCTCGCATCCATCAGGTTAAACAGGTGTGAGCACTTCAGGCAGTGGTCGTAAGCCGGAAGAAGCGGATACCGCTCGCGCTCCTTCCCTACCTTCCCCGCGAAACCATCGAGGAGCTCCTTTGCTTGCTTCTCGTGCAGCTCGAACTCCGCGCGAATTGCCTTTGCGTCGCTGCGATTGAAACTGTACTCGGAGAACTGCTGCTCCTCCGCCAGACGGATATCGCCATACGTCTTGTCCGCGGACCAGCGAAGATCGTAGACGCTGGAGGCATCCTGCAAAAATTGACAGATTCGCTCCAGTCCATACGTCAGTTCCACGGAAATGGGGTCGAGGTCGATGCCGCCGCTCTGCTGAAAATAGGTGAACTGCGTGATTTCCAATCCATCCAACAGCACCTGCCATCCAATGCCCCAGGCACCTAGCGTCGGCGATTCCCAGTTGTCTTCCTCGAAGCGAATGTCGTGCTCTTTCAAAGTGATGCCGATGGCACCGAGACTCTGAAGATAAAGATCCTGCACATCTGCAGGAGATGGTTTCAGAATCACTTGAAGCTGTGTGTGCTTGTAAAGCCGGTTGGGATTCTCGCCATAGCGTCCGTCGGCAGGCCGACGGCTGGGCTGCACATAAGCGACTCGATAGGGAGCAGGTCCCAGCACGCGCAGAAATGTTTCCGGATGCATCGTGCCAGCGCCAACCTCAACATCGTACGGTTGCTGCAAGACGCATCCCTGCTTCGCCCAAAAATGCGAAAGCTTCAAAACTAAATCCTGAAAGTTTAGGCCAACCGGTCTTTTCTCAAGTTTTACTTTAGCAATCAAGTCGTCTCCAAAAGCCTTCGTGTAGCCAGCGGCTTCTCCGTGTGATGCTCAATCCAATTCAGCGACGCTTCTCGTAGTTCCGCCGCAGGTTGATGCATCGCCGGCAGAAATTCAATCTTATCAAGCTTCTCGCCGGCGAATCGCTCGGCAAGTCGTCTTCCCTCAAAGTGCAATGGCCGCATCCCACCACGCCGGCACTTCTCGCAAAAGAGTCCTGCCTCCCACGGCGCATGAAACGCCGCTTGCGGTCCGAAGGTTGCTCCACAAGCCGCGCAACGATCAAACTGAGGTAGCCAGCCGCCGAGGCGCACCGCCCAAAACGCAAAATAGCTCAGGGGCAACTGCCACGCGCCGGTGCGCTCAATTTCGCGAACCGTGAGCAAAAGCAACCGGAACATGGACTCCGCGGTTTCATGCTCTGGCAGCACCTGTTCCGAAACTTCGCTGACCACCGCCAGTCCGGTGCTCAGCTCGTAATCGCTCTGCGACTTATTAAAAGATTCGAGCAGCTCGCACTGCTGAATGCGCACAAGGTCCCGAGTCTCTTTTTCGATGTACCAGAGCTGAACGTGAGACAGAATCTCCAGCGTCGAACCGTAGCGGTTTTTTATCCTGCGGGCACCGGCAGCGACACCGCGCATCCGTCCCGATGTCCGCCCGAAAAAACTCACCAGGCGGTCCGCCTCTCCCAGCGAAAAAGTCTTCAAGATGATGGCTTCCGTTTCCCTGGCAGGCATGAGCTGTCGGCGCGCCGACGCCTTGCCGGACACAATGCAGACCTACGTCCGATTCGCGTGCACACGCAGAACTAACTTAATTACCATACACGCTCCCGTCGCGCAATGCTTACGTAACGCCTCACGGATAAATAAAACTCAGCACTTCACAAAAGGAGCGACACGATTCACCACCTAAAGCTGCACTTGAGATGCGCTCGGCAGAGCCATCAATGCGCCAAAACGCCATCAACTGGATTCTGTTAACTAGCCGCTTTTTACGTCCATAATTATCGGACGCGGAGACGCCTCTTACCTGCTTTGCATTTTCCCGTTCTTCCGTTACCCTGCACAGCGGCCTATGCGCACTCAAAAATTCGACATCTTGGGAATTGGCGAAAACGCCGCCGATACCGTGCTGCAAGTGGCTCAGTTTCCCTCCCTCGGCTCAAAGGTCGAAACTCTCAACGCGCAGATTATGCTCGGCGGCCAGGTCGCCACCACCGTTATTGCCTGCCAGCGTTGGGGGCTCCGCACTCATTACGTCGGCTGTGTGGGCGACGACCACCTGGCGGAACTCCACCGTCGCGACCTTCGGCGTGAACGCATCACCTTCCATCTCGCCCGCACGCCCAAAACGCTGAGTCAAATGTCCTTCATTTTCGTGGAGGCGCAGTCCGGTGAGCGCACTGTCGTCTGGCGCCGCGATCCTCGCCTCACCATACCGCCGTCCTTTCTCCAACGAAGTTGGGTTCACTCCGCGCGCCTTCTTTATATTGACGGCCACGATCCTGCTGCTACCCGCAAAGCTGCCTCTTGGGCTCGAGCAGAAAATGTCCCTGTGGTTGCCGACTTCGACCATTGGTCCTCGCAACTCGCCAGACTGCTCCCTCTCGTCGATTATCCGGTTACATCCCGGGACTTGCCCTGCGCCGCTACAGGCGAGCGGGACCTCCTCAAAGCGCTTCCGCTTCTCAAACGAACCTACGGCTGCCGAGCTGTTTGTGCGACGCTCGGGATTGACGGCGCCCTCGCTTGGGATGGCCGGCGCTTCTGGTATTCTCCCTCCTACAAAGTCCGCGTCGCCGACACCACCGGCGCAGGCGACCTCTTTCACGCCGGTTTCTCCTACGGCATCTTGAACGGATGGGAACTGCAGCGCATCCTGGACTTCGCTTGCGCTGCCGCGGGCCTGAACTGCGAAGCGCTAGGCGCGCGAGGGGGGATTTCGGAATTGCGCAGAATCGAAAAGCTGCAACACAAGGGCCAGCGAAACCGCGCAGCTTTCCCCTAGCCGGCGCGCCTCCAACACAACGGTATGTTCATCCCTCTCAAAGACCTGAACCCCCGCCGGACCTATCCGGTCGTCAACACCCTTCTTATTTTGACGAACGTCATCGTCTTTCTTTACGAGCTCACCCTTCCCCCTCGTCAACAACAAGTCTTCGAACTAGCCAATGCCACCATCCCCAACCATATCCGCCTGGCGTTCAACGGTCATGGCAGCCTCGAGGCCGCCTTCCTTCCCGTCTTCACCAGCATGTTCATGCACAGCGGCTTCCTGCACATAGCCGGAAACATGCTCTTCCTCTGGATTTTCGGCGACAACGTGGAAGACTACTTCGGCCATCTCCCCTACCTTCTCTTCTATCTCGTCTGCGGAATAGGCTCGGGTCTCACGCACATCCTCTTCAACTACCATTCCACTGTGCCCGCACTCGGAGCCAGCGGCGCCATCTCCGGAGTCATGGGGGCCTACATTATTCTTTATCCACGCGCACGGGTTTTGACGCTTGTCTTCATATTTTTCATACCCATTCCTGCCTTCATCATCTTGGGTTATTGGTTCTTCCTCCAGTTTGCGGCGGGAGTAAGCACCGTGGGGGCAGTTGCCACGGGCGGCGTCGCTTGGTGGGCGCACATCGGCGGATTCTTGTTGGGAATGTTGATTACAGGCTTGAGTCTGGGAGATCGAAAGCAAAGCGTGAACTACTCTTAACTAGCCGAAATGCGTGCGGGAGCACTTAATGTTCTGGTTTAAGTATGCTTATTTTGACTTCGCTGCAAAATTTGCGAGCCAATCTCCAACTTCAACCGTTTGTTTAACTCCACCGAGATCAGGCGTAACGAAATTCTCTTTCAATGCAACTCTCACGCCTTCGCGTAAAACTTGAGCTTCCTGTTTCCACCCAATAAAATCGAGCATCATCGCCGAAGCCAGCACCGATCCAAACGGGTTCGCTATCCCCTTCCCGGCAATGTTCGGCGCAGAGCCATGCACTGGCTCGAAGAGCGAAGTCCTGCCCGGATGAATATTCCCCGAAGGCGCCAGCCCAAGCCCGCCAGCAAGCTGAGCCCCGAGGTCGCTCACAATATCCCCAAACAGGTTGCATGTCACAATCACGTCAAACTGGGACGGGTCGCGCACTATCTCCATAGCCAAAGTGTCGATATACAGGTGCCGCGATTCGATCTTCGGGTACTCCTGTTTAACTTCCTTGAACACTCGCTGCCAAAGGTCGTGCGCAAACGTCATGGCATTCGACTTGTCGCTCATGCAAACGCGCTTCAACCCGTTCTGCCGCGCGTAGTCGTATGCATACCGGATGATCCGCTCGACGCCTTTGCGCGAGTTGACATCTTCCTGCACGGCAATCTCGTCCGCCGTCCCCTTCTTGAAGAACCCTCCCACGCCGACATACAGCCCTTCCGTGTTCTCCCGGAACACCATCAACCGGATGTCCTTCTCGCTGCGATCCCTCAGCGGCGTCAGGCGCTCATGCAGCAGCTCAACGGGCCGCGCATTCACATAAAGGTCCAGCTTGAACCGCAACCCCAGCAAAATGTCCGCAGCATGCTGGTTGGAAGGAACTCGCGGATCGCCCAAAGCCCCAAACAAAATGGCGTCAAACTCGTCCCGCAGCATCTCGACTGCTCCCGCCGGCAATGTCACGCCGTCCTTCAGATACCTGTCCGCGCCCCAATCAAATTCCACAAACTCCATCGGCCGTTTCGCCGGCGCCGTCACCGCCCGCAGCACCTTGACTGCCTCCGGGGTCACTTCCTTCCCAATCCCATCGCCCGGAATCACCGCAATACGCGCAGCTTCCCCACCCCACCGCAAAGGCATTTTGCCGGACAAGTTAGTCGATTTCGTCGTCATGCGAAGGACATGGCCTCTCGGCGCTGAGCGGACTTCTACTCCAAGCGCACCTTTCGTCAGCAAGACTGGGCGAGACTCGGCAAACTAACACGCCGCCAAAATCAGGTCAACGTGACGGGACGCCCGGCAGTGGGTCAGTTTCCGGTAACCCGACTAATCAGGAGTTGACGTTGGGTTCCTGAAAGCATAATTTTATCGAACATATCGTCGCTCAGGCATAACTCTTCTAGAAGGAGCTTCGGGATGAAATTCCTTTCCTTCGTCATCGCATGTGGCGTTGTAGGATTCGCTGCACAAATGCCTGTAGCTAAGACACAAAACCCGCCGAAAGTGTCTGATGCCATTCACCAATTGTTCATAGAGGACGGGGAAGATGTTACGCATGGGATTTCCAAGTTCTCGGAGGAACAGCTCGACGCGCGCGGAAACGCTCGTCGAGAGAAGGTGAAGGCCTTGCTGGCGGCCGGTGAACTAAAAACAGGCGAAGACTTCCACGAAGCGGCCTTCATTTTTCAGCACGGGAACAACACGGACGACTGCCTGTTTGCACACGTCCTTGCGATGGAGGCGGTGATGAAGGGAAGCGACGAAGCAAAGTGGATTGAGGCCGCGACACTGGACAGATACCTGCAGTCGATTGGGCAGCCCCAGGTCTTTGGGACGCAATATCCCCTGGACCCAAACCTGCCACATGAGGCACATCCCCCAGTCGGTTCCCAAGCGGCGTTCCGTACAGGAAGGACACTAGCGCCCTATAACGAGCAGTTCCTGCCGGATTCTGCGCGATTCGACTTTTGCGTTCCGGCTCTGGCGCAGCAAAAGAAAAACCTGGCGATGTTCAACGCGGGTGAACGCCCGAAAGACACCATGAGAGCACCGGGCTGCCCGCGCTAGGGGACAACTGTCCCGCGACTAATGGCCGCGCCATGCGCTCTTCCACTCTTGGACCCGTGCGAAGGGCCTGATTAACGCGGTAATCGGAAACTGCCCCGCTGCCGATAGGCCCGCTCTCTAAGTGGTAGACCGCCCCGACTCCGTCCAATACACGCCACCCAACGCCATCCCGCCACCCACCAACTGCATCCACGACCCTTTCTCCCCCAGCGTCAAAATTCCCAAAATCGTCGCCAGCACCGGCAGCAAATACGTAAACGCGCTCAACTGCGACGCCTCCAAATAGCGCAGCAGCCAGTAGTACAACAGATATGCCACCGCCGACCCAAACACACCCATATACAAAATCGCCGCCCAAGCCTCCCAAGGCACTGCCCGCCAATTCCCTGCCGCACCTAGCAACCGCGCCTGCCGAATCCCCAGTGGCAACAAGATCAACGCCCCTGCAAAATGGTTGTAAGCCGTCATCGTCAGCGCGTCATACTCCCCCGCCACGCGTTTCCCCAGCACCACATACGTCGCGAATCCTACCGAACCCGTCATTGTGATCGCATCCCCGAGCAACGAAGCCGAGTGGGCCGATATCCCATGCTCCAAAGCCAGCACCGCAATCCCCGCAAACGAAATGGCCATCCCCACGGCCTTGTGCCACGTAGCCCGTTCCAGTCTCAGTACAACCGCGAGAACCAGCACGTAAATCGGCCCCATCCCCACAATAATCGCCGAATGGCTCACTGACGTGTAATGCAAACCCAGCGTGAAGCAAAACTGGTTCACGCTAACTCCGAAAAATCCTAAATAAAGAAACGTCCACGCATCCCGACGCGTAAATCCACGCCCCACTGCACTGTCAGTTTTGGCAAACGCCGCCAGCCGCAGCCGCCTCACACCCAAATAAAAAGGAATCATCACAAGCCCCGCGGCGCACACGCGGAAAGAAGCCATCGTCAAAGGAGGGAAAGACCGCAAACCAATTTTCGCGGTAATAAAATTGATTGCCCAAATCACCACGATCAGGCCTATCAGGGAAGCAATGACAGGACGGCTGGGCGCGCGCCCCTTGGAAGACTCGACCAGCACGTCCTCAGACCAGCCGTTCTTTCCGGACGGTCAGTCTTTCAATCCGCTCGCGCCGCGGCTCAAAACCAATGCCCGGCCCCGTTGGCACGCGAATCGTGCCCTGCGCCGAAACGCTCACTTCCGGCTCGATAATGTCCTCATCCCAATAGCGCTTGCTGGCGCTAACGTCCCCCGGTAGCGTGAAGTTGGGCAGCGTCGAAAGGGCAATATTGTGCGCCCGCCCAATGCCAGATTCCAGCATCCCGCCGCACCAAACCGGCATTCCATTTTGCTGGCACAAATCATGGATTCGTTTCGCAACAGTGTGACCGCCGACGCGCCCCATCTTGATGTTGATAATCTTGCACGCACCCAGGGTAATCGCCGCGTGCGCCTGCTCCTCCGAATGGATGCACTCGTCCAGGCAAATAGGCGTGTTGAGCTTTTTCTGCAGCTCCACGTGGCTGTACAAATCGTCCCAGCCAAGCGGCTGTTCAATCATCATCAAATAAAAGCTTTCCAGCTGCTTCAACAGCGGCCAATCCTCCATCCGGTAAGCCGAGTTGGCATCCACCATCAGCTTGATCCCGGGAAACTCCTCGCGCAGCCGCTTCACCTGTGGCAGCTCCTTCCCCGGCCTAATTTTTATTTTGATGCGCTGATAACCGGCCGCAAGTTCCTTCCGCACTGCGGCGGCCAATTCGTCGAGCGAATCCTTAATCCCAATCGAAACGCCGCTCGAGATTTCTTCCCGCGTTCCACCCAGCAGCCTCGCTAGCGGCACACCCTTCTGCTTGGCCTCTGCATCCCAAATCGCCGCTTCCAGCGCAGCTTTAGCCATGTTGTGGCCGCGCACTTGTTCCAGCATTTCCCACACGCCAGCCGCAGCCGCGAATTCTTTCCCTCGGATCATCGGCCACAGGAAATCCCGCATAATCATCCACGCCGTATCGGTCGTCTCCGGGCTATAAAAGGGATTCTCTCCCGCGACGCACTCGCCCCAACCAATCGCGTCGTCTGTGACGACTTCCGTCAGGATAATGCGCCGCTCATCCGTATGATCCACGCTCGTTGTGAACGGAGCGACTAGCTTCATTCGCACTTCCCGCAAAGTGACTTCCCGTATCCTCATCGTCCCTTTCTTCCGTAGGGGCACGGCATGCCGTGCCCGTCTCCCAATTTGCCGAATCTAAAAATCGCTCCACGGCGCCAGTAAATACGCCATGCCGGCTGCCGATTTCCTCACACCCACCGCCGCATACCCGCGCGCAAACCAAGCTGTAAACTCTTCACGTATCCTGGCCTGCACTCTTGCGACTGCGCCGGTATCGCTCTGTTTCCAAAGATCGAGCTCTGCTGGCAGTTCGATTGCCGCTGGAGACGCCCCCGGCTCTCTCGCCAAATCTGATACCGCCGCCACCACCCGCGCCGAATCCAGTTGCCACTCCGCACAGAGTCGGTCGGTCGGAAGCCCCAGATGCAGCGGGCTGGTAGTTAGACCATAAAGGTTCGGAAGATATTTCCTGGAAATCGCGCCCAGCCGGTTTAAGTTGAAATGCGCATTTCGCGTTTCGAGCGGATCAAACGTCCACACGATCAACCGTATTCCCCGCCCCAACGCTTCTTCACGCTGAAAGAGTTTCAGTGCCCGCCCAACTCCACGGTCGCGATAGTCCCCGTGCACACCGGTCATGTGCGAATGAAGAAACACCGTCCCGTTACCAAATCCCACGAGCGCCAGCGTATAGCCGACCAACCGTGCCCCGTCGAACGCGCCTAAAACCTGTCCACCGGTCTCCTCCGCCACCACAAACAGCGTTGCCGGCTCGACTTCGAGGTCCTCTTCGCCCCAAATTTCTCTTTGCAACGCAACGCAGCGCTGAAATTCCTCGATGCCCGCGCATTTTCGGATGACGATCCCCTCGCTCATCAGCCTTTGCGAGCCTCCATCGACTTTCGCGAATCACTTTTCTCGGCGCGTTTTGCGGATTCCCAGAACTCTTCCATTTGCGCGCGAGGAACATCCCCCAGCGCCCTTCCGCTCTTCGCAGCCAAATCCTCCATCCGCCGGAATCGCGACGAGAATTTCGCATTAGCTTTTTTCAGCGCGATTTCCGGATCGACGTGCAAAAAACGCGCCAGATTCACCGCCGCAAAAAGCAAGTCTCCCATTTCCTCTTCCGTTCGTCTTGCATCTTTCGCGCTCACCGCCTGACGAAGTTCGCCACCCTCTTCACCCAGTTTGTCGAACACCCCTTCGACATTATCCCAATCAAATCCAATCCGCGCCGCCCGCCGCGTCAGCTGGAATCCTTCCAGCGCCGCTGGCAAAGCTCGCGAGACTCCATCCATAAGCGAGCCAACTTTTCCCTCTTCCTGCGGAGCATCCGGCGTCTTCTTGCCCGCCGCCGCGCGCTCCTCTTTCTTAATCTGTTCCCAATTCTTCAGCACTTCCGCGGAATCCTTCGCGCGCTTCTCTCCAAACACGTGCGGATGCCGCCGCACCATCTTGTCGTGAACTTCGCGAATTACATCGGAAACCGTGAACCGCCCCTCTTCCTTCGCAATCTCCGAATGAAACACGATCTGCAGCAGCAAATCCCCCATCTCTTCAGCAAACTTGGCATCGTCGCCACTCTCCAGCGCCTCCAGGACTTCGTAGGCCTCCTCGATTAGATAAGTCCGCAGGGATGCGTGGGTCTGTTCGCGGTCCCAAGGACAGCCATCAGGAGCCCGCAACCGTGCCTGCACCGCTGCAAGCTTTTCGAACCACTCCCCAGCGGTAAAACGTGGCGACTTTCCCACCGTTTGACGCCTCATTCGCGTTTTCCCAATTTTTCGCGTCTTCTTTTTCGCTGCCATCGCCCTACCAGGTAAATCCGCTCTGCAACAAACGTTCCACTTTACGGTGTGGCACACACTTTGACAAGCGCACCGCCGAACGGTGCATTGTTCCAGTCCAGATAGCGCCCGATTTACAGTGGAACCTGGGTTTCCCGATATGGCGATTTACAAGCTACAATTGCAGACGTGTAGTATTGTCACGTCAGACACACCGACCATGGAAGGGCGGCCAATCCGCTTTCCAGCTTAGCCGCTAACTGTTCGCGCGGCATCGGAGCTAGGCCATGAAAACCGGCCGTAGTCGCCTACCGTGGAACATAGCGAAGCTAAATTCGCCTTTCCACACGGTGATCCTGGTGTGCTTCGTGGCTGTGCTGTCGTACTTCACCCTAAAACTAGCAGGGGCATTGATATTACATCCTCAAACGATCTGGCCGCTTTGGCCAGGTTGCGCGCTGCTGGTTTCCGTTTTGTTGCTGGTACCGCGGAGAATCTGGCCGCTGGTTATCCTCGGAGCATTTGCAGCGTTTGTTCTCTACGATATACAGGCAGGTGTGCGGATTGGTTCGATTGCATGGTTTATTCCGGCCGATATGGTCCAAGTCCTCACCGCCGCCTTCTGTCTTAACTATTTCTTCGACGGGGTACCTCGGCTGAATAGTGTAAAGGCCCTGAGTAAGTATTTGATCTTCGCAGTGCTCCTCGCACCATTCGCTGCAGCATTTCTTAGCGCTCGTGGCATACCCGGCGACTACTGGACCAGTTGGAGGATTTGTTTTTTTTCGGAAGTGCTAGCTTTCGTCGCTCTGCCCCCGGCCATTTGGGGGTTGTTTAGCAACGGACCTGCGTGGGTGCAAAAACCACGCGCCTACCTCTTGGAATTTGCCGCGTTGATCGCCGGGATGGTTCTCCTGGGCTATATCACCTTCACCGCCTCTGAGAGCAGCAGCGCGCCAGCACTGTTTTATTCTCTCGTGCCATTTCTGCTGTGGGCCGCTTTCCGTTTCGGATCAATGGGGGTAAGCGTTTCGGTGATTGTCGTTGCCTTTCTGTCGATTTGGGGTGCAGTCCATGGCCGCGGTGCCCTCCCCAATGGGGGGCCGTTCAGCAGCGTTTTTTCGCTACAGCTATTCTTGGTCTTCGCTGCGACACCCTTCATGGCTCTTGCATCTCTTGTAGAGGAACGCAAGCAGGCAGAAGAAGAACTGCGAGAAAGCGAGGAGCGGTTACTTCTGGCGGTCCAAGCCGGAAGGATGTATGTGTTCGAGTGGGACATGCCGACTGACTCGATTGTGCGAACACGCGAGTCCGCAGTTATTTTCAATTGGATAGACGACCCAACGCGTGTTACTGGACAGCAGTTCGTCGACAGAATCCATCCCGACGACCGCGAGGCATATTGCCTTCTACGGGCTGACCTTACTCCTGACAATCCCGTCTATAAAACGAGCTATCGGGTTTTGCGTCCCGACGGTAGTGTAATTTGGCTAGAGGCAAACGGGCGCGCTTTCTTCGACGGTCAAGGCAAGATGCTGCGCATCATTGGTATTGTGGCGGATGTAACCGAAAGCAAGCTTGCGGAAGAGGCCCTCGCAGGCGTGAGCCGCAGGTTGATTCAGGCACAGGAGCAGGAACGCACCCGCATCGCCAGAGAGCTTCACGATGACATCGGTCAACGCCTCGCCCTGTTGACAATCGAGTTAGACCAGTTCAGGCAAAAGTTTTTCGATTTGCCTGCCGAACCACTTCACCGTATTGGCGAATTAAGGGACAAGAGCTCTGACATAGCCGTTGATGTCCAATCCCTGTCGCACACGTTGCATTCATCAAAACTAGAATATGTAGGCATTGCTGCCGCCATGAGAGCCTTCTGCCACGAGCTCTCTGACCAGCAGAATGTCGAAGTTGTCTTTGCTCATGATGAGGTCCCACGGACGCTTCCGCAGGAAATCTCGCTCTGCCTCTTTCGTGTCTTACAGGAAGCTCTGCAAAATGCGATCAAACACAGCGGAGTGCGGCACTTCGATGCTGAGCTGCGCTACGCGCCTGATGCGATCGACCTCACCGTGCGCGATTCGGGATCCGGTCTCGACGTTCAACAGGCAATGAAAACCCGCGGGCTTGGCCTTGTCAGTATGGCAGAGCGGGTGAAGCTGGTGGATGGGCAGCTTTCTATCGACTCGCAACCCAATCTTGGTACGACGATCCACGCTCGCGTGCCCCTCAGCGTGCGAAGTAATTCTATGTGTGCGGCTGGGTAGAGAAGAGAGGAATCCTGCTCTGACATCTCCTGATTCCTGCGTTATAATCGGGGCATTCGACACACTTGTCGATATCGGCGTTCCTGCCGAGAAGGAGGTGATCCAGTGAGGTACGGTTTACGTTGACGTAGTAGGGGAGGCGCTTGTGAGGTTTCCAAGCGCCTCTCTATTTTGCCCCGCCTTCGCGAATGCCCATGATTTGACAAATTAATTATGCGTCAGACGCCTAGCCAGTGCTTGATAAACGCCCAACCGGAACCTGGCCCACCTCTGCCCGTCTACCCTGCACCCGAAATCTCCCACACATGCTAAACTTAGAGTGAAAATAACTGACGAGGATAGTCCCCTTGACCGAACACAAGAAAGAAGAGTCATTCCGCGTTATCGACCGCCGCCCTTTCACCTCCGATGGCGAGCCTCGCAAGGAAGCCATGGAAGAGCGGGAACGCGAGGCCAAGCGCGAGGAACACCTGCATCCCGTTGCCGAGGCTCCCAAGCCGGTCGCGCCGCAGCCGCCCCTCGAAGTTCCTAAGCGCTCTGCGCCTTTCGAGAATCTTGTCCGCATGCTTGGCAGCAACGCGGCGATGGTCTTGGGTGCCTACGCCGACCCGCGCACCGGCCAGCCGGTGATTGATCCAGAAGCCGCGCATGAATTGATCGACATGCTCGATTCCCTGCACGAAAAAACCAAGGGAAACCTCGCGCCCGAGGAAGACGCCCTGCTGCTCGATCTTCTAGGCAAATTGAAGATGACCTATCTGGAAGTCAATCAGGCGGTTGCCGCACAAGCCGCAACGGCGCTGCCAAAAGCCAAGACGCGGCCCTAGCAAACAGAAGTCTTTGTACTGCAGGTTCGGCACGGCGTTCGAAAGAGTTTCAGCTTTCTCAGCATGCCCCAGGATCCGCTAAAAATCACCGTCCTCGGTTCCGGAACGTCCATGGGCGTTCCCTCGCTCGGATGCCACTGCCGCGTTTGCAGCTCGCTTGACCCGCATGACAATAGGCTTCGCCCTTCCCTGCTCCTCTCGCGCAATGGCCAAAACGTCGTGATTGACACCACCCCGGATTTTCGACAGCAAGGCTTGCGCACCGGCCTCGATCGCCTCGACGCCGTCTTGCTCACCCACGGCCACGCCGATCACATCATGGGTTTTGACGATATTCGCCCTTACAATCTGCGGCAGCGAACCGCGCTTCCCGTCTATTCGAACGAGGAAACTTTCGATATTATTCGCCGCGCGTTTGCGTACGTCTTCGACGGAAAGCCGAAGCTCAGCTCCATTCCGAGCGTCACGCTTCGCGAAGCCAAAGAGCCGTTCGAACTACTCGGTATCAAGTTCACTCCCATTCCGCTCTTGCACGGCGACATGGAAGTTTTGGGATTCCGCTTTGGCCGCGCCGCTTACTTGACGGATTTCAGCTCGCTGCCCGATTCGTCGCTCGCCCTGCTGCACGATCTCGACGAGCTGATCATCGATGCGTTGCGCGACATGCCTCACCCCATGCATCAGACAGTGGACCAGGCCTTGGCGCTCATCAAAAAACTAAATCCGCGCCGCGCGTGGTTCACCCACATCGCTCACGATTTGGCCCACGCGGAAACGAATGAGCGGCTGCGCAACCTCGGCTATTCGAACGTGCAGCTCGCCTACGACGGACTCGAAATTGAAGTGAACGTGGACGAGTCCGCCGCTGAGCAGAAAGTCTCTAACCAAATCGCCGCCCAGTCAGCGCAACTCGAAATATTTTCAACGCCCCTGGCTTGGTCGATTCGGTATGCGGGTTCGCGCAGGGGCAGCACGCTCGCCATCGGCAATTTTGACGGCATCCACCTGGGCCACCAGGCCATTTTGCAGGCCGCCGCTGCGCGCGCCCGAGAGATCCATGCAGTAGCAACCGCTCTGACGTTTGATCCCCTTCCCCAAAAAGTTCTCCGTCCGGAAACCGCGCCGTTGCGCGTCACCACTACCGAACAGCGCCTAAACTGTTTCGCCGCCTTGGGAATGGATGCCGCGGTCGTTCTCCCGTTCACACACGATCTCGCAAAACTCACACCTCAGGAATTTGTCGATCAAATTCTCGTCCGCGATCTTCAAGTGCGCGCCGTTTTCGTGGGGGAGAATTTTCGCTTTGGCCACAAACAAGCTGGCAACGCCCGCATGCTTCTTCTGCTGGGCGCCGAGCGCGGCTTCGACGTCATCATCCTTCCACCGGTCATTCACAAAGGAGAAGTCGTCTCGAGCACCATCATTCGCAGGGAAATTGCTTGCGGCGATGTCGCTCACGCCGGGCGGCTGCTCGGCCGGCCCTTTGCTCTAAGCGGAAAGGTCGTGGCAGGTACGGGCACGGGCCGCCGCTTCACTTTCCCCACTCTGAATCTCGCGCCGGAGCAGGAACTCCTCCCCGCTCGAGGTGTCTACGTGACGCGCACCCGTTTCGAGGGTGAATCGCGCACGCGCCGATCGGTGACCAACATCGGGGTGCGCCCGACGTTTAACGGCTCAGCTTTAAGCGTCGAAACTCATCTGCTCGAGCCTCCCGGTGAAATTACACCGGCGCGTATCGAGGTTCACTTCTGGAAGCGTTTGCGTGAAGAGAAGAAATTCAGCGGCCCGGAAGAATTGCGCGCCCAAATCGCGCAAGATATCGCCAAGGCCAACAAATTCTTCACCCGCCTTCGAGCCGTCCGTTCCCTGCTGAACGCGCGAGTGAGTAGTGAATAGGGAGTAGTGAGTAGATAGGAACCGGAGAAGAGTGACCCACCCAGGAATAAAGGCTCTGCCGCGCGCCTCGCGAGCGAGAGCAATACGAGGAGCAGTATGAAACGTGAATATGATTTTCGCGGTGGAAAACGGGGCGCGGTGTTCGCTGCGCCGCGCGGAAAGACGCGCATCACCATTCGCCTCGACGATGAGGTTCTGGAGTGGTTCCGCAACCAGGTGGAACGCGCCGGCGGAGGCAACTATCAAACGCTCATCAACGAATGTCTGCGCCGGCACGTGGAAAGCTCGAATGAGCCTTTCGAGAAAACGCTTCGCCGCGTTATCCGTGAAGAGCTGCGCCGAGCGTCGTAGCCGGACCGGCCGTTAGCGCGCAGAGAAAAGACGGAAGGTTCCTGTAGTTTTTGATTGCGAAGAAAAGTATGAGGAAACTTCCCGCCTGTCCCCGTATTTCCGTGCGATTTCGACATAGCTACGACTTCGCAATGAGTTCTTATATTCTGAGGAACCGATTGCGAATCATAGGAGGATGAATGGCGCAAGTTTGGTTAGTGACGGGCAGTTCTCGCGGTCTGGGTCGCGCGATTGTCGAAGCGGGCCTTGCGGCGGGTAATAAAGTGTTGGCGACAGCCAGGGACATCGAGTCTC
>Ga0210384_10000755_pt1 | contig 48117 bp, 49 predicted proteins | sample IncBWH2MmetaG_FD_160574 | JGI IMG/M metagenome (GOLD analysis project Ga0210384, IMG submission 160574) | Forest soil microbial communities from Barre Woods Harvard Forest LTER site, Petersham, Massachusetts, United States - Inc-BW-H-2-M | ecosystem: Environmental > Terrestrial > Soil >... | reverse complement strand
CGTGTCCATGTCGTCCTGGTCGGCCTCGGCATGGTTGGTGTAGCAGATGTCGCAGCCCATGGGCAGGCCCAGCAGCTTGCCGCAGAAGTGATCCTCCAGGCCGGCGCGGATGATCTGCTTGCCGTCATACAGGTACTCCGGGCCGATGAAGCCCACGACCGTGTTGACCAGCAGCGGCCGGTAGCGCCGCGCCACCGCGTAGGCGCGCGCCTCCAGCGTCTGCTGGTCGACGCCGTGGTGCGCGTTGGCCGACAGCGCGCTGCCCTGCCCCGTCTCGAAATACATCACGTTGTCGCCCAGCGGGCCGCGCCGCAGCGCCAGGGCGGCCGCATGCGCCTCGTCCAGCAGCGCCAGCGACACGCCGAAGCCGCAGTTGGCCTGCTCGGTGCCGGCGATGGACTGGAACACGAGATCCACCGGTGCGCGCTGCTCGATGGCGCGCAGGGTGTTGGTGACGTGTGTGAGCACGCAGGCCTGTGTGGGGATCTTCTGGCCGGCGATGAGGTCGTCCAGCAGGCGCAGCAGCCGCACCAGCTGCGGCACGCTGTCGGCCGCGGGGTTGATGCCGATCACGGCGTCGCCGGCGCCGTACATCAGGCCGTCGACGATGCTGGCCAGGATGCCGGCGGCGCTGTCGGTAGGATGGTTGGGCTGCAGGCGCACGGCCAGCGAGCCGGGCAGGCCCAGCGTGTTGCGGAAGCGCGTGACCACGCTGCAGCGGCTCGCCACGAGCACCAGGTCCTGGTTGCGCATGATCTTGCTCACCGCCGCCACCATCTCGGGCGTGAGGCCGGGCGCGAGCGCCGCCAGGGACGCGGCCGTGGCGGCGTCCGACAGCAGCCAGTCGCGCAGGCCGCCCACGGTGAGGTGGCGCACCGGCGCGAACGCGGCGGCGTCGTGGCCGTCGATGATCAGCCGCGTGACCTCGTCGCTTTCGTAGGGCACCACCGCCTGCGTCAGGAACGTGGCCAGCGGCACGTCGGCCAGCGCCGCCTGCGCCGCGACGCGCTCCTGCGCCGTCTCCGCGCCGACGCCCGCCAGCTGGTCGCCCGAGCGGGCGGGACCGGCCTTGCCCATCAGCTCGCGCAGGTCGGCGAAGCCGTGGACGTGGTGGCCGATCGTGGCGCGGTAGCTCATGCCTCGGAAGATACCTCAAGGGGTCCGGCTCCGCCCGGCATCGGTGGCCGGAACGCCAACGACATCCCGGGGCGGCGCCTGACCCCGATCGTGCGCCGGGAACTCGCGCGATCGGGGTCAGGCACCCGCCCGCGACGCCGTCAGCCGCAGGGCAGCGTCATCCGGCGGGAGCCAGACCCCTCCGGTCTCGACGCGCGCCTCGCTTCGGAGCTCACGCGCTCACCAGGCCATAGACACGCTCAGGCATGATCCGCGCGAATTCCTTGGAACTGGCCAATGGCGCCTCGACGCCGTAGTCGGGCTCGGCCGTGTTTCGACGATGCGTCTCCCCGCAGGGCTTGCCGTTTCTGTCGCTCAATGTCGCAACCAGGGGGTGGGTGCCAGCCGCAGGCCTTCGAATGGCCACGGCGATTTCGCCGGAGCGCAGCTTGACCAGGCTGCCGGGCGGATGCACGCCCAGCGTCTTGATGACCGCCATCGACAGCGGATCGCCAGGGTCTTGCTGGAAAAGCTGGCGCACCGCGAGTTGTGGCGTGAGACCCGGTCGCTTCGCGCGAGGACTGATCTTGGCCATGTAGACGTCGATGCCGCGCAGCACCTGGGCGCTCGAATGAACCTCGGCCTTGCCCCTCGGATAGCCGCCGCCGCCCTTGCGCTCGTGATGATCGGCGACGATGCTCAGCCAGTCTTCATCGACGATGCCTGCCGAACGCAACAGCGCGACCGCCGCCTCCGGATGGGCGCGGATCTGGTCCAGTTGCTTTTTCGTCGGCGGGTCATCCTGTTCGGCCATGACTGCCTGCAACTCGAGGATTCCCAGGTTCATGGAGAGCGCCGCACATCCCAGGGCGTCAATGCGGCCCGTGTCCCAACCCAGCTGACGTGCGGCCAGCGTCGCCAGCACCGCGCAGTGGATCGAATGGCGCAACGGGTAGAGCGCGAAGCGGTGATCTTCCTGGCGGGTACAGAGAAAGAGGGCAATGTCCGGGTCGCGGTCGACCAGCGCGCTCAGCGCGGCGAGGAACGGGGGCAGATCGGCACCGGGCAGTTCTCGGCGCACCACGCCACGCGCGAGTTTGTCGAACTGCCACAGCAGACGCTCCCAGCGATCGAACAGCGACAGCTGCACAACGATGGGCGCCGTGGCCGCGGCCGCCCGTGCCTTGCGCTCCGCATCCACCTTGGCGCGTTCGGCCCACGCACCGCGTTCGATCAGGGCCTCGAACTGCGCCTCGTCCAGGATCACCTGCCCTTCGTTCAGGAGCAGTCTCTCCTGCGCGTCGAGAACCCGAAACGGAAGTGGGCTGCCGATGTGGAGGAGATCCCGCACCTCGGCAAGCGGCACACGGTCTGATTTGACTTTCATACACCGACCCTCTCGGTTTCTGCTTGCCCGGTTCCTCGATCGGCGAACGCGTGGCACGGATGGACCTCAGCCGCATGATCTCACTTGGAGCTGGTCCAGTTGCGGCACGAATTCACGCGGTTCGGAATCGGTTCTCGATGAGACGGCACTTTCCGCCGCGCCGACGCGGACATCCACTGCGCGTTCCTTCCTCATTCCTGCAGCCCCCTGTCGAACGCCGCCATCACTTCCCCGTCGCTCACCTGATGGAAATCCACGTAGTGAATTCCGACCGCGCGAAACGGCCGTGGCTCGGCCAGGCAAACGATGTGGTCGCACGAACCGCGCAAGGCCATCAGCGTGTCGTGCGGTGCGACCGGTATCGCCAGCAGCACCTTTGTCGCCCCACGCCGTCGCAATGCCTTCATCGCCGCGCGCACCGTGGTACCGGTGGCGATGCCGTCGTCGACCAGGATGACCGTCTTGCCTGCCGGTGCCAGCGGCGTGCGTCCGTGCAAATAGATCTCGCGCCGACGTTCGAGCTCGCGCTGCCCGACAGCGGCCTGGCTCTCGATGTAGGCGGCGTCGGCGCCGGTGGCCGCGCTGATGTCTTCGTCGATCACGATCATCGGCGGAGTACCGTCGACAATCGCGGCCACCGCCAGCTCGGGTTGCCAGGGCGCGCCGATCTTGCGCACGATCAACAGATCCAGCGGCGCCCCCAGACAGCGCGCCACCTCGGCAGCCACCGGCACGCCGCCGCGAGGCAGCGCCACAACCACCAGCGGCCCCTGCAGGTGTTCGGCCTGAAGGCTCCTGCCGAGCAGGCGACCCGCCTCGGCGCGATTCGCGAACGGTAGCGTCACGGAGCAATCCTCCACGTTTTCCACCTCGAAGCAGCCTCTGCAATGGTGCTCCGATTCCCGGGCGGCGGTGCGCCCTCGGGCGACACGCATCCGTCCCCTGTCGATGTCCGGTTTCTGGGTGATCCGCCTGGCGCTCCACCGCGCCGTCGGCTAGTCTCCGCGTGACGGAACGAGCGTCCCAGGCCATGCAGTCGAGCCATTCACTTCTGTTGCGCTACCTGTTGCCGGTTGGCATCGCACGCGAGCCGCACGGCGACGTCTTCCTGCAGCATGCGATGTTCGTCTCCAACATCGAGGCGCTGCGTCGCTGGCTGCCCCACTATGTCAAGGTCCACGCGCTCCTGGCGGGGGTGTCGCTGGGCTCATCTGCGCTCCTCTACGCCTGCGGCGCATCGTCCTGGATCGCCATACCCGCCGCGCTGGTCGCCGCGCTGGAGGTCTGCTTGACCATCGTCTTCTCCGCGACCACCATCGCGCTGCGCATCGTGTAGCCGGGTGCATCGCTCCCCCCGCGCGGATCGGGAACTCGGCACGCCTGGATTCCGGTTGCTCCGCGGCGCGATACGATGCTGCCGGTCAGCGTGGCGGAATGACTGCAATGCCACATCGCTTCAAAGGTGCCGCATGAAATCATCCCGTCTCGCCCTCCCCTTCGCAGCGATGCTGCTGTGCGCGGCACGCCTGTCCTGCGCTGCCGACGCGAACCCCCAGGTACTGTCCGCCGCCGAGGGCTATCGCGGCGACGCGCTGCATCTGCTCGAACGCCTCGTCAACATCGACTCGGGCACCGGTGACGAGGCCGGGCTGGGCCAGGTCGGGACCATCGTTGCCGACGAACTGCGCGCGGCCGGCGCCAACGTGGAGACAGTCCCCGCCGCACCGGCGATCGGCAACAACATCGTCGCGACATGGAAAGGCGCGGGCAAGGCGCGCATCCTGCTGATGGCCCACATGGACACCGTCTTCAAGGACGGCACCGCCCGCGCCAAGCCGTTCCACATCCAGGGCAATCGCGCCTACGGCCCCGGCGTGATGGACGACAAGGGCGGGGTGGTGATGGGTCTGTATGCGATGAAGATCCTGCAGAAGCTCGACTTCCAGCAGTATGGGCAGGTCACGCTCCTGCTCAACACCAACGAGGAGACCGGCTCCAAAGGCACGCGGGCCCTGATCGAGCGCGAGGCCCGGCAGCATGACGTCACCCTCAACCTGGAACCCGGCCGGCCCGCCGACGGTCTCGTCGTGTGGCGCAAGGGCAGCGGCACGGTGCAGATCGAGGTGAAGGGCAAGGCGGCGCATGCGGGCGTCGCGCCCGAGTCGGGCCGCAACGCCGCCACCGAATTGGCGCACCAGGTACTGCAACTCGGCAAGCTCGGCGACAGCGCCAGGCAGACGACCTTCAACGTCACCGTGCTCCAGGCCGGGGACGCCACCAACGTCATCCCCGACCATGCCACCGCCTTCGCCGACGTGCGTGTGACGGTTCCGGAGGAATTCGACCGGGTGGAGCGCGACCTTGCGCGTGTGTCAGCCGACAAGCTGATTCCCGACACGGAAGTGAAGACGACGCTGGTGCGTGGCTTCCCGCCGATGCCGCGCAGCGCGGCGACTGACCAACTTGCAGCCAAGGCGCAGGCGATCTACGGCGAGATCGGACGCAAGCTCACGCTCGAGGGCAGTGGAGGTGCCGCCGATTCGAGCTTGTCCGCCGGCGCCGGCACCCCCACACTCGACGGCTTCGGCATCGTGGGCGGCGGCATCCACACGCCGGACGAATACGCCGAGGTCGAGAGCGTCGTGCCGCGGCTCTATCTGCTGTCACGGATGCTCATGGAACTGGCCGGAGCCCGGTGAATGGCATCATCGGCGTGCGGCAGTTGCCGACGCCGACATGCCAGCAGAGGTCGAAGGAATGAATCCACGAGGGCGCAAGTTCGCTGCGATCGCAAGCCTGGCGGCGGCCATCGTGCTGTTGGTCGTTTCATTGACGACCGGGCTCCAGGCAGGTGCCATCACCGGCCCCGGGGCGCTGGTGCTCACGCCGCGCAACGAGGTCTGGATCGGGGTCGGCCAGCAACTCTGGCGCGCCACCGTCGATGGGCACGTGCTTCAAGCCCTGCCGGTGAGCGAGACGGATCTACCTGGCCCGCCCTCCAATCTGCTGCATCACCCCGGAGGCCAGATCGTCGCCACGGTTCGAGGCAACCCGGGGCTGTATTTCCTCGATCCCGCGACCGCCCGCGTTGCGCGTGCAGTGGTACCTCGATGGCCTGCCGACCTGAAGGACCATGGGAACGATGCGATCAATGTCGCCTTTGCCCCCGACGGTCGGTTTGCCGTCGCCACGGGCGGCGGTCACGCCGTGGCCCTGTTCGATGCCGAGGGGCGCTACCTGGCCCGCACGGGGCCCGACACCTATCGTTTCACCAATGGCCTGTGGTGGGAGGGTGACGATCTGTGGACAACGGATACCAACCGCTTTGTGCTCCGGCGTCTGGACGGCAAGACGCTCGCCGTCGCGCAGAGCGTGGCCTTGTCGTCCGACGATGTCGCTCGATTCCTCGGCCCGGCACGCGCGACGTCCGGCGCCGGCGACCCGATGGCCGCGTTGATCCGCTATCGCAACAGCATGATCGAGGGTCGGGTCGTCCTGGTCCGGCGCGATGGCGGCGAGGTACCTTTGGCGCACGACGGCAAGTTCGAGCCGAACGACGTCGAGTGGGTTGGCCAACAACTGCTGGCCAGCGACGGCGCGTCGTTCAGCGTGCGTCGCTGGAATGCGCAGGGAGAGGCCCAGCCTCCGTTCGGCGACGCCGCCTTTGCGGATCGGCTGCGGCAGATCGCGAGCGACCAGACCGGCCTGCAGCGACTGCACCAGGCCAGCCTCTGGGCGGGGATCGCCGCCTTCGCCGTCGCGCTGTTGCTGGCCCTGAACGCACAACGCGCGGCGCAGCCACCTCGGGGCCTTGACGCGCCACTCGATCTCTCGCACTTGGGAACGCCGCTGGTCGACCGCCGCGCAATGGGCCGGCTGGCCCTGCGTGTCCTTGGCCCTGCGCTGCTCCTGGCGATGTTCGGGCTGACGTTGCACATCGGACCCGTGCGCGAATGGCTGCACGCGCTCATCACGCCGGATGCAAGGCTCCGCGTGGCGGGCCTGACTGTGGCCGCCATTGCCGCTGTCGGCATCTGGTTCGTGCGCGCCACGCGACGCAAGGCGAAGCTGCCGGTGTTCGAGCCGCTGTTCAACGCAGTCGCCGTGTTCAGATTGCGCGCAGCGTCGTCCTCGCTGCTGCCGATGGCCGAAGGCGAGCACGTCGTCGAGACCTTCATGCTCATGCGACAAGAGCCCAAGGCCGAAGGCAGTCGCATTCTCGAGGTCTTGATGCCCGCGCGTGAGTCCATGTGCTGGGTCGTGTGGACCAATCGCCGCGTGCGAATCTTCAAATCAACGAGGACCGATCATGGGTTGGACGTCGCGTTCGACCTCATGCAGATATCAGCCCTGTCGACCCGACCAGGTTCTGCCGCGCCCATCGGGACGGCCACCAGGCTGATGCTCGGAGCTGGCAGTGGCGGCTGGCTTGAAATCTCGCTGCATGGTGGACAGACGATCCTCGGTTCGGTGACGTCGGCCCTGGCCGTGGAGCGTCTCGTGCGACAGTTCCGTTCGACCAGCGTCGATGGCCAAGCCATGCCACGGCTGGACACCGTGCGCGGCCTCGCATCCGTCGCAGCGGGGCCGACGCGCGTCCAGGCAGCGATCGCCTCCGCCGTGCTTCCCGGCCTCGGCCAGTGGTGGCAACGGCGCGCGAAGACAGCATTGCTTTTCTTCGTACCCTGGTCGGTCATCCTGCTCGCCTTGACCATTCCCGTCGCCTGGACGGTGGTCGGCTCTCGCGCAGACGTCCATGCGTGGACAATCGCGCTGGCAGTGCTCATGCAGATCGGATATCCAGCCCTTGCCGCACGGGACGCCTGGAAGACGGGACGGCAGGCCATGGTCGACGCTTGACGCCGGCGCCTCGCCGCCATGGCCATCGCTGATCGGCCGGAAGTTGCCGGTCGCGCGAGTCGGCTCCCGGGCTGTCCGGGTTTTCAGCGTCGTCGGATCAACAGATGGCTGTACGGCGGCCCCGATCCTCGTCGGCCGGCGCGACCGCGAAATCCGTCAGCTGCCCTTGCGTTCCTGAAGACAGTTGCCACCGTCGACGACCATCAGCTGGCCCGTGACGTAGCTCGCTCCCGGGGAGGCCAGGAAGGCGATCATCGCCGCCGTCTCGATGGCCGTGCCCGAGCGCCCGAACGGCGTGTGAAGACCGGCTCGCGCCTCGTCGTCGCTCTGGCCTTCGGTCGCGATCCAGCCCGGTGCCACGCTGTTGATGACGACGTCGAATGGCGCCGCCTCGAGCGCGATGCTGCGGCTCATCGCCACGATGGCCGCCTTTGCCGCGCTGTACGCGGCTTCCCCCGGGTTGCTCACCAGCGGGCCGGTCACCGAAGCCACATTGACGATGCGCCCATAGCGGCGCCGGATCATCCCCGGCAGCACGGCACGGGTCACGTTGTAGCAAGTGCCCAGATTCCGCGCGAGGGTCGCATCCCAGTCTTCGTCTTCCAGTTCATGGAAGGGGCTGTCCACGTCGGAGACTCCGGTCTGCGCCATGCCGGCGTTGTTCACCAGGATGCCGATCGGCCCCAGCGCCTCCTCCGCGCGCGCAATCATGACCCGCGTCGCACTGCGATCGGTGAGATCAGCCACGAAGCCGTGTGCCGCATGCCCCTCGGCGCGCAGCGTCTCCGTGCGCTCGAAAATCCGCGCGCTGGTCGCCGTGATCGAGACCTGCGCCCCCAACTCGGCGAGCAACCTCGCCGTCGCGAAGCCGATTCCGGATGCACTGCCGGCACCGGTCACGAGCGCTGCCTGCCCCTGGAGTGAAAAGAGTCTATGCATTGGATCGAATGGTAACGTGCGCGCGACGGCGCGGCGATGCGTGGTTCCGGCCGCGGGAGGCGTATTCCGGCCGCAAGCCGTCTGTCACGGCAGACTTCCTTGGAGCCCGTGAAAGCGTCGCAGCGACACCATGCCACCGCTCACGCGTGCTTGGCTCGCCACTGCCGTTCGAGCTCGGCCCAGCCGCGCGCCTCATCGCGTGCCTGCGCGAAGACGCTTGGCGCCAGGCCGGCTGCGCCGAGGCGATATTCCTCGAAGACCTGCAGCACCGCGCCCTTGTTGACGCCGCTCACCTTGGGGTCGCCGACCTTGGCGCTGACGCGAAAATCCTGCACGCGGCGCTGCGCCGGCTCGCCGTTGGGCGCCAGCAGCGTCGGCTTGTCCATCGCCTCGCGCTCTCCCTTGCGCAGCGCAGCGATCAGTACCTCGCGGGCTCGTGCGACCGCCGCGCTGTAGCCGGGCACCAGCGTCTGGCTGTAGATCTTGTCGGCATCGGCCCCCTCCATGACGCTCTTCGTGGCGGCGAGGAAGGTGGCTTTCCAGCCGTGGTCTTCGCAACGCTGGTCGGCATAGTTGACCAGCCGGTGCACGACGTTGGTGACCCCGAACAGGCGCGCCTGGACGCAATTGCTGATGATGGGCGAGAAGAACAGCAGGTGCAGGCCGGCCTTGCCGTCGATCTCGAAATCGCACGGCAGGATGTGGGCGGCCTGGAAGTCCTGGATGCCGGTCTTGTCCTGCACCTCGGCGCCAATCCTGCGGAGGGTGCTCTTGCCGCTCAGCAGCGAGATCCCGGCCAGCGCGCCGACCAGGTGCAGCGCCCGATAGGAGGCCAGGTATCGATCGCGCCGGTGGCCGGCCACGTCGCCGAGCGTCAGGCCGCGACCGTCCGTCGTGGAGCCCGCGGCGAGCTCGTCGATGAGCTCCATCGAGTCGATGTCGGTGCGCAGTATCTTGCGGGACTTGGCCATGGCTGCTTCGAGGGTGAGCGTCCAGCGATGCTGGATGTCCCTGCGCGAGCTGGCAATCCCCAAGAGCGGGCCTCGGATGCTCAGAAGGATTCCCGGTTGTCGCCCGCGGCAACCGCGGCCGGCTCGGCCTCTTGCTGTCGGTCGCCAACGACGGCTTTGCGGCACTCCACCATGCCGGCATCGGCTCGATGGAAGCGGATCTCGGCTCCATGCATCCGGATGGCCTTGGACAGGTTCTACGGCTCGAGCGCAGCCGGGGGCTCAGGCAGATTCTTGCGTTGCGCCGGGCAATGGCGAATTGCAAACCAGGCCATCAACAAGGCCCCGACGGCGCTCGGTACGACACCGCTCCACGGTTGGGCGCCGCGCAACAGATTCCCGGCGCCGGCCGACACCATTGCAAAGTAGAAGCCCGTCATCTTCAGACCATGATCAAGCGGGCGGAGGCGGGTCGTTGTGCTGCGATACCCGCAAACGGCCACAACCAGACAGTCGCCAATGACCGCTCTGCGGCAGTCGGTCTCGTTACCTCTGGAACTGGAGTAGTAGGATCTGTCGATGCACAACCACCCGGCACCTGCAGTTTGGCTCACGATGGGTTGCGCCCTGTTCGTGGTCGCCGTTCTCCACGCCTGGGTGGTACTCAGGCTCGCGAGTGCGAAGCCCGGTGAGTGCGCCTGGACCATGAAGCGGAGGACGTACTGGTTGCTACTGTTGACGTTCGTGAATCCGCTGATGCCGCTCACCGCCTTGATCGTTCTCGCATTCGTATTCAAGTCTGTCAGCGACGGTGAGGCGCCGGAAGGTACCTTGAACTCGACGAGCTAAGAGAGGCCTTCCATGCCTTCGACCGTCATTGTTCGGCCAGGAGCGGAAGATCGCAAAAGGCAGCTCCCGGGCGCGCTAGCATCCAATCAAATGTCCTCCAATCTCATCCCAATCGCGAGACTGTCAGGCCGCGTCGTGACGCGGTGGCAAGGCAGTGAAATGGCGCTCGCAGACAGCCATGACCTTGACCGTGTGCTCTGGGAAGACGAAAGAATTCCGTTTCTGCAACTAGGCAACCTTGATCTGCAATTCGCAGATGGAGACGTAGTCCGTCTGCTTAGTCAAATTGAGGATGGAACTGGCTTCCATGGGTTTTACCTGGTCAAGCAAGAGGGATTGACTGCGCCACGCCTCTCCGACGACCCTCTGTCGATCTACAGGGAACGCGTGCTGTCGGAATTGCCTCTGGGCGAGATTGAGATTGGCCAGCTACGGCATGACGGCCCGAACGCAGTTGTTGAGATGCGACTGCTCATTGCGGGAGCCGAAGTCAGAATGCTCGCCGCTGAGGTTGAAGAACGGATGGACGGCAGCCTACGCATCGTCGAACCCGACGAGTCGATCCTTGTTCAAGTAAATGGTGTTCGCCCGTAGTGCGCCGGGGGAACGTCCGCTTCAGGGCGTCGAGTTCATTGACGCGAATGTCGCTGATGGGTCGAGAACCGGCGCTCGCAACACCGCGAAACGGTCGCTCGAGCCGAGCACCAGGCCGGATGACGTTCAATCGCATCCAGCATTGGCCGGAATGCCCGCTGTCAGTGCCAATGCGCGTTCGAACGACCGCTGCGCTCCAAGACCGGTCATCGCGCCAGGCGGCCTCCGGTAGCAGGTGCATACGCCGCGGATTGATCATCTCCGACGACTCGCCAGATGCGCACAAGCCGGCAGCCGCCGCGAAGCTGCCGTGAGCCGCGCCGCGCGCAGAATGACCGCATGAGCAACGTCCCAGCCCCGCGCGCCCTGCTGCGCCAGATGTTCGACGCGGCCGTCGCGTCGGCCCAGCCCGCGCTGTGCCTGCCGCCGCACCTGCCCGCGCCGCCCCGGGGCCGCACGATCGTGATCGGCGCCGGCAAGGCCTCGGCCGCGATGGCGCGCGCGCTGGAGGATCACTGGCCCGGCCCGCTGGAGGGGCTGGTGCTCACGCGCTACGGCTACGACGTGTCGTGCGAGCGAATCGAGATCGCGCAGGCCGCGCATCCGGTGCCCGACGAGGCGGGGCTGCTGGCCTCGCGCCGCATCGCGGAGAAGGTGACGGGGCTCACCGAGGACGACCTCGTGATCGCGCTGATCTCCGGCGGCGGTTCGTCGTTGCTGGTGGCGCCCGCGCCCGGCCTGACGCTGGACGACAAACGCGCCGTCAACGCCGCGCTGCTGGCCAGCGGCGCCACGATCTCGGAGATGAACTGCGTGCGCCGCCACCTGTCGGCGCTGAAGGGCGGCCGGCTGGGCGCGCTGTGCCATCCGGCGCGCGTGCTGACGCTCGTGATCTCCGACGTGCCCGGCGACGACCCGCGCGACATCGCCTCCGGCCCCACCGTGGCCGACCCCACCACCTGCGCCGACGCGCTGGCCGTCGTCGACCGGTATCGCATGGCCGTGCCCGACGCGGTGCGGCGGCTGCTCGAGAACGGCGAAGGCGAGTCCGTCAAGCCGGGCGACCCGCGGCTGGCGCGCAGCGAGCTGCGCATGATCACCACGCCGCAGGTCGCGCTGGAGGCCGCGGCCAAGGTGGCGCGCGACGCGGGCCTGGCCGCGCACATCCTGGGCGACAGCCTCGAGGGCGAGGCGCGCGACCTGGGCAAGGCGATGGCCGGCATCGCGCGCCAGGTGGCGCTGCGCGGCCAGCCCTTCGGCACGCCCTGCGTGCTGATGTCCGGCGGCGAGACCACGGTCACCGTCCGCGGCACGGGCCGCGGCGGCCGCAACGTGGAATTCCTGCTGTCACTGGCCGTGGCGCTGGACGGCCTGGCGGGCGTGCACGCCATCGCCGGCGACACCGACGGCGTGGACGGCGCGGAGGAGATCGCGGGCGCGCACGTCACGCCCGACACGCTCGCGCGCGCGTGGGCCGCCGGCATCAACCCGCGCGCGAGCCTGGATGCCAACGATGGCCACGGCTTCTTCCGCGCGCTCGGGGATTCGGTGGTGACCGGGCCTACGCTGACCAACGTCAACGACTTTCGCGCGATCCTGGTCGATCGCCCCTGATCAGTCCGTCGTCGCCAGCATCTCGCCGGTATCGAGCGCCAGCACGCGCTCGGGCCAGCGCAGCGCGGCCAGGCGCGAACGCGGCACGGCACCGGGCGCGAGCGGCCGTTCGAGGAAGCGCCCGCCCACCGAGAAGTCGACGCAGAACACGTTGCGGTGCTGCCCGTGCCAGGCCGTGGGCGACAGGTCGGTGAACAGGTTCTCCTCGGTCTTGCCCAGCGACGCGCGATCCACGCGCGCGAACTGCCGCCAGTAGTGGCCCACGATCACCGGCACCGTGTCGGCGTACTCGTCCCACCAGCGGATGCGCTCCACGAAGCGCCAGTGCCCGCTCGCGAAGAACGGCCGCGCCGTGCCACGCTCGATGCCCGAGGTGACCACGCGGATCGGGTTGGCCATCTGGCGGATCTCGTCGACCTGGGCCGTGGCCACCAGCATGGGCACCTGCTGGCCCGGGTCGACCAGGCGCGCGCGGTATTCCTCGTACTCGATGCGCGCGGCCTCGCCGATGCCGCGCGCGGCGATCAGCGCCTCCGCGTCGGCGTCCCAGCGCAGGAAGTGCTCCACGCGGCTCAGCGCGGGGTCGGCGCCGCGCAGCAGCGCGATCGATGCCGCGTCCCAGGCCGCGTGCACCACGCGCAGGTCGGCGCGCTCCAGCGCCAGCGGCAGCCTGCGCAGGAACCCGATCACGCCGTCGCGCTCTCCGGGCGGCAGGTGGGCGCGCGGCTCGTACTTGGCATCGCGCGCGCCGAACTCGCTCCAGAACCAGTCGTTGCCGTCCTTGCGATCGCCGCGCAGCAGGTTGATCTCGTGGTTGCCCAGCGTCGCGAGCGCGCGGCCGCACTCCACCAGGCGCCGCACCAGGGTGATGACGCCGGGGCTGTCGGGCCCGCGATCGCACAGGTCGCCGACGAAGACCAGGCGGCGGCCGTCGGGATGCCGGCCGTCGCCGTCGTAACCCAGGTGCGCCAGCAGCGCATGGAGCGCGTCGAGCTCGCCGTGGACGTCGCCCACCACGTCGAGCGGGCCATCGGGCAGCGGGGCGAACATCGGGGTCCTGGGCATCGCCGCATTTTCGCCGATGGCCAGACGTCGCCGGCACTGAGGGGCATCTGCCTGGGGCAGGACGGCCTGCAGAAATGGTCGAGCAACGCACGACACCCTCGCGATGCCTTACCATTTCGGCCGAGTTCATCAACCAACCTGCCGGAGGACCTCATGTCCAAGGAACAACGCTCCACCAAGAACGTCAAGAAGCCGAAGAAGGATGCCGCGGTGCCCAAGGCCGCCGGATCCGATCGTCCGACCCCCCCGGTGACCTCCGTGGCACCCAAGGGCAAGCTGGCCAAGAAGCCGCTCTGACGAAACCGGTCATCCTGCAGCTGCGTACAGGATGACGAGGTGGACCGCTAGACGGCCAGCACCTTCAGCAGCCACGCCTCGACGTCGGCGATCTCTTCCTGCGACACCGAGTGCTGCATCGGGTAGTCGTGCCACTCCACCGGGTGGCCCAGCTCGACCAGCGCGTCGCGCGTGGCCGTGCCGCGTGCGAACGGCACCACCGGATCCGCGCGGCCGTGGCCCAGGAAGACGGGCACGTCGCGGTTGGCCTCGCTGCGCTCCGCGGCCGTGGTCGCCGCCAGCGGGAGGTAGCCCGACATGCCCAGCAGCCCGGCCAGGCGCCGCGGCGCCCGCAGGCCGGCCAGCAGCGTCATCGCGCAGCCCTGCGAGAACCCGCCCAGCACGATGCGCGAGGCCGGCACGCCCCTGGCGATCTCGCGATCGATGAGCCTCTGCAAGTCGGCGGCCGACTCGCGCAGGCTGGCCTCGTCCTCGCGGCGCACGAGATCGACGCCCAGGACGTCGTACCAGGCCGGCATGGACATGCCGCCGTTGAGGGTGACGGGGCGCACCGGCGCGAACGGGAACACGAAGCGGACGGCGCCGATCGCGCGCAGGTCCAGCTCGCGGGCCACCGGCACGAAGTCGGTCGCGCTCGCGCCCAGCCCGTGCAGGATGATGATGGTGGACTTCGGCGAGTCGCCGGTCTGGTAGTCGAGGGTGTCTAGCAGCATGGCGCCAGCATACCCAAAACCGGGCCGGCCACCGCCGGCCGCGCGGGGCTCAGCGCGAGTGGCTCAGGCCCACGGTCTTCAGCGTGGGAACGTCCGCCACGGGCAGCGCCTCCACCTGGCCGGTGCCCGCGTCCAGGAAGATGTACTGCTTCTCGTTGCCGCCATGCACGGTGACGACGGCGGTGTTGATCAGCTCCGCCTTGTCGCCCGTGCGCTTCACCAGCACGTAGTCGCCGCTGGCCAGGATGCCCGGCATCATGTACTTGTTGCGGCCCGGCACGCGCATCGCGGGGCCGAGATTGAACAGCGGCTTCGCGTGGGCCTGCCAGCCCGGGGCGAACTGGTCGCTGGTGACGGGCTCGGAAGCCGCGACGGCCGAGGCGGCCGCCAGCAGGACGACCACGGCCAGGGCGCCGAACACGAGGCGCGTGACGTGCATGGGTGCGTGAAGGCTGATCATGATGGAACCTCGCTGGTGCTCGTGGCACCGGATGTCATGCAAAACCGGCAAACGCCGTTCCAGGGCGGTTGCCCACACCCGTGATGTTGCACCTGTTCGGCCGCGCCGTGCGGGCAGGCTCACGAATCTTTACGCGCGGCCGGGGCCGTTCATTCCACCTCGAGGAACCGGTCGAGCGCGGCGCGCACCGCGGCCTCGTCGGCGGCCAGCGTCACCGGCGCGCCGGCGAGCGCGGCGGCGCCCTCCTTCTTCAGCTTCGCCACCCACACGCCCGCGTCGCGGCCCTGCGCGAACGCGGCGCTCTGCAGCAGCAGCGCGTCGCCCGCGCCCACCAGCTTGAAGTAGAACTGGCCGTCGGCCTCGCGGTACTGCTTGAAGGCGGCCAGCGGCGCGGCCGCGGCGGCCTTCGGGCCTGCGGCGGGCGCGGCGGCCAGCGCGCGGAAGCGGCGCAGGCCCACGGCCTCGCGCAGCGCCTGCAGGAACGGCGCGGCGATGGCACGCGCCTTCTTCGCGCCGATCAGCAACTGCTCCTCGATCAGCTCGGGGCGCGCCATGAACGTCTCGTACTTCGCGCGCATCGGCGCGATCTCGCGCTCGATCACGTCGTGCAGGCGCTTCTTGGCCTCGCCCCAGGCGAGTCCGGCGCGCAGCTCGGCGCGGAACGCCGCGCGCTCCCCGGCCGTGGCGAACGCGTCGAACAGCGTCACCAGGTGCGCACCCTCCGGATCCTTGGGCTCGCCGGGCGGCCGCGAGTCGGTGACCACGCGCGCGATGGCCGCGGCCAGGCCCTTGGCGCCGCCTTCGAACAGCGGGATCGTGTTGTCATAGCTCTTGGACATCTTGCGGCCGTCCAGGCCCGGCAGCAGCTGCATCTCGGCGTCGGTGACGGCCTCGGGCAGCGTGAACAGGGCGTGGCCCTGGCCGAAGAGATGGTTGAAGCGTTGGGCGATGTCGCGCGCCATCTCGATGTGCTGCACCTGGTCCTTGCCCACCGGCACCTGGTGCGCGTTGAACATGAGGATGTCGGCCGACATCAGCACGGGATAGCAGAACAGGCCCATGTTGATGCCGTCGTCGGGCTCGCCGCCGGCGTTGGCGTCGGTGGCGGCCTTGTAGGCGTGGGCGCGGTTCATCATGCCCTTGGGCGTGACGCAGGTGAGCAGCCAGTTCAGTTCCGGGATCTCGGGGATGTCGCTCTGGCGGTAGAACGTGACGCGCTCGGGATCGAGGCCCGCGGCCAGCCAGGTGGCGGCCAGCGCCAGGCGCGACTCCTCCACGCGATCGGGGTCGTCGCACTTGACCAGCGCGTGGTAGTCGGCCAGGAACAGGAAGCTCTCCACGTCCGAGCGCCGGCTGGCCGCGATCGCGGGCCGGATGGCGCCGACGTAGTTGCCGAGGTGCGGGGTGCCGGTGGTGGTGATGCCGGTGAGAACGCGAACAGTCATGGGGGCGCCGAATCAGGTGTGAAATTCGACTGTACCTGAGCACGCCTGGGGCATAGTCGCGCGTGGGCGCCCCGCGAGACCCGCGCCGCCCCTTCGCCATGACCGACTCCATCGCCGACTTCAGCCTCACCTGCGCCGCGACCGCGCTGTACCTCTACCCCGTCAAGGCCTGCGCGCCCGTGCCCGTGCAGGAGCTGGTGCTGGACGCGCGCGGCGGCGCCCTCGGCGACCGCGGCTGGGCCATCGTCAACGCGCGCGGAGAGGTCACGTGGCAGGGCGAGTTCCCGCGGCTCGCGCTGGTGCACCCGCGCGTGGCGGGCGCCCGCCTGCACCTGGGCACACCGGGCGCGCCCGAGGTGGCGACCCCGCCGGAGCTCGTCGCGTGCGAGGTGAAGATGTGGAGCGACCTGAAGGCGCGCCACGAGGTCTTCGCCGCCGCCGACGCCGGCGACGCCGTGGCCGACTGGCTGGCGCAGGTGGCGGGCGCGCCGGTGCGGCTGGTGCGCCTGGGCGACGCGGCCGTCGCGCGCGAGGGCAGCAACGCGCTGCACCTGGTGTTCGCGCCCTCGGTGGACGCGGTGGACGCCCGGCTGGCAGCGGCCGGCCGCCCCGGCGCCGACCCGCGGCGCTACCGGCCCAACATCGTGCTGTCGGGGCCGGCCGGCGAGGACGGCGTCGAGTTCATCGAGGAGAGCGTGGCCGCGCTCGAGTGGCTGCGGGCGGACGGGACGACGCGCCTGGAGGTCACCGCGCCCTGCGTGCGCTGCCCGGTGCCCAACGTCGACCCGGAGTCGGGCCTGGTCGACGCGACGGTGGGCGACACGCTGGCCCGGATGTCGCGCCAGCGTCGCGCGGATGGCGCGACCGTGTTCGGCGTCTACGCGCGCGGCCCGGCGGGCGCACGCCTGCGGGTGGGCGACAGCGCGCGCATGGCCCTTAGCTTCTAGCGCGAGGCCGCCGACGCCGCGGCCGCCTTCTTGCGCTCGCGCATCACGGCGTCCATGTCCTCGACGCGGTAGACCAGCGACGCGCAGCGGTGGTTGTAGGCCGACATGTCGGCGTTGTACGCGTCGGCGGCCGGGCGCGCATCGGCCGCGTCCTGGTTCAGCTGCTTCACGTGCAGGTTGTGTTCCTTGACCAGCGCGTTGAACGCCCGGACGGCGATGTCGCTGTCGTGGTCGAGCTGGCCCTGCAGCTCCGTCAGCTTGGTGTTTTCCGCCTCGACCTGGCTGAACAGCTGCTCGTGCGCGTCGGCGGCCGCCTCGACCCCCTTGAAACGCTCCTTGAGGGCGGCCTCGGTGTCCAGGCAGTCGCGCAGCTGGTCGCGCGTGGCCCAGGCGCGCGCGGCGGGTTGCGAGGCCGCCGGCTTGCCGGTCTTGACGGTGGTGGCGCCGGCCGTCGCGCCGGCCGCGAGCGAGACGAGGACGAACAGCGAATGGCGCAGGAACGGCATGGCGGCGGCGGGGAGCCGGCTCAAGGCGCCGAGGCCGCGGCGGCGGCCGCTTTCCTGCGTTCCTTGTCCACGGCGTCGATGTCGGCCGGGCGATAAGTGAACGCGCCGCACCTCTGGTCCATCTCCGCCTTGTCGTCGGCGAGCCGGGCACGGGTGACCTCCGCGCCGGACGCGTCCTCGTCGGCCTGCTGGACATGCTGGTTGTGCGCCAGCGCCGCCTGGTTGAACGCCGCGATCGCGGCCTTGTCGCTGCGGTCCAGGGTCTTCTTCATGTCCGCCAGGCGCGCCGCCTCGGCCTCGTTGGCCGCCATCTTCCCGTTGATCGCGACGGTGGTGGACTCGAGGCCGCTGGAGCGCAGCTTGAGCGCGTCATCGAGGGCCAGGCACTCGCGCAGCTGAGCGCGCGTGCCGAAGGCGCCGGAGGGCTTCACGGTCGCGGCACCCGCGGCCGCGGAAGACAGGGCGCAGGCGAGCAGGAACCAGACGCGCAGCGAACTCATGGAAGTCTCCGTGCTTGGGATCGTTTCCATCGATTGTGCACAACCGTTGCGCAACGCCACACCGCACAGACCCTGAGAACCCGCGCATCACTGGACGGGAGCGGCCACCAGCCGCCGGCCGCGCAGCCAGGCGACCACCTGCACCAGCACCAGCAGGCCGCTGGCCGCGACGAAGCCCGCGGCCACCGGGCGCGTGAGGAACACCGACAGGTCGCCGCGCGAGAGCAGCGTGGCCTGGCGGAACTTCTCCTCCAGCATCGGCCCCAGCACGAAGCCCAGCACGATGGGCGACAGCGGGAACTCCAGCGCCAGCAGCACCGCGCCGATCACGCCGAACGCGGCGACGATGGCCACGTCGAACAGGTTGTTGCGCGTGCTGAACACGCCCACCGCGATGAAGAACAGCGCCGACGGATACAGCTGGCGGTACGGCACGCGCAGCAGGCGCACCCACACGCCGATCAGCGGCACGTTTAGGATCACCAGCAGCACGTTGCCGATCCAGAAGCTGGCGACGAGGCCCCAGAAGATGTCGGGGTGCTCGGAGATCAGCTGCGGGCCGGGCTGGATGCCCTTCATGATCAGCGCGCCCAGGATCAGCGCCATCACGGGGTCGCCGGGAATGCCCAGCGACATCGTCGGGATGAAGTCGACCTGGGTCTTGGAATGCGACGCGGCCTCGGGCGCCGCCACGCCTTCGAGCGCGCCCTTGCCGAAGCGTTCGGGCGTCTTCGACCACTTGCGTTCGAGCGCGTAGGCGATGAAGGTGGTGATGGTGGGGCCGGTGCCGGGCAGCGCGCCGAACAGCGTGCCCACGCCGGTGCCGCGCAGCATGGGCCAGAAGGCCTGGCGCATCTCGGCGCGGCTCGGGCGCATGTCGCGCATGCGCACGTGGGCGTCGGACGGGCTGACGGTGGTGCGGTTGACGCTCACCAGGAAGTCGGCGATGCCGAACAGGCCCATGGTGAGGCCACCCAGCTCCACGCCGTCGCGCAGCTCCGAGATGCCCAGCGTGTAGCGCGCGGTGCCGCTCAGCGGGTCGGTGCCGATGCTGCCGCACAACAGGCCCAGCACGGTCATGGCCACGCCCTTCAGCGGCGAGCCGCGCGACATGGTGGCGCCGGCCAGCAGGCCCAGCAGCATGATGGCGCAGATGTCGGCCGGGCCGAAGCTGTTGGCCGCCTGCACCAGCATCGGCGACAGGAAGATCATCACCACGATGCCCACCGAGGCGGCGAAGAACGAGGCCATCATCGTGATGCCCAGCGCCGTGCCGCCCTTGCCCTGCCGGGTGAGCGGATAGCCGTCCAGGCAGGTGACCGCGTGCGGCGGATGGCTGGGCAGGTTCAGCAGGATCGCGCCGATCGCGCCGCCGTACTGCGAGCCGTAGAAGATGCCCGCCAGCATCAGGATCGCAGGCACCGGCGCGATGATGGACACGACGGGCAGCAGCATCGAGATCGTCGACAGCGGGCCCATGCCGGGCAGCACGCCGATGAGGTTGCCCACCAGCACGCCGAACACCGACCACATCAGGTTGTCGGGCTGCAGCGCCACGCCGAAGCCGTACATCAGCTGGATCAGGCTGTCGTGCATGACCGCTACCAGGCGAACAGCGGCAGCAGGAGATGCAGGCCGTAGTGGAAGACGATCACGCCCAGCACCGTCAGGCCGGCGGCCAGGGCGGCGGCGGAACGCCAGGTGTTCCGGCGATCGCCCATCGCCGAGATGAAGACGGCTGCGAACGACGCCGGCACCAGGCCGCCGTGCTCGCCCAGCACGACGAAGGCCAGCACCCCGGCCACGATGCACCCCCACGCGCGCCATTGCACCAGCGGGCCGGCCAGGTGCGCCATCTCGGCGGGCGGCTCCGGCGGCACGGCGCGCGGCGCGCGGCGGCCGGAGGCCAGCAGCGCCAAGCCGATCAGCGCCAGCAGCACGCCCAGCGCCGTCGGGAAGAAGCCCGAGCCCATCTGGCGCAGGCTGCCGAGGCCGTAGCCGACGCCGGCGATCGCCACCGCCACGCCCAGCGCCAGCAGCAGCGCGCCTCCGACGTGGTCCTTCGTCCACTTGTTCATGGCCGCCACTCTACCGTCCCGGGCCGCGACAATGCGGGTCTCACTGTGAAAGCACGACATGGGCATCGAGATCGAACGCAAGTTCCTGGTCGTCGGCGACGCGTGGCGCCAGGCGCCGGCCACCGCCTTCGTGCAGGGCTACCTCAACCGCGACAAGCTGCGCACGGTGCGCGTGCGCATCGTCGAGGACGCGGCCTGGCTCACCGTCAAGGGCGCCAGCGCCGGCGCGACCCGGGCCGAGTTCGAATACGCCATCCCCCTGGCCGATGCGCGCGAGCTGCTGGCGCTGTGCGACGGCCCGCTGGTGCGCAAGCGGCGCCGCGTCGTGGTGCACGCCGGCGCCACCTGGGAGATCGACGAGTTCGAGGGCGACAACGCGGGCCTGGTCGTCGCCGAGATCGAGCTCGGGTCGGAAGACGAGGCGTTCGAGCCGCCGCCCTGGCTGGGCGCGGAAGTGACCCACGACCCGCGCTACTTCAATTCCAACCTCGCGGCATCGCCCTGCTCGACCTGGAGCGATCGCCCGAACGTGTGATGATGCGAGGCTTCGCGCACCCACAAGAACATTCCCCGGACGGAAACACGACATGGCCACCTCCCCCGACATCACCAGCATGGCGCTGTTCTGCGACTTCGAGAACGTCGCGCTCGGCGTGCGCGAGACGCACCACGAGAAGTTCGACATCAAGCTCGTGCTGGAGCGCCTGCTGCTCAAGGGCAGCATCGTCGTGAAGAAGGCGTACTGCGACTGGGAGCGCTACAAGGGCTTCAAGGCGCCGATGCACGAGGCCAGCTTCGAGCTGATCGAGATCCCGCACGTGCGCCAGTCGGGCAAGAACTCGGCCGACATCCGGCTGGTGGTGGACGCGCTGGACCTCTGCTACACGAAGTCGCACGTCAACACCTTCGTCATCATCAGCGGCGACTCCGACTTCTCGCCGCTCGTCTCGAAGCTGCGCGAGAACAACAAGCAGGTGATCGGCGTGGGCGTCAAGGAGTCCACCTCCGACCTGCTCATCGCCAACTGCGACGAGTTCATCTTCTACGACGACCTGGTGCGCGAGAGCGGCCGCCAGTCGAGCCGCCGCGAGGCGCGCCCGCCCGCGCCGGCGAGCCGCCGCCCGGCCCAGCCCTCGGCCAACCCCGAGGACGACCGTCGCCGCGACGAGGCCGAGAACCGCAAGAACAAGGCCGTCGAACTCGCGCTGCAGACCTTCGAGGCGCTGTATTCCGAACGCGGCGACGGCGGCAAGATCTGGGCGTCGGTGCTCAAGGAGGCCATCAAGCGCCGCAAGCCCGACTTCTCCGAGTCGTACTACGGCTTCCGCAGCTTCGGCGGCCTGCTCGAGGAGATGCAGGCGCGCGGCTTCCTGAAGATGGGCCGCGACGAGAAGTCCAACGCCTACGTGTTCCGCAACAGCGGCAGCGATTCGGGCTCGGGCGGCTCGTCCGCCCCCGAGTCGGCCCCGCCCGCGCCAGAGGTGCTGCCGGTGACGCATCGCGTCGGCGAGTCCGAAGGCCGCGAGCCGCGTGGCCGCGGCGCGCGTTCCCGCGGCGGTCGCCGCGGCGCGCCGGACCGCCACGACTTCGAGGCGCCCGTGGCCGTCCACGCGCCGCAGCCGGCGCTGTTCGACGCCGATGAGGACGACGACGCCGCCGAGCGCTTCGCCGACGCCGCCCGCGAGACGCAGGCCGGCCGCGGCGTGAACCCGCCCGGCGAGCCGGTGCCCGACGCCGACACCTACGTCACCGACGAGGCGATCGAGCCGGAAGCCCCGCGCGAGGCCGGCCCGCGTCGCGGCAACCGCGGCGGACGCGGTGGCCGGGGTGGTGCCGAGCGCAAGAACGCGGCGCCGGCGGCGGAGCGCGTGGTCGAAGCACCGGCACCGGCACCCGCGCCGGCCCCGGTCATTGCCGAAGCACCGGCACCCGCCGTCGCAGCGAAGCCGCCCCGCGCGCGCAAGACGCCCGCGGCGAAGAAGGCCGCGCCCGCGGCCGACAAGCCCGCCGCGAAGAAGGCTGCGCGGCCCGCGCGCAAGACCAAGACGGCATCCGGCGAGGCCTGATCCCCGCCGGATTCGTCACCCACCTCGGGCATCGAAATTCCTTCGCGTTGGGATGAACGCAAGGAGTCGAGGGCGCTGCCGGCGCAGGCATGTGCCGCCCGTCAGCGAGTTGGCGGAACCAGGCGGTCTCGACGGTTGCCCGGCAGGCCCTGTTCGGCCAACCCGTCAGGGCTGTGGTCGGCGACCGCTTGCATTCCGAGGGCTTGCCATGTCGGTGAACGACCCACGGCAGACTCCAGATGCACCGAGCGCAGCGCCTGAAAGCGGTCCGTGCTGAGTTGCCGACCGACGCGTGTTGGTCGTCTCCGGGCCATCGCAGTCGTCCGCCTACGGAAAGTAGACTCCACCCGGCGTGTCATGCGCCGGGCTCAGGACTTCTTGAGGCCGTCGTGCATGATCTTGCAAGCGTCACCCAGCTTTTCACTCGGCATGCCCGAGAGCTGGACGCGTGCCTTGTCCATTGCCGCATCGAACCCCGGCGAGCGCCGCGTATCGTCGTAAAGCTTGCGGTCTTCGGAGCTCATACCCGCCGCCAGCAGGGCCGGCATGTCGCTCATCTCAGGAAACCGCGCTGCGCACGTTTCCGCAAATGCGGTCAGGTTTGCCATGAAATCTGTTGGATCTGGCAGAGGATCGGCGCGGATGCTGGAAGCAAGCGCGAGAGTCACCATTGCGAAGATCAATCGGGGAAAGCGCGACACGCGAACTCCTGGAGGTCACACGATGCTGGGTTCTGACCCTTGGCTTCGTGCATCGTTGGTGATGGTCGATACCACTATCACTTGCGAGCATCGCCAACAATATCGCGGGCTGCATCCCCCGGATTGGGGTACCAAGATGCGTCATCGACGTGGGCGAGCTTGGCGCGGAGCCTGTAAGCGGGCAGACGTCAACAACAGGTGATGGCCGCCAGCATCGATCCGGCGGTCACTCGGCGCGCGGAAATAGAGTACGACGCGGGAGCAACTTGCGACTGCTGGTCATCAAGGAGTCCTCGGTAACGAAGCCGCGACCGCAAGCATCGCAGTACAGCCCTTCTATGAACTGCTCGAGGGGGCGATCGCTGACCAGTTCGGGCTTGATGTCGTCGACACGGAGATCCGCAAAATGCGCGAGCCGAGGATCCTTTCCCGGCTCGTCAACCCAGGCCTCGTCGATCAAGAGCAGCTTAGGCCGCACGGCAACAGCCTTCCCGCAAGACGGACAGGCATCCAGGGACGAGAGAACGTTAGGCATCTTTGGAGTCTGCAACTCGCCAATGGGACCGGGCGCCGCGTGCCTCCAATGCCGACGACTACGAACGACTGCACCTGGCCCCGGCTGTTGTCGTACGCGGCGCGAGTACCGTACTAAATGCGTTGCTGGGCGACGCCAAGCGCGCCGATTCGTCGCAGGCGCCCGCTGCGCACCCATCCCTGGACTGGATCACCTTTCGCTGTGGTGTACATGACCGAAGTCCAGCCATTGAACACCGAATAGCCAATCAGGGAGTCGCCTGGGATCACAAACGCGTCTGCCAACTTACAAGCTTGGTCGCGCGCGGAATAGAAAAAGAGGCGCCCGTCGCCTGCCACCGCGAAGTAGACCCGAGGAACCAGAAGTATGGGGGCAGCTTCGGCCTGCTCGGCCGCTCTATCGCAAACACCGCTGTCGGCGGAGACTGCCTGCACGACCACGGCCAGCAGGAGGCTGGCAAGGAGCTTTGGTGGCACGAGGCTAGTCCAATCAGAAAGACTTCAACGGGCTGATCATAGTTCCGACGATGCCGAGCTGGCACAGAGCCTCGGAGCACCGCCGCCTGGATTGGAGCGCCCGAAACCAGACGGCCGCGAGTGGCAGCTGGCCGAACAGGACTCAATGGGCAACGGGCTGGCCGGTCGCGATTTCAATTGCCGCTCACCCAAGCGTGGCGATGCAGAAGCGATCTCGGCCCTCGCCCTTGGCGCGGTACAGCTGTTGATCTGCAAGCCGGGCGAGGTCATGCGCGGATCCCGTGGTATCGGCTTGGAAAGCTGCCACTCCAATGCTCGTCGTGATGTGCACGGGCTCCGTTTCGAGCACGAAGGGGGCCTTCATCGCTTGCACGATGTTCGCCGCGATGGTCGTCGCAGCTTCTTCTCCGGACAAACCTTCGACGATGATCGAGAACTCGTCACCGCCGGGCCGGGCAATGATGTCGCCGGCACGCAGCACCTTGACCAGCCTTGCTGCGAAGCCGCGAAGCACCGTGTCGCCGGCGTGATGACCCAGCGAATCGTTGACTTGTTTGAAGCCGTCGACATCCAGGCACATCAGCGCCATGGTGCGGCCAGTCGCTCGACAGCGGTCGCAAGCTTCCGACAGGCGCTGCTCGAACCCTGCACGATTGAGCAATCCGGTGAGGCTGTCGACCTGGCTCAGCTCTCTCAGGCGGCGTTCCTCGAGCTTGGTGCCCGTCGTGTTCAGGATGACTGCGACGAATCCGTTCACGGTCGTGCCGTCGTCACCGAACTGCGGCACGTAGGTGGCGTGGTAGCAGCGATAGCCCTCGGGCGTGGTCTGCTCGCTGTCGAAGCTAACCGGCTCGCCATCGAGCGCACGCTTGATGTTGGGGCCTGCCTGGCTGTACGCGCCATCCCCGATCACCTCGCGCACGGTCTTGCCGTAGAGCGTGTCGCGTGGCCGTCCGAATGCCTGTTCATAGGCAATATTGAGGAAACGATAGCGCTCCTGAGAGTCGACATACGACACGCGCATGGGCAGGTGGTCGGTAATGCTGCGCAGAAGCCGCTCGTTGTCGCGCAGCGCTCGCTTTGCCAACATCAGCTGCGTCGTGTCGCTCGCCAAGGCGTAGTAGCCCAGCACCGCACCGTTGGTATCCGTGCGGGGAACAATTTGCACGGAGATGTGGCGCTCGCCACCCGGGCTCTGCACCACGCGTTGGTAGTCGGCAGATTCACCGAGGAGTGCGAGTTTCATGCCGGGTTCTGCCTTGGCAAATTCTTCGTCGCCGAGAACCTCGCGGACCGTGCGCCCGATCATCTCGGCGGGTTCGACGCCGAGCCAATCCCGGTAAGTCCGATTGGCGAAGGCGAAGCGCATCTGCATGTCGAACTCGGCGATCAGGGCAGGCGCGCTGTCGGTGATGTCACGCAGCCGCCGCTCGCTGGCGGCAATGCGCGCTTGGGCATCGTGCCGTTCGGTGACGTTGCGCAGCATGATGTGGGTCATCCGGCGACCCCGGGCATCCAGGAAATGCACCGTCTGGGCCTCGACCACCATCGGCGGACCGTCGACCCGCGAGAGTTGCAGATGCGGGCCATCGACGGATGCGTCCGGACGGCCCAGCCAAGCGCACAGCGCAACGCCGTTTCCCCGTGGCAAATCGGATAGGGACGGGTAAGCGACGCCCCGAAGGCAACTCAGCAGGTCCCGGGCGGCCGGATTCATCGCGCCGATACGCCCGTCGGGTTCGACTCTCAGAATGCCATCCTGGGTGTGGACGAACATCGCCACAAACTCTCGACGACTCACCAGGAGATCGGCGGCAAGCCCGCAGACAAGCACGCTGGTGCACGCCAGCGCGGTGAGGTAGCTCCAAAGCCCCAGCAGTCCCGAATGCGTGTCGTGGCCGGAAAACGGGCCCTGACCCTGCGCCGTTCCCCATGCGGATACGCCCGCCATCGCCAGGACTGCGAGGGTGGAGGCCAGGATCCCGGAACGTAGCGCGAGTATCGTCACGACCACCAAGGGCAGCGCGAGCAAGTAGGCACGCCAGACAGGTGCGATGTCGAGAGGGGTCAGGAATGCCAGGTAGCCGCACGCCAGCACGGATGCCATGAGAGCCAGGTTTTGGGCGCCGCGGCGTCGAGCAAACGACTCCGCGGCCGACTGGCGAGTCGCGACGATGAGCGGTATGCCGCCCAGCAGCGCCCCGACCGTGTCGCCGATCCACCACGTCAGCCAGGCTGAACCCCATTGCTTCACCTGCAACAATCCAGCCAGGCATAGCCAGGCCGTGCCGTTGCTCGCGGTGACCACCATCCCCAACGCAATCGCGAGGAGGTACACCCCCAGGTCGCTGCGCCGTGTGAAGGCCGAGTCAAACGACAGGCGCTTGAGAATGATGGTCGCCAGCCATGGGCCGATCGCGTTTCCGACTGAGATTCCGGCCGCCATCCACGTCGGACCGCCGGCGTGCACGTTGACCGAGAACGCCGCGACGAGCACTGCCACCCCCATTCGGCTACCCCATCGCAGGTAGGCCGCCGTCGCCACCCCAGCGGGTAGCCACACGAGCGACACATGCGTTCCGACATACGGAATGAGCAACCCCAGCCTCGCGGTCAGGTAATAGGCGACGCCGAGGCAGAGCAAGCGCGCGGCAAGGAGCGCGATTGACGAGCGCGCGAGGGCCCGTAAAGAGGTCGGCGCCAGGAATTGCGAGGCGGGCATGGTAGAGCGCTGGTTCACGAGACGCGTGGGTTGGTTGTGGTCGCTCGGCGCGTCTCACGCCATGGGGCGTAGAGGTCGCCGAGGGGTGGCATATTGGAAAGCGTGCCCGGTAGCAGCGAGGCAAATGGTACCGCTGACGGCCCTGAACGGACTGCGCCTGATGGGCGCGGGCGCAAAGCCTCGAAGCGGCCATTCCGGACGACAGTCAAGTGGAGTTCGCGGTGCGCGTCGCCATAGGCGTCGAGCGAGAACGGCCCGTCGAGGCCGTCCCACCGGCCAGCCGCGGCCAATGTGGCGCGCAAGGAGGCTCCGCCACGCCGGCTCATCGCGTCGACGCCCAGCATGACCGCTTCGTAGCCCTGGACTGCCGGAGTCGTCGGAAGGTCGCCAAAGCGCGCCCGATAGCGAGCGATGAAGTCGCGCATGCGTGGCAGGGGGCTGTCGAGGTCGATCGCCTGCATGGCAATGGCGCCCTCGCTGGCGCGGCCGCCGATTTGCACGAACTGCATGTTTGCGCCCCAGGGCGACAGCGCGATGACGACGCCGGGTGCGACGCGGCGCAGGTGCTCCGTGGCGATGGCGGCGTCGCTGGGGCTGTCGACGAGGATGACGGCATCGGGAGATCGACCGTCGGCTCGGCGCATTGCCCCGGCGAAGTCGAGCGAGTTCCCAGATCGGTAGCCGAGTTCAGTCGCAACGCCACCGAGCTTGACGAACTCCGCCGCGGCAGCGCGGCCGAAGCTCGATGAGTAAGCGCCATTGGCGGTGTCCATGAGCACGACGACGGAACGTGCCCCGCGATCATGCAGCAGGTCTGCGAGCTGGCGCGCGCCGGCTGGTGCGTCGGCCGCGGTACGGAAGAAGAAGTCGTCCTTCCCCGACAGCTCATCCGTGGTGGCCGTGGGCGATATCAGCACGATGCCACGCTGATTGGCCTCCGGCACAACGGCAACGGCCATCGCGCTCGTCATGGGGCCGACGACGAACGCCGCACCTCGGGACGCAAATGATGCAACGGCCGATCGCGCCGTCCCGGCGTCGTTGCGATCGTCGGCGACCACGAGTTCGTAGCGGGCGCCGCCTCTGGCATTCAGCGTCTCGACGGCGAGTTCGGCACCATTGCGTCCACCGACCCCGAGTTCCGAAATCAGGTCGGCCAGGAAGCCGATGCGCACGGCTTCGGCAGGTCGACAGCCAAGCACGAACGCCAGCATGAAGAACGCGAAGGCGGCGACAGAATGTGCGAGCGAGACGCGGCGAGACATTCCGGGAGCGCAATGCAATACCGAGCGGACCATGCGGCATCATGTGGCTTGGAGCGTCGCCGCCGCGCCACCCAGGATGTCCCGGACCAGTTCAGTGAAGACTGTCCACTTTGGCGGCAGCTCCGGAAGCGTAAACAGGCCCTGGCCCGGCTTGTCAGCGTCGCAGACGGCGATCCAGATGGCCCCGAGCTGGGCGAACGGAATGGAACTCAGCGTGGTCAGGCGCAACTCCGGCGCTTCGTCGAGCACCCGACTTTCCAGCAAGGAGACGTCGCCACGCACCAGCACCTCACCGCGCAAATTCGCCGCATAGTGATTCAGGCCGCCATCGGCGCCCGGCGCCGCGGCGATGGCGTAGAGCCTTGCGCCACCGCTTCTGATCGCCATCACTTCCAACAGGCTTTCGGCAAAGAGACGGATGCTGTCCGGAGGAGCGATCAACATGGGCGCCGGCTAGAAGGATCGATGCCTCGATTATGCGACCCTGTTTCGGCAGCGACGCCAAGCTGCTGCAAGACGAAAGCTCCTCGCTGGGCGACCGCCGCCGATGAATCGCCTGCGAGCTCGCGAGCCAATCGCAACGAGTACCTGAATCGCTCGGAGGTCTCGCGCTCGCACAAGTTCCTCGCCGCGCTTCTTCTTGACAGTCGCTCGCGAGCGGCTCCCTGTGGCCGACGACAGCCGCGGCACGCAGGCCGCAAATCCGACAAGCAGATTGGCAGCGATCGACGGCGTCAATCGTCCCCCCCGCCTGGGGGCGGCGGGGGCGGCGCGTTCGAGACCTCAACCACTTTGCTCGTCACGTAGACGTAGCTGTCCCCGAGGATTCTGCAGCCCGCTCCTCCGCACGAGGTACCGCTGAAGTGCAGGTTGTAGGCGCTCGCAGGCAGGTTGGCACTCATCGTCCACCGGCCATAGGACCTCGCGCCGACCTTGTAGGGGGTGTAGGTGAAGAACACCGGCACACCGTTGACGTCCACGGCAGGACCAGCGTCATGAAACGGCGCTCCGTAAATCGGAAAGCCAGTCACCGGGTCGATCGGTTGCGTGGCGAACATGAGGGTCGGAGGGGTCGGGAAGGTTGTGATGAAGGTCGAGGTGGGGGCACCTCTTCCCCCGCTCGAAGCCGAGCCCTCCTGGCCATACACGGTGAGGGTCGTGGTCCACTCGACAAGGTACGGGCTGGTCGCCAAGACAAACTCGTCCACGAAGTTGAACTGGCCCGGGATCGAGGTCGCGTCCACGCCCGCCAGCCGCGTGAAGTTTCCGTAGTTGCTGGTTTCATCGACATAGGTCTGAGCCGACGCCGCACCGCAGAGCAAAGCAATGACGACCGTCGTTGCACCATGAAATTGCTTCATTTGCCTGACCTCCAGCCATCACCGCGAACCGCGCGGGTCGGTCACGAGGACTGTAGACAGTTGACTCGGCCGAATCGACTGCGGATGCAAATGCACACATTGGTCACATGGGGTTCGAAAGAGAACCTCGACGATTGCCAACTCAGGACTTCGCGCCCGCGTCCTTCAGGCAGCGCCCCAGCTTCGTCGAGCCGGCCGTGAGCGCGCGTGCCACGCCGCGCGCGGACGCGTCGTTGAAGCTCTTGGCGCCGGGGCTGGTCAGGTGTTCGGCGTACTGGCGCAGGTCGTCATCCTCCAGCTTGCCGTACGTGAACGCGTAGGCCGGCAGCGAGATCTGCGCGTAGTGCTGCACCAGTTGCGGACGCCGCGCCTCCATGCCGGCCTTGATGTCGGCGACGGCCGCGGGCGTGGACGCCGGGTCGAGCGTGGCCATGCCCTGCTGCACGGCGAAGGCCATCTCGATGAGCGTGTCGGCCATGATCTCCACCGAATGGGTCTCGGCGAGGATGGACTGCAACGCCGCCGTGCGCGCGGGGCTGCCCGCCGACAGCGCCTCGCCGCCGCGGCGCAGGCGTTCCTGGGGCGCGAGGATCTGGTTCGCCGACGCCTCCTCGGCGATCGCGATCCTGCGGCCCAGCGCGCTGTCGTACCAGTCGCGCAGCGGCGCCACGTCCGACGGATCGAGTGCGCCGGCCACCGTGTCGACGCCGATCTCCCTCAGGCCGTCCGCGGAGAAGGCCGACTGCGCGCAATCGAGCATGCGCGCGCGCTGCACGGAGGACACCCCGGCCCCGTTCTTGTCCAGCGCGTCGGACATGCCCCCGCGCACCTGGCTTCCCAGCGATTCGAGCTGCACCCACAGCCCCGACTTGTGCGTGAGCTCCCGCGCCGCGTCGGCGCCGATGGCGGCCATCGCCGCGCCCGGGCCCGCCAGCAGCGCGAGCGCGAGGCTCCACATCCGGGGGGGTCGATTCATCGGGCGGTCTCCTGCGCTGTGTCCTGGGCGCCGAGTATAGGGACGCGATGTTGCTAGGACGTGCGGGCTCGCAACGCGGCCACCTCGGCCTCCAGCCGCTTGCGCTCGGAGATGTCGTGCGCGATCACCGCGAACTGGCCCTGCTCGGGGCGATAGGCGACGATGTCCCACCACCGGCCGGCCGCGTCGTGCTGCTCGAAGCGGGCCGGCTCGCCGGTGAGCGCCACGCGGCCGAAGCGGCCGATCCAGTCGGCCGGATCGCTGGCGATGCCGGGGATCAGGTCGGTCACGCGCGCGCCCACCGCGCTCGACGCGGCGATGCCCAGCATGGCGCCGTAGGCCGCGTTCATCGCGAGGTAGCGGTAGTTCACCGGCGTACCGGCCTCGTCCACCTCGATCGCGTGCAGCGCGTGCCCGCCGGACAGGTTGTCGAACAGCAGGCGGTAGCGCTGCTCGCTGCTGCGCTGGCGCAGCTCGAGCGACTTCATGCCGGTGATGTCGAACCAGGTGCCGTAGAAGCCGTCGGCCTCGCCTTCGAACGGCGCCGCCGGCACCAGCGTGACGCGCAGCTGGCGCAGCCCCGAGGTGGTGAGCATCGCCCACTCGAACTCCTGGCGCCGGCCGCCCAGCACCGCCTCGATGCGCGGCTCGAGCGTGCTCCAGCCCTGGGCGTCGATGGCCGAGAACAGCTCGCCGAGGCGCACCCCGATCAGGCGATCGGTGGGCAGGCCCACGGTCGCCTGGAAATCGCGGTTGACGAAGCGGGTGACGCCGCCGCGATCCCAGTAGCCCACGAGCGCCGGCATGTTGTCCACCACGGCGTCCAGGTGCGCGTGGGTGCGGTTCAATTCCCGCTCCAGCTGGCGCGTGGCCGTCACGTCCTCCAGCACCGCCAGCGAGCGCGCGCTGCCGCCGTGCTCGTCGCGCTCCAGCCTGGCCGACAGCAGCACGTCGATGGCGCTGCCGTCGCGCCGCACGAACTGGTACTCCACGCGCTCGCAGCGCCCGGAGCGGAAGAACGCCGGCAGCACCACGTCGCGCGCGTACGCCTGCGACGCCGGACTGAGGAAGTCGGAGGACAGCCGGCCGATCACCTCGTGGCGCTCGTAGCCCAGCAGCGCCAGCCAGCGATCGCTCACGTTGAGGAGGCGGCCGTCCGGGCCGATGGAATGCAGGATCGCCGGCGTGGCCTCGTACAGGCGGCGCACGCGCAGCTCGCTCTCGGCCAGGCGGCCGGTGGTGTCGAGCAGCTGGCGGCGCTGGGTCAGCATGGCCGCGACGATGGCGGCCAGGTGCGCGAGCATCGCCCGCTGGTGCTCGTCGAGCTGGTTGGCAACGCGATCGATCACGCACACGGTGCCGATGCGCTCGCCGCCGGGCATCACGATGGGCGCGCCGGCGTAGAAGCGGATGTCCGGTTCGCCCGTGACGAGCGGGTTGCCGGAAAAGCGCGGATCGCGCGGCGCGTCGGGCACCTCGAACAGCGCGTCGCCGCGGATCGCGTGGTCGCAGAACGCGACGTCGCGCGGCGTCTCGCTGGCGCCGGGCAGGCCGAAGTTGGACTTGAACCACTGGCGCTGCGCGTCGACCAGCGAGATCAGCGCGATCGGAACGCCGCACAGCTGCGCCGCGGTGGCGGTGATGGTGTCGAAGGCGGCCTCGGGCAGCGTGTCGAGCACGCCCAGCTCGCGCAGCGCGGCCAGGCGCCGCGCTTCTCCGGTGAGGTGCGGCAGCGTCATTGGACGAGTCCCACGGCGCCCGGATCGATCCGGCGCAACGGCGCCGGATCGATGGCGCGCAGCACGTCCGCGTTCGCGCGGCCGTCGGCATTGCGGGCGACCCAGCGCGCCTCGCCCTGCATCGTGGTCACGAGCGACTGGTCGAGCCGCACGCGGTAGTCCAGGTTCTCCATCATCGAGGCCGCCATCGCGGTGGACACGTGCAGGCGCTCGGCGAGCACGGCCCGCGCCACGTCGGGGTCCGCCTGGATCGTGCGCTGTGCCCGCAGCAGCGCACGCAGCAGCCTCGCCACGTCGGCGTCGCGGCGCTCCAGCGCCGGGCGAGCGCCCACCAGGTTGAAGTGCTGGGTGTACACGCGCGCCGTCGCGAACGTGACCGCGTCGCCGGCCAGCAGGAGCGCCGCCGACGAGGCGATCGGCTCCCAGATCGCGATCGCATCCACGCTGCGGGCCGCCAGCGCGGCCACGAGCTTGTCGGGCGGCAGGCCGATGACCGTCACCGTGGCCGGATCGATGTCGTTGAACACCAACCAGTTGTCCAGGAAGTATTGCGCCGAGCTGCCCGGCACGGTGCCCACGCGCTTGCCGCGGATCTGCGGCGCCTCGGCGATCCGCGCGCTGCGGCGCGCCACCAGCTTGATCTGGTACGACGACGCGCTGATGGTGGCCACGATGGCGAGATCGCCGTGCGCGGCGTCGCTGGTGACCACCAGCAGCTCGGCGGCGGTGGCGAGGTCGACGCGGCCGTCGGCCAGCCACCGGTAGCACTCGCGGCCGCTGGCGCAATCGCGCACCTGCAGGTCCAGCCACTCGTCCTTGAAGAACCCCCGCGCCTGCGCCACGTAGATGGGCAGCGACACCGGTCCCGACGACACCGCCACCACGAGCGGCGGCGCGGCCTCGGCACGGCGCGCGAACATCGCCAGCGCGCCGCCCCACGCGAGCGTCCAGGCGAGCGCCCACGCGGCGCCCACGAGCGCGCGTCGCGCCATGCGTATGCGCAAGGACGCGCTCATTCCACCCCCTGCGTCTCGAGCAGCACGTCGTCGGCCATGACGCGCCACGTGTTGCGGCCGGCCTTCTTGGCGGCGTAGAGGGCGGCGTCGGCGCGGCCGATGAGTGCCTCGGCGGTGGCCGGGTCGGACGACTGGATCTCGCGCCGGAACGCCACGCCGATGCTGGTGGTGAGCGTCAGCGTGCGCCCCTCCACCTCCAGCGGCCGGGCGACGTTGCCGACGATCTTGCGCGCCACGATCTGCGGCTCCTCGGCGCTGCTGACGCCCTCGAGGATGACCACGAACTCGTCGCCGCCCAGGCGCGCGACGGTGTCGGTGGCACGCACGCTCTGCTGCAGCCGCTGCGCGAAGGCCTTGAGCACCTCGTCGCCGGCCGCGTGCCCGAGGCTGTCGTTGATGCTCTTGAAGTGGTCGATGTCCAGGTACATCAGCGCGATGCCCGACATCGCGCGGCGCGCGCGCGACAGCGCGGCCGGCATCGTCTCGTTGAAGGAGTAGCGGTTGGCCACGCCCGTGAGCACGTCCGAGCGCACCAGCAGGCTCAGCTGCCGCTCGACGTTCTTCAGCGCCGACACGTCGGTGGCCAGGCCGTACAGGCCGGCCACGCGGCCGTCGGACTCGATGTCGGGGATGTAGACGCAGCTGAGGATGCCCGCGACCCCGCGGACGACGGATTCGGCCTCGAACGTGACGCGCCTGCCGGTGAGCGCCGCCTCGATGTTCTCGCGCCGGCGCTCGTAGGCGACGGGCCGCAGGATGTCGCCGATGCGCTTGCCGATGACGTCGTCGGCCGGGCGGCACAGCCACTCCAGCCCGGTACGGTTGACGAAGCGGTAGCGCTGCTCGGCGTCGAGGTAGGTGATAGACACCGGCAGGTTGTCGGTGATCGCGCGCAACTGGCCCTCGACCTTGGCGCGGCGGGCCTCGGCCTCCTTCAGCGCGGTGATGTCGAAGGTCATCAGGTAGAAGCCGCGCTGCGCGCCGCCGTCGCTGCGGTCGGGGATCAGGTGGGCCTGGAAATGCGCGGCGCGGCCGGCGAAATCCACCTTGCCCTCGAGGCGCGCGCGCCGGCCCTGCAAGGCCTCGCGGACGTAGGGCTCGTGCATCGCGTACACCGTCTCGCCGAGCGCGGCGCGCATGCCCAGGCCCGGGATGTCGGCGCGGTTGACGCCCAGCGAGCGCAGGCCCGCGTCGTTGGCGTACAGGCAGGTCTCGTCCATGTCGAAGTAGCCCACCATCGCGGGGATCGCGTTGGTGAGGTCGGCCATGCGCTGCTCGCTGCGCGTGGTCTCCAGCTCGGCGGCGCGCCGCTCGGTGATGTCCATGGTGAGCGTGTAGCAGCCCCGCACGGCGCCGTCGGGCCCGACGTCGGGGATGTACTCGGCCAGCAGGTGGCGTTCGACCCCGCCGCGGCGCAGGCTGCGCGCCCATTGCACGCGCTCGCCGGCCAGCGCCTTGTCGAGATGGCCCTTCATCGCGGCGTAGGCGCCGTCGCCCAGCACCTCGGCCACGTGGCGGCCCACCATGCTGACCGGGTCGTAGTCCAGCCATTCGCGGTACTTCTCGTTGGCGAAGCGGTACTGGTGGCCGGGATCGATGTAGCCCACCAGCGCGGGCAGGTTGTCGGTGATGTCGCGCAGCTGCTGCTCGGAGCGGTCGCGCTGCTGGTCGCTGTCGACCAGCGCGGCGGTCATCGCGTCGAACTCGCGCGCCAGGTCGCCGAACTCGTCCTGCGTGGTGTTGTCCAGGCGAAAGCTCATGTCGCCGCGGCGGATGGCGGCGGCGGCCAGGTCGAGGCGCTGCATGGGCAGCAGCACGCGGCGCACCACGACCGCGCCGCTGGCCAGCAGCAGCAGCAACATCACGCAGGGCACCGAGAACGCGATCCACTTGAACTCGCTCTCCGCGGCGCGGCGCTGCGCCACCGCGTCCTGGAACCACTGGTAGGCGTAATCGCTCATCGCCTGCGTGTTGGTCAGCAGCTGGTCCAGCAGCACTTCCTTGCGTCGCTGCGTGAAGCTGTCGCCGGCGGCGGGCAGTTCCTCCAGCCGCGAGAACAGCGCCGGCAGCGCCTGCGTGACCTCGCGCAGCTCCACCAGCGCGGGGTTGCCGGCCGCGCCACGGTCGTCGGCCAGCGCGGCGGCGATCGCGGCGTGGCGCAGCCGCCACTGCTCGGCCGCGCGCGGCTCCGCGTAGCGCGCGTACTCCTGCGTCAGCGCGAGCAGGCCGGCCACCTCGTGCTCGGTGGTCTGGGCGCGGGCCTGCGCGTCGCCCGCCGCGTCCTCGCGCCGGCCGGCCGCGAACACGATGGCCGCGGCCAGGATGCCGGTGCATACCGAGGCGGTGACGAACGCGAGGAGCTGGCTGCGGATGCGCATGTCGTCAGCCTAGCCGCCCGTTCCGACGGCGCCGGGCTTGACCCTGCGCAGCGGGCCCGGATGGATCAGCATGAGCACGTCGGGGTGCCCGCCCTCGGCGACGTGGCCCTCGCGCTGCGCCCAGCGCACCTCGCCTTCCATGGTCGAGACCAGCGCCTGGTCCAGCGACATCCGGAAGGCGAGGCCGGCCCAGACCCCGTCGACGAAGCGCTGGTCGAGCTTGAGCTGGTCGCGCAGGATCGCCTGCGCGTCGGCAGGCTGGGCCTGGATGAACTGCTCCGCGCGCTCCACGGCGCGCAACAGCCGCTCCAGCGCGTCGTCGCGGCGCGCCAGCACCGGTTGGCGTCCGACGAGGTTGTAGCTCTCGAGGTAGCCGCCGCCGAGCGGCAGGCGCACGGCTACGGCATCGGGGCCATGCAGCGCGGCGTAGCCATAGGGCTCCCACACGGCGGCGCCGTCGATGCGGCCCGACCGCAGCGCGGCCACGGTGTCCTCGGCCTGCAGCGGCACCATCGTGACGCGCTGCGGGTCGACGCCGACGTCGAGCAGGTGGGTCTCCAGCAGGTACTGCGCGGCGGTGCCGGCGGTCACGCCCACCTTGCGGCCTGACAGCTGCTCGCTGCGCGTGACGCCGCTGGCCTTGCTGGCGATCAGCTTCAGGTTGTCGCTGGCGTGCGCGATCGTGGCCAGGATCGCCACGTCGGCATGGCCGAAGACCTGCAGCACGACCGGCATCTCCGAGGTCGTCGCCAGGTCGGCCTTGTCATCGAGCACCAGACGCAGGCAGCGCGTGCCGCCGATGAAGTCGATGAAGGCCACCTCCAGGTGCTCGTCGGCGAAGAACCCGCGCTGCCGGGCCACGTACAGCGGCAGCGACACCGGCGCGCGCGCGGCCGCGATGCGCAGCGACTCGGCCGCCGCGGCGCCGGGCGCAAGCCATGCGAGCGTCGCCCACGCCAGGGCGACGGCGGCTCGCAGGCGCACGGTTGCGGGGACGGAACGGGGCATGTGTCTCTTCGTTGGTGGAATCGGCGAGGAACGCCTGCGCGACGCGGCAGTCTCGACCGTCACCCACGAGCATCCCGTATCCGGGGCCGGGCGAAAGCACGAAAAGAAGAAGAAACCGGCTTCTTAGTTCTGCGACGAGTGGGCCACGTGCAGCGACTCCACCCGGCCGCCGCGGAACACCAGCACGGTGGAGCTCACCATCGCCAGGTTGCCGGTCTGGCCCTGGAACAGGCTGGAGAAAACGGGGCCGGACCTGGCCGGCACGCCCAGCGCCTTGCGCAGCTCGGCGCTCATGCCGCCCAGCCACAGGCCGTCGTCGAAGCGCACCGGCTTGAAGCGTGCGGGGAGGTCGGGGCACTGGGCCGTCGGCGCCGCGCCGGCGGGCAGGTCGGTAGCGACGACGGCGTCGATGCGGCCGCGCGACAGCTCGCTGGACGTGAGCCACAGCCGCTGCGCCGGCGCGGTGCCGGACACCGTGTAGCAGAGCCAGTCGAGCGCGTCGGTGCCCTTGCCCTGGCGCTGGCTCACGCCGACGCCGATGGCCTGGAGCGTGGCGGCCAGCGTGGAGCCGTCCAGCGTCACGCGCAGCGTGCCCATGAGCAGCGGGCGCACCGGATCGGCGGCCGGCGTGACGGCCGGATCCCTGGCCACCGGCCAGGGCGGCGGCGCGACGGGGGCCTCGGCGGCGCGCGCGGCGCCCAGCCAGGCCGCGGACGTCGCGCCCGCGAGAAGCAGAGCGAACAGTCGGCGTTGCGAGCGGATCTGCATGTCTGGGTGAGTCTCCGAAATCGTTGGTATGTCGCGAACGCCTCTGCGTGCGTTCGTTGCGGCCGGTCCCGCAGCTGTCGCGTAGTCTCACACGGAAGGGCGACGGCTGTCTTGGCATTCGCCGCCATCCTTGCGGGACATCGCTGCCCGACCGATCCATCCTCCTGCATTTCGTTCGCGCCAGAGTGACCCGGCGAGCCAATCGGCGGTGATTTCGCACGCTCGCGGCTTCCGGCTGACGTCCGGACGCGCGAATGGCAGGGGGCTGAAAGTCGCCCGGGATGACGCGACAGGGATCCACGTCAGCGCGTTGACGTTGCCAGGAAGCCGCACTCGCCCGCGGGGTCGGGCCCGGTTTGGTAGATTGGCCGGTTGACTCAACAGATGACACCCCGATGATCGACAAGATCGTTGAAAGCGCCGCTGCCGCCCTCGCGGACGTGAAGGACGGCGCCACCGTGATGATCGGCGGCTTCGGCACCGCGGGCCTGCCCGACGAGCTGATCGCCGCGCTGATGGACCAGGGCGCGCGCGACCTGGTCGTCGTCAACAACAACGCCGGCAACGGCGACACCGGCCTGGCCGCGCTGCTGGGCGCCGGCCGGGTGCGCAAGATCATCTGCAGCTTCCCGCGCCAGGTCGACTCCTGGCATTTCGACAAGCTCTACCGCGAGGGCAGGATCGAGCTGGAGCTGGTGCCGCAGGGCAACCTGGCCGAGCGCATCCGGGCCGCCGGCGCCGGCATCGGCGCGTTCTTCACGCCCACCGGCTACGGCACGATCCTGGCCGAAGGCAAGGAGACGCGCGAGATCGGCGGGAAGATGCAGGTGCTCGAGTACGCGATCCACGCCGACGTGGCGCTGATCAAGGCCGAACGCGGCGACCGCTGGGGCAACCTCACCTACCGCATGACCGCGCGCAACTTCGGGCCCATCATGGCGATGGCGGCCAGGTGCACCATCGCCACGGTGCACGAGGTGGTGGAACTCGGCGCGCTCGATCCCGAGGCCGTCGTCACGCAGGGCCTGTTCGTGCAGCGCGTGGTGCCCATTGCCCGCGTCGCCACCCGGGGCGCCGGCTTCAAGACCGCCTGAACATGACAGACACCCCCAAGCTCCCCCGCTGGACCCGCGACCAGATGGCCGCCCGCGTCGCGCAGGACATCCAGGACGGCGACGTCGTCAACCTCGGCATCGGCCTGCCCACGCTCATCGCCAACCACCTGCCGGCCGGGCGCGAGGTGATCCTGCAAAGCGAGAACGGCATCATCGGCATGGGCCCCGCGCCCGCGCCCGGCGCCGAGGACTACGACCTCACCAACGCCGGCAAGCAGCCTGTCACGCTGCTGCCCGGCGGCTCGTTCTTCCACCACGCCGACAGCTTCGCGATGATGCGCGGCGGCCACCTCGACATCTGCGTGCTGGGCGCGTTCCAGGTGTCTGCGCGCGGCGACCTGGCCAACTGGCACACCGGCGCCGAGGGCGCGATCCCCGCCGTCGGCGGCGCGATGGACCTGGCCATCGGCGCAAGGCGCACCTTCGTGATGATGGAGCACCTCACCAGGAGCGGCGAGAGCAAGCTGGTGGAGTCCTGCACCTACCCGCTCACCGGGCTGGCCTGCGTCAGCCGGGTCTACACCGACCTGGCGGTGATCGATGTCGGCCCGGACGGCGCCAAGGTCGTCGACCTCGTCGAGGGCCTCGGATTCGACCAGTTGCAGGCGGTGACCGCGATCCCGCTCGCGCGCTGAATGGGAAATCGGCCGCCGCGTCATCGCGGGTTCAGCCGGGTCTGGTAGAAATGCTGCACCGCAACGACGAAAGCAAGCCATGACCGAAGATGAGGTGCGCCAGCGCGCCTTCGCGATGCCGCTGCACAACCCGGCCTTCCCGCCGGGGCCGTACCGCTTCGTCGACCGCGAGTACCTGATCATCTCGTACCGCACCGACCCGGACGCGTTGCGCGCGCTGATCCCGGCCCCGCTGCAGCTGGCCGAGCCGGTGGTGAAGTTCGAGTTCATCCGCATGCCCGACTCCACGGGCTTCGGCGACTACACCGAGTCGGGCCAGGTCATCCCGGTGACGCTGAACGGCGAGCACGGCGGCTTCGTGCTGTCGATGTTCCTCAACGACCATCCGCCCATCGCCGCCGGCCGCGAGCTGTGGGGCTTCCCGAAGAAGCTGGGCCAGCCCGACCTGCGCGTGCACACCGACACGCTGATGGGCACGCTCGACTACAGCGAGTTCCGCATCGCCACCGGCACCATGGGCTTCAAGCACAAGGCGATGGACCACGCCGTGGCCAAGGCCGCGCTCGAGGCGCCGGCGTTCCTGCTGAAGGTGATCCCGCACGTGGACGCCACGCCGCGCATCTGCGAGCTGGTGCGGTACTCGCTCACCGACGTCACGGTCAAGGGCGCCTGGACCGGCCCCGGCGGGCTGGACCTGCGCCACCACGCGCTCGCGCCCATCGCCGACCTGCCCGTGCTGGAGATCCTGTCGACGGTGCACATCCTCGCCGACCTCACCCTCCCGCTGGGTACGGTCGCACACGACTACCTGGCCCGCTAACCACCAATTCCACAGGAGAACACCATGCAACTCAAGGACAAGGTCGCCATCATCACCGGCTCGGCCAGCGGCATCGGCAAGGAGATCGCGCTCGAATTCGCCAAGGAAGGCGCCAAGGTCGTGATCGCCGACCTCGCGCTGGCCGCGGCCCAGGCCACCGCCGACGAGATCAACAAGGGCGGCGGCAAGGCGATGGCCGTCGAGATGAACGTCACCGACGAGGCCGCGGTCGACGCAGCCACCGCCAAGGTCGTCGAGCAGTTCGGCGGCGTCGACGTGCTGATCAGCAACGCCGGCATCCAGATCATCAACCCCATCGTCGAGTTCAAGTACGACGACTGGAAGAAGCTGATGGCCATCCACGCCGACGGTGCGTTCCTGACCACGCGCGCCGCGATGCGCGCGATGATCGCGCAGGGCAAGGGCGGCTCCATCATCTACATGGGCTCGGTGCATTCGCACGAGGCCTCGCCGCTGAAGTCGGCCTACGTCACCGCCAAGCACGGCCTCATCGGCCTGGCCAAGGTCGTGGCCAAGGAAGGCGCGAAGGACAAGATCCGCGCCAACGTGATCTGCCCGGGCTTCGTGCGCACGCCGCTGGTGGAAAAGCAGATCCCCGAGCAGGCCAAGGCGCTGGGCATCAGCGAGGCCGACGTCATCAAGAACGTGATGCTCAAGGAGACCGTGGACGGCGAGTTCACCACCGTGCAGGACGTGGCGCAGACGGCCGTGTTCCTGGCCGCGTTCCCCACCAACGCGCTCACCGGCCAGTCCATCACCGTGAGCCACGGCTGGCACATGCAGTGATCCGGGCCGGCACCTTCAAGGCCGCCATCTTCGACATGGACGGCCTGCTGATCGACTCCGAGCGCGCGATCTCGGCCGCCTGGCTCGAGGGCGCGAAGGCGCTCGGCTTCCAGTTGGAGATGAGCGACTTCCTGCGCGTGGTCGGCACCGCGGCGCAGCAGTCCACGGCCATCCTCATCGACCTGCTGGGCAGCGAGGAGGCCATGCGCGCGACCGCGGCGAAGGCGGACGCGCTGCTGCCGCAGGTCGGCGGCGGCCCGGTGTTTCCGCTCAAGACCGGCGCCCTGCCCTTGCTGGAGGCCCTGCACGCCGCGGGCATCCCGTGCGCGGTGGCGTCGTCGTCGGCCGTGGCTGAAATCCGCCACCGGCTGGGCCACGTCGACGTGCTCAAGTACTTCCGCTGCATCGCCGGCGGCGACGAGGTGACGCACGGCAAGCCCGATCCGGCGCTGTACCTGCTGGCGGCCACGCGCCTGGGCGTCGCGCCCGAGGACTGCATCGCGTTCGAGGACAGCGAGAACGGCGCCCGCGCGGCGCAGGCCGCCGGCGTGCGCGTGGTGATCGTGCCCGACCTGAAGCATCCGCCGGACGACGTCGCGGCGCGCGCGCACGGCGTCATCCCTTCGCTGGCCGACGCGATCGACCACGTACCGCACTGGTTTCCCCAGCTGTGAATCGCGATCCATCGGACCTCCGCTTTCTCGGCGGCTACCCCGAGGCGACGCTGGACCAGGTACGCGCGCTGATCGCGCAGGGCAAGCTGGGCGAGTACCTCGCGCGCCGCTATCCCGGGCGCCACGAGGTGCGCAACGACGGCGCGCTGTACGAGCATGCGATGGCGCTCAAGCAGCGCTACCTGCGCAACGCGCCGCTGCTGTCCAAGGTGGCCTACGACAACCGGCTGCAGATCGACCAGCGCGCGCTGGGCACGCTCACCGCGGTGTCGCGCATCCAGGGCGGCCAGCTGAAGGCGAAGAAGGAGATCCGCGTGGCCGCGATCTTCAAGGACGCGCCGGCCGACATGCTGCAGATGATCGTCGTGCACGAGCTGGCGCACCTGAAGGAACGCGAGCACGACAAGGCGTTCTATGCGCTGTGCGAGCACATGCTGGCCGACTACCACCAGGTCGAATTCGACACGCGGCTGTACCTGACGTGGCGGGCGCTGCAGGCCGCGGCGGATGTGACGCAAATCACGCTCGCGAACACCTGACTGCAGGCGCGCGAACGGTGCATGGCCCGGGCCGCGCGTTCACGGCTCGGGAACGCGTGGCCGACTTCACGAACCGAGCCGGATTGCATCGGTGTTTCCACGGATCAGCAGGGCCTGTTGCCCCTATCCTCTGGTCATCCGCAAAGCACCCCCTTGTCGGCCGTCATGACCACTATCCTCATCGCGCTCTTCGTTGCCCTCTCCGTCGCCGTGGGGGCCTGGCGCGTCATGGTCGCGCGAGCCCGCGCCGCGCAGACCCAGGCCGCCCGCGAGCAGGCCACGCGGGCCGCCCACGCCGCCGTCCGCCAGGGCGTGCCCCCCGCGAAGCCGGCGCTCACCGCGGATGCCGAGGCCGCCCGCGCCACCGCGCGCGCCAAGGCCCAGCGCGTGATCGCCGCCGAGCAGGCACGCCGCAAGGCCGCGATCCAGAAGGCCCAGAACGCCGCGCGCGTCGACGCCGAGCGCCGCGCCCGGGAGGCCGAGGCCGCCGCGCTCGCCTCGACGCTGCCCACCACCCGCCTGCCCAAGGTCGAGCGCACCACGCCGATCTTTCCCAAGGCACCCGCCGCGGCCGCGAACAAGCCGACGAGCCTGCCCGCGATGGGCGAGAAGACCACGCCGCTGCTGCGCCCCGGCCCGGTCGTCGCGCGCAAGCCCGAAATCCCGACCGTGCTCAAGACCGCCGCGCAGACGCTGGTGCTGCTGGTGGACGACTCGAAGATGGTGCGCGTGAAATCCACTCGCATGCTGGCTCCGCACGGGTTCCAGGTGGCGACGGCCGTCGACGGCATCGACGCGCTGAAGCAGATCGAGAACTGCTGCCCCGACATCGTGATCACCGACGTCGACATGCCCGGGATGGACGGCTTCGGCCTGGTCAGCGCGCTGCGCGGCAACCCGCGCACGCAGCACATCCCCATCGTGATGATCACCTCCGCCGAGGACCGCCATCGCGAGGAAGCGCTGCGGGTGGGCGTGGGCCTGGTCATGGGCAAGCCCTACGACGAGGCCGCGCTGGTCGCCCACATCCGCAGCTTCAGGTTCTTCGCCCGGGCCGACGAGGTCGAGTCGCTGGCCTGCGCCTGAAGTCGGGCTGACGCGCCGCCGCCCGCGCGGCCGGTAGCATGCGGGGATGTCCTTCGTGTTCCCGTTCAAGAGCCGCCTGCCGGGCGGCTCTTTCCATTGGCTCCTGTGGAGCGACGCGCTGACCCTGCTGGCCATGATGGTGGGCCAGGTGGCCCTGCCCTGGTGGATCGCGCAGTCGGGCGGCGCGCACGACCTGTCGGTGTACGGCGTGCTGGTGTCGGCGATGTCGTTGGTGGCGCTGCCGCTGCTGTCACCGCTCGCGGACCGCCATCCCAAGCGCGGCCTGATGACCGTCGGCCTGCTCGGCTTCGGGGTCGCCACCGCCGCGATGGCCGCGTTCGCGACGCTGTCGCACTACCGCCTGGACGTGGTCGTCGCCATCGAGGCCATCACCGTGCTCGCCGGCGCGCTGGTCATGCCGGCCGCCAACAGCATCGTCACCGAACTGGTGCCACCGGCCGGCCTGGCGCAGGCCCTCGGGCTGCAGCAGACCGCTCAGGCGAGCGGGCGCCTGGTCGGCCCGGCCCTCGCCGGCGCCGTGCTGGCGGCCGTGGGTACCGGGCCGACGCTGTGGCTGGGCGCCCTGCTGCTGTTCGCCGCCGCGCTGCTGGCCACGCGCCTGCCGCGGCCGGCCCGTTCGATCGCGGCCGCCAAGCCGCGGGGGCGGTGGATCGACGAGGTGCGCGTGGGCCTGCGCGTCAACTGGGCCATCCCGCTCGAGCGCGGCTGGGTGATCTGCAATTTCATCGGCGCCGTGTTCATGGTGCCCTGCGTGGCGATGCTGGCGCCGCTGAAGGTGCAGTCGCTGGGCCTGTCCGCGGCCTGGCTCGGCTGGTGCGAGGCCGGGATGTCGCTGGGCCTGCTCGTCGGATCGCTGGGGCCGGCCGCCTGGTGGGCGCGCGCCTGGGGGCGCTTCGGCGCGCGGGTGGGCGGCTCCGCGGGCATCGGCCTGGCCCTGGCGCTGGCCGGGCTCACCACCGATCGCCACGTGCTCGTCGCCTGCTTCGCGGCGGTGGGCGTGTGCGGCGCCACCACCACGCTGGTGGGAAAGACCCACCGCATGCTCGCGCGCCCGCTGGCGTATCGCGCGCGCATGTCGGCGGCGGCGATCATGACGATCCAGATCTCGCAGACGCTGGGTCCGGCGCTGGCCGGCGTGGCGCTGCTGCACTGGAGCGTGCGCGCGGTCTACCTCGGCTTCGGACTGCTGAGCGCCGTGGCCGCGCTGGGCTTCTTCCTGATCCCCGGCTTCCGGTCGTTCATGGGGCTGAGCCACGACGAGGTCGACGGCTGGTACGGCAGGACGTATCCGCGCGCCTTCGAGGGCCTCTAGGGCCTGTTCACACTAAATGCGTGCCCGCGTGACCCCCAGAAAGCCCGCCTTCAAGGCGTGAGCGCGCCGACGTGGTGGCCCCACGGCAAGCGCTCACAACGCGGAAGGCGGGCTTTCTGGGGGATCACCCGGAGGGCCGGCTGCCTGCGAGGCCCCAGGCGTCGTTGGCCGCTCCTTGCGGGCGTCCAGCCCGCCGCGTCGCGTCCGCCTACCTAGCCTGGGGCCTCGCAGGCAGCCGGCGCGGGCACGCATTTAGTGTGAACAGGCCCTAGTCCTCCAGGTGGTGGCGCTTGTGCCACTCGGCCAGCGACTCCTTCGGATACTCGTCGAAGGTGTCGTCGGCGGGCCGCACGTGGGCGTCGACCCAGTCGGGGCGGTAGGCCAGCATCATGTGGGTGACGGACGGCGGCTTGGGCAGCTCGGTGTCGACGGCACCGGCGTGCGGGTGCACCAGGTCGGGCCAGGTCGGGTCGTAGAGCCACAGGGCCGTGCCGCAATGCCTGCAGAAGTGGCGCTCGCCGGTGCTGGCGAGGCCGTCCTCCAGCCGGGCCCGGTACACGCTGAGGTGCTCGCCGCCGGTCACCTTGAGCGTGTGGCGGTCGGCGCCCAGGTTGACCGCGTAGCCGCCGGTGCCCGCCGTCTTGCGGCAGATCGAGCAGTAGCAGCGCATGAACGGCACCGGCTCGTGCGCCGTCACCGAGTAGCTCACCGCGCCGCAGTGGCAGGATCCTTCCAGTCGCATCGTCGCTCCCCGCGTGGCGGGCGTGCGTCCAGTCGCGCACGCCCATGGCGGGGATCGGCAAGAGGCGTACCTTGGGCGGTGAACAGGCCCTATCTAGCCCAGTCGCGACACCAGGTAGCCCGCCAGCATCGCCTCGAGCTCGCGCGCCGCGGCCTTCAACTCGGCGCCCTCGAGATCGCCGCGCAGTTGCACGGCCGACTTCATCACGTGCTGCACCACCGGCGCCATCGCGTGCAGCGTCCTGCGATCGACCTGCGGCGCGTGGCTGGCGAGGATGGCCTCCACACGCTCGCGCACCCCGCGGCGCACGCCCGAGATCAGCGGCGACGGCGGCCCCGGCCGCTCCACCAGCGTGGCGAACGACGGGTGGTCGGCGCGGAAGTCGACGAAGCACACGGCCAGCGCGTGCCCCAGGTCGGGCGTGGCCAGCGCCGAGGCGCGCCGGGCCAGGCCGTCCAGGCGCTGCCACAACGCATCCACCTGCTGGCCGACCAGCGCCTCGGCCACGTCTTCCTTGGTGCGGAAGAACTGGTACAGCGAGCCGATGGACGACTCGGACTGGGCGGCGATCCCGGTCATCGTCGCGGCGTCGAAGCCCTTGGCCGCGAACACCTCGGCCGCGGCGGCCAGCAAGGCCTCCACGCGCAGCTGGCCGCGCGCCCGCCGCGGCGCCCGCGGTGCGGCGGCGGCGTCTGCCGGGTCGGCGGATTCCCCTGGAATGGACAGGGTGCTGGACATTTGTGAGTACTCCCTCATAAACTTGTAGATGAGGATATCCTCATGTTAATCCGGAATGCCGCCATGACCAACGCCACTCCCCTCAAGCTCGATCCTGCCACCACCGCGCTGGTGCTGATCGACCTCCAGCAAGGGATTCTTCCCTATGCCAAGGCCCCGTACGACGGCGCGGCCGTGCTCGCGAAGGCGGTGCCGCTGGCCGCCGCGTTCCGCGCCGCGAAGTCGCCGGTGGTGCTGGTGAAGGTGGGATTCTCGGCGGACGGCGGCGACGCGCTGAAGGCGACCGTCGATGCGCCCAATCCGCCCGGCGCGCCGCCCGCGAACTGGCTGGCCGACCCCGTCGAACTGCCGCCGCAGCCGGGCGACATCCACATCCTGAAGCGCCAGTGGGGCGCGTTCCACGGCACCGAGCTGGACCTGCAGCTGCGCCGGCGCGGCATCCGCACCATCGTGCTGGCCGGCATCGCCACGGCCATCGGCGTGGAGTCGACGGCCCGCTTCGCCTGGGAGCTGGGCTACGACATCGTCTTCGCCGAGGACGCCACCAGCGGCCCCGACGCCGCGATGCATGCGAACTCGTTCGGGAAGGTGTTCCCGCGACTGGGACGCGTGCGCAAGACCGCCGACGTGCTGGCGGGCCTGGCCTGAACCGGCATCAGCCGTAGTTGCGGATCCACTCCAGGCCGGAGCTGTACGCGGCCTCGATGGCGGTGTCCTCGCTGGTGTGCGAGCCGCGCGGCACCGCGATCTCGCGCGGACGCGTGGGCCAGACCTGCTTGGAGACGATCAGGTTCGGGGCGAAACGTCCTGCGTCGACCGGCTTGGCACTGCAGAGCAGCTCGTAGTTCTGCCACTTGAAGACCCGTGTCGTGTCCATCACCGCTCCTGCTGTAGAGATGCACAGTATGCGCCACCGCCGGTGACAGATTCGGGGCGTGCGGGCGGCGCCGCGCAAACCACGGGTTTACACAGCGCCGCCTGTTGCGGGCGAGCGTCGCAGAGGCGCTCGATGCGCGGCGGCCAATTTCGCAGATTGCTGTCAACCGCGGCTCGCCGGGCGCCGTTGTGTCTCCAAGTCCGGCAACTGCCGGACCCGCTCGAGAGAGTCGGAGCCAAAACGAATCTCGTCTTATCTGGAACCCGAAATGACCAAGACCCTCATCGTTGCCGCCGTCCTCTCCTCCTTCGCGGCGGTGTCCTTCGCGCAAGCCTCGGCCCCGGCCGATGGCGCCTCGGCTCCGGCCAAGCACGCCAAGGCGCACAAGGCCCACAAGGCCCACAAGGCGGCCTCCGCCACGAACCCGGAAGCCGCTGCCGACAAGAAGGGCGGCAACTAAGCTCGCCAGCCGGTCGCATGACCGGCAAGCAGCCAGTTGCGAGCCGGGCGCCAGCCGCCCGCTCACTCCGGAAAGGGCCGACGCGAGTCGGCCCTTTTCGCTGCGCGCGCGACAATCGCCGTCCACGATGTCACCAGCGCGCGCCCCTCGCCAGGCCCACCATGTGTACGTGGTGCTGCTCGACGACCGCGTGTGGAACGAACCCGCGTTCCGCAAGGCCAACCCCGACCATGCGCTGACCCGGCCCTGCGTCTACGTGGGCATGACCGGGCTCGACCCCGACCTGCGCTTCGACAGGCACAAGGCCGGCATCCAGTCCAACCGCTTCGTCTTCAAGTACGGGCTGCGCCTGCTGCCCGAGCTCTACGCCGTCTACAACCCGATGCCCTACGAGGCGGCGCGCGAGATGGAGGTCGAGCTGGCGATCGGCCTGCGCGAGGCGGGCTACGGCGTGTGGCAGGCCTGAGCGCCCGACAGGGGTATCCTGGCGGCCTCTCCACTGCCGGGCAGCCTCACATGACGATGACCAAGACATTGATGATCGTGGCCGAACTGGCCGTGATCAACTGGACCCTGATCCTGGCCGCGAGCCTGATCAAGGCCAAGGCGTGGAAGCCGTCGGGCCTGATTGCGGCGATGGGCAACCGCGAGAAGGAGGCGCCCTGCGACGGCTTCCCCGCCCGCACCGACCGGGCCGCGAAGAACATGCTCGAGAACATGGTGTTCTTCACGGCGCTGGCGCTGGTGGCCAGCGTGGGCGGCGTCGCCGACCCGCACGTCGAGCTCGGCGCCCGCATCTTCTTCTGGGCGCGGCTCGTCTACATCCCGATCTACATGATCGGCATCCCCGTCGCGCGCACCAGCGTCTGGGCGATCAGCGTGATCGGCATGGGGATGATCTTCGCGAGCATCGTCCAGGCCCTGCCCTGATCGCCGAGGAGTCTGCGCGACAGAAGGCGC
>Ga0210384_10000753_pt1 | contig 48170 bp, 34 predicted proteins | sample IncBWH2MmetaG_FD_160574 | JGI IMG/M metagenome (GOLD analysis project Ga0210384, IMG submission 160574) | Forest soil microbial communities from Barre Woods Harvard Forest LTER site, Petersham, Massachusetts, United States - Inc-BW-H-2-M | ecosystem: Environmental > Terrestrial > Soil >... | reverse complement strand
GGCTAGAACAAAGGAGCACATCATGAAACGACTCGACAATAAGGTTGCGATAGTGACAGGCGCTTCAAAAGGAATCGGAGCAGGCATTGCAAAAGCTTTCGGCGCGGAAGGCGCGGCGGTGGTTGTGAACTATGCGCGCGATCATGAAGGCGCGGAACGGGTGGTGCGCGAAATCACCGGCAAAGGCGGGCGAGCCATCGCCGTGCAAGGCGACGTGGCGCAGAGGTCCGACGCACAACGCCTCGTCGCGGAGGCGAAAAAAGCCTTCGGCCGCCTGGATGTGCTCGTGAACAACGCGGGCGTCTTCTCGTTTGCGCCCTTCGAGCAGTTCAGCGAGCAGGAATTTCACCGTCAGTTCAACACGAATGTGCTGGGCATGTTCCTCATGATCGAAGCCGCTTTGCCGGCCTTCGGGGCGGAAGGCGGCAGCATAATCAACATCGGATCGGAGGCCAGTGTCACTGCCTACCCGACCCTTTCGATCTACGTGGCGTCAAAGAGCGCTGTCAATGGCTTGACGCGCGTGCTCTCAAAAGAGTTCGGCCCCAGAAAAATCCGCGTTAACGCCCTCAATCCCGGTGGAACCGAAACGGAGGGTACGCACGCGGCGGGCGTCATGGGAACGGAGTTCAAGAAGCAGATAATCGCGAGTACGTCGTTGGGCCGCGTCGGCCAACCCGAGGACATCGCGCGCGTGGCCGTATTTCTTGCCTCGGATGATGCTGGGTGGCTCACGGGAGAAACCATCTTCGCGAATGGCGGCCACAAGTAAAACGACTCCAGGAGAACACCGGAAATGAGCGCCTACTTGATGTTTACACGTACGAATACCCCTGGGTGAGGCGGAGCTGAAGATTTACTGGGACAGGATTCGGGCAACCTTCGCAGGTCACCAGGTCAAGGTCATCGTCAACTACGGTCGCCTTGAGGGTCTGGAGGGCGATCCCGTCGAGGGGTATCGTGATCGCGGAATTCCCGAGCTTCGAAGCGGCCAAGGCGTGGTTCGAACCATCATTTCTCTTGGAGGGGCCATGACAGACAGCTATCCATTTACGTTTTTTGGCGATGAGTTCAAAGGCAAGCGTGTTCTAGTGACCGGTGGCACGAAGGGTATAGGGGAAGCGATTGCACGCCGCTTTGTATTGAGCGGCGCCTCGGTGGCCACCACCGCGCGATCTGAGGCAGCTAACGGGCAGGATTCTGCTCTCTTTATAAAGGCGGATATCGGAACGGCCCGTGGTGTCCAAAACGTCGTCGATTGCATTCAGCGAGAGTGGGGTGGACTCGACGTCTTGGTGAATAATGTCGGCGGAACAGAAACAGAAGCAGGCGGATTCGAGGTGCTCACCGACGAGGACTGGCAAACGATACTGGACGTCAATCTGCTCGCCGCCGTTCGCCTGGACCGCGCCTTCCTTCCCGGCATGATCGAACGCAAGTCAGGAGTCGTCATTCATATTTCTTCCATCGCTCATCGTCTACCGTTTCCCAATTCGACTCTCGCCTACGCAGCGGCCAAGGCAGCCCTTACTACTTACAGCAAGGGGCTGGCGAAGGCCGTTGCTCCGAAGGGAGTGCGAGTAACGACAATTTCGCCCGGTTTCATCGAGACCACGGGCGCGAAGGGAATGATCGCCGACATTTCCAGAGGCAGCGGCATCAGCGAGGACGCTGCACGGCAACGGATTATGGACATGCTTGGAGGCATTCCCACAGGCCGGACAGGCCGACCCGAGGAAGTGGCGGAGCTGGTAGCCTTCCTGGCCTCAGACCGGGGCGCGTTTATCAGCGGGGCTGATTACATCATCGACGGTGGCACGATGCCCACGACTTGATGGCCGCATATCACGGGCGGCAGATTAGGTTCGCAGGCTTACGGATGTTTTCTCGTGGCTGCTCAGCCCGAATCGTCGGCAACTCGGAAGGAAGTCGTTGGGTTAGGCTGCGGACCGAATCAGATTAAGACTAAAAGGCAGGACTAAACAATTCGGATGGTTGCAGCCCCCGCAACCATGGGCGCTTGAGAGGAAAACCCTCTAAGCGCCCTTCTCATTTATGGTTACGAGTTGAGCTGTAACAATTCCTTCGTCTTATTTAACGCTACAGAGTTGTTCCTGTTCTCGATATTGGGAACAACTGGGAACGAATCGCCGTAGATTGCAGTTCAGATACCGGAACTCTTTCCCTGAGGAAGGAGATATGGCGGGGACCTGCGATGAAGCTAGTCGGCCCGCTTGCTGCCCGCTCGCCGGGGCTTCGGCTTGCTCTTGCCCTTGAGATTGAGCGCCACTGCCGCGCGGATGAGAGCCTTCAAGGCCGCCTCATCGAGCTCGTCGCCTTCGTGAATGTCGATGGCGCGCCTGACATTCCCATCGAGGCTGGAGTTGAATAGACGGGAAGGGTCCTTCAACGCAGCCCCCTTGGCAAATGTCATTTTGACGACGCTCTTGTACGTCTCTCCTGTGCAGACGATGCCGCCGTGGGACCAGACGGGAGTCCCCATCCACTTCCATTCTTCGAGGATCTCAGGGTCTGCCTCGTGAATAATTTCGCGCACTTTCGCGAGCGTCTTCCCGCGCCAGTCCCCAAGTTCCTTAATCTTCTCGTCGATGAATGCAGAGGCAGATTCCACCGGGACATGCTTTTTCATGTATCGCTCCAACCCTCGCACCGATCTTACTGCGCGATCTGAAAATGTTAGGCCGGCCTTTTCGAAACAAGCCGTCGAACGACGTGGCCTTTCCACATCCATAATCCCGTAAGGACCATTACAGGAAAGAAGACAAACCGAGTAGCGGGGGCGTAGTCCGGCAGTCTTTCAAACGGACTATAGATATAACCGAGTATCGGAATGCTAAAGACGATGTGAATCCAGCGAAAAACGGAACGTTTGGTGGCATCATTCATGACTGGTACGATCCCCTTCATTTCATAATTTTTGAGCCGCCTTAGGCGGCCAGTTGGGCGCTTCCATACCAAACTGCTTGGCGTACTCTGCGTTCAGCCGTTGCCAGCCTCCGAACTTCATCGCCTCGGGGCCAACCATCCTGCCGATGGGAGTTCCGCTGAGAAGGTGATCCAGAACGTCGAAACAAATGTGCCACCCGGCGGCACCCATGGAGATGAAGCGGTGACCGATGTTGGTCCACAGCGTCAGTCGCGTGCCGCCACCCAAGTCTTCGAGTTCCCATCGCATATCGAAGCCACCCCACTTGTACTCAAGCACCTCAGGAGCGTCGGCTCGCGTCACCGTTGTTTCGGTAACACGCGGCGCGGGCGCACCCACCGTGGTGAGCTTCACTGTGGCTCCAGCCGTTCCCAGGTTCCCATCGGCATCGAAGGGCGCCCATTCGCGCAGATGCGCCGGGTCGGTAAGCGCCTGCCATACTTTTTCCGGCGAGTGACGCAGCTCTCGTACGAGAATGAGCGTCCACTTCTCTCCGTCCTTTTGTATCTGCGCCCCGCTGGCCGGACCCGGTGTGTACTGTGCGCCCTCGCTCATCTTCCTCTCCTTGTCGTATTCGCGTTCGCGCTCAATCCGCGGCGACCATGACGGTGAACGGGCCTACCACTTTGCCAGCTGGGTGAGCTGAATGAGATTACCGCAGGTGTCCTTCAGCATCGCAATGGTCGAGCCGGTCACATCCTTGGGTGGCATCGTGAACTCGGCGCCGCGGGCCTTGATCTTCTCGTAGTCGCCCTTGACGTCGTCGGTGAAGAACATGGCCGCGGGCTGGCTCTGTTGAAATAGCGCCTGCTGATACGCTTTGGCTGCGGGGTTGTCATTCAGTGCCAACTGCAGTTCAGTGCCATTCGGCTCCTCGGGCGAGGCCACGGTTAGCCACCGATAGGGGCCCTGACTGAAATCGGTTTTCTTGGTAAAGCCCAGCACCTCCGTATAGAAGTGCAGGGCTTTGCTCTGGTCGTCCACGTGTATGGTGATCACTTTGATTTTCATTTTGTTTCTCCTTTGTTATGTCCGCGGTTTGCATCGCGGCGATTTCTCCTTGTCTTTTTTTTCGTCGGTGTTGCCGTCGTTGGTGCCAACGGATGCATGCGGTCGAGGTGGCGTTCGAGAGCATCCACATGTTCGGACCAGAACCGGCGGAACCGCGCCAACCAGGCATCCAGTTCCTCAAACGGTTCCGGTTTCAAGCGGTAGAGACGGCGCTGTGCGTCCACGGTGGACTCCACGAAACCGGCCTCGCGTAGCACTCGCAGGTGTTTTGACACCGTCGGCTGGGTCATACGAAGCTGACGCTCGATCTCTCCCACCGACTGTTGGGACGAGACCAGCAGGCTCAGGATCGCGCGGCGGTTCGGCTCCGCAATGATTTCGAACACAGATTCCATTCTCTTAGCATACTCCACATGGCATATACGTGTCAAGGTATATAAGTAAGAGGGCCCAGGCAGCGGTTGGCATGCGGGGATGGACCAGTCCGATGTGTTTTTGGCCGGCCTTATTCTCAACCGGAATCGACTCTTCTCGACTACACCCTTCCGACGAGGCGGCTGCAACGAAGTAAAGTGGTAGTCCGCAATTGAGCACAATCGGTAACTTTTGCCAACCTGCTTTGGCGTCGAGCGAACCACAATATGGACACTGTGCGACTGTCTTCAAGCCTTCGTGGATTGCTGGCGAGCCTTTCTCTAAGGCTCACCTCAGGTCAGAGTGCCACGGCTAAAACGCGGTTAGACTTTCAGATGGTCCTGGAGATTTACCGTTCCCGTTGAGAATCCTGACTACTTGACGCCAGGCGGCGGATCAGACAACCCCACGTCGTCCTTGAAGCAGTTCACCCTGTATGCAACATCGTCGCGCTCGGGATGCGTCTGAATCGCGGTCCGCTCGGTTTCGACCGATTCGCGAACACGCTCGTTCATTTCCGGGCTGATCAGAATCTCTCGGGCCGCGGCAGCGGCAGAGTAGCGTGCCGCCCGGTCTACGGCTTCGCCCACAACCGCAAATTCCATGCGGTCTCCCGCACCGACAAATCCTTGCACCACCTCGCCGCAGTGAATCCCAATGCCGAAGTCGCCGCAAGGCGCTCTTCTCGAACGGCGCACATCATTCAGTCTTGCGATGGTTGTCTGCCATTCGAGAGCAGCGTGTACGGCATTTTCGCGCTGGTTCGGATCGGATTCCGGGCTCCCAAAGACGGCAATGATTGTGTCGCCCGCGCACTTATCGATTGTTCCGCCATACATAAAAACCACCGGCACCAAGGCAGCAAAGTAATCGTTGAGCATCTCCATCACGTCGACAGGATCCAATTCCTTCGCCAGTTGCGACGAATCCCGGATTCTGGAATTGAGAATCGTAACTTCGCTCCGCTGGCCGGCAAGCCGCAATCGTTTGCGATGAGCCAGGAGCCTTTCCGCCACCTTCGGCGGAAATTGGCGCATAAGATTGTTCTTGGAGATCGACTGGCGACAAAGTTTTTCCCTCAAGCGAAGCGTGGCTACCGCCATCGCCGCATAGTGCGCGGTGGCGACCGTGAGCCGCAGGTCTTCCTCATTGAAGGATGTTTCCAGGTTCCCGGCTCCCACGCAGATAGCGCCAAGGGCTTCGTCCTGCCAAATCAGAGGCGCGTACATCCCGATTTCGAACTCGCTCTGCCGCATGCTGTCGCTCAACTCTGCTTGCGCACCCTTCTTCCAGATGAACGCTTTGCGATCGGTCATGGCTCGGCGAATCAGCGGCTCGCTGATGAATGGCTGTCGAACGTAATGGTAGGCCGCGACCAGGAGGTCATTCGTGCCCGACTCCCGGAGCACCAATGCCCAGCTTTCTCCGTTTGGAATCACCTCCATTAACTGGTCCACAATTTCGGGCAGAAGAGATTCTTGTTTCGTCTTGGTGGCAAACTGGAATGGTAGGTCGTGAACCACCTTCAACCGGCGTGTGGCGTCATCGGGGGCGCTCTCCGGCGGCGCGGTGCCGACAACCGTAGAGGCCATGTCTTGCTCGATAGTTAAACTGGTTTCCGCTTGAGGCTTCTCAGGCAGTAGGAACGTGCCGGGATCGAGGTAGTGCGTTCTTCTGGCTCCTCCGGTCGTCCCCGTAACTTCGAGCTGGAGCGTCGTCTCTCCTGCAAGGACGGAGTCACCCGGGCGCAGCGGCAGCCTGCCCTTTCCTTTAATTTCGATTCCGTTCAGCTTTGTCCCGCGGGAACTGTTGAGATCTTCAATCCAGTACGTGCCTTCCTCTTCCCAAATTCGCCCGTGGAGTCTTGAAACTTTTTGGTCGGCCGAAAGATCGAGGATGACAGCGCGTTTATCCTCTGCTCGCCCGAACAGCACCTCGGTCTCTGGTGTTTCCCAGATCTTCTGGGTGCCGTGATAAGAACAGGCAATGCGCATGGCGGACTCATGAAGAAACAGTGGCCTGCTAAGAAAACCGCGCCGGATCGATCAGGCCGTATCTTACGACGCCATCTTCGCCGGCGGCGGTCTTACCGCGCTGCTAAAAGCTGTAGGATACGCCGACCAGGGGAACCGCCGTAGCGCGCAGTCCGCTATCATTCATTTTCAATAGCACGTTTCCCGTGAGCACCAGCTTGCCAAAGGGCCTGTACTTGATTCCGAGCGACCCATTCAGGATGTTGTAGTCCACCCCTGGGCGGACGCCCAAGTCGGCATGCACAGTTCCAGGTGTCAATTGCGTGCAGTTCGGATCCCCGCACTTTCCCAGGTCCGTGTAGGGGTTCAAGAAAAGTTGCGGGACGCCAAACAGCCTTTGCCCATAGAAATCAAATGACGCCGTGAGCCGCTTGACGATGGCAACGTCGGCCCCCAGCGTGTACACAAACCGGTTAGGGAGTGAGCCTTTAGCATTTGTTGCCGTCGGGCCGACTATATTCCCAGCAAGAACGGACTGCCCGTTTACCTCGTACCCGATTACGGCGTGGGGAGAAACACGCGCGCTATAAGAAATGATTCCAAATGGCTTGTAGCCCCAGGCCCCCGAACCCAAAAAGTTCGTCGCGTCCCCGGAAGGCGCGCGAACGTCCAGTCCAAGTGCGATTCCAGCTCGCTCACCGCGGTAGACTTCGTATTTCCCGCGGAAGACGACGTCGCCAATCCCGGAGGCTGAATTAGGATTCGGCACTCCGGTTCCAGCGTTGGGAAATGTGGCTGTCAAACAGGGCTGCACCGAACCACAACTCTTGACTATCGTTGGATCAAACTGGTGAAAAACACCACCCGGGAAGGCTGGAATGTTGGGAGCGAAAGGATAGTTCGAGACAATCGTCGCAGTCGAACTGGCACCCATATGCACGTCCAGCAGCGGAATTACCACCGAAACATCAAGACGATTCGTGATGCCATAGGTTGCATACAGCGTGTATTGGCTCACGGTGAGGTCGATGTTCGTGGTGGTATCAATGTAATCGCGCACGAAGCAGGTGCTGCCGGCGTATGCGCCGGTCAATCCCGTTTGATTCGGGCAGGGCGAGAAAGGTGGTGGAATAAACGGCTCGTGCTTGAATACGGCAGGCAAGTTGCTGATGTTCTGCCCGTCAATCGAGGTGAAATTAAAATACTGATAGCTGAACCCCAGGTAAAGTTTTCTACGCCCAATCGTGCCCGCGCGTTCCCCGAGTATTGGCCCGAGACTCTCTTCGGTTGAGGGCGCGAAAGTCTTTAGCGATGCATCGTAGACAAACAAGATGCCGGAGGCCGGCGACGCTATCGGCAATTGAGACACCTGTATGCCAACAGCTTCGTTGATGGGGCCAAAACTGGAAAGAAAGTCGCCCTCAAAGTGAGCTTGATGGCTGTTGGCCAGCAACGGCGCGCCATTACCGCTCCCGAGTCCGGACGGACCATACAATTGTGGGAGCACACAAACCAACTGATTGCTGGCTGTACCATTCAACGGACAGACTCCCTGGGCAGAGACGTTGCCAGCGAAAAAACCGGCGAAAACTATGGCGCTAACCAGCACGCGTTTCAGCATGAAATTCCTCCGCGTCGGACTCTGGATGGTTCGCCCAGAAAGATTGAGGTACTGCGATAGTCGATGCGAACTTGCAGTTTGCCCAAGAGTAGGCGCTGCGCGAGAGTTTATACCGCGAATGCTTTTTGTCAAGATGCCAGACGGGCGTTAGGCTAGTTCAGCATCACTGGACGGCGGTAATCACCCAAATGCCGTTTGATTTCGCCAGGTGGAACACCGCTCTGTCGCTGCGGCTGTTTACTTTGGCTCCCTTGGGTGTGTAGTCCTGAGAGACTTGCCCGCTGACCACAGCGCTGGCGCCGTCACTACTGATCTGCACGCTTTCGACGGCCACATTCATTCGGATGGAACTTGCCATTTCGAAAGTAGCCTTGTAACGGCCGTATCGGTCCCCCATCGACGGCCAGATCTGTCGCAGCGCGTTTGCATCACGCCTTTCGAATGCCTGAGCATAACGTTGGATCACGGTTCGGACAGCCGCATCATTATCCGGCGCAGGCGGAGTAACAGCCTCGGGCGGCTTCACGGGAGGCGTCGCCACGGCGACGGCAGCATTCAGCGCGTCGAGTTTGGTGCTGGCATCATTTGCATATTTCCGGGCTTCTTCCGAGTGCGGACCGCCTCGCTGGGCAATGGACTGCAGATCGGAACGAGCTGCCACGATCGCGTTTTTGTCGCCCGCCCCCATAGCCTGCTGATAATTTTGCACGACCTGCTGAAATTCCTTTTCAGCGTTCCTGTTTTGAACCCGAGCCTGCACATCACTCATCGCCTTGGGAGTGTTGTTCGCATAGGTCTGTGCTTCGCTCGCGCTCGAGCCCCCATTACTGGCAACAGACTCAAATTTCGGCTGCAGAGCCTTGAGTTTCTGGACGGCAGCTTCGTCCTCAGCTTGGCTGAGCTGATTGAATTGGCTCTCCCATTGCGAAAGCTGAGCTTGTTCCGCATGGTCTATCTCGGCGATCAGCTGGCCCGGATCGCCCCCGTTTTGCTGGATTTGGCCAGCGGCCTGGCGGGCAGCGCGGAAATCGCCCTGCTTCAAATCCTGGCGTGCTTCGACCTGCGCACGATCCCGTTGCTGATGTTGGGGAATAACTGTGTCTAGATATCTGTTGGCATCCTCTTTGCGAACGCCTCCCGCTGGCAACGCCAGGATTTGCCGCAGGTCATTCTGGGCCTCTTTGTAATGGCCACTTGTTTCCCGGTTTTTCGCCGCTTGCCAGAGCACTTCTTCCCGCTGTCTCAGCTCGCGAAGGTTCGCGTCCTTCATGGATTCTTCAATGCCAGCTATTTTTTTCTGGATGTCCGCCGTCAAAGGACCATTTGAGGTGGCCGCTTGCCGCAGCGTGCGCATCGCGCCGTCGAGGTCATTGGCCGCGACGAGTTTGTCCGCACTGTTAATCGCATCTCGTTGCGCCGTTTCCAGCGGATCGACTTGCGGTTTTGCAGGCCGTGGCTGGGGCTTGGCTGCGGGAACCACAACATTCGGCCGATTCAACGCAGAAAAATGAATTCCCGCCCAAATTGCCGCAGCAAGTGCAACGGTTGTGAGAATCGCCGCCACCGGTTTCCGCCAGGACGAAACTGCTGACGGCTGTGATTTCAGGGATGGAGCTGTCGTCGTCACGGAAGACGACCGGTACGTAGTCTCAGCTCGTGGTGCGATCGTGGAGGGTTTTGAACTGGCCGCGCCCGCTTTTTCAGAAACAACGAACTTCCCCTGCTCTGGACTCGATGTGGGGACCGCAGGCACTACCGGCGAGGCAAGCGGTGGCACCGAAGGTTGGGCGGCGTGGGCTGGCTGTCCCGCTGGAGCACTTGCGGTAGGGCTTTCAGTCGCAGCGCCCTTTTCAACTGGGGGCGGAGCGGACGGTGCCGTCATCCCCTGTTGGAACGCATATTCCTTGGCGAAACTTGGTGGTACGGATGGCGCTTCAGGTACCGGCTTCTCCGCCGCCGAGGATGCCGCGTCCTTGATTTCCTGAGACACCCGCTGAACGCGCGAGTCGAACTCCTCCAACACACGAGTTTCGAGGGCCACTTCCAGGGTCCGATTGGCCTCATCCAGATTTCCGGATTCCACCAGCGTGCGAATGGTCTCCAGACTTCTTTCCTGCTCTCTTTTCTTTTCGCGGGCTTCAAATTCAACCTGGGCGGAATTTAGCAACTGAGTCAGATCCGTGTCTGGTCCGAGCGTAACGAGCGTCTGTTTGGCCAGGTCAATGGCCTCGCTGAACTTCTCCCGGTTGATTTTTACCCTGATTTCCCGGATGCGCTGCTCGATATGCTGCCGGGTTTCCAGCTTTTTTTGTTGCGTTTCTGCTCGCTGGAGTAAATCGAGAAGCTCCGGATGGTTTGGCAGGGTCTTCAGACCATTTTGCGCCGACCGGATGGTCTCCTCAAAACGGCTGGCCTCGAACAGCGCCTTCGTTTCACCCACGATCTTCCGATGCAAAAGTTCGGTTTCGATCTGCGCTTGCTGGTTGCTCGCAAATTCAACGAGCCGCATCACGGCCGTGTCGCCCGGAAAGTCCTTCAGAAGCACTGCGGCCCGGGAGATAACGTCGGGATAGTTGCGTTCATTCATGAGTTTCCGGAGGGCTTCTATTTCGCGCTGCATCCTCACCGTCTGAGCGTGCTTTTCCTGCTCACGCTGCACCAACGCGCGCAGTTTCAGTACTCCGGTATCCTTCGGATGGGATGCAACGAGGCCATCCAGGAGCGTCAACGCTTCCGCAAATCGTTGGGCCGCCAGATGCGCTCTGGCGTCCGCCAGCTTTTGCTGTTTCTTCTGCTCCGCCCAATCTTCGCGCGCCGTTTCGAGCAGCTTCGCGATCTCCGTTTCGCTCGGGAACTCTTTTTGCAGGCCGTTTAGAAGCGTTATGGATTCCTCGTAGCGTCTGGAAGCCAATAGATTTCGCGCTTCCGCAAGGCCCTCCCGCTTCCGTTGCTCTGCCTGCTCCTTGCGAGCCGTATCGAGCAGTCTGCGATAGTCCTCTTCCTGGGGAAACTCCTTTTGCAGGGAAGCCAGCAGCGAAAAGACTTTTTCATAATTCTTGGCAGACAGCAGGCTCCGAACCTCTGCTAATCTCTGCCTCTTCTGTTGCTCCACCTGTTCCGCGCGGACCGCTTCCAGGAGCTTCCTGATTTCCTCGTCATTGGTGAATTCCTTGCTCAGGGATGTCAAGAAAGTCATGCACTCTTCGAAACTCCTAGCGGCTAGAAGCTTTCTCGCTTTTGCCACTCCCTGCTGCCTGCGCAGTTCCGCCTGCCCCGCACGAACAGCCTCGAGCAATTTCGGAATTTCTTCGTCGGCAGGGAATTCCTTGTTCAACGCCGTCAGGTACGTCGCGCATTCTTCAAAGTTCCGGCTGGCGAGGAGCTTTCGCGCCTTCGCCAATGCCTCCTGCCGGTGCTGCTCCACTTGATCCTTATGAGCGATCTCGAGGAGCCTGGTAATTTCTTCTTCATTGGGGAAATCCTTGCGGAGAGCCTCCAGCAGCGAGATGCATTCGACGGGCCGTCCTGAAGCGAGGACGTTTCTCGCCTCGGCCAGGCCCTGCAGCTTGCGCTGGCTCGCCTGGTCCTTCCGCACTTCTTCCACCAGCCTCTGGATTTCTTCATCACGTGGAAACTGTTTCTGCAGGTTCGTGAGCAGGGCCAGCGACTCTTCATAGCGCCTTCCTGCCAGCAGATTCCGCGACTGCAGCAAGGCCTGCTGTTTCTGTTGTTCCGCTTGATCCTCGCGGACGGTCTCAATAAGCCTTGCGACCTCTTCTTCGGCAGGAAACTCCTTCCCCAGGTCCGTCAAAACTTGTATGCACTCGCCGTATTCCTGCCGTGTCCACAGGCTTCGCGCGTGCTGCATCCGTTCTTGCAGCCGCAAGCGTTTTTGCCGTTCCGCCTTCTCCTTCCCAACTTGCTGCTGAAGAGCCAGCGCTTGTTGATTCGAAGGATCGACTTCCAGCGCCCGAGCAACAAGCACCTCGGCTTCCTCGGGCATGCCCTCCGCTAAGTGCTGCTTGGAATTTTGCAGCCAGTCCGCTACTCGCTGGGCTTTATCAATTTCCTGCAGAACCTGCTTTTGCAACTCCTGGGCGGGTTCAAAAGTGGAGTCCAGTTGCAGCGCCGTTTCGGCCGCCGATTTCGCTTCCTGAGTCTTTCCCTCATCCAAAAGCGCCCGGCCCTTGTCGACAAATTGCTGAACCTTTGGCCTGGCTTGGAGACGCTTGATTTCGACATTGACTTTTTCGAGCAGCGACCGCGCTTGCTGATTTCCAGAATCGATTTGGAGCGCCTGGCGCAGCAAATCCCTGGCTTCCGTAAAATCTTTCTGGTCCGCGCGTTCGCGGCCTTGAGCCACGAGTTCAATCACGGCTTGCGCCTGAAGCTTTTTACAAATCGGCTCGAGCTCCAGCAGCAAATCTTCCATGGACTGGTATCGATCGCCGGGTGATTTCCGCAAAATCCTGGCCATCACAATTTCAAGTTCAGACGGGCAATCCGGCAAGACCTGGACCAGCGAGTTGGGCTCCTGCTGACAGATGCTGTGCATCAGGCTGGCAGGGGTGGCCCCCGTGAACGGTCTCTGGTACGCCAGCAGCTCGTACATGAGCACTCCGAACGACCAGATATCGGACCGTTCATCGGCGTGCTCGCCGTGATACTGCTCGGGCGACATGTACGCAAACGTACCGATCAGCATTCCAGTCTGCGTCCGTGAAGTCTCCATGACGCGGGCAATTCCAAAGTCGACCACCTTCACGATGCCGTCGCGGTTCACCATGACGTTGCCGGGCTTGATGTCGCGGTGAATGATGCCCCTCTTGTGGGCGTAATCAAAGGCACGGCACGCCTGCATCGCGTAAACCAGCTTCAAGGAAATCGGAAGCGGGGCGCGGCGCGCGATCGTCTGCTCGAGATTCTCGCCCTCGACCAGTTCCATGGCGATGTACGGAAGATTCGCGGCCTCCCCCATATCGTAAATGGTGACGATGTTAGGATGTTGCAAGCCGCCGGCTGATTGTGCCTCGCGGTAAAAACGCTGCAGCAGATTGGGATCGTCCGCAACACCGGTGGTGATGGTCTTGAGTGCAACGAGTCGATTGATGATTGGATCGCGGGCACGGTAGACCACACCCATGGCTCCGTGGCCCAGTTCACCCAAGACTTCGTACTTGCCCAACTTCTTCAACCGACACCTCAGCTTGCACCCTTACGCTCTACAACGTTGCGATCTGCTCCCGTCGTCGAAGTCTGCTCCGCCCTTCAAAATCCGTGTCCCGCAAAAAGCCCTTTATCCCCGCGCATCCTTTACTGAGTCAGCCGATGGCAAGAGCCCAGCCTCACCGTAGGACCGCTCGTTCGTCGTGTTTACTCGATTCCTGGCGATAGGCTTATCGATATTCGTTCACACACACACCTTCCAGCTGACTCGCTCTCCCCTGGGAGCGGGCAGAGATGTAGACCGGCCGAGGTCCTCTCAGTCTCGCAGAATACTCCCAAAATGGACCAAACGTGTCAATCAAGTGCGGCTACTGCGCCCTGAATCGCAACGACTTCCGTAAAGACGAGCCAGGGCACCACGTGAGTAGCCCTTGGCCAGTGGATTCCTACATTTTGAAATTGCGCTTTTGGATCAACTTGGCGAACGGTTGACGTTCGCTCGATGTCCGCAGCAAGCAAAACGCAACCTTTGCGGGACCGGCGTCCATTCCGGCTTACCGCTCCTGCTGGTTTCCGGACACCAGGGAAAACAGGTAAAGTAGTACTCCGAGCACCAGAAGAAGCCCGCCGACACAAAGGAACACAACGAATGCAATCGGTCGCGTCCACAACAAGCACGTTGCCTCGACCAGCAAACCCAGGATCAGCAGAATTCCTGAGACCTGTAGTCGTCGTTCCAGCCGATTCGCGCTCAGCTTCATAAAGCGCCCTTCCAGAACTTCGCATTCTTGAGGGACGCTACATCATGCACCACTTCATGGCAGCCGCTCGATACGCACGAAACCTTGTTCGCCTTGACGGCGGGCAGCAAGTCGGGATCGGCATTGTGCACCGCACCCTCTTCGAACGAACGCGCGCCCAAATGGCAATGCAAACACTCTCGATTGTTATAGGGGTCGTAGAGTCGAATGGCCTCAGGCGCCGGCGGAGTCCCGAGATAGTGCACGTACACGTGCTTGAGCCCCTGCATTTTTGCGCGAAACCCTCCAAACATCGCATACGTTGTGTGGCACGTATAGCACGCTTCTCCGGCGGGGATGCGGTGGTTCTGATAATGCGCCGCCGCGAGATGGGCCGGATCATCCACTAGCAGACTTTTTCCAAATGGCTCCATCTCATGGCACGAGAGGCAAAACTCCGTCCGCTTGGAATTGTCGATGTGATAGGTGGTGCCTATCCCCAGGCAAACTAACGGCAGCAGGAACAAGACAAAGAAGGCAAGCATTTTTCCACCCGCGGTCGCGGTCACCCCGGGGCGAAATACGATTACGCCGATCAGGACCGCAGAGACGGCGATCAAAAGCAGCAGAGGTGTGCTGGACAATTCCATGGCTCCCAAATATTGTTGCAGGCTGGTCCTACCGCCTGCGCTCGTGCTCAGGCTTACTTTGCCAGGTTACGGATGTAAGCGACGAGATCCTTGATCTGGTCGGGCTTTAAGCTCTTTCCGTAAGCCGGCATTTTGTTCTTGCCCTTTTCGATCGCGCTGGAGAGATCCTCATCGCTCATTTTCGCGACGGCAGGGCGGGCAAAGCTGCCCGCGTTCATGCTCTTGCCGGCAGCAGTCTCTCCTTTTCCGTCCGCGCCGTGGCACGTCGCGCATTTTGCCTTGTAGGTTGCCTCGGCCGTATTGTCAGCTCTAACCGGGGTGTTCATAAAGCCCGCTATCAGAGTTCCCGTTAGTATGATTTTTCTGATCCTGCGCATTTTATCTTGCATGTTTCTCTCCCTCTTCGAAAAATCGGCGCGAAACGCATGCACCTCTACGCGCCGCCATTCTCAAACCCGCATGATATCTGAACCAATGCCCGATTTAACGCCAATTTCCATTTTCCTTCATCCCCCCCTCTCAACCGAGACTATCTTTTTCCGCACCGGTTTCCACCCCTCCCTCATGTTTTGGGAGCATTCCGCTCGATCTGCCGGATGTACAAAAACAGTCCGATCACCGTTGCGAAAATGAATACGAGCGCCCATCCCAAACCACGGCGCCGATAGTCACGGTCCGCCAGCGCTGCTTTCCCTGCTAGCATGTTCTTCTCTGCAATCTTGAGCCCTTCCTGAATATCGTGATCCACTAGTTCCTTTCGAAAACTGTGAATCGTAACGCGCGCTTTGGTCAGCGCGTCGCGCGCCTGATCTTCTTCGAGTCTGGCCGCGCTCACCTCCATGCCCGAGGATTCCGCCACACTCAGTGTGTGGTCCGCGTCCTTTATCGCGCTGTCTAGTCGAGTCAAACCGCTTAACATCTCAACTCTCGCCAAATCGCAAGTATCTCCTGGAGAGTGGCACTGCATGCACGTGGCCGCGGGCCCTGTACCCAACTTTGCGTCCGTGGGATGAGTTATCCCGTGATTGCCGTGACATACCACGCACCCCGGAAGTCCAGCGGATTGAAATGCCGCTTTGTGTGAACTCTTTTCATACATCTGGTCCTGGAAAACATGACACTTCGAGCACACGTTTTGTACCGAGTCCACTCCCGGGGGCGCCGCACCGTGGTTTCCGTGGCACGTTGTGCAGGTTGGTGCGCTCAGGTCGCCGCGAGCCGCCATCGCCTGATGGTGGACGCTTGTACTGTATTTTTCGAACTGGTCGGTGGGGATACTGTAGGCCTTCATATACGCAGCATCGGCGTGGCAACGGGCACAGGTCTGTGCGACATTGAGAGGGTGAACCTTCGATCGTGTGTCACTCACAGGCCGCAGGTCGTGTACGCCGTGGCAATCCGTGCAGACCGCCACTTTTGTGTCGCCCTTTTCGAGAAGCTTTCCGTGAACGCTCGTCTTGTACTGGCTAAGTTGATCGGTGCGCAGCGATGGGTTGTATTGCCGCATATAGGCACCGTCAGCGTGACACTTCCCGCATAGCGCTGGAATCTGGCTCCGCTCGATCTTCCCTCGGAATCCTGCTGCCTTGCTCATGGCGTCCAGGTCCGCCTTCGTCGGATCACCGCCATGACAACTGGCGCAGTTCAACCCTTTTTGCGAATGAATGTCTCTGGCGAACTGTTCCTCGGTCACCCGGCGAGGCGGATCCTGTACCGAGTGGCAGTCAAGACAGGTGTTGGCGGTTTGCGCGTAGGCAACGTCTGCACACGCGAACAACAGCAACGCCAACCGCAGGATTAGCCTTCGCGGCAGCCCGCTATTTCGCCATGTAGCCATAAATCGTCATCGCAATGATGTAGCTGAGCGCGAATATACCCGCTCCCATGATGAATCGCCGGCCGCGTCCACGACCCACTTGATCGAAGAATGGAAGCAACATCCAGAGCAATCCCGCAGCACCGAAAACCAGAATCCCAACGACTTCGCCATCCAGGAACCACACCTTCGCCGGAATCTTTTTAAGCGTCTGAAACATGAACATGAAATACCACTCTGGACGGATCCCAGCCGGAGCGGACGCAAACGGGTCTGCTTTCGTTCCCAGTTCCCACGGCAGTATCGCCGCCAACGCTCCCAGAGCTCCGAGGGCGATGTACCATGCCATTAATTCGCGCAAGAAAAAACTCGGGAAAAATTTCATTTGCCGCGCTTCGCCAGGAGCAGCCTCCCATCGTGCTTCCAGTCCCGGAGGAACACTCATTCCAAAATATTGGACTAGCGCGAGGTGAATCAGCACCAGTAGGGTCGTGAGTCCGGGCAGAACCGCAACATGAAACCCGAAAAACCGCGTGAGTGTTGCTCCAGTAACTTCTTCTCCGCCCCGCAAAAAAACCATCATGCTGTGGCCGACTATCGGAACTTGCCCGGTGATTTCCGTCCCCACCTTCGTCGCGAAAAACGCCAGCGTATTCCACGGAAGCAAATAGCCGCTGAAACCGAATCCCATTGCCAGAAAAAGCAAAACCATGCCGCTAAGCCAGGTCATCTCTCGCGGCTTACGGTAAGCGCGGAGGAACACCACGCTGAACATATGCGCGAAAGCCGTGAGGATCATCAGGTTCGCCGCCCAGGAATGGATGGATCGGATCAGCCAGCCGAACTGCACCCTCGTCATGATGTACTGCACGCTTTCGAACGCTTCATTTGCTCCCGGCCGGTAGTAGAGCAGCAGCAGGATTCCCGTGCAGACTTGAATCATGAAGAGAAACAGCGTTATTCCACCCAGAAAATACCAATAGGACAGCTTGTGAATGGGAACGGTTTTCTTTTTCAGCGGCCCGATCAGTTCCGCCCAGTGAAAGCGTTCATCCAGCCAATTCTGGACGCCGGTGAATAGACTCACCTCAAGCCTCCCGCTTTCGGCTGACCACGATCTCGTCTCCGCGCACATGCACTTGGAAAGCATCCAGCGGACGCGGAGGCGGCCCTGAAATATTCCGGCCATTCAGGTCGTAGAGTCCGTTGTGGCATGCACACCAGATTTCGTGGAGATCGTTGCGATACTGCACGGTGCAGCTTAGATGCGTGCATACCGCCGACAAAGCGCGGTACTCGCCTTCTGCGGTCAGCAGCAGCAGGGCAGGACGGGTTCCGAACCGAAAAATCTTGGAGCCATTAGGCTTCAGATCCCCGAGTTTGGCCGCCACGACTTCATCGCCGCCAAGGTCCGGCACAGGCGGTGGGACCAGATAGCGAAGCACTGGGTACACAAAGGCCACGATTGATGCAACCACGCCACCGCCCAGCAGTATCTCGACCAGTCTTCGCCGCACAGGCTGAATCTTTGCGGGTTCTTGAGTTTCCATAGACTCTACAATGGCTTCTTTTGCGGTCGCGACGATCCAGACACTTTCATTACTTTTTCGCCAAATCCCGAATGTAGGCCACCAGCTTGTCGATCTGTTCCTTGCTCAGTTTCGCCTCGTACGCCGGCATCTTGTCCTTACCCTTCGCGATCGCTGTTTTCAATTCCCCATCGGTGAGTTTCTGGACATCGGCTGAATGAAGATCGGGGATTTTCAGTTTTTCTCCCATCATGGTCTTCCCCGCGCCGTCGGGTCCGTGGCACATCGCGCACTTGCCCTTAAAAAGGCTTTCGCCTGTCTCTTGAGCTCGCGCGGGAGTGTTAGCTAGCAAAGCGAAAGCAATCGTCGATATGCCCAGCATCAGCCTGCCTAAACCATACGTGGTCTTTGTCATCCTGCCTCCCGGAATTCCTGCTTTTTTGGCTCGACTTCCCCGCCGTTTCTTTTCAAAATGCGTACCTCACAGAAAGCGTTACCAGGTTGCCCCGGAAGTTTCGCGGAGCAAAAACATCGATCGGCGCTTCTCCTCCCGTCCCAAACGTTGGATCCTCGTGGTAGCCGTAGTAATCCCAAAGCGCTTTGCCTGCCCAGTTTTTAGCGAATCGGTATTCGAAACTCCCGAACGGATGCAGCCACAGCGAATTCAGCGGCCCGGTCACGGTGTTGGGGATTAGCGCCTGGGGATCAAGCAGCAGTTGAGACCCGCTCGTGCCTGTCAGGTTCGCCCCCAGTCGCAAGGTCAAGCGATTGAATGGAGTATACGTCGCATCGAAATAGCCGTAGTTGGACTTATTGATGTACGTCGAAAGCTGCTGTACTAACCCCGGAACATCCGGGCAAGCCGTGCCTGGTCCCGACTGCCCGTTCGCAATGCTGATGTAGCAGATCGGAATTTGCGAATAGACGTCGTTATAATCGTAGCCAAGCTCCAGCCCCCACTTCTCTGTGGGTTGAATCGTCGCCGCGATTCCGTACGCGCGGTTGTGCTGCTTGTCGTTCACCTGGAATTGATTGTTCAGCCCTTCGTAGATCGAGATCGATCCACTTAAGTTCAGCCAGCTATTAACCTTGTATTTCGACCTCACGCGATAGGTTTGCGCGTGTGTCGGGCTGATTCGCGTGAACGCGTTGTCCGCGCTCATCAGTTCCATATCAAAGCTGATTCTCCAGTTGGTTACCGGCTTGGCCCAGAATCCAAACACTCCCGCATACTGATCGATGAAGGTCAGCCCCACTGGCGATTGTGCCGGCGAAGGAGTCGCGAAGGAGATCGAACTGTCGGCGTTTAACGTGCAACCGTCTGGCAGGTTGGCCTGGCTGAGCGGCAACCCGGGATTTACCAGCGCACAATTCCCACGCGCTGCGTTGCTCGGAAAATAGATTGACTCCAGCACGTTGAAGAAGTCGTCGGCGATGGCCCGGTGCAGATAACGGAAACCCAGCCGCGCTCCGTATTTGGACGTGAACTGATACTCCACCTCGGAAAGGTTTGTCTTCAGGTCCTGCTTCAGGAAATTACTGTCGGTGTTCACGCTGATGTCTGCGCCGGAGCTTGTCGAGTGCACGGGAGTTCCGCCGATCACTCCCGATGGCCGCCCGCACGTCGCGGGCAACGTCGCGTTGCTGACAAACGCGAGCGCATTCGTCAGCAAATTGGGGCTGAAAAACGCGCAGTCGCTGGATACAAACTGTGCGGGGTCGTGCCAATTCGAATAGTGAAACGAATCCAGGAAACTCAATTTGTTAGTGATGTGCCACGTCACACCGCCGTCTGCCGTCGCCGCCACTCGCCGTCCTTGCACCGCTCCCGTCGTGCCGTCGTTCCGCAGGTTGCTTCGCGCTTCCCGGCCAAACAGTACTTGGTTGTAGTCCACGATGTATGTATCGCCGCCGGTATAGGCGAACCGTCCAGAAATGTCCCAGTTCTTCCAATAATTGGACTGCATGCTCAGCTGTTCCGTCGGAGAGCTTGTCCTCGTTGGATAGTTGTTCGAGTAGCCGAAATACGCGCTGCAAGTCGTATTGACGGTTCCGGCGGGAGGTCCACCAAATGGGTTCGCACAAGGCTGATTTGCCGCAGACTGCGTCGGCGGCAACGCGGGGGTTTGATTGAAGGAAACTCCCAGGTCCACCAATTGTCCATTCGAAAGCGCGAATTGCTGATTGTTATCTGTCCGGCCGGAGTCTTGCTTGTAATACATCCAGATCTGGTCATAGCTGATGTTTGTTCGCGGCAGTACGCGGAAGTCCACTCCGAGCCGGTAGGTATTCACGATCGTCGAATAGTTCATCAAAAGAAACTGTTCCGTGCCCTGGTGAATCGACGAAAATCCTGGCCCATACACATTGTTATTCGAATACCCCAGCCGGAACCGCACTTTGCCTTGCGGCAGCACCAGAAGGTTGTAATCCCCCAATTTCCGGCGCGTGTACATCGCGTGCGGCGAAGTCCCAATGACCGCTGTGTTCACTACACCCGCCGGCGGAGTTACCATCGGGTTCCACCCCGCCGGTGCATTCGCGATCGGCGGCGTGGACGGATTCAACGGATTTGCCAATAGCGAATAGTCCCAGTCATTTTCGTCTTTCCGGAAGAGCGCGCTGAAGTTGTACCAGTTGTTCTTGCTCATCCGCAGCCACGACACTTCATTCGGGTCGCCGCCATAACCGGAATTCATAAAGTAAAAACGGTCAAACCACGTTCCATGGTGATCGAGCGAATTCATCTCCAAGGTGAATCCCAACAGGCGCGCCCCCGGCTGAAGATTCACAAACGTGTCGTACGCATTGATATCCCCAGAGATGCTGGTAAATCGTCCGCCGAATTCGATCGACTGTTTGATGTTGTAATTCCCCTGGTCGATCCCCTTGACTTCCTCTAGCTGCTGCGCTCTCACTGCCGGCTGAAATAGCGCCGAAAGAGCAGCCAGGGCCAGCAAAACGACCATCATCCAGCGATTCGATTGACTTCTGCCCGAGTTCATTTCGTCTCGCACGGCCGCACCTCTTATGGCGTGAAGAAAAATTGATTGCTGTTCGAACCGTGAATCGCCGTGTGGCAGAGCGTGCACGCTTGATACTTTTGCGCTTGATTGTGGAACGTGGGGGTGGCCGCCGGACCGGCGTCCGCCGTGAACGCGTGGCACTCCAGGCACAGCAGGTTCACTTGCGCCCGTCGCAGCATCCTCGGGTTGGAAGAGCCATGCGGCGTGTGGCACGCAACGCAGCCCTCGATTTTCACGGATTCATGTTCGTAGACGAATGGGCCCGCTTTATCCGAGTGGCACTTGTAGCACACCGTGTCCTGCGACGCGCTGGCCCGAAGCTGCCTTGTCAGAAATCCTCCGTGCGGGTTGTGGCAGTCCGTGCACTTCACCAGCCCCTCGTTCACCCGGTGGTGGAAAGTCCGCGTGAATTCCTGCTTCTTATCCTGGTGACAGCCGTAGCAAAGTACCGGCTGCTTTGCTTTCAACAGAAACTGGCTTTCTTTGGCGTAATGCGGATCATGGCAGTCAATGCATCCGACCCCGTTTGTCAGGTGCACGGACCGTCCGTAATTGCTGTGCTCCTCACCATACTGGTGGCAACCTAGGCATCGTGCACTGGCTTCTTGTGCCGAAGCACCCTTGAAGCTGAAAATCTTTGTCTTGTCTCCTCCGCCATCCACGTGCTCTTTGCCGGGGCCGTGGCACGCTTCGCAACCATGCCATTCGGGCCCTCTCTTCGTGTCCAAAGTCGTTGCAAAGTGCGGCGAGGACTCATAGTTATTGATGAAGCCGTGGGTGGGCATGTCCTCGTGGCAGGTCTTGCACGTTTCCGCTCCCACATAGAGGGCTGGGTCCGTCGGTCGATCATAGGTTTTCGATTGGCCTGCAGCCGCGCTCTTTTTGTCGCCTTGCTGCGCCCGGCCGGGGGCGATCAGTACACTAACTGCCAGCAATGCCGCGAGGAAGGAAATTGAGATAGGAAACCAGCGACGATTTATCCCAACCATTCACACCCTCCGCACCCGACAATCTTGAGTCCTCGCCACCCCGCCGGCCCACTATCGGCTCGACACTTGCGCCCTGTAAGTGACGCGCGTCACTGGACACTGTGCTGGCCATCACTGGCTGTTGGAGAGGTGGGGATCGGTGTCCCCAATCCGATCATGCCCATACTTGGAGTTCCGGCAGGCGCCAGCTTGAGCTGAGCTACTCTCATGGTTATTTCTTCAAGAAAGGGGTAATCCTAAAGCGGACGACAATTCCAGGGCTGTTCAATATTGCACATATGCAAAGATAAACGGTGATGGCCGCGTGGCACACTCATCCGAATGCGTTCGCTTTCCGGCAGGTGAGAAGACAAACGAAGGATATCCGTGCGGATTTTGTACTGGCCGCGGGAGGAGCGGCGCGGACTAAACTCCTAAGAGGTTTTCCAGCCCGGCCTTGTTCTTGATAATGACCGTAGAACCTTTGACCTCCAGCAACTGGCGCTTCTTGAAATCGCTGAACAGTCGCGTCACAGTCTCGCGCGAAGCCCCAATCATCTGGGCGACTTCTTCGTGCGTGAGTGTGAGCGTCACCCTCACGTCGCCCTTTTTTCCATCTTGGTCCGCGGAAAGGTCCAGCAGGAATCGGGCTAACTTCTCCCCTGCGGAGTGCGAGAGCCCAATGTTTCGCATTTCCATGATTGCCGAATGATAGGTTTCGCCGAGCTGCTGCGCCACACGCAACGCCGCTTCCCCATGCTCGCGCAGGAATAGCAGGAAATCCTCCCGCGAGATGAAATTTGCCTGCGTGGGTTGGATCACGTCGGCCGTCAGCTCATACGGCTTCCCCGTGACTGTCGCAGGCAGGCCCAGGACCTCTCCCGGTTCCGAAATCCTTAGAATGAGACTTCTCCCGTCGGCAGACGAGGTCGACAGTTTGACCTTGCCACTGCATAAGATGAAGACCCCGCGCGGTGACTGCCCTTCTACGAACAGCGTCGCCCCTTTCGGATATACCGCGGCGGACGTTATCGTTGCGAGCTGTTCTACCGCCGGCGCAGGCAAGTTACAGAACAGCCGATCCTCGCGGTGAGGACAAGACATGCAGCTCTCGATAATTTCTAATCCGTAGGGAGCGCGCATCAGTCTACCGCCTCGGAGTATACCTCCCTCCCTGAGCGTCACATAATGAAACGCGCTCCGCATACGCTCCTGCCCCGCTGCTCAGTTGCGAACCATGAAGCTTTCATGGGCCACCCCCCCCCCGCGTCCCATGAATACGGCCAGACAGGCCCGCCTGGCTGTGACGACCGTCACGCTGCCACGTGATGATGGTCACGGCAAGCGTGAGCACTGGAGTCCATATTTGGAACGATGTGGGAGGTGCAACATGCAAAAAGATGAGCGCGATCTCTTGGAAGTTCTGAAATTTGAACTCCAATTCCTCAAAGACGGAGGCTATGGCCGTTCGCCGAAGTCGCCCTGGAGACCTCAATACATCTTCGAAGACTCTCTTACCTGCATGAACTACGATTCCAAGGACAATCCCCGTCCTTGCGGTGAATGCGTTCTTATGCAGTTAGTGCCCCCCGAGAGTCGCTCCGAAAGGGTTCCCTGCCGCCACATTCCATTTAATCTAACCGGTGAAACGCTGGCTTCGCTCTATCGCTACAGCGAGCAGAATGAGATCGAAGAAACAGTGGAACCGTGGTTGCGGACCACGATCCAGCGCTTGGAACAAGAACGAATGGCTGCTCATCATACCGGCAGCATCCCACCAGCTCCCGCTGGCGCAACGATGACGGCAACCCCTCTCTACCAAAAGCTTCATCCCAAGTGCGCCAACCCCGCATGTCCGACCGCCTTCCATTGGGCCGGCGGCGGAAAGTTTTTCCGTTTTCGGCCTGATCCCGTCATGGCAGATGAGAGCACCGCATCGGCTGATTCGCCGTGCGGAATCCACGGTGTAAGGCATTACTGGCTGTGCGAACGTTGTTCGCATGCTCTGACCCTCCTGTACGAGGAAAAACACGGAGTCGTGGTCAGGTTGCTCTGGCCGGAACTCCCGGTCAAGCGGCCCCCCGAGCAGTTGTCTACGGCCAAATGCGCCTGACATTTCGCAGCCCGCGCGTGCTCGGAGCCGTCGCCTAGTTTTAATACTCTTTTCACATTGGCAAGCTTAAGATGAATTGGTGGCTCCTACCAGAAGAGTTCATTCGCTGTCCGATTCAGTGAATGAACGCCTCGATTGAAGACCAGGAGGACACTGATATGGCTTCGACAGCACCCACCGGCTCGGCAATCCCTTTTGAATCTAAACGCCCTCTATCCGAAGAAGAACTGCGCAAAATGCACGCCTACTGGCGCGCGGCAAACTATCTCTCCGCGGGGCAAATTTATCTCTACGCCAATCCCCTTCTGCGCGAACCCCTGAAAATCGAAAATATCAAACCGCGCTTGCTGGGCCACTGGGGCACCACGCCTGGCCTGAATTTCATCTACGTCCATTTCAATCGCCTGATCAAGAAGCACGATCTGAACGTCATCTATGTCGCCGGCCCTGGCCATGGCGGACCCGGTTTGGTCGCCAACACATATCTGGAAGGCACTTACAGCGAACTCTATCCAAACATTCCGCAGACCGAAGAAGGCCTGCAAAAGCTTTTCAAGCAGTTCTCTTTTCCCGGTGGTATTCCCAGCCACGTCGCGCCGGAAACCCCTGGCTCCATCCATGAAGGCGGAGAACTCGGCTACTCCATCGCTCACGCGTGTGGAGCGGCATTCGATAATCCCGACCTGCTGGTTTGCTGTGTGGTTGGTGATGGCGAGGCCGAGACCGGCCCGCTCGCCGCCAGTTGGCATTCGAACAAGTTCCTGAATCCCGCTCGTGACGGCGCTGTTCTTCCGATTCTGCACTTGAACGGATACAAGATCGCGAATCCCACGATACTTGGCCGTTTGACGGATGCGGACCTGACTCAGCTTTTCGCGGGATATGGTTACCAGCCGTATTTTGTGGAAGGTCACGAACCTCAAACTTTGCATCAGCTCATGGCGCACACGCTCGACACCGTCCTCGAGCAAATCCAATCCATTCAAGCTGACGCCCGCACCGGAAAATCTTCCGGCCTGCCGGTCTGGCCGATGATAGTCCTTCGAACGCCAAAGGGTTGGACCGGACCGAAGATTGTCGACGGAAAACCGGTCGAAGGAACCTGGCGCGCGCACCAGGTTCCCGTCACAGATTTTGCCTCACACCCCGACCACATAAAAATTTTGGAAGATTGGCTGAAGAGCTACAAGGCCGAAGAACTCTTCGATGAATGCGGCAAGTTGATTCCTGAACTCGCGGAACTCGCTCCGGCCGGTCACCGCAGGATGGGCGCCAACCCGCACGCCAACGGCGGACGGTTGCTGAAAGATCTGGTGATGCCGGATTTCCGGGAATATGCGTTCAAAGTGCCGAAGCCCGGCACCGAGATCGGCGAAGCCACTCGAGTCCTGGGAAATTTCTTGCGCGATGTCATGAAACGCAACTTGGAAGCGAAGAATTTCCGCGTATTCGGTCCCGACGAGACCGCTTCGAATCGCCTCGACGCGCTCTACGAAGTCACCAACAAAATTTTTATGGAGCCTACTCTTCCCACCGACGAATATCTTTCGAAAGATGGCCGCGTGATGGAAGTTCTCAGCGAACACATGTGCCAGGGCTGGCTCGAAGGCTATCTCCTGACCGGGCGCCATGGCTTTTTTTCCTGCTACGAAGCCTTCATCCACATTGTCGATTCCATGTTTAATCAGCATGCCAAGTGGCTCAAGGTGACGCGCCACATCCCGTGGCGCCGCCCCATCGCTTCTTTAAATTATCTTTTGACTTCACATGTGTGGCGGCAAGATCACAATGGATTCACCCACCAGGATCCCGGCTTCATCGATCACGTCGTGAACAAGAAAGCTGACATTGTGCGCGTTTATTTGCCGCCGGATGCCAACACGCTTCTTTCCGTCGCCGATCACTGTCTCCGCAGCCGCAACTATGTGAACGTGATTGTCGCCGGCAAGCAGCCGGCGCTGCAGTGGCTCGAAATGCAATCCGCCATCGAACATTGTACGAACGGAATCGGAATCTGGCAGTGGGCTTCGAACGACCAGGGAGCTGACCCGGATGTAGTGATGGCGTGCGCCGGAGATGTCCCCACTTTGGAAACTCTCGCGGCGGTTGACCTGTTGCGCCAGCATTTTCCGGATATCAAAATCCGCGTCGTCAATGTAGTTGACTTGATGACCATTGAGCCTTCCACAGAACATCCTCACGGACTTTCTGATTCTGAATTTGATTCCATCTTTACGGTCGACAAGCCGGTCATCTTTGCTTACCACGGCTATCCGTGGCTGATTCACCGCCTGACTTACCGGCGCAGGAATCATGACAATTTACACGTGCGCGGATACAAAGAAGAAGGCACCACGACCACCCCATTTGATATGACCGTTCTGAACGATCTGGATCGTTTTCATCTTGCCGGCGACGTTGTCGACCGTGTTCCTCGCTTGCAGCGGATCGGCGCCCACTTCAAACAGTTCCTGCGCAACAAGCTGATCGAACACAAGCAATACATTCGCGAGCGCGGCGACGACCTGCCGGAAATCCGCGATTGGAAGTGGCCCTACTAAGCGATGAAAATCCTCGTGCTCAACTCGGGTTCGAGCAGCCAGAAGAGTTGTCTATACGACGTTCGAAACGCGCTCCCCGAACATCCGCCAGAACCAGCGTGGGAAGGCAAGATCGAGTGGGATGGCGATCACGCCGACCTCCAGGCGCGGAATTCGCAAGGAGCGCAGTTGCAAGATCGCGTAAAAGTTTCCTCGCGCTCTCACGCCATCTCGCAACTTCTCGATACCCTTTGGACTGGAAATGTGCGCGCGGTAACAGCGCCTTCGGAAATCGATGTCGTCGGACACCGCGTGGTTCACGGCGGCCAGGAACTCAAGGAGCCGGTGTGCATCACGCCGGACGTGAAGGCTGCGATTGCGCGCATGTCCGTGTTTGCGCCACTGCACAATCGCGCGGAGATGGAAGGAATCGAGATCATTGAGAAGCGCATGGGAAGCGTTCTTCAAGTGGCCGTATTTGACACGGGATTTCACAGCACATTGCCGGAGGCGGCGGCGGTGTATCCGGGCCCATTTGAATGGCTCGTGCAGGGGATTCGCCGTTACGGATTCCACGGAATCAACCATCAGTATTGCGCCGGACGAACGGCTCAGCTTCTTGGAAAGGAATTGGAGTCGCTGAAAATCGTCAGCTGCCATCTGGGAAATGGCTGCTCGCTCGCGGCGATACGCGAAGGGCGAAGCATTGATACCACGATGGGATTCACGCCGCTGGAAGGATTGATGATGGGAACGCGGGCGGGCTCGGTGGATCCGGGGATTCTCACTTACCTGATGCGCGACGGAAAATACAACGGCGAACAACTGGATGCATTGCTGAATACGAAATCAGGACTGCTGGGAATTTCCGGGATCTCGAGTGATATGCGGCAAATCGTGGCGGCGATGAAAGATGGCAATGCGCGGGCCAAGCTGGCATTTGATATTTTTGTGCATCGGTTGCAAACGGGCATCGGCGCGATGGCCGCCGCTTTGGGCGGGATCGATGCTCTAATTTTTACCGCAGGGATCGGAGAGAATTCAGCCGAGGTGCGAGCGGCGGCTTGCAGCAACCTGGGATTTCTTGGGGTGAAACTCGAGGACGCGAAAAATAAGGAGCTGTCCTCAGATCAAGATACTTCCGCGCCAGAATCAGCGGTGCGCGTTTTGGTTGTGCGCGCGCAGGAGGATTGGGCGATTGCGCGAGACTGCTGGAAACTGGCGTCCGCAAAAACGCTCGGCCAGGCAACCGCTAACTGAACGTTCTGCTGCAAACTGCAGCAGTCTAAATTGGTTTGAGCAGCGAACTTCCCTCTTTTCTTTTCGCTTCTCCGCTCTTGTCGACAGAATTAATTCTCATGCAGCTCCGTAAATTCATGCGGGAAATGAAACCGTGAGGCCACGATTCTCTTCTCAGCTCTTACTCGAACTGCTTGCGAAAAATGGCTAACTGCTGCTTGAGGTCCGCGACTTCTTTTCGGAGAGCGGCGACTTCCTCTTCCAAGTGCGCCATGCGCCCGGCGTCGGCGGAGATCGCCGTGGTTGCTGGGGTAACTACGTCGGGCTTGACCTCGAAGCCTTCCACATCGCCCGCAAGAAGGTGTGCGTAGCGTGCTTCTTTGGTGCCGGGCTGGCGGGGAAGAACTTTGACGAGCGGAGGTTCGCGCTTCATCAGGTGCTGCAGGCTGGATTGCACGGCGCCGAGATCGTCGAAGGAATGCATACGCTCGCTGCGCGTGCGGAGTTCGCCGGGGGTTTGCGGGCCGCGCAAGAGCAAGACGCAGAGGATGGCAATTTCGTGGCGGTAGAAGTTAAAGGCTTCCTGGAGGCGATGCTCGTACTTGGTGACGCGGCTGTCCGAGGCGCTGACGGAACGGACGAGAGACTGACCGTCGAGGGAATGCAGCGCGTTGCGGACGGCGGCTTCCTCGAGATTCATGACCGGTTCGCGATTCGATTTCTGGTTGCAGGCATTGAGGAGAGCGTTCAGGGAGAGCGGGTAGTACTCGGGAGTGTTGGCCTCCTTTTCGACGAGGGAACCGAGAACGCGGCATTCGACTTCGTTCAGAAGGATATTCACGGGTTGAAATGATACAACGGTCGGAGGATCGTTGAGCCGGCTGAACCTCGAACGTCCGGAGTGGCGGATTACGGAATCGGAATCCTGGTTGAACCGCTACCCCCGAATTTCTGTAAGTGTTGTTTCTAAAGGGGTTAGCCTTCTCGTAAGTGGTTTAGAATCAACACTTGAGGACAGTCCATAAGTATTGATTTTAAAGGAGTTGGGGCCAGGAATTGGGGTGGCGTTTGCAGCCGGTTGGGTGATCGGAGCACTATCGGTTGTCGGTAAAGGGTCAAGTGGCACGAGGGCAGGCGGTCCTACCCTGTGCCTACGGAATTTTGCTCCGAGGTGATAACAAAAGTATGATCAGGAATGGCTACGGCGGCGCTTGCAGAACGACCGTTGGCCTTGCTACGGGTGGACTCCGGTGAGCATTCAAAAGATCTCAAGACGTGCGTGGCTACGGCAAGTTCAGGCCGTTGCCGGCGTCTTCCCGCTGGGGATTTCTCCTTCGCCTGCGTCGCGGTTTCTGCAGATTTTATCACCGCCGCAGAAGGCGTCGCCACCAGCGCAAGGGAAGCCCTCCACCGTACCTAGCAGCGCTTTCGCTCAGCATCGGTTCTCCGCTGCAGAGGACGCATTCCTCGACGAGCTAGAACGAGCCAGCTTCCGTTTTTTTTGGGAAGAAGCAAATCCTTACACCGGCCTCGTTAAAGACCGCAGCCAGGCGGACGGCCCAGATACGCGCGCCACCGCGAGCATCGCTTCCACTGGATTTGGATTGACCGCGCTTTGCATTGCGGACCACAGGGGCTGGGAAGACGGTAAGAAAATCCGTGAACGCGTTCGAAACACGCTGCGCTTCGCGGCCACGCGGTTAAGTTACAAGAACGGGTTTTTCTTTCATTTCATCAACATGCAGAATGGCGAGCGCGATTTTCAGTCAGAAGTTTCCTCGATCGATTCGTCGATTTTTCTATGCGGCGCGCTGACCTGCCGGGCCTATTTCGACGATGCGGAGATCCGCGACCTGGCCACGAAAATCTACGAGCGAGTGGATTGGACCTGGCTGCTGCAAGGACAAAAAACTCTGCTGATGGGCTGGAAGCCGGAGAGCGGGTTCCTCAAAGCCAGGTGGGACAGTTACAGCGAACTGATGATGATCTACCTGCTCGGGCTGGGCTCGCCGACCTATCCCCTGCCGAAGGAATGCTGGGATGCGTGGAAACGCCCGCCATTCGAATTCGACGGGTTGCACTATATCGGGTCGTACGCTCCGCTCTTCGTCCACCAGTATTCGCATGCATGGTTTGACTTTCGGCGTAAAGCGGACGCGTATGCAAACTATTTCGAGAATTCAGTCATGGCCACGAAAGCCCACAAGGATTGGTGCCTGTCGCTAGCAAAACAATTTCCGGATTACACCGAAGACCTTTGGGGGATCAGCGCTTCCGACTCCATGCACGGATACGTGGCCTGGGGCGGGCCACCTCCGATGGGGCCAATCGACGGGAGCATTGTTCCGTGCGCGGCGGGAGGTTCTTTATGTTTTCTACCGGAAGAGTCGCTGCGCGTGCTGCAAACGATCCACGAAAAATACGCGAAACGCACCTGGCGAAAATACAGCTTCGTGGATGCGTTTAATCCGCTGAAAAATTGGTACAACCCGGACGTGATTGGAATTGACCTGGGAATCACGCTGTTGATGGCGGAAAACGCGAGAAGCGGATTTGTGTGGGAACAATTCATGAAGAACGAGGCGGTGAAGAACGGGATGGCGCGCGCGGGTTTCCACAACCAATAGCGAAAAGATCTTACGGACTTTCGGGATTGCTCGCGCAGCGGGCTATGGGCCGAGTTCCACGAGCGCGAGGGCGTGGGCCGGCAGCGTGAGCGTAAGAGAGCCGTTTTCAAGCGGCCGGGAAATGGCGGCGGGCAACGCGGAGGCTTTGCGGAGTGCCGCAATTTGCGCGAGTGTGGGGAACGCCGGGCGTCCCATCTTATCCCAAGCCGGCAGCGGGGAGCCGTGCTCCGGGTCGACGATGGTGATTCGCGCAGAGGCAATCGCGTTGATCCCTTTGAAATGCAAATTGAAAGTTTTCGGTGAACCGGTCTCTTCGGGCAGGAAAAGATTCCAAACAACCAGGGCGACCGAGCCATTCTTGCGGCGCGTGACAAGGGCGCTAGTGGAATTAGTGTCGAGGCGCGTATCGCCGAGTTGATGTAAGAGCGCGAAATCGTTGAGCGCCGGCTTCGGGATGCTGCGTTCGGCAAGCACGCCGAATCCGCCGTAGAAGGGCGTCTTTACCACGCCTTGCTCTTCGAAGACATCGGAGAAGGTCCAGTAACTCATCATGTTAGTGAGGCCGTCGCACTGGCGAATAGTGTCAGCAAGCCACGGTCCCATGAACGCGGTATCCGTAACAGCGGGCTCGTTCATGTAACTGGCGTTGTACTCGCTCCAGATAAGCGGCGTATTCGGGAAAGCAGACGCGGCGATCTGGTCGTGAACTTTTTTGACCGCGCGGCAGACCATTTGCGTGCGTGGAATATTCTCGTGCGTACCGAAAACGTCCTCGGCCTTGTCATTGCCGTAGACATGCGTTGAAGCAAAGTCCACGGGGACGTTTTTCTCTTTGCAGTGGGCAAGGAAGCGGTCCACCCAGGCAGCCTGCGCCGTGGCGGGCCCGCCAACGCGCAGGCGGGGATTGACGCGTTTGATCGCGCGGGCGGCGCGATCGTAGAGCTCATAATAGGTTGCTTCTTTTGGATCGCCGGTCCAGAAATCGAGGTTCGGCTCGTTCCAGACCTCGAAGTACCACTGGGCGACTTCTTCGATGCCGTAGCGGTCAACCAGATGCTTTGTGAAAGTCTCGATCAACTGCTCCCACTTGCTCCAGTCCTTTGGCGGCGCGACGTTTTGCTTGTACCAGAAGGCATGAAGCGCGTTGGGATCGGAGGAAAGCTTCTTGGGCATGAAACTCAGCTCGATGAAGGGGCGCGTTTTGTTTTCCAGGAGCCCATCGTAAATCTGGTCGACATAAGAAAAGTTGTAGACCGGCTTTCCGTTGCTGTCTTCGTCGTAGAGCCCCACTTCGTCCTGGAAGATGGCGTGGAAGCGAACGTACTCGAATCCAGTGATGCGCCTGGTTTCCTGCAAGTCGGTACGGTAGCTCTCGCGAAGGCTGAGGATGGCGCGGCCGGAACCGAACATTTTTTCCCAGAAGTGGGGGAAGGGGTGCGTGGGAGCGCTGGAGTCGATTTCGATGGTCTGCGCCGGCGTACTGGTTTGCGCGTGCAGACCCTGGCCTAGCAGAGTGGCCAATGCACCTGCGAGGAGCAGCAGGGAGACACGTATAGCAGCGATAAAAAAACGCGTACGAGACACCTGGTCGCTCCTGTGGACGCAAACAAGGGCAGGACCCGCGCTGCCCTGTCAGCTATGCATTCTGAGTTAGAACCTAAACCTGCCCGAGAGTTCGACCACTCTCCCTGCGAGGCCTCCGGTGGCAAGACCAAACTGCGGGTTAGGCACGGGAACCGTTTGGCCCGAAGCGTTGGTAGTGTTGCCGAAGCTAACGACCGTCGAACTGCTGCCGAACACAAAGGGCTGGAGATTCAGTTTGTTGAATGCATTGAATACGTTGATGCGCAGCTCGATTTTGCTGCCCTCGCCGACGAATCGCATTTTCGGCAATCCAAACTGTTTCATCATGCTGAAGTCGAACTGGCTGAAACGCGGACCGCGGAAGGTGTTGCGCCCAATTCCTGGTTCCGGAATGACGTCGGGAGTGGTCGATGTCGCCAGGGTGAAATAGTTCGTTCCGCCCTTGGGAAAGTTAGACGACGAGGGAGCAACAAACGAACTTGTGGATTGGCTGGTGCCGGCTCCGCCAGCATAACCGATGGGTCGAATGGGGCAAAGTCCGTTCGTTCCTATGACTGGGCAGGTATTGTCGGCCACAGGGGTCCATGGAAATCCACTGTGGTACTGGAAGTCACCGTTGAGCTGCCAGCCCCCGAACAGATTCCCGACCAAGTCATGTCGATTTCGGAGAATGGGCAAATCCCAAAGCCCTACGACCCGAAAATTGTTCGTCATGTCATAGTCGGAAGGGCCGCGCTCTTCAGCCAAGTTTGTTGGAAAAGTCTGGTTAGTCACAAAGCCAGGCCCTTCGAAGGAAAGGTCGTCGATCGATTTGCTGTAGGTATATAGGGCGCTGATAGAGAAGCCGTGGCTGAAACGATGTTCCAATTGGGTGTTGAGGGCATTGAAGTTGGCATTAACATCCGGCACAAATGTAAAAACGTTGTTAATGTCGGGATTTTGGGTGGTATAGAAGAATTTCAGATCTTTAATTCGCAAGAGTTTATGGCTGCTGCTGCCTTGGTAGCCAACTGTTGCTGTCCAACCTCTCGGCAAGCTGTACTGCACTTGCAGAGAATAGAGATACACGTAGGGAATCGGCATGTTCAAGGGATTGGAATAGACGTCCGGGGGGCCAAAGCCAGGCAAAATGACCGGGAGATTGGTAGCAGGGTTGATTGCCGTCGCCAAAGCGGGATTGGCTGGATAGCTGAGCGGCGAATTCGAGGCTCCTGAATTGAATGTAATCTGTCCATTGACGAAGGGAGAACCGAAACTGTCGAAGGGTGCGCCGGCAGTGCCGCAGCAGATGCCGTAGTTGGCTTCAAGGGGCGGATTGTTCCGCGTGTTATTGAATGACGCGTTGTCGAAACGGTCGTAGGCAATTCCAAACCCCCCGCGGACCACCATGTTGCTGTGAAACCGTCCCGGGCTCCAGGCAAATCCAAGACGCGGAGCGAAATTGCGCCGGGTCGAATTCCACATGTGCTGTGGATTTGTGCCCTGTGCGTCCTGCAATCCCGTGGGGCCGGGGCCGGGCACGATGTTCGCCAGGTTTCCTTTTGCTTCCGTCGGGGGACCATAGAATTCGTATCGGAATCCAATGTTAAAGGTCAAGTTCGATCGGAACTTCCAATCGTCCTGAAAAAAATATCCATAGTCCGAGGTGCGATAGTAACGAGCAGTTTGCGGCGGTCCACCCGTAAGCGGGTTAACAACGATTTGCTCAAAGATGGGTGTTCCGTTCGCAAAGTTCCAGGGCCCTTGGAAAACTATGTCGGGTCGCGCGGATCCGATGTCAGTGTTATCGTTGTCCTGTTCTCGCGTGATTTCCACCCCAAACCGGAAGGCGTGTTGTTTATAAATCTTGGAGACCATGTCGCGGAAAGAGAAAGTGTTTTCCGCGAAGATTCCCGGCGCGCCGCTTCCCTGTGGGGCACCGTAACGAATCCGGTCGCCAGACCCTGCGAATGCGTTTTGAATCTCGACGGCGGGAATAGCGTAGTTAATGTTTGGGTTCGAAGTGATCTGGTTAAAGGCAAACCGCGTAAAATTAAACCGCGCTTCGTTCGTCAGTGTCGGGGTGAATGTCCGGACCCAGGAAAGAAAGCCCGATGGACTGAACCGTTTTGAATTTGTGTCTGCCATCGGGCGAGCTTGCTGGCCCGCCTGCGCGGAGTAACCATCGAAGTAGGTCAGGAATGTGCTTGCAGAGAAGACGTTTCGGCCTGCTACATAGTCGGCTCGTATATTGTACTGATTGCCGGTATTGCTGGCTGGGACAAAGATATCCGCAAATTCGAATTCCGGTGTAGTCGTCAGCCCGCCTCCGACCAAGTTCGCCGGTACCGTGGAACTGCCAAACGAATTAATGTACGTCCCGTAGGCTGCGCCTGGAGATCCAAGATTGATTTGATTGGGGCCCACTACCTGGCAGGTTCCTGCTGCAAAGTTCTGGCAGGTGGTAGGTAGTACCTGGGCGATACGAGGAGTAAGTCCGCTCGCAGTCAAAGTCGTGGCGACCGGTGTCCCGGGTCTGTCCGCCGCCAGCAATTGATCAAACTGCGGAGTCTCGACCCATTCATTGGAAGAGGTGCTGGTATTGTCGCGCAGGCCCTCGTAATTGAAAAAGAAGAACAGTTTGTCCCTGATGATGGGACCGCCGAGATTACCGCCAAATTGGCGATAGGCGTTTTGATCGCGAACCGTTGGGTCGTTCACGCCCGCGCCGGCGTTGAAGCCGTTGAACTTGTTGAACGCGTTAAGTCCCGGCGTCTGATACTGAAAAAAGCCTCCGCCGTGATAGGTGTTGGTCCCCGCTTTTGTAACGACTTTGATGTGTGCGCCGGAACTTCGACCGTCGGTAGCGTCATAGTCCGTGGATAGCACGGTGATTTCCTGCACCGATTCAAGGCTAGGCGTGATGGTAGCCGCGCCACCCCACTGCTGGCTGTTTACGTTTACTCCGTCGACTACGTAGTCATTGGAGGTGACACGCTGGCCGTTGGCACTGATCGGTTGCTGATTCTCCGTCTGGAAAATCGCCGTATTCGAGCCCCCAGTGCCGCCCGAGGTGCCCCCCGTGTTGGCTCCGTGGCCATTAGGAAATCCAACGGACTGTCCGCTCCCATTACGGGAACCGTCACCCTGGATGCCAGGAGCAAGCCGCAGAAGTTCGTAAGGATCACGGCCGAACTCGGGAAGCCGCTCAATCTGCTGCGAGGTTATGGTGCCGGTGAGACTTGCATCTTCGCTCTGGAGCGCGGGCTGATCGGCACTCACGGTGATTTGTTCGTTGACCACTCCCACCTGCAAAACGACATCGAAGCCGCGAGGCTGCTCAGCAGCAACACTGACGTTCTTGGAGATGGATTGCTTGAAACCCGTTGCTTCGACGGTCACGGTGTAATCGCCCGGGGATAGTTCGGTCACGCGATAGAAGCCTAGCGCGCTGGTAACAGTGCTGCGGGTGACGCTCGTAGCCTCATTGGTGATGCTGACCTTGGCACCCGCGACGGCGCCCGCCTTGGAATCGGACACGGTGCCCTGCAGCGTGGCGGTGAATTGCGCGTACGCAGGTACGGCACACAAGGAAAGAAGACAGGTAAGCAGCAGTTTCCAGCGCATGATCATTCACCTCGGGTCAAAGAGCTTGATGACCGCAAAGCGGCCAGTATCGAGAAAACGAATTCAGTAAATCGATTTATCACACCCACTGACGAGCATGAAACACCCGTTGTACGGGCGTTGTCAAGAACATATTTTGTGTTTGAAGGTAGAAAGCCATGAAAGCGAGGAAAAGGATGTCAGTCCAGGAGCGGCCTGTCTGTTCACTTCTGTACAGTTGGTCCATGCGCTTCGGCGCTTGCCGGACCCAATTCTGTGTGCCAGACTACGCGCATTGAACACCCCATGACGCGTCCCAAAGCGGGTGCATCTGCCCGGCCACGCGGAGGCAATTCCGCACAGTCTGTAAGCTTGAAGTTCCTGGCAGAGCATCTGCAGCTCTCGCCGGCTACGGTTTCTCTCGTCATTAATCGATCGCCCGCGGCCAAATCCATACCGCAGCGCACCCAGGAGCGGATCCGGGCCGCGGCCCGCGAGCTGAACTACCGGCCAAACTTCACGGCGCGCTCACTGCGGCAACAGCGAAGTTTTACGATCGGCGTGGTTGTGCCGGAGATCAGCGAAGGATATGCCGCGCTGGTGATGTCCGGCATCGAGGATCACCTGCTGCAAGAGGGATATTTTTATTTTGTGGTCAGCCACCGGCACCGCGCGGACCTGATCGAGGAGTATCCGCGACTGCTGCAGCAGCGCGCCGTGGAAGGGCTGATCGCAGTGGACACTGCTTGCCGCAAGGGCGTGCCGATTCCGGTGGTCGCGGTCTCCGGGCATCGCGAAGTCGAAGGCGTGACCAATATCGCGCTCGACCATGTGAAGGCTGCCAATCTGGCGATTGAACATCTCGCGCAGCTGGGGCACAGCAAGCTTGCGTTCATCAAAGGCCAGGAATTCAGTTCGGACACCGAAGTGAGGTGGGAGGCAGTTCGCGGGGCCGCAAGGAAAGCGCATCTCGAGATCGACAACCGGCTGGTGGGGCAGCTCGAAGGTGAATCGTCGTCGCCGGAGCTGGGTTATGAGGTCACGCGAAAACTGCTGGCGACGGGTGAACGGTTTACGGCGCTGTTTGCCTTCAACGATATTTCCGCAATTGGTGCGATCCGCGCTTTACGGGAGGCCGGCCGGCGAATACCGGAAGACGTTTCCGTCGTGGGCTTTGATGATATTCAGAGCGCGGCATATCAGAACCCAGGACTGACAACTGTGCGCCAGCCGCTGCGCCAAATGGGAGTGATTGCGGCGGAGACCCTGCTCCGGCGCATCAATGCGCCGGCAAAAGCGCCCTATCCGAAGACCGTGACGATCGAGCCGGAACTGATCGTTCGAGAGAGCACCGCGAGAGCCAAACCTTAGGAATTGGAGCGCAAATTCTATTTTGATCGCCGTGTAAAACCCGGCGTAAGTTTAGAGATGCCCACCCGCGACGCGGCAAACGGCCGAGCGAGCCCAAGTTATTCCCGCGAAGTGTTCGTCTTTGAATTCCGTAGCGAAAACTAATCGGCTGCGTGCGCCGGCTCGGGCATATGGATGTAAAGCTGCTTGGGATCCAGGAGCTTGGGATGATTGGCTGCGGGAAGCGAGATGGGATAGTGCACAGTGCGCTGATGGTCCGCGAGCTGGCGCTTTTCGTTGTAGACGCTGGAAAATTTCCAGAGCATCTTGACGAAATTCGTCTGACCTTGTGCCAAAAAGCGCGCGGCCATAAAAAAAGTGTCTTTCAAGGCCGCGAAGCCGAGATGCTTCTGATTGATGACCTGTTGCGTGCGGACAAGTTCCTTGTAGAAACGGTCAAGCGGGAGTTTGGTTGGCAGGACGGCGTGCTGGACGTCGAAGAGCCGGTAATCACGGGTGGTGAAGTTGCGCGACTCGGTGACCCAGGTCTCGGTGCCGGGGTAAGGCGTGTTTACGGTGATGTGCACGATCTCGGGAACCGAGAGCGCCCAATCGCGCACCGCTTCGAAGTGGCGCTCGTCCCAACTGGGGTCGGCGATAATGTTGACTGCGGCGTGGATGTTGAGTTCGCGCGCGCACTCGAGGGCTTCGAAATTTTTCTTTACGGTGACGCGCTTACGGTGGGCCTTCAGCCCCTCATCGTCGATGGCTTCGAGGCCCAGGAACATATACTTCAGGCCGAGCCGCTTCCACATGCGAAAGATTTCCTTGTTGCGGAGCAGAACGTCGCCGCGGGTCTCGAGGTAATACTGCTTGCGAATCTTGCGGCGCTCGACCTCGCGAGCAAGCGCGAGTCCGTGGTCGGACTGGATGAAGGCAACATCGTCCACGATGAAGACGCCAGGCTCCTGAATCCTGGCGAGATCTTCGGCGGCCAACTCGGCGCTGCGCGTGCGGTAGCTGCGGCCGTAGAAGGTCCAGGCGCTGCAAAAGGAGCAGTCCCACGGGCAGCCGCGCGTGAATTCGATGGAGGCACAGGGGTCGAGGACGCCGATGAAATATTTTCTGCGCCGGGAGGTCAGGTCGCGCGCGGGATGGAGCTCATTCAGGTCTTTGGCCAGACGAGGTGAAGGACCTTCGCCGAAAACGCTGGTAACGCCGGGGAGTTTGTGAAGGTTCTCCGGTTCGTTCGAAGCATCCAGGACCTGCGGGGTGATGTCTTCGCCTTCGCCCCGCACGATGCAGGTGATGGCGCCGTCCGCATGAGCAAGAATTTCTTTCGCGGTGAAGGACGCGCTATGGCCGCCAGCGAAAATAAAACAGCCCGGCAGCCGCAATTTGGTTTGCTTCGCAAGATCCACAACTTCGGGAATATTAGCCAGATAGTTGAGTGAGAAACCGATGGCTTGCGGCTTCCAGTCGTCGAGAAGGCGGAAGTAGTCGGGATGACGGAAGACCTGGAGGTCGAGGAGACGAACTTCATGGCCTGCCTTGCGAGCGGATTGAGCGACCAGTTCGAGCCCGAGCGGCTCAAGGCGCAAGTAAATCTCTGAATACATCAAAGGGCTGGGATGAACGAAGAGAACTCTCATGATGCCCTCCTGCAATTCGCGCTGGGCAACACCGGACGATAAAGAGTTTACCCCACCGCGATGGGAGAGCGAAGAACGGAAATTGGAATACACGACGGCAGGAAATTAGGATGACTGAGGTGTTCGCTGGCGTGCTTGCGGAGCAGCAGGTCGGGAGCCAATTCGGCCTGAGTTCGAGAAGCGATGGACGTGACGCTGACATCCAGATGACGTCTATAGAAAAGAGCGTGGGAGTGATTGTTCGAAGGTGGGACAGGTAATCCCATTTCCGGTCGATTGGGGGCGGACTTGAGCAAAAGAACACAGGCTAATCTATTGAAAACAGGTAGACTTACGAGAGGGAACATGGGGCAGGCCAGTTGCGTTCTACATAGTGACAATATATATGGACATCCAACGACCATCTAACGCTCGAGCAAAGAAAATCCGACGGATCGTGTACGCGACCGTCGCTATCCTATTGGTGGGGGGCGTGACTTACGGGCTCTCGCGGCTGCGGCCGGCTGCACCCTCGGTGGATCGCGCCACAATCTGGCCCGACGAGGTGAAGCGCGGGCCCATGGTGCGCGAAGTGCGCGGGCTGGGGACGCTGGTTCCTGAAGACATCCGGTGGATTGCCGCGCAGACGGACTCGCGCGTCGACCGTTGGGTGCTGAGGCCGGGGGCTCTCGTCAAGGCAAATTCCATCATTATGGAGCTGAGCGACCCAACGCTGCAGCGAGAAGCGCTTGACGCGGAATTCCAACTCAAAGGCGCGGAAGCAGACTATGCAAACCTTAGAGTGCAAGTTGACAGCGAACTGATGAACCAAAAGGCCAATGAAGCCGCCGTGCGCAGCGACTACGAGCAGGCCCGCCTGCAACATGACGTAGACGAAAAGCTATTCAAAGAGGGCATTGGGTCTGACCACATCAGGAGTCTCTCCAGAGTGAGGGAAGACCAACTGTTGATTCGCGTGCAGCTGGAGGGCGAACGGACGAGAATCGCCGCGGATTCGGCGAAAGCACGACTGGCCGCGCAGCAGGCAAAAATTGATGAGCAGAAAGCCCTTTATCAACTGAAAAAGGGCCAATTGGATGCGCTGCACGTTCGGGCGGGCATCGAAGGCGTTTTGCAGCTTGTGCCAGTGGAAGTGGGCCAGCACATCACCCCCGGCACAAACCTGGCGCGGGTGGCTGATCCGAAGAAACTGAAAGCGGAGATCAAGATTGCCGAGACGCAAGCGAAAGACGTAGCGATCGGGCAGAAGGCATCGATCGATACGCGGAATGGCATCGTTGGAGGACACGTATCGCGAATCGATCCATCGGTGGTGAATGGCACGGTTACCGTAGACGTGACGATTGACGATCCCCTTCCCTTGGGTGCAAGGCCGGATTTGAGCGTGGACGGCACGGTTACGCTCGAGAATCTGAAGGATGTGCTGTATGTCGGGAGACCAGTGCACGGGCAGGCGGAGAGCACGATCGGGATTTTTAAGATTATAGATGACGGAGCGGAAGCGGTGCGCGTCAATGTGAAGCTGGGCCGGAGTTCGGTGAACACGATCGAGATTGTGGACGGGCTGAAGGTCGGGGACAAAGTGATCCTGTCGGACATGTCGGCCTGGGATAACTTCGACCGCATCCGGCTGAAGTAATGATTGGCGCGCGTCCCGACAAGACCTCGAAGAGATTATTTGACGTTTCCAAACAGCAGAAATTCTTGAATAGATGATCGCGGGAGGATGAGGATGCACGCGCTCTGGCAGGACGTGCGCTACGGCCTGCGAATGCTGGCGAAAAACCCGGGATTTACGGCGATCGCGGTGATCACGCTCGCGGTGGGGATTGGCGCGAATGCTGCAATCTTCAGCGTGGTGGATGCGGTGCTCTTGAAGCCGCTTCCCTTCTCTGAACCGGATCGTCTGGTATCTGTTTCGGGTCGCGACCTCCGCAACGGCGAAAAGGGGCGGGCACTGAGTTATCCGGATTTCGCGGATCTGCGGGCGCAGACACGAACGTTGGAATCGGTCGCGGCATTTGACCAGAGCAATTTCACCGTAACCGGCAACGGAGAACCGCAACAACTGCAGGGTGGAATTGTTTCCGCCGATCTGTTTACGGTGCTTCGCGCGTCGCCGATAATCGGACGGGTTTTTGTTTCCGCGGATGATCAGCCGGGCACGCGCGTGGTCCTACTCAGCCATTCTATCTGGAAGAGCCGATTCGGCGGCGACCCCAACATCCAGGGCAAGACGATCCAGCTCGATGAACGTGCGTACACGATTGTCGGTGTGATGCCGCCGCAATTTCAGTTTCCGGTGAATGCGGAGCCGATGGACCTGTGGACGACTATGGCCGTGGAGATGGTGAACCTGGGCGGCGACAAGCCGATGACCGAGGAACGCGGCGCGCATTTTCTCGGGGCTATTGGAAGATTGAAGGCGGGCGTTACGCTGGAGCAGGCGAACGCCGACACAGGAAATATCGCAGCAGGGTTGGAGAAGCAGTTTCCTGACACGGATGGCCATTTGAGCATGGCAGTTCAGCCGCAGATCGAGGCTCTGGTTGGAGACATACGACCGGTTTTGCTGCTGGTGCTGGGGGCGGTGGGGATTCTGCTGCTCATCGCGTGCGCGAACTCCGCGAATCTTCTTTTGGCGAGGGCCGCCGGGCGGCAGCGAGAGATGGCGATTCGTTCTTCGCTGGGCGCGGGCGGCGGGCGCATTGTGCGGCAGCTTTTGACGGAGAGCGTCCTGTTGTCGATTGGTGGAGGGACGCTGGGATTGTTCCTCGCGGTGTGGGGAACGAGGCTGTTAGCGAGTTTACCGTCGGTGCAGATTCCACGGCTTGCAGGCGCTACGGTAAATTCCGCAGCACTGCTCTTCACTCTTGTCGTTTCGATATGCGCGGGGATACTTTTTGGACTTGCTCCGGCCTTGCATGTGCTGCGCTTTGATCTGTTTCAGTCCTTGAAAGAGAGTGGGCGTACGGCAACGGAGGGGGTGGGGCGCTCGCGCATCCGCAGCCTGCTGGTTATTTCAGAAGTGTCGCTGGCGGTGGTGTTGCTAATTGGCGCGAGCCTGCTGCTGGAAAGCATGGTGCGCCTGACGCGCGTTCCGCCTGGCTTCGATCCGCATGGAGTGCTTGTATTCAACGTCAGCCTGCCCAGCGTGCGCTATGGGAAGCCGGAACAGTCGGCGGACTTCTATGCGCAACTGCTCGAGCGGCTGCGCGCGATGCCCGGAGTAAAAAGTGCGAGCGGCGTGGAACCCCTGCCGCTCTCCGATGACATCATTCGAACGAGCTTTCAGATCGAGGGCCACCCGGTGCCGCGCAGCGAGGAGGCGCGTACGCAGTTTCGAACAATTGGCCTGAACTACTTCCAGACAATGCGTATCCCCTTGCTGTCGGGGAGAGACTTTACGGCGCGTGACGACCGGCACGCCGCGCCGGTGGTGATCATCAACCAAACGCTGGCGCGCAAATTTTTCCCCAATGAAGATCCCATCGGAAAGCACATCAAGCCGGGAGTGTCCGCGGCGGGGCCGTCTTTGATGCGCGAGATTGTCGGTGTGGCGGGTGACGTGAAACACAGGAATCTTTGGCAGCAGGCAGATCCGGAATCCTACGTGCCCTACGACCAGGTTCCTCTGGGCACGCTCTACGTTACGGTTCGAACAGAGGGTGATCCTCTCGCGCTTCTTCCGGCTGTGCGGGAACAGGTGAAGGTCCTCGATACGGAACTTCCGGTGTATGGCGCGCGACCGATGGAAAAATATCTGGCCGATTCCGTGGCGCAAAGAAAATTCACGAGCCTGCTCTGCACCGTGTTTGCCGGTGCGGGTTTGCTGCTGGCAATCATCGGATTATTCGGGGTGGTGTCGTATAGCGTGGAGCAACGCACGCAGGAACTTGGCGTGCGCGTAGCGATGGGAGCGGAGAAGGCGGATATTTTGCAGCTGGTCATTGGCCACGGGATGGGGATGACCCTGGTTGGAATTGTGTTCGGGCTGGCAGGGACGCTGGCGATTTCCTGGCTGCTGAAGAGCCAGCTTTTTGGAATCAGCCCGACGGACCCGCTGACATTTCTGGGAGTGGCGTGCCTGCTGAGTGTGGTGGCGTTTGCGGCTTGTTACATACCGGCGCGGCGGGCGTCGCGTGTGGATCCGATGGTGGCGCTGCGGTATGAGTGATTAATGGATTCTGTGAAGCGTTCAAGGGAATAGAGAATGCAAGAGCTGTTGCAAGACATCAAGTACGGCCTGCGGATGCTGGCAAAAAATCCGGGCTTTACTTCCATTGCCATTTTGACGCTGGCATTGGGAATCGGCGCCAACTCTGCGATCTTCTCCTTGCTCAATCAAGTGCTCTTGCGACGTTTGCCGGTCCGCAATCCCAATGAGCTGGTGATCTTGAAGTCGCCCGGACCGAAACATGGACATACCTGGAGTGATGGCGACGACTCGGAGATTTTCTCCTACCCGCTTTACAAGGGATTGGCGAAGAACACCGCTGTTTTTGATGGAGTGATTGCACGCCATGAATTTGGGGCCAGCATCGCGAACCACGGGCAGACCGACCGGGGTTCTGGCGAACTCGTGACCGGGAACTATTTCGAGGTGCTGGGGGTCCGCCCCGCACTGGGCCGCGTTCTGTCGCCTGCCGATGACGATGTCCAAGGCGCGCATCCCGTACTAGTCCTGAGCCACGCTTATTGGACGCGACACTTTGGCGGGGACGCGGGAGTGCTGAATCAGACAATTCTGGTGAACAACACCGAAATGACGGTCGTCGGCGTAGCGCAAGCAGGATTCAGCGGAATCCAGGTGGGACAGACGCCGGACATTTTTGTGCCCATGACTATGAAGGGGCAGATGACGCCGATCCGCAACGGGCTGGACGACTGGAATGATTCGTTTTTGGCGGTACTGGCACGGCGGAAACCCGGCGTGTCCATGGAGCAGGCGCAGGCAGGAATCAACGTTGACTATCCGGGTCTACTCGAGCAACAGGCTGCTACCATCCATCTGCGCACGGAAGGGAAAGAACTTAAGGAGTTTCTCAGCAAAAAGATCGTGCTGGCTCCTGGGGCACAGGGTAGGACGACCGTTCAAAGAGATTCTGGGCCGGCGCTAATCGCACTGTTTGCGATGGTCGCGCTGGTGCTGCTGATCGCGTGCACCAACGTGGCAAACCTGCTTTTGGCCAAGGCAGCCGCAAGGCAACGTGAGTTTGCGATTCGTTCCGCGCTGGGCGCGACACCGGGGCGGATGATGCGGCAATTATTGGTGGAAAGTTTCCTCTGCGCGCTGGGGGGAGGCGTTCTCGGGCTGATTTTGGGCGCCTGGATTATGAACATTTTGACGCAAGCTGTCGTTACTGAAGCAGGGGTACGAGGGATCACGGCACAGGTGGACGGAAGTGTGTTGGGATTTGCGACGGCGGCGACGGCGGTCTCGGCCCTGCTTTTTGGACTGGTCCCGGCGTGGCGTGCTACTCGAACAGGCGTCTCACAGATGATGAAGGATCAGGGATCTACAACCTCCGCGGGGCCAGGGCACGTGAGATTTCGCAAGTTCCTTGTTGCGGGACAAGTGGCTTTCACACTGCTTTTGCTGACGGGCGGGGCCCTGTTTTCCAGAACCCTTTGGAATCTGCGGAAGCAAAACCTGGGACTTAGCACGGAGAACTTGATCACCTTTTCGATCGCGCCGCAACTGGGCGGCTACAACATGGCGAGGACGGTCGCCCTTGTTGACCAGTTGAGGGAACGGCTGGGGGCGCTTCCTGGCGTGAGCGGGGTGGGGTCGTCTCAGATTCCAGTGCTGACCGGGACGGACATGGGCGGGAACATCACGGTGGAGGGCCGTCAGAACCTGGACACGGATGACCGTCACGTGAACTTTGACGCGGTGAGCCCCAAGTATTTTTCGACCCTGGGGATCGCGCTCCTTTCTGGGCGCGAATTCAACGCTGGAGATACGGCGGCGAGCACGAAAGTGGCAATCATCAATGAAGCCATGGCGAAAGCTTTCTTTCCAGATAGAAATCCGATCGGCGTCCACTTTGCGGTGGGCGGGGGCAATGACGTTAAGCCCAACATAGAGATCGTTGGGGTCGTAAAAGACGCAAAAGAAGCACACGTCCGGGATGCGGAGCTTCCCTATTTCTATCAACCGTATGCGCAATTCGGAAAGCTGTTCAGCATGAGTTTCTACATCCGGAGCCAACGAGATCCCTTGCTCATGTCGAATGCGCTCAGGGAGACGGTCCGGGGCGCGGATCCCAACTTGCCGGTATACGAGCTGAAGACCATGGGGCGGGTGGTGGACGAAGATTTGTTCGCAGAACGCATCATTGCGGGACTTTCAGCGGTGTTTGGAGGGCTGGCTGCGCTGCTGGCGGCGTTGGGAATTTATGGAGTGCTGGCCTACCTGGTGGTGCAACGGACACGGGAAATTGGGATTCGCGTGGCGCTGGGAGCAGCTGCGGGTCAGGTGAGATGGCTGGTGTTCAAGGAAGTCGGGTGGATGGTGTTGGCGGGCGCGCTGGTGGGATTGCCGCTGGCGTACGGGCTGGCACGGCTGAGCGAGTCGTTGCTGTATGGAGTGCACGCGGGGGACTTTCCAGTGTATGCGGCGTCGCTGGGAACAATCTGCCTGGTGGCACTCGTGGCGTGCTACATCCCGTCGCGGCGGGCAACGCGAATCGATCCCATCGTGGCACTGCGCTACGAATGAATTTGAGTGGAATTGTCTTTTCGAGGCACGGAATCAATTGCAACTGAAACAAATTTCACAATTCGCAGAAACGAAGGAGATCCAATGACGGACGCAACAGCAACATTGATCAAGATGGAAGGCGTTAAGAAAGTGTTTCTAACCGATGAGGTGGAAACGCACGCTTTGTCGGAGATTCATCTGGAGATCAAGAAGGGGCAGTACATCTCCATCGCGGGGCCTTCGGGCTGCGGCAAGTCGACGCTACTTTCGATTTTGGGGCTGCTCGATTCGCCGACGGGCGGCAGCTATACGCTGAACGGACAGCCGGTGGCCAATCTTTCCATCAGCGAGCGCACACGGATCCGCAATCGCGAAATCGGGTTCATCTTTCAGGCGTTCAACCTGATTGGCGACTTGACGGTGTATGAGAACGTGGAGCTCCCGCTAACGTACCGCGGCACCAGCGCGGCGGAGCGCAAGCAAAAGGTGCAGCACGCGCTCGAACGCGTCGGGATGGCGCACCGTCTGCGTCACTATCCTTCGCAGCTATCCGGCGGTCAGCAACAGCGCGTGGCTGTGGCCCGCGCACTTGTCGGCGATCCGCTGATCCTGATGGCTGACGAGCCCACCGGAAACCTGGACTCGAAAAACGGCGAAGCGGTGATGGAACTGTTGCGCGATTTGCACCGCAACGGGGCGACCGTCTGCATGGTGACACACGACCAACGCTACGCCAATTTTGCGGAGCGCACGATTCACCTCTTTGACGGGCGCATCGTTGAGGAAACTCAGGAAGCACGCGTCGGAGCCTGATGCCCGGAGGGCCGTTCATGGAAACGATTTGGCAAGACGTTCGATTCGGCGTGCGAATGCTGATCAAACACCGGATCGCTACGATCGTTTGCGTGGTGGCGCTGGGATTGGGGATCGGCGCGAACACGGCGATTTTCAGCCTGGCAGAGGCCTTTCTGCTGCATCCCGTGCCGTTTGAGAATTCTGACCGGATCGTCGCTCTGGTGGACTCGCACGTCGCGAGTCAGGATAGCGGAGCCGGTTTCGGTCCCCAGGATCTTAATGCGGTTGCGCCCGCGACATATCTCGATTGGATAAAGGAGGTGCATTCATTCGATGATCTGGCCGCGTACGCATGGGATGAAGTAAACCTGACCGGCGACCGCGAAGCTCAGAAAGTGCAGGATTTCAAGGTAACCGCTAATTTCTTCCCGATGATTGGCGTGCAGCCACTCCTGGGCCGCACGTTTCTTCCGGAGGAGGAGGAGCCCGGCCGTAATCAGGAAATCATCTTGAGCTACGGACTGTGGGAACAACGCTATGCTTCCGACCCGAACGTCCTGAAGCGTGTCATAAAAGTCGACGGGAAGAGCTTTAACATTGTCGGCGTCATGAAAAAGGGATTCGATTTTCCGATGCCCGCGGAGGCGTGGATTCCACTGGCTTTGGATGTGAAAGAACGGCTCCGGCGCGACAATCGCTGGCTGTGGGTGCTCGGGCGCCTCCGGCCCGGCGTTACTTTTGCCGAGGGCGCTGCGGAGATGCAAGCCATCTCGGAGCGGCAGGCGGAAATTTACCCCGATACCAATAAAGCCTGGCGGCTGCAACCGCAACCGCTGCGGCAATTCATCACCGGAACGCTGACCAGGCAATACACGGTGCTACTCATGGTGGCGGTTGGCTTTGTCCTGCTGATCGCGTGCGCCGACGTCGCCAACGTGCAATTCGCGCGCATCACAGGGCGAACGAGCGAGTTCGCGGTGCGCACGGCGCTGGGCGGCAGCCGCTGGAGGGTCGTTCGCCAATTGCTGATCGAGAGCATCATGTTGTCGTTGGTCGGCGCGGCACTGGGTTTGTTCCTGGCCCAGTGGGACATCCAAATGATTCTGGCGCACATGCCGCCGGACGTAGCGCGGTTCGTGGCCGGGTGGAAGACGATTCGCTTGGACAGAAACGCGTTTCTGTTCGCGCTGGTCATCGCGGTGTTCAGCGGAGTGATCTCGGGGATCGCGCCTTCCTTGCTGGGTTCCCGCGCGAGCATTGCGGAAACGCTGAAAGAAGGCGGCCGCGGTTCTTCCGTCAGCCGCACCCGGCACCGTCTGCGCGGTGCGCTGGTGGTTGCCGAAGTGGCACTCGCGCTTGTGCTTCTGGTTGGCGCGGGCCTGATGGTGAAAGGCTTCCAGGGATTACTGAACGTGAATGAGAGTTATGCTCCGCAGACGCTTCTGACGTTCAACTACTCGCTGCCCGAAGTGCAGTACGCGCCGGCCGCCGCGCGGCTGAACTTCAGCGAACAAATCATGCGGCGGCTTGGTTCTGTTTCCGGCGTGCAAGCGGCCTCGATGGTGACGTATGTCCCCTACGCGGATGGAGGAGGCATCAACGAGAGAGAATTTTCGATCGAAGGGCGCCCGCTGACGCAGCGCGGCGCAACGCGCACGGCCATCGTGGAGACAGTCGCACCGAATTACTTCAATACGCTGAACATCGCGCTGCGCGACGGCCGATTGCTGAGCGATACGGACGGAGCGGAATCGCCGCAGGCCGCGGTGATCAGCGAAAGCCTGGCAAGACGTTATTTCTCCGGTGAAAATCCGCTGGGCCGCCATATCAAGGACGGCAAAGTAGAAGCCGAAGGCAAATGGATGACCGTGGTCGGCGTGGTAAACGACGTGCGCTACAGCTGGATCGTCAAGGACGATGTCCCCACGATTTACCGCTCGTTCCGGCAGGCGCCTCCGTTTTACACGACCGTTGTGCTACGCACGGCAGGTGATCCGCTGAAATTCGTTTCCGCGGCCCGAGCGGAAATTGCGGCGGTGGATGCAAACTTACCGCTGTACAACATCAAGCCGATGGACAAGGTGATCACGGAATCGATTGTTGGCATCGCATACGTGG
>Ga0210384_10000752_pt1 | contig 48173 bp, 64 predicted proteins | sample IncBWH2MmetaG_FD_160574 | JGI IMG/M metagenome (GOLD analysis project Ga0210384, IMG submission 160574) | Forest soil microbial communities from Barre Woods Harvard Forest LTER site, Petersham, Massachusetts, United States - Inc-BW-H-2-M | ecosystem: Environmental > Terrestrial > Soil >... | reverse complement strand
GCACTTCCGAATTCGGCGGTCCTTGATCCGTCATATGTTCAGATAGTCGCAGTTCACCGCAAGCGCAAACTTGCGATGTCTGGTTCACCGACGGTCGGGGCGCCGCCAGCCTCTCCGACACAAGCGTCATCCTCTCTGCTGGCACAGACGCAAGGACCCACCGCATGAGCGATGGCTTCGACGCTTCGGCTTTCCTCAACCAGACGGTTGACGGGCCGATGAGCACTTCCGTCCCGGCTAATCCCGAGGGCGAATTCAAGATGATGATCTCCGCCGACTCTGACCCAACCACCTGGTTCGGCGAAGCCAAATGGGAGAAGAACGGCCAGAGCTTCTCCAGCCCGACCTGCACTATTCCGGTCGAAATCCTCGACGACGCGCTGCGCGCAAAGCTCGGCCGGGAGAAAGTCACCGACCGGATCAAGATGTTCCTCGACATGAAGGACGGGCGGCTCGATACATCTGAGGGCAAGAACGTCAAACTCGGGGCGCTGCGCGCCGCCTTGGGTCAAAATGACATGGCCGGGTGGACCTTCGGCAAACTGGTCGGTGCGGGTCCCTTCATCGGGCGAATCACTCAGTCTTCGGACAAGAAAGACCCGACGATCAAATATTCGGAGGTGAGCCGTGTCAGCAAGCTCTCGTAAGAGACGCAAGTCTCTCCCAGCTCGGGTGCAGTGGGATCGTCCGGCTACTGCTATCGCCCAAACGGCGCAGCCTGTCACTTCGACTCGGGAGAAAATCGCAACTCTTCTCTCCCACGCCGTCGACGTTCGTAGTAAGCTGACAGCGATCAACTATTCGCTCGACGGCCAGGGCGCAGACAAGCCGGGAAATGCTACGCCTCCCGCTCCAAACTCTGTCGACTTCCTCCTTATGGAATTCGCAAATGTCATCGCCGACATCGACGACTCAGTCAGTCGGATCGGCGCGCATATCTGACGATAGACTTGTGTTTCTCGTCGTCAGCAACTCGGCGCGCAAATGCGCCCTCTTTCCTCCAGACCTAAGACGCACAAAATGACAATCCTCTGTCCTCATGGCGTCGCGCTCTTCACTGATATCTCCACCCCTCAAGGACTGGCAACAATTAGCCTTCTTGATGCTCGCCGTATCGAAGCCGGACCAAAGTGGTGGGACTTCTTTCGAGCCGACGGCACTCAACTCGGCTCAGTTCAGAGCAAGATCATCGCGGGTTACGTCATTCTCCCGGAGAAACCCAGTGTTCCGAATTCAACGGGCTGACCTTCTAATCGGCCAGAGGCAGCGACGAGAGATCGACCTGGCGAAGCTTGCCTCGCTAAAAGAATCCATTCTTGCACGGGGACTGCTTCACCCACCAGTGGTCTCTTGGGGACTCGATCAGAAGTATCATCTAGTGGCTGGCGAGCGCCGTCTCCGTGCCCTCGACACCATTGCCGACGCAAAAGAATTCTTCATGTGCGATGGGGAGACTTTCCTCCCTGGAGAGATTCCGGTAACTCGGCTTACGGACCTATCTCCAGCCGATTTGTTCGATGCCGAGCTAGAGGAGAACATCTTCCGTGAAGATTTGGATTGGCAAGATCGAATCCGTGCTATTGCGGCATCTCACGCGATGCGGAAGGCCGAGCGTCCTAACCAGACGCTCACAGACACGGCGAGAGAATTTGTCGCTCAGGGCGCGACGGCTTCCGTCGCTGGCCTCGCTCAACGAATACGAGAGGCTGAAATCATTGCTCCTCACCTAGCCGACCCGGCTATATCGAAAGCCAGAAATTCTGGTGAAGCCTTTCAGCTAGTCATTCAGAAGGAAGAGGCAGCTTTCGCTGCCGAACACGTCAGGCGACAGTCCGCAAAAGCCGACGCCACATCGGCGTCCAACATCGAGGTTCGTCATGGAGACGCCGCAATCATCCTCAAAGGACTTGACTCAGACTTATTCGACCTCATTCTCTGTGATCCTCCATATGGAGTCTCAGCAGGAGGTGGAGGATTTCGAGCTCGCACAGTCCATCATCATAATTACGAGGATACTCCAGAAGCAGCGCGAGCCCTTTTGTCTTGTATTATTTCCGAAGGGTTTCGAACGTGTAAAAATCGAGCGAACATCTTCATCTTCACCGACATCGATCACTTTGACTGGCTCAGGACCATATCCGCCCAAGCTGGCTGGACCCCTTTCAGAACTCCTATCATTTGGGCCAAAAGTGACTCAGAAGGTCTCGCCCCCTGGGGGAGACAAGGCTTCCGACGAACCTACGAACTCATCTTCTTCGCCACAAAAAACAAGCGGGGACTTATCACAAGTCCGGTGGACATCCTCCGCCATAACCGAGTTAGCCGAGCGGACCGAGACTATGGACCCGAGAAGCCTGTCTCTCTTCTTCGAGAGCTTATCGAGGCTTCCACGCTTCCGAACGATTTCGTACTTGACCCCTGTTGTGGGAGCGGTTCATCTCTTGACGCAGCTCGCGAAAGCCGCCGACGCGCGCTCGGGATCGAACTAGACGAGAGCGCATATAATCTCGCCCTCGTTCGGGCGAAGACTGGCAAACTCAAGACGGCGCCCGCCCCGACTGTCGAACCCTCGGTGCAAGAGTTATGATCGACTGGCACTGGCTTCCTGTCGTCGCACTCGCGACTTTCGCCTTCTGTCTCTGGCTATTCGTGGACTTCAAATGACAGACCGCGATCTCTTCTTCGGAACCTCCGGCCCCAAGAACGCCGACATCGTTCTGGTCGGTGAGTCGTGGGGCTCTGAGGAAGAGCAAGCCCAGAGACCTTTCGTCGGCCAGAGCGGAAAAGAACTAGACCGAATTCTGGAAGAGAGTAGAATCCGCTCCGCCCTCGTCTTTAAGACGAACGTAATATCGGCTAAGCCGAATGGAAATGAGACCGAACTCTTCTTCGAAGAGAACACCAAAGGACGACCGAAATGGCGTGGCCTTCATCCTTCTTCTTTCGCAAAGACCGAAATCGATCGGCTTCACAGCCAGCTTCGAGTGATAAGGCCGAAGCTTGTCATTGCACATGGCAACTATGCTCTCTGGGCACTTTCGGAGGGCTTATGCTCGATTTCTTCGATCCGATCGAAAATCGACGGTGTTTCAAGGCTTGTGCCGGGAGGGATTCTATCGTGGCGAGGTTCAATGCTGACCTCAACCGACTCAAACTCGAAACTATTGCCCGTAATTCACCCGGCTGCGATCCTTCGAGCTTGGTACCTTCGTGCCGTGACAGTCCACGACCTGAAGACAAGAGTAAAGCAAGCACTCGAAAATGACTGGATCGACAAGTGGGCGCCGTATATTCTGGCGCCTCCAACCTTTGAAGATGCAATCATCTGTTTAGAAGGCTGGCTAATTCAAGCTGAAATCGCTCCGGTCCGGCTCGTCTGCGACATCGAGACGGCGCGCGGGCTGATGACGTGTATAGGCTTCGGCACAGATCGCGTCGGGCTTACGATTCCCTTCGTTCGTCTTCGGCCCGGACGCCAATTCGACTCGTACTGGCGACCACAAGAGGAGGTTCATCTTGCGCGTCTCATTAGGCGAATCCTCTCACATCCAAATATCCTTATCGAAGGTCAAAATTTCCTCTACGATACCCAATACATCCAGCATTATGAAGGCGTCAGTCCGAGATGTGATTTCGACACGATGCTTGCACATCATCTTTTATTCCCAGGGACACCGAAGGGGCTTGACTATCTTTCTTCCCTCTATTGTCGCTTTCACCGCTTCTGGAAAGACGACAACAAAGAATGGGACCTGAACGCCGACGAGACTCAGCACTTGCGTTACAACGCAGAAGACTTGCTTCGGACTTATGAGTGCGCCACAGTCTTACGTCGGATGATAGTCGATCTCGGCCAGAAGGAGCAATGGGAATGGGAAAAGAAAAAAGCCGCTCTCGCCCTTCGAATGATGAACCGAGGCATTCGAATCGATACGAAGCGACGGTCACAATACGGGTTCGAGTTGTCGGCTGCGCTGTCGGATACACAAAGACGGCTTACTACGATCATTCCGAACTCATTGACGGAATCGCTCGTGAAGAGCTCGAAGAAGCCGTGGTACTCGTCACCAAAACAGCAACAGACTCTTTTCTACGACAGGCTCGGCCTGCCGCCGCAACGAAGCCGCAAGACCGGAAGCGTCACGGTGGACGACGAGGCACTCGAAACGCTAAAGACGAAGTTTCCAGAGATCGCGCCGATCTTCGATTTGATTTTGATCTCTAGAAGCATCGGAGTCTTTCACAACACTTTCGTCAACGCCGAACTCGAGCCAGACGGCCGGATGAAATGCTCCTTCAATCCAGCGGGAACAGAGACCTTCCGCTGGTCTTCTAGCCAGAATGCCTTCTGGCGAGGAACGAATCTGCAAAACATTCCGAAAGGGGATGAAGAATGACGATGATCTATGCTTGGGATCCTTATCTCGAAGACCATCTCCGCCTCGGATGGATGTTTGCGCGCCGTCCGCTAATCGCACAAGATCGAGGAGGCCACCCGAGTTGGCTTCTCCTCTGGCCTTGCTCATGTCAACCAGTCTATCCGCGAGGAAAATAATGCCCGGTGAAATCGAAGAACGGCGCGACCAATACGGAAGGCTTCTGGTATCCGAACCAGTCGATCTAACGAAGCACATCCGACTGAAGCGCCTTCATCCGGCCGCCGAATATCCTCTGCTTTCGTCCCCCGGCGCGGCTGGCTTCGACATCGCCGCTTGTCTTATGTCTGAAACGGGCCGTCCATCAAAACGGCTCGTCAGTAGCCAGCAGACAGTTTCAATCCCGACTGGGTGGGCTATTCGACCGCCAGATGGCTTCTGCACCCTCGTCCTCAGCCGATCTGGAATGGCAGCGTCGAACCCGCCACTTTTCGTCGCGAACTCTCCCGGCCTCATCGATCCAAACTATACCGGCGAGATTCAAATTCTCCTCTTTAATGGAGGCTTCAATGCCGCCTATGTCGAACATGGACAGCGGATCGCTCAGCTTATCTTCATCAGACGAGAAGAGTTCCCCTTCACGGAGGTTGAGGACCTACCACCGACCAGTCGCGGAACTCATGGTTTCGGCTCAACCGGAAGGTGAAATTCTCTGCCCCCTCTGCCAGAGTCCTCTTGCCTCAGACAAACGTTTGATCGTCGATCGAAGCCGTCTCCTTGTCTTTTGGGATGGAAAAGAGATATTCTACGGTGAGCGAAAAGCCGCAATCGCTTTTATTTCGATGTTCAATCAACTTGGCCGAGTCGTTTCGATCGACAGTCTTTCAACTGATCTCTGGGGCAACTATGGCGGCCCGGAGAATCAGCGGTCGAATATCTTCGTTCACATTTCTCGAATCCGCGTCAGACTGAAGGCACTCAAGATGCCCTTTGTCGTCTATACGTCGTCCAACTATGGCTATCTTCTCTCGCCGATACGTGAGCGCAAATGACAGTCGTTCTTCCTAATATCCGGAAGCTCTTCGTTCCGGACCCCGGCTACATCATCCTGGATGCCGACCTTAAGGGCGCGGACGCTCTCGTCGTCGCGAAAGAGTGTAACGACCAGAGTCTGATGGACGCCGCAAAAGGTACTTTTGACTTGCATACAGATAATGCCGTCGAAATGATCGGCCTAGACATATGGCAGACCTATGACACACAAAAGCGCCACAAGCTCCGCCAACAATTCAAATCCGCAGTTCATGGCACGAATTACATCGCCTCCGCTCGGACCCTGGCTCTTACGTTCGGATGGCAAACTTCTTTCGCTGAGCGCTTCCAATCTTATTGGTTCAAACACCACCCTGGAGTTCGTGATTGGCACCGGCGAACTGAGAGTGAACTATTTCGGTCCCGTACGGCCAGCAATCGTTTTGGATACCGCATTATCTATTTCGATCGAATCGATGGACTGCTTCCTGAAGCCCTTGCATGGATTCCGCAAAGCACTGTGGCGGAGACATGTTTTAGAGGCGCCCTCCAACTCGAAGAGAGATGCCCCTGGGTAGAGATTCTAATTCAGGTCCATGACTCTCTTGTCTTCCAAATCCCGAAGACGTATTACCATGAGGACCGCCTTCGCGAAATCTACTCTGCGCTTCATGTTCCCGTTCCCTACGACCCCCCACTAATTATCCCCTGGAAACTCTCCGCTTCGGACAAGAGTTGGGGCGACTGTCGCGAAATCAACCTCGAGCTTCAAGTGGCCTAATGTGGCACGTCACTTCACAAACTGGCTCAGAGCATATATGGAATACACTCGGGACTCTGAGTCCCCTGACTCTTTCCATTTCTGGACTGGGGTGAGCGTCATCGCTGGCGCCCTCAGGAGGCGAGTATGGCTAGACATGAGGAAATTCCAATGGACACCAAACTTCTACATTATTCTCGTGGGACCACCTGGGGTGGCTGCGAAGTCTACTTCTATCTCAATCGGAACAAGATTGTTATCGAAAATTCCCGGTATCGCATTTGGGCCGGAATCGATGACTTGGCAAGCACTCGCGGACTCACTCTCCACGGCGACGGAGTTCGTGAAATACTACTTACCGTCCGGGGAGGAAGCGGCAATCCCAATGTCTGCCCTGACCGTTACCATTGGCGAATTGGGGACGTTCTTGACGATGGACGACGACAAGTTACTCTCGTTCCTAATCCGGATGTGGGAAGGGCAGCAGGACAGCTTCATCCACAAAACGAAGACCCAAGGCCAGGTCGAAGTCCGCAACCCCTGGCTGAACATAATCGGAGCGACCACGCCAGCGTGGCTGAAGACCCACTTCCCTATTCAAATGATTGGTGGAGGCTTAACTTCCCGGATAGTTTTCGTCTATGGTGACAAGAAACGCCACCTCGTGCCCTACCCTGACGAAGTGATCCCCCTTTCGGAGTACCAAAGCCATGAAGCAAGACTGGTGGAAGACCTTCAACTTATTTCTACTCTTAGCGGCCCTTATTTGCTCAGTTCTGCTGCTCGTAATTGGGGTCGTAACTGGTATGCTTCTCACTGGAATGGTAGTCGTGCTCCTCATATGGCTTCTGATCGCTACGGTGGATATATCTCTAGGAAGCAAACCCACATCCACAAGTTCGCGATTGTCCTTGCCGCCGCAAAGTCAGATAAACTCATCATCGAGGAGCGAGATCTACAAGAAGCCGAAGCGATTATTTCCTCGATAGAACCGGATATGATAAAGGTGTTCGAGTCGATCGGCTCAGTCGACGAGGCCCGCCACATCGCCGAGATTGTCCAACTGGTGAAGACGCACAAAATCTTGACAGTAAACGAACTCTGGACCCTCTCGATGAATAATATGCCGATGAAACTCTTCGGCGAAGCTGTCCTTGCCGCCGTCCGTGGCGGGCTGCTGTCGAAGACGACGAAGAACAATCAGGATGCCGTCAGGCTTAAAGAGGGCGCTTAACCGGCGATTAAGGGCGCCAAAAAAGGAGGACCTCATGCGGGTGCTAGTCTGTGGTGGAAGGACATATCAACATCTTGACCGACTCTCTAAAGAGCTAGGAGCGATAAACGATCTTCGTCCGATTTCTTGTATCATCAGTGGGTGTGCTCGTGGAGCAGACACTCTCGCAATGTTTTGGGCGAAGCAAAAAGGAATAGAGATTGCGAGATTTCCAGCAGACTGGAAGACTTATGGATTATCTGCTGGTTCTATTCGAAATCAACAGATGCTTGATGAGGGTAAACCAGAAGTGGTAGTTGCTTTTCCAGGAGGGCGCGGAACTGCGGATATGGTAAGTCGTGCCAGAAAGGCAAATCTGGAAGTAATCGAGGTCAGCTAAGGTGTCGTCACCCTCTGCCGACCGACTGTCTCCGCCTCGGGGTAAATCCGCTGAATAGACTTCTGAATAGGAATATTCTTCTTCTGCGCCGGGAGGCCCGCTTCCACCAGCGCGGAAGCACGCGCCCGACTTTCGAAGAACTGTCGCATCTGGTCGGCGCTGATCGCTTTGGTTTTCGCTTCATCTGGGAGCTGTCCATTAAATGACCGGATTGCTGACACCACTCGGCTGTATTCTTCTTTGTCTCCCGACTTCTTCGCCTCCCATGCTTGGCGCAGCAGGCCCTCATGGCGGAGATCCCAATACGTCTCGACTTCTCGAGCCGCCGAATTTCGGTCATAGGCTTGCGTCATTCGTGTCGGGTTGTAGCCAAGGGTTCTGGCAAGAATCTCCATCATCTGAGTAGTGTCGTTCGGGTCGAACTTAACAACGGTATTGCCTCCTCGATCGCGCTCGCGCCTTTCAGAATACCAGCGATACGCACGAGAAGCGTTCGCCATCCAATGCGGGGCGACCTGCTCATACCGCTTGGCGTCAGTCCAGGAGAGCTGCGAGTCACTCATCATCTTGTAGACGTCGAACCAGAAGCCGAACGCCGCACCGGACACCGACTGGGATTCTTTCGCAATGACCGAATTGACGTCTTTATGCGGACCCCAAAGCTCTCCCGCATTAGCCGGCAGAACATCACCTAAGCCGATCGCCCCACTTCGATCTACGTTCGGAAATGGAATTTGCGCGCCCACAGCATGACCGAGGGCTTCTAAGACTGTTGGGATACCCATCCCATTCCGGCTAAGCCCATGCAGAAGACTATCGGCTAATTCTTTCCCCTGCGGGCCGAAGTGATCCACCACATACTGACGGGTCTCGCGATCGAGGTCCCAATCCTTATTGAACAACTTCCATCCGATCGCCTTCAGAATCCCATTGAAGTCTTGCGCAAAAGGTAGCCCCATCAACCCACCCATCGCTCCCATAACTAATAAGGAACGAGCCGCAACGCTCGGGTAGTTCCAGAGCGTAAAAAGCATATTCTGCTGCCAGAACTTGAACATCAGAAGCGCGCTCGCCTTCCCCCACATCAGTTGCGGTCGATGACTTCGTTGATATACGAAGTGCGTGCTTTCGACAGTGTGCTTTCCAACCACAAACGCCGACGCTTCCTGCGGGCTCCAACCCTCAGAAAGTAGTCGCTGATACTCTTGAGGATTCCTTTCACGCGCCCTCGAAATGTATTTCGCATCTGGATTGTCCATTGCAAGTTGCCAGCCGGCGTCGAAAGCGATTCGGCGGTTCCACGAATCCGCCAGATGTAGAAGTGTGCCTCCGGCCTCTTGATACCAGGTCCAGGCTTTCGCCGCCGCCCCTCTTGCGAACCCACCCGTCAGGTTCCGGCCCTCAGAGATCGCAGCCAGTTCCGGCGCCACCCCCCCATCGAGCACCTTCTGCCGCATCGCCTCAGCGATCCCTTTCAGATGAGGAGCGGAAAGTTGCTCAACCGAACTCGACTTGTAATAGTTCGACAGTCTAGCACTCGCCCTCCCCATCGCGGCGAGCGCCCTCGCGTCGCCAAAGGCCGAAGCCAACCACGGATACGTCCCGAGGGGGGTCTGTGTGAGGTAGAGCGTCGCAGTCGTCGGACTGAAGCCGAGCCGAAGCGCAAAGATGAAGCTGCGAAGGGCAGCGAAGTCCGCCTTCGGGTCCATGACATAATCGAAATGCTTCCCCATAAAGTTCGCAATCTGGTCGATCTTTGTGGCGTCGTCACGGCTATAGCGAAGCGCCCTCGTCTCTTGAATCCACCCACGAAACCGATCTGACCAGTCTGCTCGGGCGAAGTATCGCGAAGAGTGAAACCAGTAGTTCGCATAGCTTCGCATGAAGTCTTTCGAATAGCCAGGCGTATAGTTCTTATTCGACAGCCGGTGGAGAAAGCTCTGTTCGGGCGAATGGTCGAGTTTTAGCTGAGCCAGCGCGTCCTTCTGCGTCTGGCTGAGCTTGAGCGTATCGGCAAGCAAATCCAGCATCGCCGGAGGCAGCCCGATCAGCGGCTTTACGTCTTTGCTGAGGAATCCGGGCAGCACTTTGTCTCCGGCTCCGACCAGAGCTCCGATACGATCTGCCCCAGACTTTTGCTGCCGGGCCGTATCGAATCGCTCAAAGTGCTTGACGGCGCCATCGGGTCCGTAGACTGTAACGGTGAAGTCGCCGTGGCGCAAGAAGGGGAAATATGGAGCGGATCGCAAATCCGCCACCATTCGGTCAATACTGGCGATTGCTTCGGCTCGCTTGACGGCATCAGAAATCCCTCCCGCTCTCGACTTGAGAATCCTGGTCAAATCGTCCAGACGATAATTCAGATCGGCAACGCTCTTCTTGAAGACTTCAAAACCCGCATCGGAGACCTTGTTGTCCGCCACCATCTTCTTGAATTCGTCAGCGGTCGGCATCCGGCGGACTTTATTTGTGATCTCATCTGGCGTTCTATAGCGCATGTTCGCCCAGTCATCGATCAGCCGAGCCACCGCGTCAGACTGAACTCCCTTCAGCCGCCGCCATGCGCTCAGCGTCGCAAGAGGGCGCTCCATATCCTGGCGAATCTTCGCATTGAATAGCCCAATGCCTTCGGCATAATACTGAAGCGGCTTGATATGCGGATTGATCTCAGAGAGTTGCGGCAGACTGATGAGCCACTCATAAGCCTTGTTGATCCGATCGACGTGGGCAGCGTCAGCAGCAGCTTGCGGCGGAACCTCGTGCGCCAGTAGGCGGACGAGCATGTCTCGAGAATTCTGTGTGCCGAGGTCTTGCGCCACCGCTTGCACTTCCGGACTCCCGTCTCGATCGATCGAGAGCTGACTGGCTCGCTGAGTCCTCCAGTCTTTCGTCGCAACTCGATCGGCAAGAAATGGCTGCGCCGTCGTCATCAGGCTGTCGAGCCAGGATTTCATCTCGAGAGTCGGCAGTCCGGCAGTCGGCAGACCGAGCCGCTCGCGCCACGCGGAGACGACAGCGCGCACCCTCGCACCCAGAGTGCCGAACCAGCGATCCAGAACATTCATTGGCTTCGCAGACGTAGTAGCCCACCGGCTCGTTTGCTCAGCGAACCATTCTTCGAATCCGGCCCAATATCTCTGCCGCTCCGGCGTCATCGAGAGCATTGGGATTTCTGCCAGCCGCTCCGAATTATAGAAATTCTTGATCGCATCGTCTCGACGGGAGATCAACTGCTTGAATGTCTCATTCTCCGGCCGGGCCTCTCTCCACTTCGTATAGGCCGCCACGATCTTATTAACGACAACGTCCGGCGCCTTGTCGAGCTTGTCGAACATCACTATATGGCCGAATTCATGCGCGATGGTCGCATAGACCCCTTCTGGTGTGGCGTGCGCCCCCAGACTGACTTTGATCGTATAGCCCGAGGCATCCATTCGCATCAGACCGTCCGCTGGCGGGCCCTCTTTCGGCTGAATTAGCTCTCTGTGGAATTCTATCCGAATCGGGCGCTCAATATCCATCTGCCCCGCAAGGTCTTTGAAGACGCTCGTCAATTTGTTCGTCAGAAAATTGATTGTCTTCGTTTGGGTTTCGTCGAGGCCCTCAGTTAGGTTTCGAATTCTGAAGCCGCGAGTTTCAGAGAAGAGAGGAAGCCCCATCTTGATTCGAGTGGCGACGGCGGGAGAAACGTCGACATAGCGGACGGGTTTTTGAGTGCCAGCGGCGCGGTCTTCCCACCACTTCTCGTTCTCTTGAAATCGAGTTTCCCCTCGACCCATCCCCAGACGTTTGGCCCACGAATCCGCCAATCTTGGGACGGTCTTGTTGTAGAATTCCCGAAGGCCAGCGGCCTGCTTCTCATTCAGTCCGGGGTATCGAGCGACTTGTTGATCCCCATTCGTCCAGGCAATGCGCTGAAATCCATTATCCGCGGCGTATCGCAGCATCCGTTTGAAGGTCAGATCGGGCCAGGAGGACTTGAATGGGGCATCGGGAACGCCGGCTACAGACTGATCCTGAAGTTTTGAGACTTCGGCATATCGCTCTGCATAATCGTGTGCAAGGTCGCCTGCGTACTGCCCAAAGACACGATGAGTTTGGCCTATCAATTTCCCTAAATCGGTCCCGCCATCATTATAGACATCACGCTGCTCGACTGCGTGTTCGAGGTTATCTATGACATTTTGGGTTGTCGTAGGAGATTGACCCCTTTCTCGCAAATGCTCATAGAGCTGACTTCGTGCATCTATTCGATCTTGTCTGGCCTTCTTAAGAACTTCAGGATCGATAGGGGCTTTTCCTTTGTACCCTTCCTCTCGCCCGATCTGATGCCAATCACTCTGCATCTCTTCGACGAAAAGCGTGCGGGCGCCATCCCGATCAATTCGATCCGTGTATCGAATTTGCGCAAGCAGATTCTGATTCTCCTCACCAAAATGCGGCGCCTCGAATAGCACATCGCCAGTCTTCGGTGGAAGATAAAGCTTCAATTCGCCATATCTGGCGATGGGGCCGGGGAGGCGATAGTTACCATACTGCGTCTCAGCTCCTTGTAGTGTTCCACCGCCGAGGACTTTATCCTCCGATTGAATTTCTTCGATTCTAACCTGATTCTCCTCAATATGCGCCAGAAGGTCTTGCTTGGAGACTTTGCCAGACCGATCCGCCAGATACTGAGGCAGATTGAGCGCCTCGACTTCTTCAGATTTGACGCCGGGAGCGTTGCGTATCGTTGCAAGCCACTGTTGAGGGCTCGCGCTTTCGGGCCCTTTCTCGTCGACGACCTGCTGCACCCGACTGAAGAACGTCGGTTTTGGCTCCGGATACTTTGGCGCCTCCGGAATTGGAATCCCTTCGACCGTCGGCCGAGTTTCTGACGCCATAACGATAACCGGCTGACTCTCGACCGGAGCGGGGTCAGTCTTCGGAACCGTCGCATCGAATGCCGCTTTTGTGGCTTCGTCAGTCGCGGGGACTTGCGCCCGCCCTCCGACGGCTCGCGCTCCAAGCGCATGAACCGCCGTTAGCCCGACGCCCATACCAGCGGTCCCGACAACCGTATTCATCAAGTCGTCAGGGCTAACGTCTTGCCCTGTGACTGCCGCATGAGCGTATTCACCACCAACTCCGATTCCCGGAATTACAAGACCCATCTTCACCATCGCGTCGGTGACTGGCCTCTTCAGAGCATTAAGGATCGGAACTCCCGGAGCCAGACCCATCAGCCCGGCCGTCGCGGCATCGACCCCCGAAGCCTTCAGACTCTGCGTCAGTGCGGCGTCATGGTCGAGCCCAGAGGCGCGAGCCTGCTGATAGTTCGGCATCAGACTGAGGGCGCCAGTAGAGAGGCCGAAGGCTGCCGCTTCACCTGGAAGGCCGCCAGCCGCGCCACCCAGAACCGCCGCGCCGAGTTCGGGCCAGGCGCTCGTCGCTCCATGAACGATCGTGGCCCCCCACTTCTTCGGACTGAACACATTATCAGCCGACCAGGGCTGATTCAAGACGCTTGTTGCTTCGTCATTCACCTCTGGCGGAGGAGGCGGTTGATCCTGGAAGAAATCGCCCCCCGAGAGTTTTCGACCAGTGGCTTGCGCCAGAAGTTTTGTCTGCTGCCACCCCTCACTCAGACCTTTCTGAGCGGCTCCGCCCATCGTCTGCCAGAAGCCATCACTTCCATCGTTGGTTTGTGGAGGTGGCTGTTTAGCTTCTGGCTGAGGCGTCTGAATTCCGGCCTCTTTCGCTAGATCAGCAAAGGGGTCTCTCTCTTGCGGCGCCGACTTCATTAGGTCCGCAAACGGATCAGAGGGCGCAGTCCCGACTGAGGGCGCGCTCGAAGACTGCATAAGGTCTTCGAATGGGTCAGCCATCAGATGAACCCAGAGCCTCCACTACTAGGTCCAGCTTGCGGAAGCCGCTGCATCATCGTCTGGATATTCTGCGGCATCAGAAGCGCGCCGAGCGGACTCCGGCCAAAGTTATTGACTGGCGGACTGATTCCAGCCGGACCAGTCGTGGGTTCTGCACCAGTGAAGGGTGGATTGAACATATCACCTTGACGGGCCGGCATCAATCCGTTCGGCCCTTGACCGACGCCACCCCTCGCGGGCTGCGAGAACGCAGGTGCCGACGTATCCCCCGGCCCGACTGAAGCGACCGGCGCTGGAAGTGAAGGCTGTGGATTCGGCGCGGGCGCAGGCGTCGGGAGCACGCCCGGAGGCTGAGCGCCGCCAGTAATTCCTGGGGCGACATGTGCCACTTGCGGCATAGGTCGAGGTGGCTGCGCCTGCATCCCGCCAGTCTGGACTGGCTGCATCGGAGGGCCGCCTCCGCCCATCCCTGCTCTCTGCATCAACGCCATCAGAAGTGGGTTCATTGGCTTTGTCCTTTGACCATTTTATCGAAGACGAGAGGATCAGACACCATGCTTCGGGCTCGCTCGATTGCGGCCGCCTTTCGAGGATCGGCGTCTGGCAACTTCATCAGCGCTTGTAGATTCGGCGAACTCTTAATCAGAGCATCAGAAGTTGGCTTCACCCCCTGCCCCGGCGGCTTCACTGGAAGCCCAACGTCTGCGCCCGGCGCCGGGCCACCAAGGTTCTGGCTGGCTTCCCACGTCTGACGATCCATAATCGGCTGAGGGCCCGCCGTATTCAGAGGGTCTGAGTTCTGCTTCGTTGTTTGATCGACATAGTGCTGATAGGCATTCGCCTTCTGAATATCGCGAAGGGTTCTAGTATTCTCTCCGAGAAGCTGCGTTCGAAGTGCGGCATTCTCTGCTCCCGCGCTAGCGGCTTGAGCCCTTGCCTCAGCCGTTCGTGCTGCACTCTCCGCCTGCATCGGCAAGACTGAAGCTCTCGTCCCCGCCAGTTCGGCCTGCGCCGCATGAAGCTGACTGGTGTCTTCGACCTGCTTCTCTTTGAGCGCCTGCTGCTGGACGTTAGACGCCGCCTCTCCCCCGTAGCCGACAGCGTTCGCGAAGTGAGACATTCCAGTCTCACCTTGTCTGACGGGTTGCAACATCGCTATTCCGAATTGCGCCAGTGCTGCTCGGTTCGTTGGCTTCGAAACCCAATCGCTCCACTGGTTCGCCAGATCATTGACGGGGGCACCGCCAGTGTCATCCGGCCCTGGCTGAGGTGCGGCTTGCGGTGGTGGATTGCTTCCATCTGGCTGTTGCGCAGCAAGAGCTTGTCCAAGACTAGCCATGACCTACTCCGTTCGGATTCCTCTGAGCGCCTGACCGAGCCGATACGGCCCGGTGGTGCCCTTCGTGATATTCGAGAGGCTCTGCAAGAGCGCCGTCGGAAGGGTCGCCCGACTAATCTGATTCGTCGGCCGATAGGCTTCCGGCGTCCTGACGACCGGCGGAGCAGGAGGCGGAATCGGTTTCAGACCGGCGAGCGTCTTTCCGAGATCGTCAATCGCGCTACTCGATCCGGCTTTTGGTTGCTTCGTCAGTTGCCCCTGAGTCTGCGACGTATCGCCAGCGGGAACCGCTGCCCCGGTGTCATTCGCAGTCTCAGCCGCTGGCGTCGGTCGAGGCCTCGGCATCGGCACAGATTCCGCTGCACCCTGCTGGCCTTCAGTTCCCGGAAATCCAGTCGTGGTCGAAAGCGCCTTTCCAATCGAATGCGCCGCGTCATCCGGTCCGACGTTCTCTGGCATATCCGAAGGCGGCGCGACCCCATGCGCTGCGAAATGCCCCGCGACCGCCTCCGGATTCGTAATCATCGTTATCCCGAGGGCAGGATCGATGCCGTTCATTCCTGGAGGAACAAGGCTTCGCCCTCGAAGGGCAGGAAATGGCCCCTGACCTGGAACTCCTCCTGGAGTCGGAAACGGACTTGGTCCTGGCGCACTCGGCATTCCTCCACCGAGGCCTGCAATAATCGAATTGAGATCGGGTTCCATCTTTTCCTCCGACTATGCTAGCAAGAGTGGCAGAAGATCGCTCGCGGCCCCAGTCACACCGGCGGGTGCAAGCGCGGAAGCCCCTCCACCACCCATAAGAAGTTTCCCGAGCGCCCCACCAAGCCCTGAAGTGCCACCGGCACCGAGAACTCCAACGCCTAAACCACCGAGGCCGAGGATCTGCTGAAGAGTCGATGGAGACGAAGGGCTCATCGTTCCGGTTGATGTGGTCGAGGCCCCTGGAATCCCCGAAGCAATTCCAGCGAGGGCCTCGCCCGTCGCAAGAGGCTGTTGGCTATTGTAGAGTTGAGCCATAAGTTGGGCGTCGATATTCTGCTGCTGCTGTTGCTGTTGAGTATCACCGACGGCGCTAGTCGTCGCTCCTGGAATGGCCTGCGCCGCCGCAGTCGAAGGTGTCAAGGCTAGAGCCTTCGTCATCTGATCGAGGGCGTTCTGGTAATCTGTATTCGCGATATTTGCCGCCGTTGCGCCCTCAGCCTGACTTGCTCCACGACTTGCGATACCTTCGGCGACGCCCTCACGGCTCGATCCAGTCTGGCCGACGCCGGTCGCCTGCTCACGAAGTGCGGGTAGCGTCCCTTCAGTCAGCTGCTGCTCAATCGGAAGAGTTGCTGCTCGAATCTGCGCCGCCTCAGCTGGATTCGTACTCGGATCGAGGGCCGCGCCTCCCGTTAGAAATTGCGAAGCCTGTGCCCCAGACCCTACTACATTCTGCTGCGTTGGATTCACCCCGAGGACCTGGTTCTGCCCCGTCGTCTGCGGCCCGGTGAATGGCGCAACAAGCCCACTCGTCGGAACTGTCGTCGGGTTTGCCGCATACTTCTGAAGACTTGGCATCGCCAGCGACATCAGCTGTTGCTGATCCGGCGAGAGCTGAGTACTCGTCTGTTGTGTCGTCGTCTGTGGTCCGCTAGGCCCGCCCATTTCAGTGACTCCTTTTCGACTCAATCGGTCGAGTCATCACGACGCAGTCAAAAGACGTCCCCCAGAGCTTCTTGAATTTCCTTGCCCACCCGAATCGGCCAATGATTTCGATCTTCTCACACTTCTGAATCTCGGCATATTTGTCGAACACATCTTGCAGCCGAGAAAGATGGGAGTCTAAACCTTCGCCAGAAGCCCCCAATAACCGTAAGACTCTGCACTTCGGGTATTCGACTATCATCGTCAGAATGAAGAGATCCACACCTCTCTCGTCTCCGATCGCCCAGATTTGCAGAGTGCCACGAATGGCGGCCTCAAAAGCCCACTCTGGCGTGTGATATTCCCAAAAGTGGGGAATCTTTTCGAGCGCCTTCACAATACTCTCCCAACACGGCACAAAGTGTTCGCGCTCCATCAGACCGATTCGTTGTTCGCGCCGTTCTTCGACTTTCGCCATAGCCTATTTCGCTTTAATGAAGTTCAGACCCCCAAGTAAGAGGTCTTTCACCTTCTGGCAGAACGAACAGTCTGGCTTCTTCGGATTCGGTTTCGCTTCAGCCATTGGGTTTCTCTCCTCCATCTAGAAGCGGAAAGGCACGATAGATTACAATAGGCGAGTAAAGCTTCGCCAGTTGCTTCTTTATCAAGACCACTTCTTCAGCTTTTAGTTCGCAGTTTGCATTGTCTCTTATCTTGAAAGCCAACATACCGCGATTGAATTTCTCTTCCCCGGACAGATCGCCCTCATCTTGACTCTGTACGTTAAGAGCGTGAGACGCGGCGCGCCCCAACGTCAGAATCGTGTCGATTCCTCCATTAGCCTGCATCGTCATTACATCCTTCATTGGAACCTCGTCTTGATCCTTGAGAACTACCGTGAAATCAATACTCATGCGACTCTCCGCTCCATTTGCTCAACCTTGGCATTAAGCCTCTGGATGGCCCTGGTCAATACCGCAGTATATTGCTGGTAGCGAACGCTTTGGACCCTGCCATCAGGAATATGAGATACTAGCCGATCATCTAGCTGGGCTATTTCTTCGGCCCTGAAACCGATTTGTTCCCCCATAATGCCCACGTCTTCGTTGTAATAGAACGACCCTGGGTTGGCTTTGAGAACAAGTGCCAAGGAGTCAATGGTTTCGTCCAATGGCCTAAAATCATGCTTGTATCGTTCTGCTGACAGCAGACAGGTAGTTGTGGTGTCAATTGTGAATTTTCCGGTTCCCGTTGTCCAGCAAACTGTACCGGTCACGGCCGCAGATGTCTGGGTCATATTGGCCGCGAAGATTTGGCCGTTAAGTTGCAGGCTTCCTGCTCCGGGATCAGTAGTAAGAATGGCGTTGCCAATAGTGAGGCCACCGCTGCCTTGGAAACGGAAGTTTTCTTGGATAGATAAAGTTCCAAGCGCGGTTGTTAGAACAGAGAAATAACCACCCCCCGCAGTTCCGCTTTGGAGTTCCCCAGACACAAGCCGAATAGCAGCGGGCGCATTATAGGCCGAGCCATTCCATGCGCTGGCCAAGTTCTGCATAATGACGGCATTGGCTGCGACAGCACTTTTTGCAGTTTGCGTACCATCGGCACGTCTCACATTATAGGCACCGTTGCTCCCCCAGGTGTCAATGACCACGACGGCGCCACCCGGAGAATCGGCCTGTACTAGATGCACCATTGTAGTAGATAATAGCCCGACCGCTGCCACATTATCGGTATTGTTATTGATCGTCAGCAAAGCGTCCGGCGCCAGCGTCGAAGCACCAATTTGTGTGAACTGACCATTGGTCTGCAAAAGCAGATAAGCCGAACTTGGGGAACCGTTGGACGTACCGTTAATTGTCTTGGTCGATCCGGCCGCGCTGCCGCCGTAGCTGATCGGTGTAGTAACCGAGGTCCCAATCACCGGCGCCGCCGAGAAAGACGGTGCCCCAGCGTTCGCAATCAAAACTGTGTTGGCGCCGCCTTGTGCTGTTGAAAGAGGCGAAGCTCCAGCACCGCCGCCATAGACAACACCATTAAGAGTCAACGCTCCACTCGAAGCTATCGTGTTACTGGCGCTCGCATAGGGAATGCCGCCGCTGGTGAAGCTGGACGGGAAGGAGACGCCGTTGACTTTCGCGACGGTAATGACGCCCGCGTTGGTAATCGTGGCGTCGCCAGACATCGCGTTCCAGGTCGGATCAGCGGCGCCCTGGCCTATCAAAAGATTTGCACTCGCTCCGGCTGCCGTCGAGGCAATAGAACTCGTACCCTCTCCGATTAAGACTCCGTGGGCTGTGAAGGCGGTGTTCCCCGTCCCGCCATGAGGGACGGTAATTGGCGTTGCGTCGTTTGTAATATAAGAAACAAGCCAGTTAGAAGCACCACCGGTATTTGCGAGAAGACTAAAGCTGACTACAGCATTGTGCGGAACGGTTGCGACTACAAACCCATCTTCGAAGTCCTTGATCGTTATACTATTAGAGTGAATGTCGAAATTTCCGAATATAATCTGGCTTCCCGTGGGAATACAACCAAACAGATCAGCTTGTGGAAGAATGATGCTTCTCCCACCGGCATCAATGCTTTGGATGATAAAAATGTCTGGTATCGGGCTATTCGTAGCAACAGGGATGCTATAGTTTCCACCCGAAATAGAAATTGTGCCAAGCCCTTGACGGGTAAGGCTGGCGTTAAAAGTGTTTATAACAACATACAGATCAACAAGAGTATCAATTATGCTTGCTAGATTTCCAGCCGCAAGAAACGCCACATAGTCTGCATTCGCCAGAACGACGAAAGAGCCAGATGACGATTGCCAAACCTCCGTTCCAGGGCTCGAATCTTGAACTGACCAATACCAATTATCAGGATAATTCCAACTCATGTGTATTGACCTCCGGATGAGGTCGTTCCGGCTATTGTCCCGGGTATAAAATTCAGCCCACCACCGGCCGTTGTGATGATAGCATTAGACGCCACGCTATACCGCTGCCCGGTAACATTGCCGGGGTTAACCCAAGTTACAAGACTGCTAGGCAGAGATATTAGCCCACCGCCATTGAGCGCATCTGCTACCACTCCAATAGACACAGCGGCCGAGAACGTGATTGAGATTGCACCACCAAAGAGCCGGATAACGCCGCCGTTGACAAAGAACCCATTCGGTGAGTTGCCGGAGATCGTGAGCGAAGCAGCCAAGAAAATAATCGACCCCGGATTGAGCGCGAGCATATGGGCGCTAAAGTTAGAACCGAAAGTGACGCCAGAGCCTATTTTAAGTGATGACGCCGATTGAACAAATATTCCAGTAACAAGCGAGGAAGCACCTTGAGAGCTTGCGATAGTCACATTCTGAATAGTAGCGATGCCTGGGAGAGCACCTCCCTGAAGAAAGACTGTCCCATCGTTCGTCGCGACCCCGGCGTAATTGATCGTCTTGCCTCCGCCATCGAAAATAAAACTTCCTCCCCCTACCCACGGAGAAAGCGTCAGCCGCTCCGTATAGTTGCTCGACCCCGCAACTACTTGAAGCGTGACTGTCTGACCACCGAAATCGTACTGACCTATAATGACCGACATCGCGTGGGCGAGAGTCTTCCACGGCGTGCCAGACGTTAGGCCATTATTTGCGTCGCTCCCATTCGTGCCAACATAGAATGTCGTCGCAGCCGTAAGAATAATCCGAGTCGATCCCGGAGGAACAAAGAGAGGAATCCACACCCCGCCAATATAGGCGTATAGACCTGCTCCGCTTCCTGGATTCCAATTTGTGCCATCGGCGTCGACAATCATTCCTGTCGTCGGCCGCGAGGGCGCAGCCGAAATCGGAACGAAAACCTCCGCTGTAGTCTGCTGAAGCGCAACAGAAATATTCTGAAGTTGCTGTTGCAAATACTTCTGCAAGAATTGCCCATCGACCGACTCCATTCGCGTCTGGATCGGAGTGGGTACATAAATGGGCGAATTCGCTAGCGCCATCAGAATTTGCCTGTTGTCGCCAGATCGATCTTGTAGCCATCGAAATGGAAGAAGTTCGGCCCGCTAAACTCGATTGCCATAGACCGCCCCGACCCGAGACAGCCATCGACATAGGCGATTAGCGTAGGATCGAACGCCCGGTATGGTGTCCAGGTAACTGCACCATTCGGTAAGTCTTGATACCCTACTCTCACGTTGCACGAGCCTTGAGCGACCTTTGGCCAGACCCGTTGCGTTAGCTTACGGATCTCGAAATCCTCAAGCCATTCGCCAGAACGCTTCCGACCAATGATTCCGAGGCCGGTTCGCTGAAGTAGAGTGTTGAACGAAGTCCCATCGTTCGTCGTTCCGGTGTCGAGGGCGAGGAGTTTCTTCGAATTCTGATTGGCGAGAACCGTCTTCCGCCGCTGCGCTGTCACCCACGGGTTCGGGTCAGACTGCCAGGTCTGTGTAGCGGCGCTCCACGGAAGATTAGACGATGTCGTAACCGTCCCGAGGGCGGCGGCGCAGAACCCGACATAGGTCGAATCAGCTTCGGAGAGCGTATTGTAGCGATAGTTCCAAATGATTGCGTGATTCGGCTCAAGAGCGCCCTGGGTCGGGAAGCAAAACCACATCTCTTCATAGAGCGGATTGCAGAACATAAAAGACGTATCGTAATGCGACGTATCCATTAGATTGAACAGATACCGCTTCATGCGCTTGTTCAGCACGGATTCTGCGAGGTAGCCATTGTGCACAACGATGTCGTCTTGACTGACGAAGCAATGCCGAAGACCGTCGCCAGTCATTGCGACACCACGAGTGCAGAGGAGCCCTGCTGTCTCAAGAAATGACTGAAAACTGAAGATGAATTGCCCACCGATGAATTGCACTCTCCAGACGGCATTCTCCTTGTAGATGAAGAACTGACCCTGAAGCTCCGCGCCGTCTAGAATGATTCCAGAGTTCACATCTTGAAGGTCAGTCTGCCCAGCGTCATGAGTAGCATCGGTGAAGTCCCAAGTGGACGGCAAGGTGCCAGGACTCGCGCTGCTCGACCATCGAACGCGATGGGGTGTATTCGTTCCGGAGAGCGTCGTATTGAGCGCGAGCAGATAGGGGCCGAAATTTCTCACCACTCTCGCCGTCAGTCCGGCGGGCCAGTTCGTCAAATTTGCGAGCTTCGTACTGGTAACATAAGAATTCCAAAATTGCGGAATATCCTCTCTTGTGCCGAGGATCGGCACACCGCCGAGGATACACCCCCACCAGTCTTTTGCATCAGTTGCCGAATACGTTGTGCCGCCGACGTTCCTGGTGATCTTTGTGTCGCTAGAGCCATCGTAGACGTAGGCATCAGTTAGCGACGTCCAAAGCCACCACGGCTGACTCGGTCCAGAGACGTATTGAACGAAGACTGGAGAATCTCCACCACTTCGGGGATTCGTGCCGAGGGTGCCAGTCAGACCGCCGAGACTCTCAAGTCCGTTCGCGAAGGCCCGGCAGTTGACGCCAGAACTCCAGGCTTCCGGTGGGAGCTGATACGCTGGCTCATCCAGAATGACACCTTTCGACGTAAGGTCGTCGATCTCAACGCTCGGCATGAGGCGAGGTTCCATTTATGTAACGATTTAGACGAAGTTCAAGGCCATCAAGTCTTTTTCCCTCACTGAGTTGTCTTTCCTCCATTCGTTCGAGGCGATTATTGCTCTTGATAAGCTCTCGAACGCTCTCCTTCAATTCGGTAATCTCAAGAGCTTGTTGCTTCCCGATCTGCTCGAATTTCTCCGTCATTCGGCCGAGGCGATACAAAACCCCTCCGATTCCGAGGGCGACCATAACAAGTTCGGCGGCCCGATAAGTCGTCTCGACGTCCCACATCTTGAAGCCTTGAGGTTTCTAGAAGTTTCTATTCAGTCGAAAGAAGGGCGGCATTTGCGCCGCCCTCAAGTCTGGGAGGATCAGAAGTGATAGGCGATCTTCAGCCCAACATTCTGCAGAGCGTTGAAGTTCTTCGTCGGCGCGCCGTAATCGTATAGCACGTCGAGGGTCAGCTTCGGCGAGAGCAAGAACTGCTGCCCCGCTCCGGCGCAGTATTGCGTTCCCCCTTTTCTGAAGGCCGAGCAGTTGTCGATATAGCTCGCCATGAAGGTGTTCGCGAGCAGACCATTCACTGTGATCGGCGCAGGTCCGTTCGCGATCAGCTGAGAGAGATTCCCTCCGAGCTTGAAGTGGACGATCCCCACAGCGGCGCCTGTATTTCCGGCGAACCCCGTGACGCCCATATTGTTTTTGCTTTCGATCATCCCATCGATGTCGAAGCCGGCGAAATACTTCCCGTCCCAGTATTGCCAGCCAACGTTCAGGCCGATGTCGCCGCCCCCGGCGAACACCGAATTCTGAATTCCATTCTGGAGAATTGCGGCATTTCCACCAATGCCGTAAATCTCCATGCCGACGTCGAAGCCAGTGCAACTCAACTGACTACACGTCGGCACCACCGCCGCAGGCGCCTTGAGGATCGGCGCAAGGTCGGCTGCGAATACTGGCGTCCCCGTCAGCGTCGCGAGTAGCAAAAGTCCCCCGAACTTTTTCATTTCACTAGTGCTCCATCACTGCCATATTTTGGCCCCTCAGATGAGGCCGGAGTTTCCGCTTTCGCTATGGCTGAACGAAAGACGGCCCCAACGATGAGCTTGTACTCGTCGTTGATCCAGTTGTTCGAATCGAGCCCTTGCGGGACAAGACTGTCCGGCAAGTAGCCGAAGTGATTCAGTGCGATCACCGCCGCCCCGACGGCGAGGGTGATATACGTCTTGTTCCCTTGAAGAGCATTCGTAATACTCTTCGGATCGAGATTGATCTGCAAGGCTACACCTCTTCAGGCTGGAGCCGCTGGCTCCGGAGTCGGTGCAGCCTGCACCACTGGCTCTGGAGTGTTGTAGACTCGCGCTTCCCTCTGACGCCGTCCGAGCAAAATCGGCTCCATCGCGCCCCGAATGTGGGCGAAGCGCCACGCCTCGAACGCCGAAGCGATCTCTCCACTGTCGTTCACACCTTTATTGATGAGCTGAAGCAGCCCTGACCGATCGAGGGCACCAGTGTTGAAGTCGAAAGACACCAGTGCATCGAACTGATTCTGCGTCAGTTGCCGATTGACGTGATGATTGACGTCAGCCTCGACTGACGCCAGATCGCTTCCGAGAATGGCGTCAGCCTGCTCGACGGTAATCACCATTCCAGGATAGACCCTCGGCAGTCCAGCCGCCGACGTATGGCCGAACCCGATTGTCCACGTTCCGGTCCCATCATTATAGGCGTGGGTCTTTGCGACTCCACTTTCTTCTTCGACCTCGATGAACTTTCGCCCACTTGCCGAGGTCTTCATCGGAGTCGGAATCATGACCCAACCGGAGTTACGTTCGGCATAGGCGGAACCTCTTCATCCGGCTCCATCCCGGTTTGCTTGCCGAGGGTGTGGTTGCCAGAGTGCGCCGCCCTCTTGTCTGGAAACCCTTTTGCGAGCGCCCCTGGAGTCTTCCGTCCGTGCTCGTGAAAGTGATCGTACCCTCCGTCTTCATTCACGCTCTTCGCCATGTTCCTTCTCCTCTTTCTCTTCGGCTTTCTCTTCCGCAGCCGACTCGCGTTCATAGGTGTCCATCGGATCGGGGCAGTCTTCCCAAGGTTTCTCCAGTCCGCGAATACCTTTCCAATTAACCGGCTTCTCCATCGGAGAGGTTTCGCCCTTGTTGCTGAAGTCTTTTCCGCTGTTCTTCCCCAGAGCGAACTCTTTCGCAAAAGGGTGTTCGTATTTCCGATCGTGGTTATAGGCCATCGGCTTCACTCCGTTACGAGAATCTTATTCAATACGATTGTCGGATTCATCGAGGCGAGAGCAGTTCCCGAGCCGCCGAGTGGCACAGTCCCTCCAATCGTGATCGCGGGCTGGGAGGAACTCGTTCCAGGGTTATTATTCGTTGTTCCTGTCGCACTTGCCGCGACCACACTTGGGCTATTTCCTGCGCCTGCGTTAGCCGAAGGAACAGTATGACTGTGCGCCGCCTGAGACGCCGTCAGACTGGAGAGATCAAGATTATAGGCTGGCAGATTCGCCTTCGCAATAGTGAGAGTCTCCGTGCCGCCCGAAGCGCCAAGTGTGACGCCAGAGATACCACTTCCCCCGCTCGTTATCCGATTCGCCGCCGAGCCGCCCATATTGTCGACGCCGGCAGTAAACCGACCCCGAATATCTGGCGTGACGAGGGCGCCCCAGACAGACTGGATTTCGGGATAATTCGCCGAGGACGATAGAGTCTGCCCATTCGGCCACTCATAGCCGACTGGAAGGGTTGAGCCAGAATAATCGATAATCGACCCCACCGGCACCCGAGGGACGCGCTCGGCAATCCAAGCCGCTCCGGTCCAGACGATCCTGGTCCGCGCCCCCGGAATGCACCGACGAGCTTTAGCCAGACCAGCGATTTCGCCACTCTGGATCGTTCCGGTCGGTGGCGCAACGAAGACTGGATTTATATCGGTCGTCAGTTTGATGAGCGAGCACTCCCACCCAGCGTTTGCCGAGGTAAGTGTCGGCATCGTTAGAGTGACGGCGCCTCCAGTTGTAGTAGCAAGGAATGTCTTGTTCTGATCGGTAACGAGAGCAGACGTATTCGTTGAGATCGCTTGTGTCGTCGGAAATTGGAACGCCAGACTGGCTCCAGGGAATGTGTTCTGCAATACCTTCTTAATCAGCTGCAAGTGGTTCGCCCCTTGCGACTCCTGGTCCGAGACTGCCGGATTGGTCTGAACGAGATCAGAAATATATGTGCCGGTCTCTAGACCCATCAGAGTCTTCCTCCCATCCGATAGGTTCGACCGCCGAGTTCGCGCTCATAACACTGAGCAAGAAATGCGTCTTCGGCCCCTCGAATCCCTTTAGACTTGTCTCCATAGACGACCGCCTGAAATGCCGCATAGGCGTCGGCGTCGCGAGTGTCGGCAGAGAAGAGCATTCCAGCCTTTCCAATGAGCAACCAAGGCGCGAACTGGAGCCATTGACTCGTCACATTACTCCCATTTAAGGGCTGATCGTGAGTGTAATACGACCAGCGAAAAGTATATGGCTGATCTGGTCCGGGGTAGAAGACGATGGCATTCTTCTGCAAGACATACGCAATCGGAAGACCCGCGGTAAACGTCGTATCTTCCGACTGGATGATTTCGACATTCTGATCATACCAGACGTTGCGGCGCGCGAAAAAGAAGATTTCCGCCTGCTTGTAGTCCATCTTCTTCAGAAAGACCTGTGGCCCCGGAGTCGTCTGCTGATAGCTGATGTTCCCGTCTTCGTCATCGACCTCCTTAATGAAGCCAGTTGGGAGCGCAACAGGCAGAGGGGTCGCAGTCGGCGGACTCGCCGGCGTGATTGAAAATGCCTGATTCTGCTGGATCAGAAACCACGGCAGACTCTGGCTATTCTCCAGTTCGAGTTGCGCGTCGTTCAACGCGTTCTGGATCTCCGTGACGCGATCACTTCTGAAGCCAAGCTTCTGCTGAATCCTCGAGACCGCAGTATCTCGATCCATGACTTCGCCCTAGGGTGTAGTATTCAGCGGAAGTTCGACCGCCGGATTGAACGCCGAAACGTTCTTGCTTTCCGTGACGTTCCACTTCTTATTCGTGGCCTCTTGCGTCACCTTTGCATTCGCGTCGGCAAGAACGTCGAAGGCACCGCAAAAGAACCTCCGACCTGTAGTGTCTGTTGCGAGGACGATGTACATCGAGGTCGCTCCTTTTTGGCGCCCTTAACGCGCCGTTAACTGCCCCCTATGGGCGCCAAAACAGAACGCCCATACCCATCAGAGAAGCACTTCGTGCGATCTCCCAATGGGGATAGGACTTCTTAATCTCTTGCCAGAATCTCGGCACCTCTACCGACAGCCCATCTTTCGACCGAACTGTCTCAGGAGCTGCGACATCGTGCAGAACGACGAGCTTAGACATCGGAGCATAGACTTCAAAATCCTTCCGAATCGCTTCATAAGAGTGATCCGCATCTAGAAGCACCGCATCAAACGGGGCGAACCTCTTTACGCGCTCGATAACTTCCGGCGCCTGCGAGGGTCCGAAAATCGACTTCACCAGATAACCTTTGAACTTCAGCCGGCGAAGGGCCGAACACAAGATCGGAGCGGATTCCTCGTCACCGAAGGCGCCGCCAGGAAAATCGACTGCAACACCACGAGAACCCTTCGGCAGAGACTCCACAATCCGCTCGAAGGAGCCTCCGTATCTCACCCCAATTTCGAGATAGGAACGAACTCCAGCGGTCTGGAATAGATCAATCAGCCCTTCTAGCTCGTCTTCGTGCTGAAGCGGCTTAGCGAAGCCCAGAGTTGCTACGTCACTTCTGCGCATTTCTCTGCCTCGATCCGCTTTCGATCCGCATAGACTTGCCGCATGGGTTCCTTCATCTTATCGACCGAAGTCCAGAGTTCATCTAACCTCTTCCCGAATTCCGCCTCCCCCATCGGCTTGACTGGCGGCTTGTAGCCCTTCGGGAACTGCATGATCGTCGGCGAATGGAAGAACCGTAAGAACTTCGGATCAGCATAGGTCAGCATCCAATACTCGACGCAAAAGTCAACGAGAGTCCAGCCAGAACCCTTCGGGTTCGCACCCTTTTCCGCATCGGAAATCTCGATGTAAGACATCCCATCCTTCGGCTGCGGAAAGTACGGCGCAATATCTTCCGGAATGATATACGGAAGCTGTCCGTCGATCGTATTGAAAAGGCGAAGCTGGGCGCGACGAAGCACCGCGTTCGACATATAGACCGTCGCCGAGTGTGGACTGACGATCACCGCCGCGCCGTCGACGACAAGAACGACGAGTGTACTGATCGGATAATCGTTCCGACCATTCAGTACGAGAGCCTCGAATTGCGGATGGAGATGACTCATCGCCAGAGCGTTGAGGTCTTCAGCCTTAAAAGCGCAATTCTGCGTCTTTAGAATCGGCCCAACCTCTTCCACTTTCGCACTGAGTCCGCCACGAATAATAGCCTGATGGCCCTCATCCCGAAGGCGCTTCAGATTCCCGAAGAACCCCATCGAATAGATGTGATCAGGCATCAGAAGGTGATGGCCGTAGCCGCGCCACTTGGCGGTGTTCATATGAATGTAGTTCGCTGCCCCAAGTACCCAATACTTGTTCATCGGATACTCTTTCGCCTTGCGAATGACATCTTGCGGGATCGCTCGAACCTCAACCTCGCCGAACGGCTCGAGACATTCTAGCACCCTCTCAACCCTCTTGCGGTTCTTGACATCCGTATGAATAAGGAACAGACTATCTCGAAAGACATCCACATTGCCAGACGCAAGAAGCGAGGGCACGCAAAACTCGAGAAACCGATCGACATACTTATCCCCCCAGACCAGACATCCAAAGAGCAACCGCTCCCGCCCTCGGGCTGCGGGGGTGTCGAGGGCGCGCTGGACTTCCGGATGAACCCAGCGCTCCATCGCGGAGACATAGTCCGCGAGGCCCGGATACCGGAACCCCGCGGAAACTTCTGTTACAGGCACGAGCGTCTCCCTTACGGGCTCGCCATCAGTCCGGCGGTCTTCAGCGCAGCGATGATCGAATTGACATCGTTCACCAGAGCGTTGAATTGCGCCGTCGTTGTAAAGCCGAAGGCCGTCAGCGTCGGCTGAGTCGTCGTGACCGCCGTCAGACTGGCAGCTTGGGCGCCAGTAGCCGAGCCGACAATCACAATCCACTTGTCGTCCGCCTGATCCGAGATCACGATTGCCGCTTGTCCCGGAGCAAGGGTGACAACCGCCGAGCTTCCATCGTCAGCGTGGGCATTGACCTGAAGATTGCCACCAGAGCCCACATTTGCAATGATATGAAGCCGACGATCTTGCGCCACTCCGGCGAAACTCGTCCCGAGGATCGACGGCAGCACAACTGTTTGCGTCGCAGCCGCAGAGAGGTTAAGCTCTGTCGGCTGATCTTGCGTCATATTGTAGGTGGCCGTAATCGTCTGACGAACCGATCCGATCCTCAGACCCACCTTGGCCTCGAAGTCATAGGCCACGACATTCTGTAACAAGCTACGCATCTCACGAACCCTTTGGGCCGCCCATCTCGGGCCAGCTTGAGTGAGGCGGAGGCCGCCGCCTCTCGGAGGGGCCTAGAGGCCAGAAGAGATATTGCCGAGATAAGCGCACGTCAGTCCGCCGCGGTCCACCATCAGACTGCACTCAGTCTGGATGAATCCGCGCCGAACGTCCTCGTCCTTCAGCTGGACGTCGTCTTTCGTCTTTGTGTCGCGCCCTTTGAGGGCCACGTATTTGACGGAGGCGAAGTCGAGAACGAACATGCTCGACTTGAGCAAGCCGTGACGGCTCATCAGAGGGTGACTGCGAAGAAGCAGTCGACCGCGTGGCATGATAAGCTCTTTGAAATCGAGCCCGTAGATGTTGATCTGCTTGTCGAAGTTGATCCGGAGGTTGGTCGAATTCTGGATCACCTTGTTCAGCTCGAGGATGGCGGTATTGCCAACGAAGCAGATGCGAGTATCGCCACCTTCGGTGTCGAAGTCGAACACCGGATTGAACGCGGTGAGCAAACTCGAAACCGTGACACTCGACGAAAAGACCGTGGTGTTCGTCGAAGGAATGAACGACCTCAGCCCTCCCATAAAGCGTTTCGGCTTCCCGTTGCCGCCGGTAGTCTGTGCGGCGCGGCCCCAGAGGATCGCAAACTCGATCGCGCGAGCGTGGTCCCACATCTTTCTCTTCTTATCGTTCGACCAGGCATCTCCGGTACGAGCGAAGGTCTCCGTCGTCGTCCCAGTCAGCTCATAGGTGTCTTTGAAGATCTGAGTGTAGTTGAAGTACTCGATCGGATTGCGGCTGACCGCGATAGGCGCGCCGGTGCCTTCGGCGTAGGCTGACGACATGAGCGTCAGGTTGCTCGCCGTTGGGATCGTCGCGGCCGTTGTACCGCCGACACCACGGACGATAGTCAGCTGAGTATCGCTCAGCACACTGTCCACCTCGACAAGTTCGCCGGCGAAGGTCGCTGCGTCCGAAGCCGGCTCGACATAGAGAATATCGCCAGGCTTCAGATGGGTCGCGGCGCTCCACACAACTCCCGGCGTTGTCGAAGTCGGATCAGCCGCCGTGACGGTCAGAGTGGTATCGGTCGAAGCGAGCTGCCCAGACGACAAGAGCCGGACTAGCGTGTTCGGCTCGGACCACCACGAGAACTTCGGATCGGTGACGGTCTTCTTACCGGCTTTGCCGGTCAGGGCGAAGATCGGCGCCGTGCCATTCGGATTGTAGAAGAGAATCGATTCGCGAAAATCAGTCGGGCGTTCGTCAGCACCCCAATCGCCGGTGCCCCGAAGGCCAGCAAGACCAGACATGGCCTAATTCCTTCTGGAAGGAGATCATTCGAACTCTTGCCCCATCCCTGCGAAGGGATTCGGATCAACCGGGACTTGAGTCTGCGATACAACCCTCGCCGCCCCAGAAGCTGGCGTGAAAGGCCGGGAACCATTCTGCTTCGGACCTGGCTGTGCGGCAGGAGCCACCTTTGGTTTGCCAGTGAGAGCCGAAACCATTGTGCCGACGTATTTGATGGCGTCTTCGAGTGGCGCTTGAGGGTTCATCTGGCGGTAGAGATTCGCCGCCTGATTGACCGCCGGGCCGTCGGCCTTCGGGTCAAGGTTCGGCCACTCTCTCCAGAAGCCATCCTCGGCTTTCGAATACGTCATCGTCGACTGAGTGTGACCATCGATCAGAGAGGGCAACTCTTGCTTCACCAGTCGGTCGATCAGGTTGAGCGCGGAGGTGGTAGCCTCGTAGTAAGTCCGCGCCATGATCTTCGAAATGGCAGAGTTGACATCTGTGTCGAGCAGATCACTTTCCTCCTTTGTCAACTTGAAGCGGTCACTCGCAAGATGGGAGACTATCGCCTCCCTATTCTTGGCGACCTCTTGCAAGAGCACCTGCCGATCCGCGACGACTGAAGGCCGTTGCGGCGAGGGCTCGGCAGCAGGAACAGCCGGCTTCACTTCCGCAGCCGGTTTCGGCTCCGCTGGAGCAGCAGGCTTTGCCGCTGCCGCCGGCTTCGCTTCACCAGGCTTCGGTTGCACTTCTGGCTGAGTTGCCGGAGCTTCTGGCTCCGGCGGCTTCGCCGTCTGGGGTATCTCTACCTCGTCCAGATCGGCTGAATTCATCACGTCGTCTGAGATCACAAACGGCGAATCGGACTGAGGCGATGCGTCCTCTAGTCCGCCAGACCCAGGAGTCGTCTCGACTGGAGTCGTGGGCGCAGCGGATTCCGCTGGCGTATTGCTTCCAGGAGAGCTTTCGACCACACCAGACATTACGACTTCACCACTTGTTTCGCATTCAGGTTGATAACCGTCCGGTCGTGTGACGGAGGCATTGCTTGCTGTGTATGAAGCATCACGTTGCAATAGTCCTCAGTCTGATGAATCTCTTTAACGATGCAAGGCACCGAGACGGTGTCACCGACCGCGAGTAGATTTCCGTCTCGATCATGTGGCATCGTCGTCACCCTCTTTCGACTTCGATAGCAAGTCCGTCATGTTGCTGATGATAGCGGTCGGAAGAGTCAGGGCGAGAGTCAAGCCCATAATGGCGCCCTTATCGGCCTCCGAACTGAGAAGTTGATCCACCGCGGAAAACAGAACTTGGTGGCTGGCCTTATTCTCTTGCTTCACCATAAACGGCTGGAGGGCGCGCGCCGTGTGACTAGCAATGTGCTGATTGACGAGGCGCTCGTAATGCTTCCAGCCTTCAGTCGCAAGCATCGCTTCGAAGGCCCGGCCAACCTTAATATCGGCTATGTCTTCCGGCGAGAGGCTCATCGATAAATCCCTTGAAGTGGAGTCACGAACTTTTCGATCGTCTTGCGCCGGAGCGCCGCGAGGATGATTTCAAATGGCTCACTCCGACGAAACATCTGAACGACCTCATAGCCATTATAGTGAGCCATATCGTTGAAGATGTATTCGTCGTAAGTATAGAAGCCATGCTGCGCGCCAAAGTCCGGCGTCGGCACCGCATGGATCATCAGGCCGCCCGGCTTCGTTAAGTCGTGCATCAGCCTGAAGACATTCGCCTGATCGAACACATGCTCAGAGGTTCCATGATTCGTGACGATGTCAAACTGCCTCCCGACATCCATAAGAGTGGCGACGTTCAGATCGAGCTTGAGGGCGCCATACTTGCCGTCCATATCGATGCAAGAGTATTCGAAGCCCTGAGCCTCTAGCCAGTCTCTTGCACTCCCTTCATGGACGTTATTATCGCCACCAGTGCTCATCTCCTGACTACCGAGATCGCAAATGCTTGCGGGTGGCTTCAAGTCAAGCAGAGAATAGAGTTCTCTCGCCGCTGGTCCGAGGCCCATCACTCTTCCTCCACTTTCTGGAAACGAAGCTCGACGTTTGTCCGACGAGCCCTCGGATCACCTGGACCTGTGGCGTGGATCGTCCAATTCGTCAAGAGACACACATCGCCAGGCTCGAAACGCGGTGAGACTCGGCGATCCAAGTCGTAGGTCTCTCGTCCATTCGCAATCGAATACCACCGGCTCGAGAAGTGACCGAAGTTCCACTCCACGCTTGGCCGCACGTCTTGCGAGAGCCCGACGACCGAAGCAATCTCGTCTAGCGGAGTCGCCCAAACCGAGAGGCCAGGGGTGACGCCATCGCCGCAGATTTGAAATGGGGTCCAGAAGTTCAAAGTGAGATCGAATGGATGAAAGAATGCATCAATATGGGCCGAGAGACCCGGAAAGTGCGTCACATCTTTTGGCCCGACTCGCCGAGTTGCGGTCGACTCGCTAACCTTCCACTTCCCCAGAAACTGATTGAGAAGCGCCAGATGGTGAGGCCGAAAGACATAAGAGTGAAAAGGGGGCGCGCCCACTTCTCTCAACTGCTTCGGCTCGACATGGTAGCCTGGAAACTTCAGATAGAGTTCATCGACCACTTTCGCAAGCTCTCGAATAGCTTCTGGATCGAAACACTTCCGAAGGATCGAGTAGCCATACTTTCGAAGATCGGAGATCGTGAGATCGATGTCCATCACCAAAGCCCCGAAGACCAATAAATGACCATAAGAGTTCCCCAGCCGAGAAGCGCAACGATGATCGCGCCACGAACCGAATACTTGTCATCCGGATAGATTAGTCGCATAGCTTAGACTCCCGGAGTTGACTCTGGCGTAGCCAGATCGAGACCATTTTGCCCAGGGCCGGCGGCATTCCCGATGATCGACGGCACCTGCGCCGAAGGCGTCTGCTGCGCGCCCCCCGGCCTTGGCATCAGAGGAACGACGTTCCCTTGCGGCTGAACTCCGGGTGGCAACATTTGAATTCGGAACTGGTTGATGTTCCGAATGCCAACTAGCTGCCCAATATAGCCGAACAGCTTCCACATGTCGAGCTGTTGCATCAGTTGGGGGAAATTCCGCATCTGGCCCATCAACTGCTGCCAGAGGTTCGCCATCGCCATTCGATCTATTGGCAGAGTACCATCAACAGGCACCAGATCGAAAAAGCCAGCAATAGCTTGAGGAGTGACTTGAACAAATCGTTGAGCGTCGGTAGCCAGACTCCCCATGACTCGGAACATCTGGTCGCCATCGTACCACTGTTGCGAATGCTGGACGAGTTTTTGCGCATGAGGAGACATTCCCATTGCTGACGCATAATCAGACATTGTCTTCTGGCGATTGACGCCAAAGCCGGTCGACGTTCGGACTTCAGTCGCCGTCTTCCGTCCGGGGGCGAGGGCGCCGAACATTTGGTCGTTGATTCCGGTCATCTTCTCCCCGATGTCGAACATCGTATCGAGGTCGGCGACGTGACCGCGAGTCATATCCTGAACTGGCACCTGGTAGAAAAACGTCCTTACGTCACTTCCGTAAGCTTCAGGACGTAGTCTGTAGATGAACCCAGGCCCTCCGTCTTCAGCGTCTCGCACGACAATCTTAGAGGGATCGATAATGAATTGATTGTTGAGCGCCGCTCTGACATTGTAGAAATGCGTATTGAGAAGCCAGTCGACAGTGTTCTGCACTGGTCTAACAATCTCAGGAGTTCCCCGAGTCCAGAGGCCATAGCCCTCTACCTCCCCGACCATTATATCAAACGGAAACTTTCCATGAGCAGAGCCCAAAGGTTGGGCGCCGATAAGCAATGAGAGATCACCCGTAATGGTAAAAACCCATTTCTCGGGGTAATCACTATCACCAAGTCCCCACTCCGACTGAATAAGGTCGACGTAGACCTCGTAGATGTAGAACGCCATAGGGTGACCTTGATCTTCGGCGTCGAGAATGAACCCAGGGATTTCAGGGCGCTCAAGGGCTGATGCTCCCATGTTGATGAGTTGAGAGGGCGCGAACCTCGACGTAATGAAATCGGTGTTCATATAGTAGCCGACGTTCTTTCGCCGGATCATCTCATTCCAACCCATGACGCTTCGGGTGGCGCAATATTCGCCCTCTTGGAAGCGATAGGTGGGAAACCGAGGGTCGGTGTAGAAATCGAACGGGGAAATGTTCTTGACCTTGTTGCCGCGATAGCCCGGAATCTGGATTGACTCCTGAACTGCGCTAGACTTCCCACTGAGTGGATTAACCTGCTCTTGGATATTCGAAAACTGAACTACGTCGTCCTGCCACCAAGTCTGGAGAATCCCGAGGCCATACTTGACTGCATCATAGACCCAAATGTAGTATGGGACGAGAAACTGCCCGATCTCAATCTGATACCCAATTAAAGCCTCGACCGCAGTGACTTGTTGCTCGCCCTCGTCGTGACGGCCCGCGAACTGATGCACGGGTGTTCGGGCAAAGAACACCGAAGTCAGATACGTATGCTGCGCCATCATGAGGCCGTAAGAGTACGGGATTTGAATGGTGGTGTACTCTGGCGTGCCGCTTCGTCTTGAAGACTCTCGGATTTTGTCCATGTCTTTTTCGGGCATCCAGGCGAGGGCGAGTTCTTCCGCCTTCTGCCACTTCTCGACCTGCTTGCCCCGAGATCGTTCCGCGAACCGAATCCGCGACGTTATCATCGCGACGATCTTCTGGTGGAGCGGTGATCCCTTTGGGATCATCCTTGTCATTGAGGGCATCAGAGCGACTCTCTTCTGAGGGCGCAGCCGGAGCTTCTTCAGTCTTTATTGGTGGATCACAAACCCGAATGCGTGCCACCCCAGAAGGAAGAACAGGACATACGTCAGGAATCCCGCTCCCCATCCCCATCCTCCCGTCGTCCAAGGTCTTCCCCACCCCCACCCCAGAAGGCTGAGGATCATCAGAATCCAAAACAGAAGGCCGATACTCATGGGCAACTCCTTGCGTGTTTGAGTTCAGGAACGTCGTCTGCGTTGTCGTAGTACTCGTCCCCTCCGAGTTCGAGATATGGGTTAACGAGTTCAGATAGCGCGATAGCAGAGCAATCGAGCTCGTCGTCGTGATCAAGACCAGGAGAACCATAAGCACCGAACTGGACGACAAACTCGCTGTCGTGCGATGAGACCCAGAGATGTCCTTGGCTGGCGATCCCCGCGAGGGTGGTCGTGATACGGGCATACTTGCTCCTCTTGTCGACGTAGTCTTGGATCACGAAATAGATGCCGCGCCGTCGCATCTCCTTTTCGATGAGCCACTTTAGCACGCGCTGGTATGCCACACTCTCCACAACAATACGAGAAACCCGATGTTTGAGAGCAAGCTCAAAAGCAGTAGTGACACTCCAATTAGGCTCATGACCTCGATTACGGCGCCACTCCACGCAATAGTAATCCCCCTTAACCCGTTTCCAAACTCTCTGGCTCTCATAGTCTTTCCCCTGGAAATTCTTCTTCAGCTGCACCTCTGACGGCGGAGGAACTGGATCAATCGCAAGAACTGCCATCCCCCCTTGCGGAACCTGGTCGTAATACTTCAGCCACTCCGGCCTGAAGGCACAAGCCTCCGGATTGATAAGCCGACATTCGAATTCACGAGTGAACTTGCTCAGGCTATTTGTCGCAACTGCGTCGAGCTTCTTCTGACGAAGGGTTGCGGTCGGATAGAGTTCTGGCCACGCGCTCTCTTGCTCATCGACGGCGAGATCAGCAGTCTCTGGCATCCAACAGCCGAAGGTTGCGGTCTTCCATGAAGAGGCGTTGGCGGCTCGCGCGCTCACATCATCAGCATGAATGGGCGACTGCAAGAGGGCGATCTTCGCGTTCGGCTCCTCAACCTCTGAGATCAAAGAGCCCGCTACGGCGCCGAGGACAAGATCAGTTATCTTTTCCCTCTGCTCGAAAGTAGCAGCGTTTTCATCCGTGACAATATCGTCCAGAACAATAAGATCAGGACGAAAATCGTCGAAATTAATGCCACGAATACTCCCAGTAATACCCACGCCAAGCATCCAAACAGGATGAGGATCAAGCCCACGGACCACCTCGATCTCGGTATCAGTCCACTTCTTGCCTGGGCTGAGCCCAAAGGTTCCGGCAAAAAACGATGGAGTCGCCACAGAATTTCCAGCTCTGAGGGGTTCGATTTGTCCTCGAAGCCATTGAACGGATCGGGCCGCGTGGCCCTCTGACGCGCCAATGTAGAGGATAGTTCGAGATATGCCGTAGGCGATTCGCTTCGCAACGAAGACTCGAAGCTTTGTTGTCTTTGCGGAGCCCCGGAAGCACCTCATGTTGATGAAGCGGGCAGAGGGGTCGTCGAGCAGCCGATCCATCTCCCGATGAAAAGAGGGCGCGCGCTGGCGGATAGCCTTAGGGAAGAATGTGCGGCCGAACAGATCGTTGTCTATTGCGCAGAGCTTGACTAGCTCGCCAACCTCGATCTTCGATCGGACTACTTCCATATGAGCACCTGGATCACGCTGGCGTCTTCGGAGATCCAGGTGCTCCCGTCGACTAAGACGGCGCGCCCTTCGAAATTCACAGCCGGGTCAAAAGACCGTGTAACGCAAGCGCAACGCACACTCCGAGGATGAAGCAAACTAGCGAGACAAGCACGATAGAGCCGAAGCTGATTTGCCGCTTCGGCGCACCAGCGGAGCTTGATCTCGAAGATTGTAAGAAGGCCGGAGTCGGCTTCGAAGACGTACCCGTCGGGCTGGCAGAACCGCTTCTGGTGGTCAGCCATTCGTCTGTAGGAGAGCCACGGCCCGCTGACGAAACCGGGGTAGAGACTGGCGAGATAGGCCTTGGCTTTTCGCTCATAGCGGAGACCTGCTTTCTGCGCGGCCGAAGGGCGGCTTCGTACCGCTGGATGAGGGCATTCGGTGAGACTGACATCATAGACATCCACGTCAAAAGAGTGAGACGGCGCGAGACTGGGAGCAGAAGACCGGGCCGCTGGAACGGCACAAAGGTCTTCTAAAGAAGGCTCAGAGAAGAGGTTCATCACGCCCCTCCTCGTTGCCTTCGGGGAGGGCGCTCGCGTCTACTAGCGCCGTCTCTTCGACTGAAGAGCTGGCCCGCATCGGCTCGACAGTCGATTCTTGCGACTCAAGAAGGGGTCGCGCCCTCACCTCGGACGATTCGATGAGCTTCATCGCCTCGGAACGGCGCAGCGCATTACGCGCTGCTTCCAAGTCTTGCGGAGAGACTGGGACGACAACGGTGTTGTTCTGCTGCGGCGCGTTGTTGATGACCGTCACAGAAGGGGGCGGGGTTTGGACGTCTGGCTTTTTCGGCAGCCCATAGCCGAGGCGGGTGAGGGCGCCCCCGGCGATCTCATTCAGCTGCATCAGAGGGACCTGATCGCGCTTCTTTTCGAGCACCTCCATCATCAGGCCGAGGCTCTTCAGAGCCACTTCGCCCAGCTTGTTCGTGAGGGCGCCGTCAACGGCCGCCGAGAATTCGCTCCGGCGATTCTCGAAGTGGGCGCGGAAAATGTCGCTAGTGGTGATTAAGACTATTGCGGCCTCTGAGCAATTGAAGACTTTTGCCATCTCCTTCTTCGTCGACTGGGGATTCGCCAGCATGAAGTCGATGATCGAGTGATACCACCACGACATCTTGTTCGGCTGCCAGCCGTTCTGGCGGCTTGGCTGCTGAGGTAAGAGCGTGGTGGCAAGCGCGTTCATCAGTCGCCCTTCTGCGGCCTCTTGATCGAGTCGAGAGTGATAAGCGCCTGAGCTGCATTGACCGCAGCCTGTGAGAAGCGCATCGCCTCGCCACCATCTTTGGATTCGGCAGCTTTCGAGATTAGAGATTTGATTTGCTCTTCCATCGGGTTCTACCTCCGAATGCCGGACACCATCGCCCGGTATCCCGAGATGGCAGACATTCTTCTCCGGGAGTAGTCGGTCTGATAGATGGAGCGCTTAATTCCGTGAATTCCTGAAACGCCCGGTGAGTGGATAGGCGATTGAGGCGAGCTCGGCACCAGTGGGGGGACGTGCCGCGCAGCGGCAAAGGCTGACGACTGGCGCGACTCGACTAGCGACGTCCGGCTGGAGACAAGGGCGCTTACCACGACGCCGCGACTCTCGGCGCGGTTATCGCCAGACAAGAGTCGTGCCAACTTGCCGCCGGACTCACTAAATTTAATGTTTTAATTCTTGCCCCGCCCTGGTTGACTCTTGCCTTGAGCGAGCGCATCTTGCATTCACGGTAGCCAATCCCGGCTATCGCCCGGCGAACCGCCGGTTTCAAAATCGGAGTTTTTCATCATGTCAAACACAGACCAAAACCCGACCAGCAAGCGCCGAACCGTTGCCGATAGGCAATGGATTGACTCGGCTGGCGCGGAAACCACGGATGAGACCAAGGCGACCGGCTTTCGCTACGTTCTTTTGGGCGACGGCGCGGACAAAGCGGCTCGGGTAGCGAGCGGAGTCTCGTTCGTCTACCAGATCGGCACCGAAGCCGGGAACCCTGAAACCATGCTGGCGATCTTCGGCGGACTGACGAAAGCCGGAAACATCGTGAATACGCAAATGAACGGGGAAGAGCCCGTTACTGACTCAGCTGCGATCATCGCAGGAGTCAAATCCTGGTTCGACGATCTCGATCTCGGCAAGTGGGGCGAAGAGCGCGTCGGCGGAATCGGCGCCCGCTTCGACAAAGAGAAACTTGCTGACGCGTTGCACGCCGTTACACACAAGCCTCGAGATGAATTCGTCGCGAAGCTGGCCGACGGCGCGGCGAAGATCAAGATCAACGCGCAGAACAAGCAAGACCCGAACGGCAAACGGGAAGTGCTGTACGGAACTTATGCGTTGTACAACACGGCCGTCAAGGCCAAGTATAACGAACTGACCGGCGGGAATGAGCCGCAGGCATCCGACCTGTAATTCGCCGATTGAGCGGGGGAGAATATCCCCCGCTTTTTCTCTGACTCGACTCATCAACGAGGAATAGCCATGAAAACCCTAATGGAACGCTTCGAAGCGGCTTTGACGGCGCGCGGTGAACTTTTTGTGAAGACGACAACGCACTATCGCGTCCTTTCTCGCACAAAAGCCGGATTCTACTTCTTAGGCGTCAACGGCGCACTTCGCTATGGTTCAAACGTATCGACTTGCCGGCCAGTCAGTGACGAGTTCAAAGCGAAACTACTGGCCGAAGCCGATGCCATACCAAAAGGGCCGACGATTAGCGACCTATAATCCCCGAACACACTAAATCAGCCCCGGCAATCGTCCGGGGCTTTTTCTATTCCCAAATCGCAAGCCGAAGTCCAAACGCAAGATTCATGCCAAGACGTGAAATCTAGCCGAATATCGGCATAAAAGACGTAATCCTAGCAGATATACGCAACGTCTAGCCGAATGTCATCAGAAGACGCCATGATGAAGCCATCATGAGTGCAGGAATATGCGTTTCTAGCCTGACGGCCATATCTGGCTACATATCCCACCCCATTTACTGACAGAATGACCGCGCCCTCTTGACCTCCTGCTATCGACGTCATACCCTATTTATATATGTGTATAAGAAAAAAAAATATAGAGGTCTGAAGAGAGGTATACTGACGTCAAGAGACTGACGTCTTTAGACGCCCAGACGTCCCAATTAAGGGGGCGCTTAACAGACCATTAAGCGCCCTGAAAACAGCCGGTAGGTAGGGGTCGGTCGGGAATCCTGCACTCTGTAGCCTTCATGAAGCCGATATTTGCTCACATCGTGGCTTCAAACGGATAGCAAGACGTTATCTTTCGTTGCATCATAGACTCATCTTGTGATATTCCATCTCATATCGTTTCATCGCCGACTCATGGCTTTTCTTGCCCGCTGATAAACGCAATCGCAGTAGGCTACTACCCTACCGGAATGCGTTGCCAACGCGTTGTTGCGCGATCCTTCCCTGAATAAACGGCATCCTACAGACCACGGCGAAAAAATCCGCCGCTGGATCGGCCATGTTGCACCGCACCATCACGAAAAGTTGATAATACCCATATTGACTGCCCCAACTGGTCATGCTAGTCTTGCCTCGCAAGCGATCCACTTCACGTCCACAATGGAGGTGCCATGCGCGGGACTCTTAAAGCCCGCTGATAGGAACCGAGGGCGGGAGAAGGACATTAACACACATCAACTTCCTCCTACTACCGTCTTGCAATCCCGCCCTCAATCCTCCACCCAATACGCGGGAATCTCGTATCGCTTATCGCGCGCCCTCTTTTCATCACCGGCCTTCGGCCGAGAAAGAGTGAACCACAATGCCCTTAGCTGTAAACTTTAGCCTCCGAGTTACAGACCCATCTATGGTCGCCGGGGCGAAATTCGCAATCGAAGAGATGCTCTCATGGCATCGCTCGAAAGCGAAGGAAAACACCGATAAAGCAAAAGGACTCGCCATAACGAAAATAGAAGAACGTCAATACGACGCAATGGCCGCAGCCCACACCGACTCTGCTGACTTCCTCACAGCTCTTGAGGTGGTATCATGACCGACGCCCCCTACGCCATCATCCGCACGAATTCCGAGCCACAAGCGGCTGAATTCTTGCTCGATTCCTATCTGATGCACCGAAAGACAACCCACTGTCTTCGATGCAATTCCGAATCCACCACTTCCGACATCTTCGAAGTGCAAATCCATCCGACCCGCCGCATCAGACGGCTCGTTCCGGCAACCACAATCAAAGACGGCTTTGCCGTCGGCCTCTCGATGCTCCAAGTGCGCCAACAGCCCGCTTGCTTCGTCTGTTTCGACAGTCTGCCGCAAGAGTCGAAGCCCCAATTCGCAAACGAAGACGAATGGCGCCGGACTCTCCAGCGCAAATACGCCACCCAACCGAAGACGTCATCTGCAACCGCCGTCGCCAAAGAGGGCCCGGCAATAGAGGATCTCTAATGTGGTATCGAGGGTTCAAAATCGAAGAAAAAGCCTTCGATTGTTTTTGGATCGAAGCCTTCCAAAAAGATTTCAAAACTGAAGCCGAAGCCAAATCGTTCATCGACGGCTTCTATAGCAAATGAATCTAGCCATGACAACCATGCAGCTCGCCAACAGAAGCACAAAGCTTCTTGCTACAAGCCTAGACTACTTCTTAATCGACGGCAGCGGCTCTATGCAGTCGAAGTGGTGGGACACTCTTGCCGCACTAGACAACTTCACCTCGACTCTCCGCGCCGCCCACGCCGACCCACACGGAATAGTCTCCGTCTTTGCCGGCGGCGACATCCAAATGCTCCAGCGGGACGGGCTTCTCTCCGGATGGAAGAAGTTCACCGAAGAGCCTCTCGGCTCGACCTGGGGCGGAACACCGCTCTACGACGCAATCCTCCTGATGGGCCAGCATTTGCGCGACCTTGATCCACCGACTTGCTCGATCGTCATCGTCACCGACGGCCATGAGAATATGAGCCACACTTCATCCGCGCAGGCCGCTGGCATCCTCGACTGGTGCCGAGCGAAGGACTGGCACGTCACGTTCCTCGGAGCGGATTTCAACAACTCGAGGCAAGCCAGACTACTCGGCGCAAACGACTCGAACGCCATCGGCGTCCAGCAGAAACTCTTGCCCGAAGCTGGCCGTCTGCTCGGCAAGAAACGCCTCTCTGGCGATATGGACTTTACGCCAGGTGAGAAGAAACAATTCGGAGGCTACCTGACCGACCAAAGCGGCGCCGGGTGCTGAAATGTCTGACGAAACCCCCCTCCCGAAGCAAGAGCTACTCATCAAACTGATGAATATGACTAGCTCATCCAACGACGGCGAAGCTCTATCCGCCGTCAGAAAAGCAAATGAGCTGCTTCTCGCGAACAAATGGTCCTGGGAGAAGCTCGTCCACAGCAAGATCAAAGTAATCGCGGACCCCTTCGTGAACACGCCGAAGGTCGAACCGGGGCGGCCAGTCAACGGCCGAATGTCAACACCCGACATGCCACGAATGAAGGCGCAGTCGATGTGGAATCCTCCGCCTCCTCCGCGCCAGGCGAAAAACCTTGCGTCGCAAGCCATGCCTCCAGTCTCGCCGAGTCCAAAGACCGAATTCTTCTCAGCGAAGCCGAAGCGTGCGCCAAATGGTGGCCCACAACTGGGAGAACTCTAATGGCAAGATACGTTGCATCTGAGCCTTGGGCTCTCTACCGCGAAAACCCTTTCCGCGTACTCTATACCGACGGCCGGGGCTTCGTCAATCCACCTAGAGACTTCTCCGACGCGAACTCGTCCCGAGTTTGGAAATTCGGCCGAGAGACCCACGCGCGCCACATGGCGAACCACTTGAACTCCTGCCCGAACGTCTTCGGCATCCGCGATACGGTCTTTTACGCGCCCTATCCCGAAATCATCAAGAGGATCAAAAGCCATGTCGACGAAGCTGACGCTTGACACAGCAAACGCACTCTTACCACAAATCATGACAGTCGAGTCGACTCTATCTGAAGTCGACTATCACATAGGGCTGGGTTCGGGACTTCATGGTGAAAGTTTCGACCGAACAACAGTCGAGCGAGGAGACGTCGCACACGTCTTAGATCGCCTCTGGGACGAAATGAACGACCTCTGCAACGCCATCGCGAAGGCTCTCGACTCCGATGGGCCCTCGGCCCACGAACCGTCCCGAAGGGACAGCGCAAGAGCACCGGAAGAAAGACCAGTAAACGACCCCACACTTCATGAACTGCACGACGTATGGAAAGGGAAATAGATGCCCTACAAGAGCAAAGCGCAAGCCGGCTTCTTCCACACACATAAGGCCGAACTCGAACGCCAAGGCGTCAACGTCGCTGAATGGGACAAAGCATCCAAAGGGAAAAAACTCCCCGACCGCGCCCCGAAACCCGAAGGCTTAAAGTCTAAAGTCCAACGCCAGAGGAGCAAGTAATGGACGCCCAGACCGAAGCTCAAGTGACTGAAGCGATAGCCTCTGCGGTTTCAGTTCCGCAGACTCAGCCGACCCAGTCGGCGCAGGCGATCATCGACGCCTATATCAAGAATACGTCTGAACTTAAGGCTCTCGCCGTGAAGCGAATCGACGAGACGATCGAGAGACTGAAGGATCTCCGCGTCGCGATCGAAGACAAGTGCCAGCGCAACCTCGACGGCACGATCGAAATCGTCCGTCTGGTGGACGACGGCTTCCGGGATATTAAACTGATCGAGCAGAAGGGCGCGAAGATCGAAGACGCAGTCTTGCCATGAGCACCGCCCTCCTCGACGACAAGCTCCTGCCGGAGCACGAGTTCCAGCAATTCTTGTCGCGCCATCCTGAAATTATGGATGACGTCGAGCGCGAGAAGGTCATCAGTCACAAATTCGACCTGCCTTACGGCGCAGGCTATTCTCTAACCGGCAATCGAATCTACATCGACCGCCACGTCCCTCTAATCTGGCCGATGAAAAGACTGACGCTTTCGAAGACCCACGTCTTTCATTCTCGGCCGAAGAAGGAAGCCAAAAGTGTGACGGTAATGACGCACATTGTCAAATACCCTGTGCGTCATGAGTCTTTCGAGTCCGCCTGCATTCGGCTTCTTGCAATGGACTACGAGACAGCACACCACCACGCAGTTCGAGCGGAATGGCTTCTCGTAACGTCCGACGACTACGAGTGGGAATTCTACGAACGCCAGTGGAAACCCCTGATTAAGGCCGACGAAGCCGAGAAGATCGAGCGGGTTCCGCCAGACCTCGACCTCACTCCCTACGAGGGGACTGAGCTTCACTCCATTCTTTCGGATCGTATGCGTTCCACGAAAAAGACGGCGCGTGGCAAATTCTTGAAAGCCGTTTAGCAACCAGAAGGACACTCATCATGTCAGAACACACTGTCGCGATTGTTTCGTTTGAGGGCGCGCTGAAGCGTGAAATCAAACGTCTTCGCGAACGCCTGAAGCACAGCGACCTTCCAGAATTCGACTTTACCATCCAAGCGAAAGGTCGAGTGCACGGAGGTGATGTGAAGCTCGAATTCTCCCTCGACGGCGACTACAACTGCCGAGCCGTCAAGGGCTCCAGCCTCGGGCCTGTAGTGGACGAATTCCTTCGTCGCTACGGATGGGACAAGCTCAATGCTCCGAAAGCTCTGAGCTATCAGAAAATCCCCTCCGACGATACGAATCCTGAAGAGGAGATTCCCCTCTAATGCCTCGAAAGTCAGCACCCTCTGTAGCAAGTTTCGGCCCTGAGCTTCTCGCAGCCCTCCTCCGGGGGGCTGCTGAGACTCTCGTCGTCCGACTGCCCGATTTCGACACCGCCTTCGCCCTCCGCCAGCGCTTCTATGCGCTCCGCGCCGCGATGAAGCGCGAATCGCATCCTCAGACTTCAGTCGTCTATCGAGCGAGTATGGCCCTCCCGACGAAAGAAGCCGATGGCTCTTCAGTCTTAACTCTCAAGCCGAGTGACGAAGCCTTCGTGGCCGCTCTCCGCGCCGCTGGAGTAAACGGCGAAGACCTTCGACCTCCAGCCATTCCGTTAGTCGATCCTCAACCCGAATTCACCGAACACGAACTACCAAAAGACTACATCGACAGTCTGCTCAAAAACGTCTGAAAATAAAGGATGAACTAGACGTCTAATCTATTGACAGGGCGCTTAATATGCGGTTAAATACCCTATTAACCGCCGATTAACAGGACGAATGTCGAGAGACTGAAATGGCACGCATCTATCAGATTACCGAACCGGAAATGCAGAGCTTGCTCGACCAGCTTGAAATGAAAAGCATGATCGACACCAACCATCTGATCGGCGGCCATGATCCGGCAGACAGACAACAGCGATACGAGACGCTATCGCCTGACGAAAAGAACCGTCTTTCCGGCGTGCATCGCGCCTTCCATATGATTTGCGTTCGGTGGGCGCAGGAAATGGGTTTCAAGGGCGGACGTTTCTGAGTAACCGCCGATTAACAGGACGTTACTAGGAAAAGCAATGGGAAGACCGCGAAGTCCAGAGAATTACACCCAATGGAAGGTTCATATCGACGCGACAATCGCCGCGAGAGTCGAAATGCGCTTCTTCGACCCGATCCGTGGGAAGCCGAAATACGGCTCACGGCATGAACTAATCAACGAGCTTCTTCGCGAATGGCTTGAAAAGCAGGAGGCAGTCCATGCCTGATATTAAGACGTTGTTCGATGCTTCTGGTATCGACAGTCTCTCCCAGGCTGAACTCCACCAGAGATACCAGCAGCTCAAAGCGCAGCTTGGTCCGAACCCCGGCGCGGTCGAAGACGACGACAAGCTGCACGAAATGGTGCTAATACTAGGGGCTTTGCGTCGCAAATCCGCAGGTCCGCCAAAAGCTGGATCGAGCAAGTCCGGCCCGAAAATCGAACCAAGTCTGGAGGACTTATGATCCGCCTCCCCACTTTCACCTTCCTGTCCGGGCCGCCGGGCTCCGGAAAGTCTACCATAGCCGAGGCCCTCGTCGACGGCGACCCTGGCCTCTGCCGAGTATCGATTGCCGAACCAATCCGAATGGCGCTACTGGCGACCTTCTATCCAGACCAGATGACTCTCGGCATCGATCTCCGCGACGGCGAGGTCAAGAAATCCTTCATCCCCGGAACCGGAGTGACTCACCGCAAGTGGATGATCTCCTATTCCGAATGGATGAAGAGTCTGCTCGGCAAACAAATCTTCGGCGATCTTGCGAAGCGCACCGTCGAACTCCAAACTCGCTACTATGACCGCTTCGTCTTCGACGACTGCCGCTTCATCGACGAGCTTCGGCCTTTCGTGAACGCCTACGAGGGAAAAAATTGCATCATCGTCAGTCTAAACCGAAAGGGCGCAGACTGGGGCGATGATCTTCACGACAATATCCATAAGCTCGTCGGCCTTCATCACGCCGCAATCAACAACAACGGGACGATCCCCGAAGCACTTCGTGCTCTTGCGGCGGCGCTAGGCCAAGACTATTCCCTCGAACCCGCCACGGAGGACCTCTAATGACTATGGACTTAGCAGTCTCCCTTATAGGGACGCGCCCTTGGACGCTACATGACAGAGGCGTCTGGGCTTACTACCGATTTCTCATCAATTCGGTCTACGAGTATCCTTGCTTCTCTGCATCGGAGATGTAAGATGACCGCCGCAAACCCCATCTTGCCGCTTCACATCGACTCGACGATGCTCTCTTGCTTCAGGTCGTGCCCTCAGAAGTTCTGGAACGAATTCGTCCTCGGCTTCAGGCCGACGGCGATCAGCGTCGATCTTCACGCCGGGGGCGCCTTTTCCGGCACTCTTGAATCCTTCTACAAGGAGGTCTGGCTCAATGGACTCTCAGCCGAAGCCGCCCTTGCTCGGGCTCACGGTGTTTTCGGACGCCTGTGGGGTGACTATACCCCCCTCAAAGAGACCGCCAAAACTTTCGATCGAATGTGGAATGCCGTCGAGGATTACATTCACACTTATCCTCCACGAACAGATCACGTCCAGCCTTATTTTGTGGCTGGTCAACCGACTTTTGAGTTCTCTTTCGCGGTTCCCCTCGACGGTCCTGATTTCCCTCGTCATCCCTCCGGATCGCCGTTTATCTATGTGGGCCGAGCCGATCTCTTGGGTCAATATCAGGGGCGGCCTTGCATTAGAGACGAAAAAACTACCGGACGGCTCGACAGCAATTGGGCCGAAAAATGGGACCTTCGAGCCCAATTCCTGGGCTATGTTTGGGCCGCACGACAGGGTGGAATCTCCGACATCGACACGGTTGTCGTCAGAGGTATTGTCATCACTAAGACGATGATCCGGCAGGTCGAGGCGATCAAAGTCTATAACAATCATCTGATCGACCTCTGGTATCGCCAACTCGCCCGCGACCTTCACCGGCTCCGCAAGTGTTGGGACGATCAATTCTTCGACTACAACCTCGGCGAAACTTGCACCCAATACGGAAGCTGCGCCTTCATGCCACTCTGCCAGTCTACGACGCCAGAAAACTGGTATAGCAACTTTACGGTGAAGAGATGGAACCCGCTACTTCGAGACCCGACAGCCGAACCGACTACATCATCCCCGCTCGAATCAAGCGGCTCGAACTCCGCTATCGCCACCTCAGGACTGTTAAAGACCTCAACACTGGAGACCCAGTCGTCGTAAAAGAAGAGATCGGCTGGTTCTGCGTCTTTGAGGGCTCTTGGGAAGCCCTCTTCATCAGCAAAGAGAGGCCAGACCTGTATGAAGGTCAGGCTGTCACAATAAGGATTTCATCAAATGACCGCAAGACTTCTTCAACCCCCTAGCACCCTCTGCATGGGCGCAGCAGGCTCCGGTAAGACTAGTGCCCTCGTCACCTATATCGAAGCCGGTCTCGAACTGTTCGTCATCGGAACAGAACCAAACTGCGCTGACAGCTTGCTCGACGCGCTCGAACGGAAACGACTGCCGATCGAGAAGCTCCACTGGCACCAAGTCACACCAGTCGCGCAGAATTGGTCGGCAATCAATGCTATGCTCACGACGGTCAATGCGATGTCTTATGAAGACATCACAAAGCTGAAGCAGGGTATCGGAAAGACCGAACAGAAGGCCTTCAAAGAATTCCTCGATTGCGTCCAGAATTTCAAGTGCGACCGCGACGGAAAGAGCTATGGCGACGCCACTCTCTGGGGGGACGATCGCGCCTTCGCAATAGACTCCCTCAGTGGGATGTCTTATATGAGCATGGCGAACACCGTCGGCCTGAAGCCTGCAATCCATCAGGGTGAATGGGGCGTGGCGATGAACGTGATCGATCAAGTCCTTCTGAAGATCACATCAGATTGCAAGTGCTTCTTCACTCTGAACGCTCACACGGAGAAAGAAATTGACCAGTTGGGTGGTGGCACGAAGGTCATGGTATCGACTCTCGGTGCAAAATTGGCTCCGAAAATCCCAAAATTCTTCTCCGAAGTTGTATGGGCGAAGAAGCGACTGGCGAACCCCCAATTCACCTGGTCGACGATTGACAACGATGCCGATCTCAAAAATCGTGCACTTCCGAATTCGGCGGTCCTTGATCCGTCATATGTTCAGATAGTCGCAGTTCACCGCAAGCGCAAACTTGCGATGTCTGGTTCACCGACGGTCGGGGCGCCGCCAGCCTCTCCGACACAAGCGAGAGGCTGG
>Ga0210384_10000751_pt1 | contig 48174 bp, 38 predicted proteins | sample IncBWH2MmetaG_FD_160574 | JGI IMG/M metagenome (GOLD analysis project Ga0210384, IMG submission 160574) | Forest soil microbial communities from Barre Woods Harvard Forest LTER site, Petersham, Massachusetts, United States - Inc-BW-H-2-M | ecosystem: Environmental > Terrestrial > Soil >... | reverse complement strand
CGGCGATGCTTCTGGTGCATGATCCGCTGCAACGAAATCCCGCCGCGGGCGGAATGCTGCAGGAGCTCTACGGTCTCACCAATGCGGAAGCGCAACTGGTCCAGGCGCTCGGCACCGGCATGACGGCCGTGGCCTATGCCCAGAGCCGCAACATCAGCGTCACCACCGTCTATACGCATTTGCGCCGAACACGCGAGAAGACGGGATGGAAGAGCGTCGCCGAGCTGACGCGGCATTTTCACGAGGTCAATGTGGCCTTGCGAAGCGCGTAGTATAGCCGCGCCCCGATCACGCCAATTTCGCATCACTCCCATGAGGCGGCCGGCGATTGCAGCCGGCCGCAAAGCGTAGGACGCTTACCCCAACGACAAAGGTCGAGGGGAGCCGTTTCATGAAGCTGTTGCATCTCGCCGCGATGACCGCGCTGGCGACGACTGTTGCCGCGAAAGCCGATCCGATTCCGCCAGGCGGCGTCGGCCAGAATGTCGAGGCGATCGGTTACAGCAGTCTCAACGACAAGCCCGGCTTCAAGATGTCGATCCAGAAGGTCGGCGAGCGCTGGTATCTCTATCTCGGCATGCTCTGGAACGAAGGCTGGGAGATCGTCGACGTCACCGATCCCAAGGACCCGAAGGTGGTGAAGGAGATCGAGGGCCCGGCCAACACCGCAACCGACCAGATGGAGATCGCCGACGGCAAGATGATCACGGCGTTGGCCAAGATATCGCCGGGCTGGGGCGGCGATCCGTCAAAGCCGTTCGACGAGGGCGTCCTGATCTGGGACCTGAAGGACCCGCTCAATCCGCAAAAGCTCGGCCAGTTCAAGACCAAGTCGCTCGGCACGCACCGCAATGGCTACCAGGGCGGCAAATACATGCACCTGTCGGCGATCATGCCGGGCTATCGCGGCAACATCTACGTCATCGTCGACATCAGCGATCCGGCGAAGCCCAAGGAAGCCGGCCGCTGGTGGGTGCCCGGCCAGAAGGACGACGAGACGCCACCGCCGCCAGCCGGCACCATGCTGCACGGCCCGCCCTTCATCGTCGGCAACAGGGCTTATCTGCCTTACGGCGGCGCCGGCATGATCATCCTCGACATCTCCGACGTCGCGCGGCCGAAGAAGATCGGCCAGCTGATGATGAGCCCGCCCTTTGCGTCGAACATCGGTGTGCACACGGTGATCCCGGTGCCGGAGCGCAACCTCGCCTTCATCAATTCGGAAGCGATCGCCGAAGACTGCAAGGAGCCGTTGCAGCAAGCCTCGATCGTCGACATTTCCGACCAGACCAAGCCGCGATTGATGGCGCTGTTTCCCCTGCCGCTGCCGCCCGCGGACTGGCCGATCAAAAGCTTCTGCGAGCGCGGCGGGCGTTTTGGTCCGCATAATCAAAACACGCTCTTGCATAACCCCGACGTCGCGCCGCAGGGCAATCTGGTGTACCTGACCTATTTCAACGCGGGCCTGCGCATCTACGACACCTCGACGCCGACCGCGCCGCGCGAGGTCGGCTACTTCCTGCCACCCGACCCGACGCATCGTTATGGCGTGTTCCCCAAGGGCAAGCTGGTGGCGCAGACCGAAGACGTCCTGGTCGACACCCGCGGCTACATCTACATCACCGACAAGAACCAGGGCTGTATATTCTGAGGTATACGGGGAAGTGAGGCTTAGGCCTTGAATGCCCCAATCAGCGCCCCGAGCGCTTCGCGCACGCAGGCGAGCGCGCTGTCGTAATTGCGGCGCTCGTCCTGCCGGAACAGGCGCACGCTCGGATACCAGGGGCTGTCGTCGCGATCGAGCAGCCAGCGATAGTCCGGCGTGTGCGGCAGCAGTATCCAGGTGGGACGACCGAGGGTGGCGGCCAGATGCGCGACGCTGGTGTCCACGGTGATGACGAGATCGAGATGGGAGATCAGGGCGGCGGTCTCGACAAAATCGGTGAGATACTCGGTGAGATCGATGACGTCGCTGCGTTCGGAAAGCGCGGCCTTGTCCTCCGGACGCGGAGCCTTTTGCAGGCTATAGAAGCGCGCGCGGTCATCGAAGATTGACGACATCTGCCGCAAGCTCGTCGAGCGATTGCGATCGTTGGTGTGCAGTGGATTGCCGGACCAGACCAGGCCGACGCGCAGCCGGTCATGCACGCCGAGCCGATCCTGCCACGCCGAGAGGCGCGCTTGCGGCAGCGGCGCAATACAGGAGGGGCTGGCCGGAATGGTATCCAGCCGCGTCTTGAACGCGAGCGGCAGTCCCCCGATCGGACAATGCAGATCGAAGGCGGGAAGCTCGGCGTTTTTCGGCAAGCAGAGCGAAACGCCCTCCAGCCCCGTCAGCAGCGCTTGCAGCGGCGCTTCCACTTCGAGAATGACGCGCGCGCCGAGCTTTGCCACCATCGCGGCATAGCGCGAAAACTGGATCGTGTCGCCCAACCCTTCATCGCTGTGCAGCAGGATGGTCTTGTCCGCGATCGGCTTCTCGCCGAACCAGTGCGGTGCCTCGAATTTGCGGTCCTCGAAAACGAGCACCGTCGATTTCCGGCCCCATTCCCTGCCCTGCCAGCCGTCGTCGAAATTACCGACCAGGAGCTGCGCCATAGACCGGTTCCAGCGATAGTCGGGGCATTCCGGATCGAGCGCGATGGCGCGATCGATATCGGCGAAGGCCTCGTCGATGCGACGCAGCGCCATCAACGAGACGCTGCGATCGTTCAGCGCCTGCGGGAAATCCGGCCTGAGGGCGAGTGCCTTCTCGAGCCAGACCATCGCTTCCTCGTGGCGGCTGAGCCCCTGCAGAAGGAGCCCGACATTCCTCGTGATTTCCGGACTGTCCGGGGCGACTTCGTGGGCCTTGCGGACGCTCGCGAGAGCTTCCTCGTAGCGGCGCAGTGGCCATTGGCATCGACTGATGAAGTTGAATGCACCTGCCTGGGTAGGATCGATCTCCGCCGAGCGGGAGAAACGCGCGAGCGCGTCCTCATAGCGTTTGGTCTCGAAATAGAGTAGCCCGCTGGCATTCGCCGCCTCGCGATGATCGGGCTTGACCTTCAGCGCCTGGTCGAAGCTCAGGAGCGCCTCATCCACGCGTTTCTGCTGCTGCAGGATCTCGCCCATCCGGTACCAGATGTCGGCGCGCGCGTTATCGAGGGTCACCGCGCGGTCGAACGCCTTGATCGCCTCATCGAAGCGCTCTTGGTGCTGCAGCAACTCGGCCATCCTGAGCCAGATCTCGATCTGGTCGGGATTGAGCATCAGCGCGCGATCGTAGCACTTGATCGCTTCGTCGAACCGCTCCTTCCGGTGCAGCGCCATGCCGAGATTGACAAAATAGTCGGCGACATCTCCCTTTTGCCGGATCGCCATCGCGAACCACTCGATGGCGAGGTCGTATTGTTTTGAGGCGACGCAGAGCAGGCCCATCAGATGCAGGGAATCGGCATGGCCCTGGTCGATGGTGAGCGCCTGCCGGCCGCATTGTTCCGCTTGCGCGAGCTGCCCGGCCTGCAACAGCCGAAGCCCGGCCTCGAACCATGTCGCCGGCGTCTCCGTGCGCTCCGAAGACGGGGTTGTGCCGGATGTCCCGGTGGCGCGTCGCTGCTGATGGTCCATTGGCACGTGTTTTTGAGGCCTGCCGCCAGTCCTAGATGATTCTGCTTTATTTTGGGATGATCTTTTGGGGTCTGGCTGCCGAAGCCTCACGCTGCAGCCATCACAGACTCGGCGCCGGCTCCAGCGGCAGCGATTGCAGGCCGCCGAAGCGGCGTTCGCGGCGTTGGAACGAGACGAGCGCCTCGGCCAGCGCGTCGCCATCGAACTCGGGCCACATCCGCTCGGTGAAGTACAATTCGGCATAGGCGCCTTCCCAGAGCAGGAAGTCGGAAAGCCGCTTCTCGCCGCTGGTGCGGATGATGAGGTCGACGTCGCGCAGGCCTGCCTCGCCGGTAACGAGCTGGGAGAACAGCTCGCGCGTCGGCTCGCTGACGCCGGCGAGCTTGGCGGCGGCACCGAGGATCGCATCGCGCGCCGAGTAATCGATCGCGATGCGCAAATTGAGTGTCTCGCCGCGCGAGGTGGCCGCTTCCGCGCGGGCGATCGCGGCGGCAATGCCGTCTGGCAGACGGTCGCGGCGACCGATCACGGTGAGGCGCACGCCGTTCTTGACCAGGCTTTCAACCTCATTGGCGAGATAGAAGCGGAGCAGCGCCATCAGCGCCGTGACTTCCGCCTTCGGCCGCCGCCAATTGTCGGTGGAGAAGGCGTAGAGCGTCAGCGTGCCGACGCCCTGGTCGGGAGCGGCCTCGACCACGCGCCGGATCGCCTCGACGCCGGCTTCATGGCCGCGCAGGCGCGACAGGCCGCGCCGTGTCGCCCATCGGCCGTTGCCGTCCATGATGATGCCGACATGCAGCAGATGCGCGAGTTTGGCCGATAAATTACTTTGCATTACAAAGCTCCGGGATAAATGAAGGGGGGGGTCAAGTCGACAGGATGCCCAGCCGCGGTAACGGTGAGCCTTCCTTGCCGGCGGCCTTGGCGGCGTCGCGCACCAGCCGCTCCAGCACGGCGAGATAGTCGAGGAAACGGCGGCGGCCGGTCTTGGTCAGGCGGCAGGTCGTATGCGGCCGGTTGCCTTCATAGCCTTTAATGACCTCGACCAGACCCGCCTCCTGCAACACCTGCAGATGGCGGCTGAGATTGCCGTCGGTCAGCGCACAGAGCTGCTTGAGATCGGCAAAGGCGAGGCCCTTGGGATGCGCCATCAGCGAGGTCAACAGGCCGAGGCGCGCCTTCTCGTGGATCACGCGATCGAGCCCGTCATAGGAGAACGGCGCGCTTACAGCCTCACTCTTCGGCATCGGTTTCTCCGGAAGCAAAATGGATGATCGCCGCCATCAGCGACTGACCGATCACGAAAGGCAGCCCCATGGTCCAGGGCGACAGCGCATGACTCTGGCTCGCGATCAGAAGCACGGTGAAGCCCGCGACAAAGTACCAGGCGCCGGCAAACGCAACCGTGCGCGGCAGCGAGCGGACGGAAGCGAAGACGCCGAGCGAGACCAGCACCTGCCACAGGCCCGGCAACAGCCACAGCTGGTCCGGCGCGAACTTCCACAGCACGATCGCAAGCAACACGCCGGCGACAGCCGAGGGGAGGAATTGCTCGACCGCCTGATGGATCATCGCGTCCGCAAGGCCGGAATGATGCCGGCGCGAGCGCGCGATCATCTCGGTTAGGATCGTCGCGGACGAGAGCAGCGCGGCGAGCGCCCAGCCGAACAGGAACGTCAGCGGATGATGGGTGGGATCGGCAAGCCACACATATTGCAGGATCGTCGTGCTCAGCGCGACGGCTGCGGTCGCGGCGATTGCCGCAGGGCCATAGCCCGCGAACGCGGTGCCTGCCGCGAGCTGGCTGCGAATGGCGATGATGTCGGCCAACGCCTTGTCGAGATCACGTATTTCTTCGGTCTGCACGCCGATGGATTCCCCAACTTTGCAACGCAAAGTATATCGGACCCGTGCGCGATGGCAAGAGGCATGCGGCGGCCGGGCGCCGGATTAACCACCCCCGGTTGCTTTCATGCATGGCATCCACGTAGAATGAGGTGGTCAATGGCTGGGGGCAGCTCGCGTGCGTAAGGCGCTTATTCTTGGATCGCTTGGATTTTTTCTCGCAGTTTTTGTGCAGATCGCGATAGGCTCGATCGCCCATGCCAAGGGGCCGTACGGCAATATCCATGTCGGCAACTGGAGAGGCGGCGCCTTCACCGACGACAACACAGGTGCTTTCTCGCATTGCGCGGCGACGACGGCCTATGGCAACGGCATCATCCTGGTCGTCGGCCAGAACGCCAGCAATTCCTGGCTGCTCAGTTTCGCGAGCCCCAATTTTCATCTCAAACAAGGCGAGACGGTCCCGATCGACCTGACCTTCGATGGACAGGCAGAGGCGCGCATATTTGCAAGCGCCAATTCCAACATCATGGCGACCGCAATCCTGCCGCCGAATGTGGCTCGCACCTTCCAGAAGGCGAGCCTAATGGTCGCGGTCTCCGGAAGCACCGTCTTGAACTTCAACCTTACCTCGACCGGCCCCCTATTGGCCGCGCTCTCCAGTTGCGTCAGCACCGTCAAGGCTGGCGGGATCAACAGCGCCGGCGATTTCAGCGCGCCGAAGGCAGCGGCGAAAACGGACGCCCCGAACTCGAAATCGGCCAAGGCGGGCACGCAGACCGGCACCGGCTATGTAATCAGTGCGAACGGCCACATCATCACCAATCATCACGTGATCGACGGCTGCACCAGCGACATCAAGGGCAATCTCACGGGAGACGCCGCAGCCACGCTGCGCGTGGTCAACAGCGATGCGGCCAACGATCTCGCGCTGTTGCAGGGGCCGGCGGAGTCGTTCAAGACTTTCGTCAAAATCCGGGATCGCACGATCCATTCCGGCGATTCCGTGGTTGCGATCGGCTTCCCCTATCACGGCCTGCTGTCGTCGGATTTCACGGTGACGACCGGCATCGTCAGCTCGCTGAGCGGCATACTGAACGATACGCGCCATCTGCAGATCAGCGCCGCGGTTCAACCCGGGAACAGCGGCGGACCGTTGCTCGATACGTCAGGTGAGATCGTCGGCATGGTCGTCGGGAAACTGGATGTCTTGGGAATCGCCCGCCACACCGGTACAATTCCCGAGAACATCAATTTCGCGATCAAGACCGGCGCCATCCGCGACTTCCTCGACAACAGCGTCGTGCCCTATGAGACATCAGCCCCCGGCACCGAGCTCAAGACCGCCGACATCGCCACCAACGCGCGGGCGTATACGCTGCTGATCTCGTGCACGGCGACGGAGCGGGAGGAGACGGCGAAGCGGTAATAAGACACACAGTGGAACTGTCGCAATCTCACCTCGCCCCGCGTGCGGGGAGAGGTCGGATCGCATCGCCAGATGCGATCCGGGTGAGGGGGAGCCTCCGCAGACACCTTTGCCACCGTATGTACGGTGAGAGCCCCTCACCCCAACCCTCTCCCCGTAAGAACGGGGAGAGGGAGTCAGATACATCATCCGTGGCAGCACGCCGCCTTCGCCTCCGGCTGATATTGGTCGCGCAGGCGCACCCAGTCCATCGGATAGGGCAACCCCTCCTCGTGACGGCCGAGCGGGGTCAGGTCGAGATAGTGGTAGGCGGCGTTCATCATGTCGAGGCCTCGCGCATAGCATGAATAGGTATGGAAGATGCTTCCACCCTCGTCGCGGTAGAACACGCTGATGCCGGGCAGCTCTTCGCCGTAGAACGGCGTGGTGCCGAAATTGTACTTCTTTTCGCCTTTCTCAAGCTGATCGCGCGTGTAGGTGACGCCGAAATCGGAGTTGAAATCATTGTTGCCGGATGAAACCCAGTCGAAGGTCCAGCCCATCCGCTTCTTGAATGCTTCGAGCTTTTCGACGCCCGCCAGCGAGATCGCGATCATGGTGGTGTCGCGCGCGGCGAGATGCGGCACCATGCGCTCGAAACCGTCGGTCCAGAACGAACAGCTCTTGCAGGCCGCGTCCCAGTCGGGCCTGAACATCACGTGCTGCACCACGAGCTGGGGCCTGCCCTTGAACAGATCGGCGAGCGTCACCTTGCCTGCCGGCCCGTCGAACACGTAGGTCTTGTCGACCTTGACCCAGGGCAAGGCGCGACGCTCCTCGTTCAGGCGATCGCGGGCCCGTATGAGCTCCTTCTCATGAGCCATATGCGTCTTGCGCGCCTCGATCCATTCTTCTCGCGAAACGATCTTGTGCGGTTGCATGGGATGCTCCCTTGACGAAACTTCAGGAGAAATGCCGTTCCAGTACGTCGAAAAACTTGTTCCAACCGCGCTCGTGATTGTCGCGGGCGGCCTGGTCGGCGAACTGCTCCTGCTGGAAGATCATCAGCGTGCCGCCGGCGTCGGGCTTGAACTCGATGGTCACCAGCGATTCCCGCTCCGGCGTCGAATGCCAGGCCCAGGTGAACTGAAGCCGCGCGTCCGGCACGACCTCGCGATAGAGGCCGCCGACCTCGTGATATTCGTCGTTGTCCTGATTAGTGAAACTGATGCGGTAACGCCCGCCGACGCGAACATCGAGATCCGCCTTGACCGAGCCGGGCTTCGCCTGCGCGGCGAACCACCGGATCAGGTTTTCCGCGTGGGTCCACGCGGCGTAGACTTTTTGCGGGCTCGCGCGGAGCCGGCGGGTGATCGTGAGGCTGGGGCGCTGGTCGATGAGGGCTGCGGCAGATGATTGGGCCATGGGTTGTTGTCCTCCACAAAGGCGGCGAGACGGTCGAAATTGTCGGACCAGAAGCGCTGGTAGCGGTTGAGCCAATCCATCGCCTGCTCCATCGGCTTCGCAGTGAGCCGGCATGCGACGACGCGGCCGGTCTTCTCGCGTGCGATCAGGCCGGCATCCGACAACACGTCGAGATGCTTCATGATCGCCGGCAGCGACATGTCGAACGGCTCGGCGAGCTCACTGACCGAAAGCGTGTCGCGGTCGGAAAGCCGCGCGAGCAGCGCGCGCCGCGTCGGGTCAGCAAGCGCGGCAAAGGTTTGGTCGAGAATCTGATCTGAATACTTAACCATATGGTTTAGTATAGCCACATGCCGCCGCCTGTCAAGCAAGGCGCGATAAAAAAGCATTTCGGGAACCCGCGCTCGTCAGCTCACTAAGTCAGCCGATCACACGAAAACGCGACCGATCACGACGGATCGATCGCGTTGTGAATTGTGTCTTACGAAGCCTTCAGGCTCCGCCGCTTCGCGCGTCAGCGATAATATTCGTAAGGGTCGAACGGACGGGCGTGCCGTCCACGCTGTGCCGGCGGGTACGGCCTGCCGAACGCGACGCGCGGATTGACGTTGCAATAAGCATTCCGGCCCGACGCGCTCGCCATGCACTGCCCATAGGTCGAATAGGAACAATCTCCGGGAATGCCCTCGTCGCGGCCCTGCACACACCAGGCATCGGGTTGGGCCGCCGCGGGAGCGGAGGTGGCCACGCTGGCAACGCCAGTCGCGGCCAACGCCATAACAGCCCATACAATCTGACGCATCGTCCTGTCTCCTTCGCGCCGCAAGGCGCATTCATGTTCGACAGACAATACAACGCGCGAGACGATCAGGCAGTTCAATCTATCTTGAGGCCCGAGAACTCGACGACCTTCTTCCACTTCTCGGTCTCGGCGGCGATTTCGGCATTGAAGGCATCAGCTGTTTCAATTCTCGGTGCACCGCCGAGCTCTTCGAGCTGCTTCTTCAACGCGGGATCGCCCATGACATCGTTGATCGCCGCATTGAGCTTGGTGATGATCTCCTTCGGCGTCTTGGCCGGTGCGCCCATGCCGAACAGCGCACTTGCCTCATAGCCCTTCACGGTCTCGCCGATCGCCTGCACGTCGGGCAGCTGCGGTGAGCGATCGGCCGTGGTGACGCCGAGCGCACGCAGCGAGCCGGAACGGATATGCTGGATGATCGAAGGCATGTTGTCGAAGATCACCTGGACCTGGCCGGCAAGCATGTCGGTGATGGCAAGGGCGGCGCCGCGATAGGGCACGTGCTGCATCTTGCAGCCGGTCATCGCCATGAACATTTCGCCGGACATGTGCACCGAGGTGCCGTTGCCCGATGACGCCATGTTCACTTTGCCGGGATTGGCTTTCACATAATCGATGAACTCGGCGACGTTCTTGGCCGGCACGTCCTTGTTCACCGTCATCACGTTCGGCACGCGGTTGAAGGCGGCAACGCCGGTGATGTCACGGACGAAATCGAATTTCAGGTTCTGGTAGAGCGTGGCGTTGATGAAGTTCGCGGGGTTGACCAGCAGCACGGTATAGCCGTCCGGGTCGGCGCGCACCGCGGTCTCGGTGCCGATATTGTTGCCGGCGCCCGGCTTGTTCTCGATCACAAACGTCTGGCCGAGCTTTTCCGACAGGCGCTGGCCGATCAGGCGCGCCAGGATGTCGGTGGCGCCGCCCGGCGGATAGCCGACCAGGAATCGCACGTTCCGCGTCGGATATTCCAGCGCCGCCGAGGCGCGGCCCGACAGCATGAGGGCCGGCAGGCCGGTTGCGGCCATCTGAAGCGCTCTGCGGCGTGAAATCATCGAAATCTCTCCCGTTTCTTCGTTGTCGTTGAAACCATCGTGAGGCGCTTGTAACAAGCTCTACCGGGCGCCGGAAGTGCGACACTTGCAGCCCTCGATTGTACGAAAGGATAAGCCATGCCGGTCAAGGTCAACGCGCTGGACCATCTCGTCATCAATGTCTCCGACGTCGCACGCTCTGCCGAATGGTACGCGAAAATCCTCGGCATGGAGATCAGGGTGTTCGACCCCGGCGAAGGCCGGACAAAGCGGACGTCGCTGGTGTTTGGTAACCAGAAGATCAATGTCCGGCCGAAAGATGCCGACAAAATCGATTGGTTCACCGCCGACCACGAAGCCGCAGGGAGCGACGACCTCTGCTTCCTCACCGACAGCACGCCCGAGGCCGTGGTCGCGCATCTGAAGGCGCATGGCGTCGCCATCGAGGAAGGCCCGACCAAAAAGCAGGGCGCCCGCGGCACGCTGCTGTCGGTCTATTGCCGGGATCCCGACGGCAGCCTGATCGAGATTTCGTCGTATGAGAAGTGAGGCCTGCCGATAGCTGCGGAACGTCAAAAAATAAGAACAGGGAAAAGGAAACAAAAATGCGTCGTGTTGCTATCGCCACCCTCCTCGCGAGCCTTTGGCTCACCCCCGCCACGGCGCAGACCGCCGATACCGTGCTGTTCAACGGCAAAATCGTCACTGTCGACCGGGACTTTTCCATCCGCGAGGCGATCGCGGTCGCGAATGGCCGCGTGCTGGCAACCGGCACTTCAGCCGCGATGAAGAAGCTCGGCGGCGAGCATGCGCGCCTGATCGATCTCGGCGGCCGCACGGTAATCCCCGGCCTCACCGACGGCCACATCCACGGCATCCGCGCCGCGCTCACCTTCGGCACCGAGGTGAACTGGATCGGTGTGCCGACGCTGAAGGAGGCGCTGGACAAGATCCGCGATGCGGCGAAGACGCAAAGTCCCGGGAGCTGGATCATCGTCGCGGGCGGCTGGACCGAGGAGCAATTCGCCGAAAAGCGCCGCCCGACGGCTCAGGAGATTTTGCAGGCCGCACCTGATAATCCCGTCTACATCCAGCACCTCTATGATTGGGCGCTGCTGTCGCCCAAGGCGATGGAGATGCTGAACATCCGCGAGGATGCCGATGTCGCTCCCGGCGGCAAGCTTATCCGCGACGCCGACAACAAGCCGACCGGCGAGCTCGAAGCCAATGGCAACGCGCTCGGCAAGATTTTCGACAAGCTGCCGCGACCGACCGCCGAGCAGCAGGTCGAAAGCTCCAGGAAATTTTTCCGCGAGATGAACTCGCTCGGCATCACCGGCATCGTCGATGGCGGCGGGGTGAGCATGTATCCCGCCAACTACCAGGCGCTATTCAAGCTCTGGCATGACAAGGCGCTCACCGTTCGCGTCGCCTATCACCTCTGCGCGCCGAAACCCGGCAGCGAGATCGCCGACCTGCAAACCCTCACTTCGCTGCTGCCGCAGAATTTCGGCGACGACATGCTGCATTTCAACGGTCCCGGCGAAATCCTGATCTGGGCCGACTGGACCGACGGCGACATCACCTCTGACGGCAAGGAGAAGCTCTCCGAAATGCTGCGCTGGGCGGCGTCCAAGGGCTATTCGATCCAGATTCACTGGAACCCGGACCGCACCGTCCACGAGTTGCTCGACGTCGTCGCCAACGTCAACAAGGACTATTCGGTACGCGACCTGCGCTGGAGCGTGCTGCACCTCTACAACGCCTCGGAAGAGAACCTGAAGCGCATGCAGGCGCTCGGCCTGATCTGGGGCGTGCAGGACGGGCTTTATTTCGGCGGCGAGCGCTTGCAGAAGGACGTAGGCAGCGAAGCTGCGAAACAGATGCCGCGGATCGTGACCGCGCTGAAGATGGGGATCGTGGTGACCGGCGGCACCGACGCGCACCGTGTCTCGTCCTATAATCCCCTGGTCTCGCTGCAATGGTATCTCGACGGCACCACCATCGGCGGCGTCAAGACCCGCGGCGAGCAGGAAGCGCCGAGCCGGCGCCAGGCGCTGGAGATGTACACCCGCAACACCGCTTATGCGGCCAATGACGACGACAAGCGCGGTACGCTGGAGGCGGGCAAGTTCGCCGATCTCGCGGTGCTCTCCGCCGATTACCTCACCGCGCCGGTGAAGGAGATCGGCAAGATCAAATCGTTGCTCACCATGGTCGGCGGCAACGTGGTCTACGCCGCCGCGCCGTTTGCGGGCGCCGAGCCGCCGAAGCTGAGATAATCAGTAACAGCCGAACGCGACCGGGCGGAACGCCTGCAGCAATTGCTGGTCGAGCTTGGGGCCCATCGATTCCATGATGCCGAAGGCGCGCGAATGCGTGAACGGCAAGCGGTAGGCGCGCTTCTCGACCAGTGCCGCGTAGATATCGACAATGGTCGTCAAACGGACGATGTCGCTGATCTGGCTGCCCGAGAGGCCGTTGGGATAGCCCGAGCCGTCGAGCATCTCGTGATGATGCAGCACGACGTCGAGCATCTCCGGCGGGAACGAGCCTTGAGCTGCGAGCGCGTCATAGCCGCGGCGCGGATGCTGGCGCATTTCCGCAGTCTCCTCTTCCGTCAGCGCGGCCGGCTTGTCGAGGATGGCGGTGGAAATGAACGCTTTGCCGACATCGTGCAGCAGCGCGGCGCGGGTCAGGCGGCGCTGGTCTTCCTCGCGCATGCCCAGATGCTGCGAGAAGGCCACCGCAAAACCGGTGACGAACAGGCAGTGGCGATAGGTGTCGGTGTGGTGGCAGCCGACGGTGGTCAGCCATTCGCGCAAGGACGAATGCTTGATCGCCTTGATGATCCTGCTTTCGGCCTGCACGACGTCGTCCATCGTCAGCGCCATGCCGGAGGGCATCCGCTGGAAGATCTTCACGATCACCGCATGCGCAGCCGCAACGCCGCGGTTCAACGTCTTGCCGCGATCGGTCGAGTCGAAGAACTGGCTGTCGGGGAAAGCGGCGCGGATGCGCTGCATGATCGCGCCGGCGTCGAGCGGCCGCGAGATGGTGTCGGTCGCGCCCAGCGCCCAGGCCTGCATCGAGGCGTGATGCAGCGCATCGGCGAGGACGAAGAGGCGCGGCATCTGGCTATAGGCGTCGGCCTGCAATTTCTTGCGGACGGCCTGCACGCTTTCGGGCGAACGCAGGTTGATGTCGACCACGACGCCGGAGAGACCGTTGGGAGAAGCGGGAATATCCGATGTCGTCACCGTATCAACTTCGCCGACGGAACTCAGGATGTGAGCAAGCTCGCTGCTCTGGTCGGCGCGATCCGAGGCCAGTAGCAAGCGGCGCTTGGGCGAGGTTTGTTTGGCTGTCGCGGTCATTCGACTTCCGTTGATCACAGGTTCAGCGCCGCAGACCTTACCCGGCAACCAGTTCTACTCGGATTAATAGAGATCGTGAACACGCGCCTCACGAGATCGCTAAGATTTTAGCGAAAGAAAAATCCGCCGGAGGAAATCTCCGGCGGATCGTTGTTGTCTTCGCTGATGGCGCGAGCGTTACGCTTTCATCGCCGCCTTCACTGCTTCCGCCGTGATCGGCAGCGAGCGCACGCGTGCGCCGACCGCATTGAACACGGCATTGCCGATCGCGGGCGCGACCACCGTCACCGCCGGCTCGCCGACGCCGGTGGCGTGCTCGCCATTGGCGATGACGCTGACGGCGACTTCCGGCATCTGGCTCATGCGCAAGGGCGTGTAGCTATCGAAGTTGGTCTGCTCGATGCCACCGTCCTTCAGCGTCGCCTTCTCGAACAACGCCAGCGACATGCCCCACAGCGCCGCACCCATCACCTGGGCCTGGACACCATCAGGGTTGACCTGCGTGCCGACGTCGGTTGCCACGGTCAATTTCTTGACCTTGACCTCACCCGACGGCGCCACCGCGACATGCGCGACGCACGCGGTCCAGCTTGCGGTCTTGCGCTCCTGCGAGGAGACGCAGGCAACGCCCATGCCCTCGCCCTTGGCGAGCGTCTTGGTGCCGTAACCGGCGAGCCCCATCGCTGCGAGCAGCGTGTTGCGCAACCGCTCCGCACCGCCGGCATTGTCGCCTTTGCCGTCGAGCAGCTCGACGCGGTATCGCGCCGGGTCCTTGCCGGCCGCATGCGCGAGCTCGTCGATCATGCTTTCGATCGCCCAGAACGTCCAGCCCGGCGCGACCGAGCGGAGCTGGCCGGAGGGCGTGGCGTTATGCGCCATCTCGTTCTTGATCGCCCGCACATAGTGGTTCGGTACGGTGTAGAAGAAGTCCGCTCCATTCACCGTGAAGGAATCGAGCGGGCCTTTTTTATCGACCGAGGGCGTGAGGAAATCAGGGATTCCCCAGCGCTGGGTCGGCCAGGCCGAGACGACGTCATGGCTGAGCGCGATCAGCTTGCCGTCATTATCGAGCCCCGCCTTCACTTTCTGGTAGGTGAGCGGCCGCGAGAAATCCATCGTCATGTCGTTCTCGCGCGAATAGATCACCTTGACCGGTCGGCCCACAGCCTTCGCCGCCTGCACCGCCGGCACCATCATGTCGGCGTCGAGACGCCGGCCGAAGCCGCCGCCCAGGAACATCTGGTGCATCACCACGAACTTCGGATCGATCCCGGCAGCTCCCGCCGCGATTGCGCCGGAGCGGGTCGCGAACTGGTTGCCGGAATAGATATGCAGGATGTCGCCTTTGAACTCCGCAGTGGCGTTCATCGGCTCCATCGGCGCGTGGATGTTGATGTTGGTGGTGTATTCCGCCTCTATCACCTTGGCCGCCGAGCCGAAGGCCGCATTCGGATCGCCGTCCTTGACGAAGAACTCCCCGGAATCGCTGAGACCCTGCAGGCGCTTTGCTTCATCCATCAGCGACTGGCTCGACAGCTTGGCGTTCGGACCGCCGTCATAGGCGATCTTCAGCGCATCCGCCGCCTTGCGGGCGTTCTGGTAGGTGTTGGCCACCGCCACCACCCAGCCGGTCGTGGTCGCTGTCTTGTCGTCGAGCGTGACGGCCTTGATGAAGCCCGGCACCTTCTTTGCAGCACTGTCGTCGACCGATTTCACCGTGGCGCCATAGCGCACCGGCGGAGTGACGACCGCGCCATAGACCATGCCCGGTATCATGACGTCGATGCCGTATTTGGCAGCGCCCCTGGTCTTGTCGGGGATGTCGAGCTGCGGCACCGAGACGCCGATCATGGTGTATTGATCCGGCGTCTTCAGCTTGAGCGCCTTGAGCTCGTCGGGTGTGAAGGTCTTGGTCGCCTTGCCGCTCTTGACCACGTCGGCGAAGCTCATCTGCTTCTTCGACTTGGCATGCGAGATCATGCCGTCGCGCACGACAAGCTCGCCTGCCGGTACGCCCATCGAGGCGGCGGCCGCTTCGGTGAGCGCGATGCGTCCGGCCGCACCGGCGCGGCTCATCGCCTCGAAGTTCATCATGGTCGACCAGCTTCCGCCGGTGATCTGCGCGCCCAGCACGGGGTCGTTGAACTTCGGATCGTTGGATGCGAGTTGCACCCGCATGTCCTTCCAGTTCGCTCCCAGCTCCTCGCAGACGATCTGAGCCATGGTGGAAGAGACGTGCTGACCCATGTCGGCCTTGCCGCAGGTCACGGTAACGATCCCGTCGGGTGCGATGGAGTACCAGACGGAGGGATCGAAATTGGACGGTGCCGTTGCCGCCAGCGCGCTGTCGAGGCCGGGCACGGCAGAGTAGCCGAGCGCAAGGCCGGCCGCAGCAGTGCCGACCAGGAAAGAACGGCGGGAGAGATCGGTATTCACTTCGGGAATTTTCACGTGGCTATTCATGTGGGCCTCCGCTCGCTGGTCGCGTTGGACGCGGTGCGCATTTCGGACGCGGCGCGCATGATCGCCTTCTGAATGCGTGAATAGGTCATGCAACGGCAGAGATTGCCGTCCATGTGCTCGACCACCTCTTCCTTGGTCGGGTTGGTGTTCTTCGCTAGCAGAGAGGCTGCCTGCATGATCTGGCCGGACTGGCAGTAGCCGCATTGCGGCACCTGCTCGGCGATCCAGGCTTTCTGCAAGGGATGATCGCCCTTGGCGGAGAGACCTTCGATGGTGACGATCTTCTTGCCGACGGCATCGCTCACCATGGTCTGGCAGGATCGCACGGCCTCGCCATTGACATGAACGGTGCAGGCCCCGCACAGACCGGCGCCGCAACCGAATTTGGTGCCGGTCATTTGCAGTTGTTCGCGGATAGCCCAGAGCAGCGGTGAGTCACCCGCCGCATCGACGGACACATTTCGTCCGTTGATATTCAGGTTAGGCATCGTTTCTTCCCCTGCCGGTGTATGAAGCCGCTTACGGCGGCAACTCACTTTTGGGTAGCTGTGCGCCCACCGGGTAAGCGCCAGTTGGCGCGCAGCATGATCGCGTTTCCGCCGTGAGGCAACGCAATTTGGAATCGTTCGAAGAGAAAAACTTCCGAAATGCGTTGTGCGTTGCGACAACAACGCGGCCTAAATCCGCTGTGCGGAATGCGTGCCGGTTACCTCTGCGTAACCCGCGCGTTCGACATGCCGGTCCTGATCCGTTTCTTGCACCATTCACAGCCGTCAAACGATCGCGCTACACTCGTACCGGAACGATGAAAAGCGTGCGGAGAAGACGCGATGCCAAAAATCGATCGTGACGGCGTGAGGATCCATTACGAGGTCCATGGCTCCAAGATACATGACGACGGGCCGCCGCTCATCCTCACCCACGGCTATTCGTCGACATCTGCGATGTGGGAGGGCCAGGTCGAGGCGCTGTCGAAGCATCACAAGCTGATCCTCTGGGACATGCGCGGCCACGGCCAATCCGATTATCCCGACGACCCGGCCTGCTACAGCGAGGCGCTCACGGTCGGTGACATCGCCGCCCTGCTCGACGTGGTCGGCGCAAAGAAAGCCATCGTCGGCGGACTCTCGCTCGGCGGCTACATGTCGCTGGCATTTTATCGCGCCCATCCCGAGCGGGTGTCCGCCCTCCTCATCATCGACACCGGCCCCGGCTTCAAGAAGGACGACGCCCGCGCGGCCTGGAACAAGCGCGCGCTCGACACTGCCGACCGTTTCGACCGCGAAGGACTTGAAGTCTTGAAGTCGGCGAGCCGCGAACGCTCCACGGTGAGCCATCGCGATGCCAAGGGACTTGCGCTGGCGGCGCGGGGAATGCTGACCCAGCGCGATGCGCGGGTGATCGAGGTGTTGCCCGACATCAAGGTGCCATCGCTCGTCGTGGTCGGCGCCGACGATGCGCCGTTCCTGGCCGCATCCGACTACATGGCGGCCAAGATTGCCGGCGCGCAGAAGGTGGTGATCCCGGCCGCCGGCCATGCCGTGAACATCGACCAGCCGCAGGCGTTTATCGAGGCGGTAGTGCCGTTCCTGGACGGCTTGCCGAAGAAATAGAGCGCAAACCTCTCGCCCCGGAATGACGAACGACTTCGTCCTTCGTCAGAACCAGCGCTCGTTCACCTGCACCGTATCGCCCGGGCCGAGCGCGGTGCCGAGCGGCACGACGTAGCGGCCGGTGCCGCTGGCGTCGGTGTGGGTGACGGTGACGAGGTCGCGGCGGGCGCGCGGCGAGAAGCCGCCGGCAATCGCGACCGCGCTTTCGACGGTCATGTTGGGCACATAGGGATATTGGCCGGGCGCCTGCACCTCGCCGAGGATGAAGAACGGCCGGTAGGACTCGATCTCGACGGCGACCGACGGCTCGCGGATGTAACCGTTGCGCAGCTTTGCCGTGATCTCCGAGGCGAGCGCAGCCGGCGAGCGGCCGCGCGCCGCCACCGCGCCGATCAGCGGCATGGTGATCATGCCGGCGGCGTCGATCGTGTAGGTATTGGTGAGGCCATCCTGCCCGTAAACGACGACGCGAAGCTTGTCGCCGGCATCGAGCCGGTAGCCCGCATCATATCGGACCGGCGCGGTAACCGGTGTGGCGGCATAGGCGTCGTAGGGCGTCGACACGATGACAGGCGGCGGCGAAGCGGGTGGCGGCGCAGACACTGGCGGCGGCGTATACGCTTGCGGCGACGTATAAGCCGGCGGCTGCGTGTAATTATAGGTAGGACGAGGCGCGCTGGAGAGAGCCCGACGAAGGGCTGCGATCGCGCCGCCACCATCGGAAGACGGTTGAGGCGCCGCATACCCGCCGGGCTGGCCATAGGTCATATAGTCGAGGTCGTTTTGGTTTTGCGCCAACGCGCTGGAGCTAGCCGCAGCCAGACAGCCCACGAGCGCAGCGACCCTGATCGACCATTGAAACGCGCGTGCAGAACGCACTGGATCCATCCCTCAAAACGAGATCGCTCCAGTGTTGCACTGGTTATGGTTAATAAAGGGTTTCCAGGGGGTCGCAGCGCCTCTGGCGCTTCATCTTTTCGCTCGTCATTCCGGGGCGATGCGTCAGCATCGAACCCGGAACGACGGAGAGGTGTTACGCCGACATACCCGCGCCGATCGGGCACGACACACCGGTGCCGCCGAGCCCGCAATAGCCGGCCGGGTTCTTGGCCAGATATTGCTGATGGTAGTCCTCGGCGAAATAGAACTCGCCCGCAGCCGCGACCTCGGTCGTGATCGCACCGAGGCCCTTCGCCGACAGCGCCTTCTGATAGGCGGCCTTCGATGCGTCGGCGGCTTTGCGCTGCGCATCATTGAAGGTGTAGATCGCGCTGCGATATTGCGTGCCGACGTCGTTGCCCTGGCGCATGCCCTGGGTCGGGTTGTGGCTCTCCCAGAACGCCTTCAGCAGGCGGTCGTAGGAGATATTCTTCGGATCGAACACGACCAGCACCACCTCGGTATGGCCGGTGCGGCCCGAGCACACCTCTTCATAGGTCGGGTTCGGGGTATGGCCGCCGGCATAGCCGACCGCGGTGACTGAGATGCCGTCGCCGAGCTCCCAGAACTTGCGCTCCGCACCCCAGAAGCAGCCGAGCCCGAACACGGCCTGCTCCAGGCCCTCCGGGTAAGGCGGCTTCAACTTATGACCGCTGACGAAATGGGTCGACGCGGTGGGGATGGCTTGCGCACGGCCCGGCAGCGCCTCGGCTGCGCTGGGCAGTGCGGTGGTCTTGCGCATGAACAGCATGGATTTTCTCCGGCGGGCGGAACACCGGCACAGGGAGCGAAGGCTCGGGCCGGGAGCCCTTTATATAGGTATTTACGCCGGAAGGCGCGGCACTGTTGCGCCAGATCGCGGCCGGGTCAGTCCCGGGAATAGCCGATCAGCGGCTTGCGCGGCCGGAACAGGATCATCAGGAGGAGGCCGAGGATTCCGAGCACGGCAAAGACCGGCTGCTCGAGCACGACCCTGACCACGCTGGTCCAGAGCCAGGGCGACTTGCTCTCGACCCAGGTGCGGAAGGCGGCCTGGCTCGCCTGATTGATGTCGTTCCAGAACTGGCCAAACTGGGTGAACCGCAGGCTCTGGTCGGCGACCCAGCGCGCCCCGTCATAGACCATGAAGATGAATCCGCCAGCCAGGAGCAATAGACCTACCAATCGGAAAAAACCACGGATCATGTCTCACCCGTTCCCCATCGCCGCCTCGACGCGCCCACAGGCCTTACCGGGGCGGTCACGGAAATTCAACCTCATCAGTATCTTACCACCCCTTTAAGACGGGACTTTCACCCCTTTCGGGGCGTCCTAAAGCGTTGACGCTGCAAAACCCTGCCTCTATAAGGACCCCCAATGGCGGCGGGCGCAATCCCGCCGCCGCGTTTCTTTGAGCATTGCCGGGCCTCTTGCGCAGATTGCTTGCTGCCACCGCATCTCGAGGACGCAACCGATTAACCCAGCAGCGTCGATCACGTGGTCAAGTACGATCATGCTCCAGAATTCGGCCGGCGCGCTTATCTGCGATTGAAGCAAGCGGCACCCGCTAGAGGAATTTGAGACGATGGCCAATACCACTTCCGCCAAGAAAGCGACGCGCAAGATCGCCCGCCGCACCGTGGTCAACAAGTCGCGCCGCACCGAGATGCGCGGCGCAGTTCGCACCGTCGAGGAAGCGATCAAGCGCGGCGACCGCGAGGCGGCGCTGAAGGCGATGACCCGCGCCGAGCCGGAACTGATGCGCGCCGCCCAGCGCAACATCATTCACAAGAACCAGGCGAGCCGGAAGGTGTCGCGGCTCTCGCACTCGATCGCCAAGCTCGCGGCAGCGAAGTAAGCTCGCGGCGGCGAAGTAAGCTCGCCAAAGCCAAGTAAGAAGTCAGGCAGGAGGGGCCGGCTAAGACGGCTCCGATGCATGACGGCACGTCGTGCGTGCTGACAAAAACTGAAATACATCATCAGGCCCGGCTTCGCCGGGCCTTTATTTTTTTGTCACAAACCATCCGTGCCATATTGCGACAAACGAAGACGCGCGTACAATCGTCGCGAGCCCGTAGTTTTGCGGACAAGCTTTCTCGGCTCTCATCCGTTTGACTGGTGGCAGATTTGCCGCACCTGAAACATGACAGCGAAGCCAAGAAACCGCTGCGGCATGCATTCAAAATGGAATTGCGCGCCCGCGGGTTACCCGAAAAAACAATCGCAAAAAACTTCGTCTCAGTAACCACTTATCCACATAGCGACTCCGACCGTTTGGAAAAACCGCCGTTCACCAAGAGAACGTAAATTTTTTATGAAAATTTTTTGCGCGCTCCATGAGATTTGTGACACGCAGGATTCCTCGCGGTGATTCAAAAACTTGCTTTCGGATTGAGCAGGTGCAGCGTGGCAACAGCGATCACGACTCGCCGGACCCCGTGCTCAAAGCGATTGCGAGAAACTCCGCTTAGTGTATTTCTTTAACTGCTCGCGGCGCCCACGTTCTTTAGACCAGCGCGGTTTTAGAAACGGGGCGGACGTGCAAATCGGCGGCGGTGTGCGCGTTGGCGACGCTTTCCAAGCGATTGTCGGATGTAGACCCATGGCAACATGGGTAAGGAAGAACTGCGTCTAGATTTCTCGAAAGCACGAGGCTCTCATGCGTCGTGATGATGAACAAGAGAAACAGACTTCAGTCATCCGGCGAGAGCAGGAGCGGGACCCTGGCGGGCGGGTAGTGCGGGTGAGAGAAGCGGCGTAGCAGCGAGCAGACGGCTCGGGCGTCGTTGACCTTGGAACAGACTTTGAGAGGACAACTTGCCGGAAGCAATTCCGGTGAGGACGGGGAGGTGTTTGCAATGGCCTACGTTAGCATCGCGGTATTTAATCGAACGGCATTTTCCAACCACGCCACTTTCAACCGCAACAGCCTGAAGCTGCTGTCGCGAAACCCGGACAATCCGCCGAGTACCCGCTGACCTCGCGGAAAACTTTCTGCTCCTGACTTCGTTGATCCGACGCGGCGATTCCGCCGAACAGGAGACGTGTGTCCGGAGACAGAAAATTCGCTTGAGGTCACGCCGTGGCAGGAACCCCTGCGCGGCGTCTCACAATCGGGGCAGGATTTCTTCTTTTGGAAAAGTTTAGAGCAATGACAAATTCGGAACAGGATCGTTGGACGCGCGTCAAAGGTCGCTTGCGGTCGAGCGTCGGCGAGGACGTCTATTCGAGCTGGTTCGCGCGGATGGATCTGGAAGACGTGCAGAGCGAGAGCGTGCGCCTGTCGGTTCCCACCACCTTCCTGCGCAGCTGGATTCAGGCGCATTATGCCGAGCGCGTGCTCACCTGCTGCCAGGCCGAGATGCCCGAAGTGCATCGCATCGATCTGACCGTGCGCTCGGCGGCGCGCAGCCTCGCGCCCGCCAAGGAAGCTCCCGTTGCGCTGGAAGCGCGCCGCGTCGAGCAGGTCGGCGGTCGTGCCGCGGCCGAGCTGCGCTCCACCGCGTCCGCACCGGTATCGGCCAATCATGACGCGCTCGGCGGCTCGCCGCTCGACCCGCGCCTGACCTTTGCGAGCTTCGTCGTCGGCCGTTCCAATACGCTGGCGCATGCAGCAGCGCGCCAGGTCGCAGAAGGCCGTCGCGGCGATCCCGTGATGTTCAATCCGCTCTATATCCATGCGGGCGTGGGCCTTGGCAAAACCCATCTGCTGCAGGCCGTGACCTGGGCCGGCAATGCCGGGCATGAGCGCAAGGTGCTGTATCTCACCGCCGAAAAGTTCATGTACGGCTTCGTCGCGGCGCTGAAGACGCAGACCGCGCTTGCCTTCAAGGAAGCGCTGCGCGGCATCGACGTGCTCGTGATCGACGACCTGCAATTCCTGCAGGGCAAGTCGACGCAGGCCGAGTTCTGCCACACGCTGAACGCGCTGATCGATGCCGGCCGCCAGGTCGTGATCGCAGCCGACCGTCCGCCGTCCGATCTGGAAAGCCTCGACGACCGCGTGCGTTCGCGGCTCGCCGGCGGCCTCGTGGTCGAGATGGCCTCGCTCGGCGAGGAGCTGCGGCTCGGTATCCTGAAGTCGCGCGTGGCGGCAGCCCGCGCCCATCATGCGAGCTTCGACGTGCCGGAGGCGGTGCTGGATTATCTCGCCCGCACCATCACCCATAATGGCCGTGACCTTGAGGGTGCGATCAACCGTTTGCTGGCGCATTCCAAGCTCAACAACCAGCCGGTGACGCTGGAAATGGCCGAGCGCGAGGTGCGCGACCTGATCCGACCGCAGGAGCCGAAGCGGATCAAGATCGAGGACATCCAGCGGGTGGTGGCGCGGCAGTATAATGTCAGCCGCTCCGACCTTCTGTCCTCGCGCCGTACCGCCAATGTGGTCCGGCCGCGGCAGGTGGCGATGTATCTGGCGAAGACGCTGACCTTGCGGTCTTTGCCCGAGATCGGCCGCCGTTTCGGCGGGCGCGACCACACCACGGTGCTCCACGCCGTGCGCAAGATCGAGGCTCTGGTGTCCAAGGACATCGCGCTGTCCGAAGAGGTCGAATCGCTGAAGCGGCAGTTGCAGGAGTAATTGCCAACCACTGTCATTCCGGGACGGTCCGAAAGGACCGGACCCGGAGGCTCGAGATTGCGGGTTCGCGCTCGCCGCGCGGCCCGGAATGACAGTTCCTACCTCCGCAAATCGTGGGAATCGCCCCTCCGATCCCTTGAATCTGGCCCCCATCCGCGCCACTTTACGCGCCCCGAACGCCCCCTCTGGGCTACCGGGTGCCATCGGCCGCGGCGCGCTCCGCCCGGCATTCCCACGACATGCTCTGTTGGATCGGGCGGAAATAGCAATGAAGGTCACCGTCGAACGCGCGCAACTCCTGAAGTCGCTGAGCCACGTCCATCGCGTGGTCGAGCGCCGCAACACCATCCCGATCCTCGGCAACGTCCTGCTGCGCGCCGAGAATGCGCAGATGTCGCTGAAGGCGACCGACCTCGATCTTGAGGTCACCGAGACGCTCGCCGCCGAGACCGCGACCGGCGGCTCGACCACGGTGCCGGCGCATATGTTCTACGACATCGTGCGCAAGCTGCCGGACGGCTCCCAGATCGTGCTGGAGAGCGACGGCGACCGCGGCGTGATGGCGATCCGCGCCGGCCGCTCGCGCTTCACCCTGCAGACGCTACCCGAAAGCGACTTCCCCGATCTCGCCGCCGGCGAGATGACGCATTCCTTCTCGCTTGCCGCGAGCGACGTGAAGCGCCTGATCGACCGCACCCAGTTTGCGATATCGACCGAAGAGACGCGCTACTATCTCAACGGCATCTATCTGCATTCCGCCGGCAGCGCCAAGGCCGCGACCTTGCGCGGCGTTGCCACCGACGGCCATCGCCTGGCGCAGATCGATCTGGTGCTGCCCAAGGGCGCAACCGGCATGCCCGGCGTGATCGTGCCGCGCAAGACGGTCGGCGAGGTGCAGCGCCTGATCGAGGACAATGAGGCGGAAATCTCGATCGAGCTGTCGGCCGGCAAGATCCGCTTCACCCTTGGCAATGTGGTGCTGACCTCCAAACTGATCGACGGCACCTTCCCCGATTATGGCCGCGTCATCCCGCAAGGTAACGACAAGGAGCTGATGGTCGACAAGGCTGATTTCGCCGCCGCCGTCGACCGCGTCTCCACCATTTCGAGCGAGCGCGGCCGCGCGGTAAAGCTCGCGCTGTCCCCGGGCAAGCTGGTGCTGTCCGTCACCAACCCGGATTCCGGCAGCGCCACCGAGGAGCTCGAGGTCGAATATGCTTCCGACGCGCTCGATATCGGCTTCAACTCCCGCTACCTCCTCGACATCGCCGCCCAGATCGAAGGCGAGGTCGCCGTCCTCAAACTCGCCGACCCGGGCTCGCCCACGCTGGTGCAGGACAAGGAAAACAAGACCGCGCTCTACGTCCTGATGCCGATGCGGGTGTGATAGGAAGTACCCTCTCCCCTTGTGGGAGAGGGTGGCGCCGAAAACAAAGCTCGACATGGCCGGGCTTGACCCGGCCATCCATCCAATCAAGACGCACAGGGTTTGGCGCAAGCAATCCTGGTTGGCGTGACCTATATAATGAAGTTGTCCGCTGGCGCGGACGATGGATCGCCGCGTCAAGCCCGGCGATGACGATTTTGGTACGCCACGCCACTTCGACATGACCCCTTCCCGCATTCATCGCCTGTCGCTGACGCATTTCCGCAATTATCGCGGAGCGAGCCTCCATGCGGGGCGCGATATGGTGGCGCTGGTCGGGCCGAACGGCGCCGGCAAAACCAATTGCCTGGAGGCGATCTCGTTTCTGTCGCCGGGGCGGGGCCTGCGCCGCGCCACGCTGGAGGATGTCGCCGATAATCAGGGCGACGGCTCCTGGGCGGTCTCCGCCGAGGTCGAGGGCGCGCTGGGGCTGGCGACACTTGGCACCGGAATCGAGGCGCCGCAGGGCGATGCTTCCGTGAGCCGCCGCTGTCGCATCGATCGCGAGAACGTGGGCTCGGCGGCGGCGTTCGGCTATCATTTGCGCATGGTGTGGCTGACGCCGGCGATGGACGGTCTCTTCATGGGCGCGGCCTCGGAGCGGCGGCGCTTCTTCGACCGCCTCGTGATGGCGATCGACTCGGAGCATTCCAGCCGTGTCTCGGCGCTGGAGCGGTCGCTGCGCTCACGCAATCGCCTGCTCGAAGTGCGCAATTTCGACGACCATTGGTGTGACGCGATCGAGCGCGAGACCGCGGAGCTTGCGGTCGCGGTCGCCGCCACGCGCGGCCAGACCGCAGTGAAACTGGCGGCGATGCTGCGCACGCGCGGGCAGGCATCCGCCTTTCCGTCCGCCCACATCGCGCTCGATGGCTGGATGGAGAATGCGCTTCTGACCGAGCCCGCGCTCGCCGTCGAAGATCGCTACCGCAAGATGCTGCGCGACAACCGCGTGCGCGACGCCGCCGCCGGGCGCACCCTCGACGGCCCGCATCTGACCGACCTGCAGGTGGTCTATGCACCGAAGAACATGCCGGCAAAGGACGCTTCCACCGGCGAGCAGAAGGCGCTGCTGATCGGGCTCGTGCTGGCGCATGCAACGCTCGTCGCCGAGACAACCGGCATCATTCCGCTGCTGCTGCTCGACGAGGTCGTCGCCCATCTCGATCCTACCCGGCGCAGCGCGCTGTTCTCCGAGCTCGCCAAGCTCGGCGCGCAGGTGTGGCTCACCGGCGCCGATCCTGCGGCCTTCGCCGAGCTCGCAACCTCAGGCGATATCTTTGATGTCGAGAACGGCCGCGTGACGCGGCGGAACTAGCCGTCATTGCGAGCGCAGCGAAGCAATCCATCTCCCCACTTGCGGCGCTGTGGATTGCTTCGTCGCTCGCAATGACGAGGTGTTGACGTCCACTCGAACTCATCGCAAAGCGCTTGCCGGCGACGTGCGCGCCGGCGTCAACACCCTGCCGATGATCGACTGCACCAGAAACGCCGAGGCCTCCTCGGTCAGATGCGCCTGATCGCTCGCCGTGAGGTCACTGGCCTTGTCGCCGAGCCGTGCGAGACAGCCGTCGGCATTGCAGAGCACGTCGCGCGCGGAAATGAATTCCGCGCCTTTCGGCACCATCAGCGCGCGCATCTGCTCGTCGATCGCGCGGTCGGCATCGACCTCGTCCGAACGCGCTGGAATGAGCTCATGATGCAGCATCCAGTAGCGCATCACCTCGTTAGGCAGCCCGTATTTCCAGAACGGCACCGGTCCCAGCACGACCACGCGCGCGCCGGTTTCTTTCAGCGCGGCGACGGTCTCGGCGGCATGATCGAGATATTTCTCCCAGGTACCGTGCAAGAGCACGATGTCGGGCTTGATCTGCCCGACCTGCGCCAGCACGCGATCATTGTTGGCCCGGCAATTCGGCGCGCCGGCGATGTCGGTGTTGATGATGGGTACGCAGGAGCTCGCAGTGAGCTGCGCGATGCCGAAATCATGGCTCTGCTGCGCCCTCCGCAGGCCCGGCATCAGCGCGCCCGCGGTGGAATCGCCCCAGACCAGCAGCAGCGGCCGGCGATGGCCTTCGACGCAGCTGTCAGCGAATTGGGTCTCGTGGACGAGGTCGAGCAGGCAATCATGGATCCGCCATTGCGCCGTCTGCTCGCCCATGTCGGCCATCGCCCGGATTTCCGGCGGCAGGCGGAAGGCAAAGCCGTTGCCCTGGACCACGACAATGCCCGCGATCGCGACCAGCGCCATCGCGCCCGCCAGCGAAGCCGCCTTCAGCGGCACCGGCTTGCCGAAGCGGAACGGCCGCTCGATAAACCAATAGGTACTCCAGGCGAGCAGCGTGCTCAGAAGCAGGATCATTTCGCTTTCGAAATGCGAGAGCGCGCCGAATTTGATGGCCGCAAACAGCACCAAGAGCGGCCAGTGCCAGAGATAGAGCGGATAGCTGATCAGCCCGATCCAGACCGCCGGACGCCAGCCGAGGACGACGCGGTTGCCCCAGGCCCCAGGCGCCGACAGCAGCAGCGCCGAGCCCGCGACCGGTAATAGCGCCCACCAGCCGGGAAAGGCGCGGTGCACATTGAGAAGCGCGACCGCGGCACCGATCAAGACAGCGCCGGCGGCAGCGCGAATGTTACTCGCGGCAATCCCTTGATCGAGCCGGCTCCAGGTGCAGGCGAGCACGGCGCCGACAGCTAGTTCCCACGCCCGCGTGAACGGCAGATAGAAGGTCGCAATTGGATCGGAGCCGATCAGCGCGACATTGGCCACGAACGAGGCGACGCCGATCGCCACCGCGACCCATAGCAAGCTCAGCCGCAACCGCGCCGCCAGCATCAGGATCAGCGGCCAGGCCAGATAGAACTGCTCCTCGATGCCGAGCGACCACAGATGCAGCAGCGGCTTTTTCGCGGCTTCGACGTCGAAATAGCCGGATTGGAACATCAGCGCGATATTGGCGGCAAACGCGGCGCTGGCTGCCACGTCGCTGGACAGCGCCGCATAAGGCGCCGGCAACAGCCAGAGCCAGCCCAGCACCGGCACGGCGACAAGCACGACGATCAGCGCCGGAAAAATCCGCCGGATGCGTCTGACGTAGAAGGTGACGAGGCTGAAGTGTTTCGCGCCAAGTTCCCGCGCGATGATGGAGGTGATCAAAAAGCCCGAAATGACAAAGAAAATATCGACGCCGATGAAGCCGCCCGGCATCGCCTCCGGAAAGGCGTGGAAATTGATCACCAGCATCACGGCGATCGCGCGCAGCCCGTCAATATCGCTCCGGTAGCGGTCTGAAGGCGGAGACAACATCGGCTGGTCCGGGAGGAGCCTTGGGCTTCGTGGAACTGGCTTCGTAGGAATGGCTCGCTTCTTTAGCAGGTATGGCGCGGACCGCCATTTCCACGCGCGTTGAGCCGGTAAAATACGCCTCAAGAGGGTGCAAAAACGCTGACCGAATCGCGCTTTTCAGAGGCTGTCGAATCGGCCTGTTCGAGCCTTGAAAAACCGTTAAAAACACCTATTTCTTCAGTAGTTTATGGCTAGCGACTTTGCGCTAGGCGCGCCCCTGTTTTCATGGCACAACTAAGCCAGATGAGCGCCTGGTATTGCGCAGCTCAATCGAGACATCCTCAAAGGCCTCACATGACTGAACCAGCCCGGCAAACCGTCGCCGACACTGAGCATTCCATGGCAAGCGACTACGACGCCGACTCGATCCGGGTGTTGAAGGGGCTGGATGCCGTCCGCAAGCGGCCGGGGATGTATATCGGCGACACCGATGACGGTTCCGGCCTGCATCACATGGTCTATGAAGTCGTCGACAACGCGATCGACGAGGCGCTCGCCGGCCATGCGACGCGCGTCGAGGTCGTGCTCAACGCCGACAATTCCGTGACCGTGAACGATGACGGCCGCGGCATTCCAGTCGACATCCACAAGGAGGAAGGCGTTTCGGCGGCCGAGGTCATCATGACCCAGCTCCACGCCGGCGGCAAATTCGACCAGAACTCCTACAAGGTTTCCGGCGGTCTGCATGGCGTCGGCGTCTCCGTCGTCAACGCGCTCTCCTCCAAGCTCGGCTTGCGCATCTGGCGCGACGACAAGGAGCATTACATCGAATTCGCCCATGGCGATGCCGTGGCTCCCCTGAAGGTGGTCGGCGAGACGCCCGGCAAGCGCGGCACGGAAGTGACGTTCCTGGCCTCCCCCGACACCTTCAAGAACATCGAATATGATTTCGCGACCCTCGAGCACCGCCTTCGCGAGCTCGCCTTCCTCAATTCCGGCGTCAACATTCTGCTCTCGGACATGCGCCATGCGGTCGAGAAGCGCGAGGAGATGCACTATTCCGGAGGCGTCGAGGAATTCGTCAAATATCTCGACCGCAACAAGAAGGCGATCGTGCCCGCGCCGATCATGGTGCGTTCGGAAGCGAACGGCATCGGCGTCGAGGCCGCGCTGTGGTGGAACGACAGCTATCACGAGAACGTGCTGTGCTTCACCAACAACATCCCGCAGCGTGACGGCGGCACTCATCTTGCCGGCTTCCGCGGCGCGCTGACGCGCCAGGTCAACGGCTATGCCGACGCCAATGCGAAAAAGGAAAAGATCGCGCTGACCGGCGACGACTGCCGCGAGGGCCTCACCGCCGTGCTGTCGGTGAAAGTGCCCGATCCGAAATTCTCCTCGCAGACCAAGGACAAGCTGGTCTCCTCCGAAGTCCGCCCCGTGGTCGAGAACGTCATCAACGAGGCGCTGGCGGCCTGGTTCGAGGAACATCCGTCCGAGGCCAAGGTGATCGTCGGCAAGGTGATCCAGGCCGCAGCCGCCCGCGAGGCCGCGCGCAAGGCGCGCGAGCTGACGCGGAAGAACCCGCTCAGCGTCTCCTCGCTGCCCGGCAAGCTCGCCGACTGCCAGGAAAAGGACCCCGCCAAATCCGAGCTCTTCATCGTCGAGGGCGACTCGGCCGGCGGCAGCGCCAAGCAGGGCCGCAACCGCGAGTTCCAGGCCGTGCTGCCGCTACGCGGCAAGATCCTCAATGTCGAGCGCGTCCGCCCCGACAAGATGCTCTCGTCTGAGCAGATCGGCACGCTGATCACCGCGCTCGGCACCGGCATCAGCGACGATTTCTCGATCGACAAGCTGCGCTATCACAAGATCATCGTGATGACCGACGCCGACGTCGACGGCGCCCATATCCGTACGCTGCTGCTGACCTTCTTCTACCGGCAGATGCGCGACATCATCGACCGCGGCCATCTCTATATCGCACAACCGCCGCTTTATAAGGTCTCGCGCGGCAAGTCCGAGCAGTACCTCAAGGACGAGCGCGCGCTCGACGACTATCTGATCGAGACCGGTCTCGACGAATGCGTGTTCAAGCCGGCTTCCGGCGCCGACCGCGCCGGCCGCGACCTGCTCTCGTTGGTCGAGGATGCCCGCACGATCCGCTCTCTGCTGCGCAACCTGCACAGCCGCTATAACCGCACCGTGGTCGAGCAGGCCGCGATTGCCGGCGTGCTGAGCCCCGAGATCTTTGGCGATCCGCAGAAGGCCTCAGGCGCGGCGGAATACATCGCCAAGCGCCTCGATGCATTGGCCGATGAGGTCGAGCGCGGCTGGATCGGAAAGTTCATCGAAGGTGAGGGTTTCCAATTCGAGCGCACCGTGCGCGGCGTGAAAGATGCCGCGGTCCTCGATCACGCCCTGCTTGGCTCGGTCGACGCGCGCAAGCTCGACGAATATGCGCCCAAGCTGCAGGAGGCCTACGCCCGGCCCGGCATGCTCCGCCGCAAGGATGCGGAGACGCCGATCCACGGCCCCGTCGACCTGTTCGAGGCCGTGACCGAGACCGGCCGCAAGGGTCTGAACCTGCAGCGCTACAAAGGTCTCGGCGAGATGAACCCGGGCCAGCTCTGGGAGACCACGCTCGACACCGAAGCGCGCTCGCTGCTCCAGGTGAAGATCAAGGAGGTCGACGAGGCCGACGACATCTTCACCAAGCTGATGGGCGATGTGGTCGAGCCGCGCCGCGAATTCATCCAGGACAATTCGCTGTCCGCCACCGTCGACGTGTAAGCGGCCTGTAAGCCGCATCGCCGATTCTCATTCGCGCGAAAAGCCGTTCTCTGCTATTGCTTCGCCAAGCGGAGCGAGCCGATGAGCGGCCTTTCCACCAGCGAATTATCTGTCGAGGGCGAGCTGCGCCCTCCTCCCGCGACGGCCGGCGTGTCCGGTCCGGGCGTCGCAGAGTCCACGACGGCAAGCCCCAAGCCCGGCATGAAGGCCCGCAACGGCGGCATCGATGCGCTGCGCGCCGCCGTCACGCTGCTGGTCGTGTTTCACCACACCGCCATCACCTATGGCGCCATCGGCGGCTGGTACTACCGGGAGATCGAGCCTTCCACCAAATCCCTCGGCGGGATCGTGCTCATCCTGTTCTGCACCATCAACCAGGCCTGGTTCATGGGCCTGTTCTTCCTGCTGGCGGGCTATTACACGCCGCCAGCCTATGATCGCCATGGTCCGGCCGGCTTCGCGCGCGAGCGGCTGCTGCGCCTCGGTATTCCGCTTCTGATCTACTTCTTCCTCCTGCACCCCCTGACCGTCGCGCTCGCCTACACTGCCAAGGGCCGCTCCTTCATCGGCGTCTTCGACTATCTCTGGATGCACGGCAAGTTCGAGCCAGGCCCGCTCTGGTTCGCCGAAGCGCTGCTGATATTCGCTGGCCTCTGGATGGCGTGGCGCGTGATGGTGAAGCCGCAGAAAACCAGTGCGCCGCCGTTTCCATCAAATACCGCCCTGCTCGTCGCGGCGCTCGCCACTGGCGCAGCCGCGTTTCTGCTCCGCCTGATCTGGCCGGTCGGCGTCAACGTCGCCTTTCTGCAGCTCGGCTATTTCGCCTCCTACATCGTGCTGTTCCTTGCCGGCTGCGCCGCGGCCGACGGTCGCCGGCTAGAACAGATACCGGATGACCAGAAGCGCATCTGGTTGCGCGTGGCGTGGGTGGCGTTGCCGCTTCTGCCGATCCTTGCGGTGCTTGGGTCACACTTCGGCTGGCTTGCCGGCCACGGCGAGGGCGGCTGGAATGCGCAGGCCATCGCCTACGCCTTCTGGGAGCCGTTGGTCGCCTGGGGATTCATCCTCGGCCTGCTCGCCTTCTTTCAGCGACGCTTTGCGGTATTGAAAGGCATCTGGCCCTCGCTCGCGCGGCGCGCCTACCTGATCTATATCATCCACCCGCCGATCCTGGTCGGCACCGCGCTCGCCTGGCGCGAGATCGCAGCACCGGCGCTGGTCAAATTCGCCGTCACCGGCACGATCGCCTGCGGGCTCTGCTATCTGGCGGCGGGTCTCATCCTCCGCATCCCGAAGGCTGAGCGGATCGTCTGATCGCTTGCATCACAAGATCGATGAAGCGCCGAACGGCATTGCTGATGGCGACCCGAATGCCGTAAATTGCGATGGCCTGTCGACCTCGAAAGCTGCTCGCGCGCCCGCTTCTTCCGAAACCCGCGTCAAGGAAACCATCATGGATCAGGACGTTCGGAAACCGGGTGGCGTTCGCGCGCCCATTCAATACATCGTCGAGGGCGGGCACCGGCTGAGCGGCGCCATCGAGCCCTCCGGCAACAAGAACTCGGCGCTGCCGATCATCGCGGCCGCTTTGCTGACCGAACATCCCGTCACCCTCGACAATGTGCCGCGCATCCGCGACACCGAGACGCTGGTCGAGCTGATCCGCTCCGTCGGCGCCTCCGCCGAATGGCGCGGGCGCAATCGCCTGGCCATCCACGCCAAGGACATCCGCGCCGCCGATCTCGACCGCGATCTGTGCGCGCGCATTCGTGCCTCGATATTGCTCGCGGGTCCCCTGCTCGCCCGCTGCGGCGAGGTGGCGCTGCCGCCGCCCGGCGGCGACGTGATCGGTCGCCGCCGGCTCGACACGCATTTCCTCGCCTTCGAGCAACTCGGCGCCACCGTCACCGCGACCGACAAGCTCACCTTCCGCAGCAAGGAGCTGCACGGTGCCGACGTGTTCCTCGACGAGCCCAGTGTCACCGCGACCGAAAACGCGCTTGTTGCCGCGGTCGCCGCCAAGGGCACCACCTACTTGCGCAATGCGGCCTCCGAGCCTCATGTGCAGGACCTCGCGCATTTCCTGGTCGCACTCGGCGCCAACATCGAAGGCATCGGCACCAACACATTGGTGGTCCATGACAAGGCGACCTTGGGGCCGGCCAGCTACGCGATCCAGCCCGACCATATCGAGGTCGGCTCGCTGATCGGGCTTGCGGCGGTGACGCGCTCGCCCTTGCGCATCGTGCGCGCCGGCGTCCAGCATCTACGCTCGATCCTGATGGGATTTGAACGGCTCGGCATCGTCTGCGAAATCGCCGGCGACGACCTCATCGTACCCTCGGAGCAGACACTCAAGATCAAGGACGATTTCGGCGGCCATGTGCCGAAGCTGGAAGACCAGCCCTGGCCCGCTTTCCCCGCCGACCTGATGTCGATTGCGATCGTGACCGCAAGCCAGTGCGACGGCGTCATCCTGATGTTCGAGAAGATGTTCGAATCCCGGATGTTCTTCGTCGACAAGCTGATCGCGATGGGCGCGCGCATCGTGCTGTGCGACCCGCACCGCGCCATCGTCGCAGGTCCCAGCCGGCTGCGCGGCGCCTCTATGATTTCTCCCGATATCCGCGCCGGCATGGCCATGCTGCTCGCCGCCGCCTGCGCCGAAGGCACCTCGACGATCAACAACGCCGACCAGATCGAACGCGGCTACGAGCGCATCGACGAACGGCTGAACGGGCTCGGCGCGAAAATTACGCGCGTGCCGGCACGGGAGCGGTGAGGCGTCGCAGTGCCGTAGGGTGGGCAAAGGCGCGAAGCGCCGTGCCCACCATCTTCGATCCGATGCTTGAAGGTGGGCACGCTTCGCTTTGCCCACCCTACGCACTGTTCGCATACGAAAATGAAGAAGTCAGACTGCACTCACCAAAACAGAGGCAAAAAATGAGAGACGGTACTGAAAGCCACCAATATCCGCGCGTATTGAAACTGGTCCGTAATACACTGCTCGCCTGCGCACTCCTCAGCGCGCCCGCGCTTTATGCCGGTGACGAAGGCGCGCTTCTGGCGCCCACGGGTCATTTGCGCGTCGGCGTCTATGCGGGCAGTCCAACTTCCATGGTGACGGACCCCGCCAGCCATGAGACCCATGGCGTGTCCTATGAGCTCGGCAAGGACTTCGCCGAGCGGCTGCATGTGCCGGTCGACTATGTCACCTTCCCGCGCATCGCCGACGTCGTCAGCGCGATCAAGGACGGCAAGGTCGATTTCACCGTCACCAACGCAACGCCCGTGCGCGCCAAGGACGTCGATTTCAGCCAGATATTGCTCGCCGTCGAACTCGGCTATTTGATACCGGCCAAGTCGTCGATCAGCCGCGCCGAGGAGATGGATCGGCCCGGTATCCGCATTGGCGTCACCAAGGGCGGCACCTCGGAGCGCGTGCTTTCGGACAAATTCAAGAATGCAACTGTTGTCTCCGCAGAGAGCGTCACACGCGCCATCGAGATGATCCAGAGCGGCGAGCTCGACGTCTATGCGACCAACAAGGCGATCCTGTTCCAGATGGCCGAGCAATTGCCGGAATCGCACGTGCTTGATGACAATTGGGGACAGGAGCACATGGCGATTGCCGTCCCCAAGGGACGCGACGGCGGACGAGCGTTCCTCGATTCCTTCGTCCACGATGTCCAGTCGAACGGACGACTGGAGCAGGTCGAATCGAGGGCGGGACTGAAGGGCGCCGTCAAGCCCGGCAAGGACTGACCGCGAAGGCAAAGGCGCAAAGCTACTTTGGCTTTGGTGCGGCGGGTGTCTGCTGCAGGGACGTCGTTGCCCGCGCCGGCGCGGCCGGGGTCGCGACCGAGATGCCGAACAACCGCCATTGGCCGCCGGCATTCTCGAACAGCAGGTCGAACGCGATTTGCAGCGGCGTTGTCGGGAACACCCCGGTGAGGCGCAGCCGGCCTTCGCCGTCGAGCGCCGGCGGCGCCGTGAGCTGTGGCGCGGTCAGCGCGACTGCAAACAGGTCGAAATTTCGTCGGCGAAGATCGGTGAAGCTCAGCGCGAGATCGGCAGCAGTGTTCTTGGCCTGGAATCCGGATGCCGCCAGATCCCGCAGCACCGTATAGTTACCGCTGCGGTTGGCGTCATTGAGCGTGAGCAGCGTCGATCGGATCAGATAGAGCGCCTGCTCGATGCTGACGGGAAGCGATTGGTTTGCGGGTGGCGCCGCGTGCTTCGCCTGCTGCTCCTGCGCTGCGGAGCCTGTCGCCATGAGCGCCAGTAACGACGCACCAATGATGATCGAAAGTCTGCGCATCATGCGTTGAACGGCCACAGCTCAGTTGAGCGTGAGCGAAGCGCCGACCACGCCGCCGTAATCGTTGATGGAAGTGGCGCCTGAAACGGAAGCGTTCACGCGCAGCCGGGCGTTGACCGCATAGCCGAAGCCCACCGCGAAGCCCGAAACGCCCTTGTAGTTGCCGACAGCGGCCGCAAGCGAAGCCTTGCCGGGACGGGGATCATATTGCAAGCCGGTACTTGCGAGAGCCAGCGCGCTGCCGGCGCGGGACTCGATCGTGAGGTTGTCGAGGCGGCCATTGATCGCGCTGATCTGTGAATTGATGGCACTGATCTGCGAGCCAATGCTGGCGACGTCGGTCGCGGAAGCCAATCCCAATCCCGCGATCGTGGATGTCGCGAGGTTGCCCCCGCTATCAGAGGTGACGATCTGCGTTGGACCGCCTTGTGCCGCGCGGCTGGCATTCGAGGCAATGCCGCTCATGGTGTAGGTATTGCTGGCGGTGCCGAACACCTGCTGATTGGCCCGCGTTGTCGTGGCGCCGCTGCCGAACGCCGCGGAGTTGGCAAAGTTCGCGCTAGCTCCCGAGCCGACCACCACCGCGTTGGTCCCTGCTGCTTGTGTGCCCGTGCCGATAGCGACCGCACCGGCGCCGCTCACCGTGCTGCCGTTACCGAGCACGACCGCATTCGCAGCGTTGACGGTGTTGTTGTTGCCGAACACGGACGAGCCCGCGGCGCTCGCAGTGCCGGCAATCGCATTGTTGCTGCCGACGACCTGGACATTGTCGCCGAAGCCCGCGGTTGCGCCACCGTTGACCACATTGCCGTCACCGAGCACGAAGCTCGCATTGCCGTTGATGGTGTTTGGATCGCCAATGCCGAAGCTGCCGATGCCATTGACCGTCTGCCCGATGCCGAACGCACCGCTGTTGTTGCCCGTGACCGTATTGCCGGCACCGGCTGCGATCGCGTTGTTGCCGCTGACGACAGCGTTGAAGCCGAAGGCAGCGCTGCTCGTGCCGTTCGCCTGCGCGCCGCCGCCGAAGGCTGACGAATTGCCCTGCGCGATGGCGCCCGCCCCGATCGCCACATTGCTGGTCCCCGCGCCGCTGGCGTTGGCGCCGGCACCGATCGCCACGTTGGTGCTGTTGTCTCCACCGGAATTGGACTGATAGCCCAGCGCGACATTGGTGCTATTGGTGCCCTTGGCATTCGACAGGCTGCCAACCGCCGTGCCACGGCCCAGGCCGCTGGCACTGGCCTGATAACCGATCGCGGTGTTGAAGGTCGGCCCGCTGCCTGCCGGGCCAGCCGCATTGGCTTGCGCGCCAACCGCCGTGTTGCCGCTCGCGATGCCAGATGCATTCGCGGCATTTCCGACTGCCGTGTTGCTGCTGAAGGTGCCGACCGCGTTGGCGCTGTTTCCGACTGCACTATTGCCGGATGAACCGAAGGATGTGGCATTCGTTCCACATGCAAAATTGCCAGCCGATCCTGCGGCATTTCCGCCGGCACCTGTTTGTGGCGCGGAACCGTCCGTGCTACCGGCGCAAACAAATTGCGCTTGCGCCGGGGGCGGCGGCAACAACACCGTCAACGCCAATACGATGGCAGCGCTGGCCAGGATAGAGTTCACATGAGCAGTCATCTTCATCTTCGCGGTTTCGTATGAACTCGCGGAAGATTGAAATTTTCTGTCGTCTGCGGACAGTTACTGTTTGGCTAATGAGACATTAGCTTTCGCGCAACGCCGGCGACTGCGGGCTCAGGTCGTCGTCCTGGTCTGGCCGGTGCTGCGGTCCGGCCAACAATAGCGCTGCGCGGCTGCGACCGCCGCCGCAACCGGCGGACTGTGCGGCCGGCCGGCAACCGTCGCCAGGCTGATCTGCCGAAACACTTCCGGGTCGACGAGCGGACGCATTTCCAACCCGGGCAACAGCGGCAGGTTCTCGGGCATCACGGCGCAACCGAGGCCGGCCCGCACCAGCGACTGGATCCAGTCTTCACGCTCGCCGACATAGCGAACATTCACGGCCTTGTAAGGCTTGGCGACGCCGAGCCGCGCCAGGTTCGACGGAAATTCGCAATGCAGGCGCTTGACGTAGTCCTCGCCATCAAGCTCGCGCATCGGCACCGCATTCATCTGGCCGAAGCGATGGCCGGGAGCAAACGAGATGTAGAATGCCTCCCGAAACAAGGGCGTCATCCGGATTCGCTCGTCGAGATCAGGCGAACTGGTGAGGGCGATGTCGATCTCGCCGCCAAGTAGCGCGCCTTCCAGCTCCTCGCAATTGGCTTCCCAGATGTGCAGTTCGAGCTCACGCGCCTGATCCCGCAAGGTCGTGAGGTAGCCGGTCAGCACGTCAGCACCGATCGAGGCGAATACACCGAGCTTCAGCCGTGCGCCTACGAGGGAAGCATAGTCCTTGGCGTCGCGTTTGGCTGCGTCGGCCGCACGGCTCATGATGGAAAAATGCTCCAGCATCAGCCGGCCGAGGTCGGTCAGGTGTGTCAGATGCCGCTCACGGCGGAACAGTTGCCCGCCCAACTCTTCCTCCAACTGCCGGATTCCGCGGCTGAGCGAGGGGACACTCACGCCACACTGCTCGGCAGCACGCGTGAAGTTCAGGGTCTCCCCGGCCTTGATGAAGTAGCGGATCTGGTTCATTTCCATGATTGGCGTCTCTGAGCGGCCCCCAAAACGGGTTCGGCTGGATTGTAAGCGCATCCATGGATGTACCACCAGCGCGGTCACCGGCTCCGACACGCTGCGGTGCGCCGAGGGCAGTCCCGTCCCGGAGGCAAGCTGACATCCGGAGGTGGTCCAGCTGCGCGGCGCCTCTCCCGACAGGCGCCTATGGCGCGGTAGCGCCGCGCCCCCAAGCCGCGATCTCGCAACTCTCGCTCGTTTCGCTCATCACGGGGGCGGCGCGAGGCGGAAGTGCTCGCTCAACATTTCGTCTGCCGTTTGCAGCGCGCCTTCAACCCAGCCCTGCTGGTGCGAATAGGCTTCACCACAGATGAAGACCGGGAACGGAGGTTTCGGCTGCTGAATTTCACGTCCGACCTGCTCGCTGTCGACGTGAAGACGCCAAAAATTGGCACCGCCGCCGTAAGGGTCTTCGCTCCAATCGCGGTAGGCCGCCGCATAGGGCGTCGGGATGTCCTTGCGATGCTCCACGCCATGGATCTCGAGGAGTTGACGGTGCACCTCCTGCACCATCAGCGCGGGCGCCTCGTGGCCGTTCCACTGCTCGTCGCCCTTCCCGGCATCGCGAGGTGCGTAGGTTTCATGGCGTTCTCGTAATCCGGCCCAATATTCGAGGTCGCGCCCGTCGTCGTAAATCAGCAGCACCGCATGGCCCGTGTCAGGATCAGTCGCCCAGTAGTAACACTGCCGCAGCGGGAGGTCGGTGATCGAGACGCCCTTGCCGAGCTTGAGCCATTGCACACCCTCCTTGGTCGCGACCGATACCGGATCGATCGTTTCCCACCAGGGAAACGAGTAGCAGAGCGCGAGCTTGAACAAGGGAATTGGCGTCACCGAGCCGATCATGTCCCGTACGCGCTTGTTTTCGGGTGTGCGCTCGAGCACCTTGCCGCTTTCGGCCAGCAGTTCGAGCGACCTGCGGGGCATTGCGAGGATCAGGTGCCGCGCCTTGATCGTGCACCTTGCCTCAGCCGCGAGCCCGAATTGCAACTCAATCAGGTGCTGCTCGCCGTCCTTGTGAACGTCGAAGCTTTTCAGAGTATGGCCGAACCGGATCGGGCCGGCCGCTGCCTCGAAACGCCTGGCAATCTCGGCGGGCAGCGTGGTGAAGCCGGATGGGATACCGAAATATTCGACATTCTTGCCGAAGTCTTCGAGATTCCAGGGAAACCCGTCAGCGGCATTCCAGGTATAGAGAATGCTGTTGTATCCACTGATATCGTCGGCGAAACGAAGTGCTTCGTCGCTTACGTTTCGCTGAAGAAGATAGTGCAAAGGGAGGTCGCGCAGACTGACGCCGTCATACTGCGCCGATTGCGCCACTTGCTTCCAGTTGACCGTTGCGAGATCGACCTCCTGTTTGAGCATCGACCGCAGGACCCGCTCGGCGGCCACGGCGACGAACCCGACATCCAGCGACCGCGGCGTCTGCTCGTCCGGCAAGAGCGTGTAGGGAATGAGCGCCGGATCTTTCAGATCCTGGTGCCGCAGCCTGTGGCCGCGGACATAGCAGATGTTTTGCGGCTCACGAACGGGGAAAGGACGCGTGCCGATCTTGAATTCCTTCAACAGGCGGTCGACGCGCTTGTGGCTCGAGATGTAGCGCATGCCTCCAAGCTCGACATGCGTCTTGATGCCGGGCGGAGTCGCTGAGAGCAGGCGCCCGCCAACCCTTTGGCTGGCTTCGAATATGCGGACCTTGAGGTCCTTCCGCGACGCAGCCAGTCGCCAGCCGCAATAGACGCCGGAAACGCCCGCCCCGACGATGGCAACGTCAAGGATTTCGGCCTCGGTATCTTCCGATGACATCTCTGGCCTCCGTTTTCATGCGCGCCGGTCCATCATGGGCAAGCGTCCTTGCGTGTGGGAGGACGCTCAGACAAGTTTATGGATGGCTCGCGATCCACTGATCGACCGCGGGCACAAGGCGCCCCACCACTTGCAGCCGAAACTTCAGATCGGCGGCGAACCGCCCGACGGATGCGCGGGACAGCGGCCGGACCTTCTCGTCAATGTAATGTTGCAGCTCCTCCAGGACCTTCTCGCTGCGCGAAGTCGCGGTCAGCGCTGGCACGAAACTAATCCGCTGCAACTCGTCGAGCCGCTCATCGATCCTTGCGAGATTCGCCAGCGCGAAATGCCACGCAAGATCGGCGTGGTTCGCGGCGACGCGCTGGATCATCTTCGGTCCGGTCGTCCTGGCCGGATCGTTGCCGAGCGCGATGTCCAGTGATCGTTGCGCCAGCGACGCATCCTCGGCCGAAGCGAGGGCCAGGAAGAGCTGGTCCTTTCCGAACGAATCTGTGGTGCTCTTCGCCAGTGCAAGCATCTGATCGTACAGACCGCTGTTGGCACCGACGGCGGCGGCGACGAGGGCCGGACGCCGGATGACCGCCGGGAGAGCCGCCGGGTTTACCGGGGGCCCGGCATAAGCCTTGAATCGTTGGCCCGCTTCGGCCTTGACCTGCTGGTCATCCAGCTGCGCGAGGCCGCTGATCAGGTATTCGCGCAGGACCGTCTCGTTGCTCGCCTCGGCCGGCTTGCGATCCCAGCCGATCCCAGCGAATACGGTTTGCAATCGCTTACGCGCATAGTTGCGGAACGCATCCCGCCCCGAACCGGGGTCATAGAGGGAGTCGACCGCGAGCAGCGTGTCGATGACCTGGCGCCACACCACGCGATCGGCGGCGGGCGTCAGCTTCAGCGTCAGGTCGAGATAATCGCTGATGGGTTCGCTGCCGGCTTCGCCAAGCGCCCAGGCATCGTCCAGGAGTCCGAGTTGGTCGGCCGGGGCGAGACGGTCGAATGCGTTTGCCAGATCCGGAAAGGCGCCGGCGTATTTGACCCGGTAATAGACCGTCTGGCCGGCATTCAGCTTGATCGGTGGAGATCCAGGAACCGATATCTTCGTCGTCTGGTCGCCCTTCACGATTGTCGGTGCCTGAGCAGCCGTTCCGGCAGCGGACGCGTACACCGGGACGCTCCACTCGGTCGGGTCGTTCGCGCTTTCGTCGACGGCGAACCGTTTCTGCCGGACATTGACCTCGACGCCGTCAACGTTGGCCGTCTCGCTTTCGACCACGATCAACGGAATTCCCGGCTTGGTCGTGAAGTCGGCGGCGATCCCCTTGATCTCCTTGCCGGAGGCCTTCTCCAGCTCATTCCAAAGATTGTCCGTGATCGTGTTCTTGTAGCCGTATCGTTTCATGTAGGCCTGCACGCCGCTCTGAAATGCCGCGGGCCCCACAAAGTTCTCGAGCATGCGGATGACCGCGCGGCCCTTGCGATAGGTGATGTCGTCGAACGCAGCCTGCTCGACGCTCACGATCTCCTGCACCACCGGGTGGGTCGTGTGCTTGGCGTCCTGCCGCATCGCCCGCTGCAGGTCGAATTCCGATTGCAGCCAGTTCATCCAGTCGGGGTTGAAATGATCCGTGGCCTTGCTTTCCATCCAGGAAGCGAAACCTTCGTTGAGCCACAAATTGTCCCACCACGCCATCGTCACCAGATTGCCGAACCACTGGTGAGCCATCTCATGGGCAATGACGACGAAGACGCGCTGACGGCTCGACTCCGTGGACCACTCCGGGTTCAGCAGCAGTTGATCCTCGAAATAAAGGATCGCACCCCAGTTCTCCATCGCGGAAAAGCCGCCCGCACCGGGAGCCGCGATCATGTCGAGCTTCGGAAGCGGGTAAGGCACTCCGAAATAGTCGTTGTAGAACGCGAGCAGCTTGGCCGCGCTTTCGAGCGCGAAACGGCCGTCTTCTTCGCTGCCCCTCTTGGCCACAAGGGAGATGACGGTCGCTCCGCTGACCGTGCTGATCCGCTCCAGGTCTCCTACGCACAGGAACAGGAGGTACGTCGACATTTTTGGCGTCTTCCGAAACCGGACATAGTGACGCTCGTCGTCCAGCGCGGACACCACTTCGATCGGCATGTTGGAGACGGTCAATTTGTCCTTCGGGGCCGCCACGGCAACCGTGAACGTCGCTTTTCGAGCCGGCTCGTCCCAGCAGGGCATGAAGCGCCGCGCGTCACCCGCCTCGAACTGCGTCACCAGCAGCCGCTTGCGGCCTCCGGAAGTATCGTATTCCGAGACGAAAAGACCCTGGGCACCGAGCGAGATTTTGCCGCTGTAATCGATCGAGAGGACGTGCATGCCCGCAGCGATGTCCCGCTCGAACACCAGCGTGGCGGTCTGCTCGATGTCATTGACGACGATAGCCGCGCTCTCTTCACCATCCAGCAAGGCGCGATGGAGCGTCAGCTCAACGGCGTTCAGCACCACTTCGGATGTCGGCTCGACGACCTGTACTCTGATCAGAACCGAGCCGTCGAAACGAAGCAGCAGGTCGGGATGAACGAAGAATCCCGGATCGGGGCGAATGAAGACATCGTAGTGCGCGGGAAGAACATTGGATGGAAGTTGATGACGCTGCATTTCAACGCACCTCCTACAATCGATATCTGAATCGGCTCGAATCTAATCTCTTGTCGCAGGCCGGACAAAAATGGCTTCCGCGACATGAAGCATCTCATTCAATTCCAGGTCGAAATGTGACGATCGATCCAACACGCTTCTCGCCACACAAAGAGCTATTCGCAGAAGGAGTGGCGATACGAAGCGCTAAAACTGCAATAATGCGGGCTTAGAACTCCATGAGATTCAATTGGTTCTGGGACGCCTTGTTCGGACTTGCCACCCACAATACAGTCTAAGGTTGCGTAAGGCAAATCCCCGCATATGCGCCATGCACGTTTTGCCCGTCGTGTTAATCTGTCGCACCCCGCTCGCTTGCGCCGTCGGGCAAATCAGTGGCCTCAATCAGCGCGTCTCGTGCCCACAAGAGGGGCGTATCGCGATCGTCACGGACGTTGGGCGCGGGATGCGATGGACGCGTTATTGCGCGAGACGAGCGCAGCAACGCGTACGGCAAAATCGTGTGGTCCTGATCTCCCGACGCTGGGATCAAGCTTGTGCGTGACGAGCGCGCAAGCGACGGTGGCTAAAAAGCCCGGCACACCGAGGAGAGCACGTATAAGCCGTCAAACCAATCGCGCAGGGAATGCCGGCTGTTTCGGCGTACCTGTGGTGACTTGCTTGCGTGCTTTTCTTAGTTGCACGCAAGGCTGCGGGTGCGTTCGTTGCACCGGCATTCCCTGTGCCCTCTTCTTCGGGAGGGGCGAGATCGATGCATCGCTCGGGCATGTCGTGCCGCGAGAATGCTGGCGCTTGTTTCTTTCGTCATTGCGGACGAAGCGAAGCTCCGCGCAATAACGACGCCGCTGTTTGACATCTGAATCTGGAACGAGCCACTGCCGCACCTTCGCGCTGAAGCCCAGTACAAAAATGTTGGTGCCGACAACAGCGCTTTCGCCATGACTCGGAAGCTCAAACGTAATCGCCTCCGCGGCGGCCGCATGATCTTCCTCTATGACGAGGCCGCGCGTGTATTGGCGGAGCGCGATCGCATATCGCGACACAGCCGATTTTATTCCAGGCAAGTGCGCAAATCTTTTTGAACACAAGCGCCGATACGGTTCAGCGACCATTCACCCCGGGGTCGATACGCAGATGCCGAGCGCATTGAATCACCACGTCCCGTTATGGTGGACCAAACCGCTCAATTGCTGAAGCTGAAGCTCACTCTCAATCCCGTAGAGGAAATCATGAAAATAAGCCGCTTTGGTTCTGCTGCGATCGGCGCGATGGCGCTCGCTGTTACCGTTGTTGGATGCGCCACCTCTGCAGAGGCTGATCCGCTATCAGTCCCCGCGGGTCTATTTGGTCTATGCCCACCGGGTTACTGGCTCGGCCGTGGAAGGCAGGCGTGTTGGATACGACAGGTGCGGCCGGGCCCATATGGAGGGTGCCCGGAAAACTATCATCTTGGGCCGCAAGGCGGCTGGTGCTGGGCGGACTATGTAGGATAGGACACGCCTGAGGCCGAACAGCCGCAGTGTCGTGCTGACCGTCGCCGACGAGATACTGACTTCGACGACGACCTGCTTGCCGATGAGGCGCTGTCAACACAGCGCCTCGACTACTCGAACCGACGCCGCAGATCATTGGTCGACCCGATATAGATATCGCCGTTGCTCAGAAACGTACCACATGGGTACAGTCTCCCTAGGCCCTTCAACCAGGGTGGCGGAGAGGGAGGGATTCGAACCCCCGATAGGCTTGCACCTATGCCGCATTTCGAGTGCGGTGCATTCAACCACTCTGCCACCTCTCCTAAGGTCGCCAAATCAGGGGCTTTGCCCCCGGTGGTTGGGGCCGTGTTCTAGGCGAGGACGGCTGACCAGACAAGGCGCGGAATGATAAATCCTTGAGGCTTTTCCAGCCGCATAGGGGAACGCCCATGATCGAGCATCTGACCGTCCGCGCCAATGGCGCGGCGTTCCATGTGGCCCGCACGGGCCAAGGAACGAGCCAAGGCAAGTCGGCGCTCAAGCCGCTGTTATTGCTGCATGGCTGGCCGGAATTCTGGCTCACCTGGGAGCCGGTCATGACCCGGCTCGCTGGCCGCTACAGCCTGATTGCGCCCGACTTGCGCGGGTTCGGCGACAGCGACAAGCCGGACGGCACCTACGGCCCTGACCAACACACATCAGACATGCTGGCGCTGATGGATGCGCTCGGCTTCGAGCGATTCGGCGTGGTCGGCCATGATGTCGGCGGCGCCGTGATGCAACCGCTGGCGAGGGCCGCGCCGGATCGCATCGCCGGGCTGTTCTTTTTCGACTTCGTCTATCCCGGCATCGGGCCGCGAATGGGCAGGCCGGACCGGCTCAATCACATCTGGTATCAATCCTTCCACCAGATGGAGATGGCCCCCGCGTTGGTCGGCGCGACACGCGAGAGTTGCCAGACCTATATCGGGCATTTCCTGAAAAGCTGGTCGTATCGCAAGGACGCGTTCGATGATGTGCTGGAAGCCTTCGCCGACAACTTCTTCAAGCCCCGCAATCTCGCCGGCGGCTTTGCGCATTACCGCGCATCGCACGCGGGGCGCGTGAAGATGATGCAGGGTGAAGCGCCGAAGCTACCGCCGATCGAGGTGCCGACCTGCGTCCGCTGGGCCGAGCATGATCCGCTGTTTCCCTATGCCTGGACCGATCGCATGGGCGAGACGTTCAAAAACCTCGATCTCGCGATGTTTGATGGCGTCGGGCACTTTCCGCATCGCGAGGCGCCGGATCGCGCGGCAAGCGAGATCGCTTCGTTCTTCGAGCGGATCGGCTGGCGGTAGCATTAGATTAAAGTGGGACCGCCATACGCGGTAAAAGTTGGCGGTCCCGTGTCCCTCATTGAAATACCGGTCGGGAAGTTGGGGCTTCGCCGATCGGCTTGAGCGACACGGACACGCTAGCAAGTGTACGAGAGGCGGCAACGCGAAGCCGGTTTTAACCTAACCGATCAAGGTTACCTTGGAGTTGGGAACCGTGCGCCGCACAGGAACCGTCGTCATTGCGAGCGAAGCGAAGCAATCCAGACTGCTTCCGCGGAGACAGACTGGATTGCTTCGTCGCTTGCGCTCCTCGCAATGACGAAAAAGGAGGATTAACCCTTCTTCTTCTCGCCGTTCTTCTTCTCGGCCTTGCCGTTCTCCTTCTTGCGGTTGGTGAAGCGCGCGTTGCCGAGCCCGGTGCCGATGGTGAGAACGCCCCAGTGCTCGACGTCCTGCATGAACGGCACTTCGGCGAGCCCCTGCACCACGCCGTCATTATGCATGAGGATCGCGGTGTCGTGCTCGCCAATGGTGGGGATCGCTTCCACCAGGCTCGCCGGCAGGTTGAACTTGCTGCTCTCCCAATTGCCCGGCAGGTTTTGCGCGCCCTTCTCGATGCCGCCATCCTCCTTGATGACACCGGGACAGGCGATGCCGATGAAGGGCGCGAGCTTGAAGCCTTCCTCGTCGGCGGCGTCGATCAGAAGCTTGAGCATCTTCGTGAGCCGCTTCACCGCGCCTTCGCGGCTCGGCTCGTCGTCAGCGTGGCGCCACAGCTCGGCCTTCCACACGTTCGCCTTCGAGAGGTCGTCGGCCTTCTTCCAGCGCGTCTCGACCACGCCGCAGCGGATATTGGTGCCGCCGATATCGACCGCCAGAATGCTGTCATGGCCCTCGAAGATCCAGGAGGGCGCCAGGTGCAGCGCGCCGATCAGCGCGGCTTCATCCGGGTGGAAGTCGATCGGCCGCATCTCGATCTTGAAGTCTTCCGCTTTGAGGATGATTTCGGTGCGCGCGATCGCAAGCTCCCCGAGCCTGGAGTCGCGAAAGCCGCCGCCGACCACGATGCGCTCGGTCTTGGCCCAGGCCTTGGTCTTGAGAAAGCGCCGCGTGACATGGGCAAGCTCCTGCGCGAACTCCTCGATCGCGCTGTGCACCACGGCGGAGGCCTCGGCGTCGTCGCCGACCATCATGTCGTCGAGCGCCTTCTTGCTGATCTCTTCCGACGGCACGTCGCCGAACGGGTCCTTGCCGGTCTTGCGCAGCGGCTTGCGCCAGCGGTCGAAGATTTTCCGGAACGCGCCCTTGGAGGCGCGGTCGCCGAGAAAACCCTCGTCGTCCTTCAATTCGATATTGAAGCTGTCGACATCGACCGAGGGCAGGCGCGCAGCGCCATGGTGGGCGATGCCCGTGGTGGTAATGACGGCCTCAGCCATGCTTCCCTGCCCTTATCTGTCTGGCGGGACAACGGCGCGGGAACCCATTGGTTTCACTGGGCATGCAGGCCGAGGGCAAGGGCCGCGAGCGGCGAAAATCGGCCAAATCCTTCATTTTGGGCCGGTTTTTGGCCTGCTTTGCCTTGACTCGCGGGCCCGAGCCGCTATAAGTCCGCACCATTCCGGCGCGGGATTTCTCGCGCCGCTTGTTTTTGCGCTGAATCCGACTCGGGTCGTCCAAGTTTTGGACTTTCCAATGTCGATCGCGCGAAAAGTACCCATAACGACTGACCAAAAAGCCGACCCGGGCGGAGCCTGAGGCCGGGATCGAACACGAAGGAATTAAACGATGTTCGCAGTCATCAAAACCGGCGGCCGGCAGTACCGCGTCGTTCCGGATGATGTGCTCGAGATTGGCAAGATCGCCGGCGACGTCGGCACGATCGTGCAATTGGGTGAAGTGCTGGTGCTCGGCGGTGACACGCCGACGCTGGGAGCGCCCACTGTGGCAGGTGCTACCGTTGCGGCCGAAGTGCTGCAGCACAAGCGGGGTCCGAAGGTGATCTCGTTCAAGAAGCGCCGCCGCAAGAACTCGCGCCGCAAGCGCGGTTATCGCGACGAGATCACGGTGCTTCGCATCACCGAGATCCTCGCCGACAACGCCAAGCCTTCGATCGGCCCGCGGCCGAAGAGGGAAAAGGTGGCGAAGCCGGCGGACGACGGCGACGAGGCGCCCAAGCCCGCCAAGAAGGCGGCCGCGAAGAAGCCGGCAGCCAAGGCTTCGACGAGCAAGGCTGCGGCTAAACCGCGCGCCAAGGCTCCCGCGAACAAGGCCGCGGCGAAGAAGTAAGGTCTCCGTCAGCTTCATGACGGCGACCAAAAGAGCGTGACAAAAAGTGAAATGATTCCTTCAAGGAATTGACCTAAGAGAACGGGTAAGTTTGGAGACGGGCCATGGCTCACAAAAAAGCAGGCGGTTCATCGCGGAACGGACGTGATTCCAAGGGCAAGCGCCTTGGCATCAAGGCCTTTGGTGGCGAGCGTGTGATTCCCGGCAACATCATTGCGCGTCAGCGCGGCACGACCTGGCACCCCGGCCTTAATGTCGGCATGGGTACCGATCATACCCTGTTCGCCAAGATTGAAGGTCGCGTTGAGTTTCAAGCCAAAGCCAACGGCCGCACGTTCGTATCGGTTCTCCCGATGACGGAAGCTGCGGCCGAATAACGGTGGATCAATTCGAGTCCGCCGGGTCCTGTTGAACCGGCGGAGCTCCTAGAGGCTCCAAGGGGAGGCGGGAAACCGGCCTCCCCTTTTCAGTTTGATACGTTGATACTGACGGAGCCGACCATGTTGCACGATATCCCGCCCCCCACTTCATTGCGCGAGGCCTGTCCTTGCGTCCTCGAGACCGAACGGCTGACCTTGCGCAGCCCGACGCTCGCGGACGTAAAAGCAATTGCGCGGCTCGCCAACGACCGCCGCATTGCAGAAAACACCCGTCGCCTTCCGCATCCCTATTTGCAGGAACATGCCGTCGAGTTCGTGCGCACCACTGCCGCCGGCGGCAATGAATTGGTGTTCCTGATCGAACAGAATTTCGTGCCTGTCGGCATGACCGGCATCAGCTGGAGCGAGCCGGAACCGGAGCTCGGCTATTGGCTCGGCTTCGAGCATTGGGGCCAGGGTTTCGGCACCGAGGCCGCGCGCGCAGTGATCGACCATTTCTTCGACGATTACAGCCACGACATCCTGTTTGCCGGCGCCCGCGTCGCCAACCCGATGTCGCGCAACATCCTGGAGAAGTGCGGCTTCCAGTGGAGCGGCGTCGAGCTGCACCGCTTCGAGGCGCTGGGCTCCTCCAGCCCCGTCGACTGCTTCCGCCTCTCGCGCAGCGTCTGGTCCTC
>Ga0210384_10000746_pt1 | contig 48343 bp, 44 predicted proteins | sample IncBWH2MmetaG_FD_160574 | JGI IMG/M metagenome (GOLD analysis project Ga0210384, IMG submission 160574) | Forest soil microbial communities from Barre Woods Harvard Forest LTER site, Petersham, Massachusetts, United States - Inc-BW-H-2-M | ecosystem: Environmental > Terrestrial > Soil >... | reverse complement strand
CGCTCGTTCTGGCGTGGGGTCCACAGGGACACCGCACTGTTGGCGCGATCGCCGACCGGTTGCTGACTCCGCAGGCCCACGCGCTGGTCACACGGCTGCTCGCGGGCGATCTGGACAAGTTCGGCAATCTGTCCGGGCGCACGACCCTCGAGGCGGTGTCCGTGTGGCCGGACGAGCTCCACGGGACACCGGCGGCCCGCGCGATCTGGCACTACGATGATGTGCCGGTATGCGGCAACGCACCCAAAGCACGCTACTGTCCGGACGGGCAGTGCAACACCGAGCAGTTGCAGCGCCTGATCGGCGTGCTCGCGGATCCGCACGCGGCATTACGCGCTCGCAACGAGGCCCTGAAATGGATCGTGCACCTGGTCGGGGACATCCACCAGCCGCTGCACGCGGCGGATAACGCCGACCGCGGCGGCAACCGGGTGCAGGTCGCGCTGTCGGGCCTCAGGACGCGCGGTCGGGAGAACCTGCATCGCGCCTGGGACAGCGACCTGGTCAAGATCGCGCTGCACGCGCGCAACCGCCAGCAGACCCCGGATGACATCGATGCGCTGGCGGCCGAGGCGCGGGGCCTGGTAAACGAGGCGGGCCAGGGCTCACCGGACCAGTGGGCGTTCGAGTCCAACAATCTCGCCCGCAATGTGGCGTACCACTACCCGGGCTTTGCCTGCGGCAGCACGCCGCAGGAGATTGTCGTTCTGGACGGCGACTACCAGGCCGAAGCGCAGGAGATTGTGCGGGAGCGGCTGCTGCTGGCCGGAGGCCGGCTCGCGAACCTGCTGAACCGGGCTCTTAGCGCCCGCTGACGAGGCGGGCCCCGCGGACGGGGCGCAGACGGGCCGCGGGTTCGCGTGTTGCAGCCGAGCGACACGCGGTCCGGGCGCTGGTCGCTCCGCGGCGGAAGCGCGTGCTAAATTAACGCTTCCCGCAAGGAGGGCTGCCGCCGTGAATGCGTGCGACGAGAGTCTGGTATCCGCGTCCGAGCGTGCCGGCGAGTCCGCGCGCCCGTCCACGGCGACGCATGCCCAAGCGCCACCCTCGGCGACCAGCGGGAGTGCGTTCGATCGCTGGCTGCTGTTGCGTTTGCGCTCAGCCCTCGGAAACCCTGCCATCGATTTTGCCGTACGCGACAGCGCCCGGGTCACCTGCAGTGCGGCACCGGTGGCAAGCGTGACTTTCACCAGCCGGGCAACGCTGCTGTCGATCGTGGCCGACCCGTGGGTGCGTTTCGGCGACGCGTATAGCTCGGGTGAGGTCCTCATCGACGGGGATCTGGTGTGCCTCCTGGAGGCTGTGTACCGCGCCGGCGGGATGGGCAAGAAGCGCGCTTCCATGCTGCGCCGGGCGTGGGCACTGCGGAACCGCAACACGCTCGCGGGTTCCCGCGACAACATCCATCACCACTACGACATCGGCAACGAGTTCTATGCTCTGTGGCTGGGGCAGACCATGGCCTACACCTGCGCCTACTACGCGACGCCTGACGCGACGCTCGACGAGGCGCAGATCGCCAAGATGGATCACGTGTGCCGCAAGCTGCGCCTGAAGGCGGGCGAGAGCGTGGTCGAGGCCGGCTGCGGCTGGGGGGTGTTCGCCCTGCACATGGCTCGTCACTACGGGGTGCGGGTACGCGCCTACAACATTTCCCATGAGCAGATTGCCTACGCGCGCGCGCGCGCGGCGCGCGCGGGCCTTGCCGGGCGTGTCGAGTACGTCGAGGACGACTACCGCAGCATCAGCGGTGAGTACGACGCCTTTGTCTCCATCGGCATGCTCGAACATGTGGGTGTGAAGAACTACGAGGCTTTGGGGCGGATCGCGCAAGCGTCCATGGGCAGCCACGGCCGCGGGCTCATTCACACGATCGGCCGCAATAGCCCGGCGCGCCTGCAGCCGTGGATCGAGAAGCGGATTTTCCCGGGTGCGCACCCGCCGGCGCTTTCGGAGATGGCGCAGATTTTCGAGCCCGCGGAGCTGTCGATCCTCGATGTCGAGAACCTGCGCCTGCACTACGCGCAGACGCTGCGACAATGGCTCGCCGGTTACGAGGCGGCGAGCGAGCAGGTGCGCGCGATGTTCGACGAGAAGTTCGTGCGCATGTGGCGGCTGTACCTCGCTGGCTCGGTGGCCGCGTTTTCGACCGGCACGCTGCAGCTGTTCCAGGTGCTGTTCGCGCCAAGCGGCAACAACGATATCGCCTGGACGCGTGCCCATCTGTACACACCCTGACCTGACGCCACGTCCTTACCTGACGCGCGCTCACTCGCAGGCTGCACCGCGTGCGTTCATGTGACGTTCTCATCGTCGGCGGGGGACCCGCCGGGGCCACCGCCGCCGCGAAGCTCAAGCGCGCGGGCGCGGACGTATTGGTGCTCGACCGGGAGCGGTGGCCGCGCCTGAAGCTGTGCGCGGGCTGGATCACCCCCGAGGTGGTGCGCGATCTTGAGATGGATCTGGCGTCCTACCCGCATCGCCTGCTGACTTTCCCGCGTCTGCGCGTGCACCTGGGTGCCCTGCACATCCGCGTGCCGTGCGTGCAGCACTCTATCCGCCGCTTCGAATTCGATGCCTGGCTGCTGCAGCGCAGTGGCGCGTCGGTGGAACAGCACAACGTGCGCCACGTCAGCGCCGACGGCGCGGGCTACGTCATCGACGAGCGGTATCGCTGCCGTTACCTCATCGGCGCCGGCGGCACGCGCTGCCCGGTTTACCGCGAGCTGTTCCGCGAGCTGAATCCGCGCGCGCACGAGCTGCAGATCGTGACGCTGGAACATGAGATCGAATATGACTGGCAGGACCCGGACTGTCACCTGTGGTTCTTCGAGCACGGGCTGCCCGGCTACTCCTGGTACGTGCCCAAGGAGAAAGGCTGGCTGAACGTCGGCGTTGGCGCCCTCGCGGCGCGCATCAAGAAGAGTGGTGAGGACATCAAGGAGCACTGGGCGCGCCTCGCGGCGCGGCTCGGCGAGGGTCTCGCCCGCGGCGCGCACTTCGATCCGGGTGGGTTCAGCTACTACCTGCGCGGACGGGTGGACGTGGTCCGCCGCGACAACGCCTTCATCACCGGGGATGCTGCGGGCCTTGCCACGCGTGATCTGGGCGAGGGCATCGGGCCTGCGATCCGCAGCGGGATGCGCGCCGCGGAGGCGATCCTCGAGGGCAAGCCTTACCGGATCGACGACATAACCGGCTTGAGCGTCGCAAGCATCGGCCGCAGCCTGCTCGATCGTGCCAGCCGCACCCGCGTGTTTCCCGGCGAGCGCTTGCGCGCCGGCTGAAAGATGCGCCGCTCGGCCGCCGGATCGGCTCAGTAACTGACCGTCACCGTGATGGTATCGGTGTAGGCACCGGGAGCTGGATCCTGTGACGGCACCAGACCAAACACCGTGGCGGTTGTCGTTGGCGCCACCAATCCCTGAGTGAGGTTCAAATTATCTGCCATGCTGACGCCGGTGCCGTCGCCCCACACCTGAGTGTGCGCGGCGTCCAGATACAGATTGTAGCTGAGGGTGTTGCCCCCGCTGGACATGGTGCGGGCGGTGAACGTGCTGCTCGCGCCAGGACTCAGGGTGATGGTGGCCGGGCTCGGACCCACCACGCTGAGGCAGGTGATGGTGATGGTGCCGGTAGAGGCGGCGATGGTGAGCGGCGTATAAGTTCCGAAAGCGACGGCGCTTGCTGATACCGAACAGGCAACAGCAACAGCGTGCGCCGCCGGGCACAGGAACGCGCCGAGCGCCGCAAGCGCGAGGCACCCGCACGCGCGGCGCGCGCCTGAGCGATTTCTGAACTGCCAGCTCATGGTGTGCTCCGGCAGGCTACGACGCCCAGTTCCGGCTGCGGCCCGCCCGCGGGGGGCGGCGGCAGGCGGAACGTACAGTGTCCGCCATTCCAGCGGACCTCCCCGGTGGTGCCGTGGTCGTAGTTGGTGACGTAGGTGAGGCCTTCGAGACCCACCGGGAACTCCTCATCCTGGAATGTCACGACGGCGCCAGACGGCACGGCGCTGCCGTCGGCACGCTGCAACGTGAACACACCCGAGCGTACGCGCTTCACCGGGAAGTGCACCAGCGTGCCGCTGCGATAGGGCGGCACAGTCTGAATCTGGGGGTCGGTCAGCGTGGCGTCGAGGGGTAGCTGCAGCGGATCGATGCTGAGGCGGTTTACGTCGAAGGACCGCAGGTTCGGCACCAGCGCACGGCCGCTGCCATCGGTGCGCCCGACCGGCTGGTTTTCGAAGTAGACGGTCATGTCAGGAATCCCACCGACATCCACCATTGCGAAGCTGTCGGTCACCGTGCGCACGGCGCGCACCTCGCCGCCCAGGAGGACAGCGCCGCCGCTCAGCGTCAGGCGTTGCGCGCTGGTATCGAGGTAGCGTGCAGCCGCCACGTCGAGCGTGAGGAGCTCGGTCTGGCGCAGGTACTCGGCGTTATAACTGCCATCGGTGCCTGCGGAGAGCACATAACCGTCTCCCGCGCCCAGCGGTGGACTCTTCTGCAGCGTCTCGAGCAGTGCCCCCTTGGGCGCTTGCTGCTGGCTGTCGTAGCGCGCGGTGGTCGAGGTGCTGCGGCGGTCTCCGAGCGGCAGTGCATAGAAAACGTAAAAGCTGCTGTCGCGCGTATCGCCGGTAGTGCGGCTCGCATTGACGCCGAGGCTCCCGCGCCCGACGGCCACCTGGTAGGTGAGAGCGATGCTCTGCTGGCGCGTAGCGTCGGCGTTGTGCTGCTCCACAAAGGCGGCCTGCAGGCTGCCCGCGTGCGGCATATTCAAGCCCGCCTGAGCGATGTAGCGCTCCACGGGTCGGCGCAGGCCACCCGCCTCACCCACGTCCCGAAAGCCGGAGCTGGCGTGCTGCGCCTGCAGCACGATGCTGAAACGTTCGTCAACATGCTGGATGCCGAGCGCGGTATACGTTCCGGAAGTGGCGGGCTGTGTCGGCGTCCCCGGAATTCCCGAAGTCGCTGACTCGCCGCCCGCCGCAAAATCCAGCGTGACGACTGCCCAGTGATCGAGCGCCTGGGCGAGGTCCACCCCTGCGGCCCGGGGGCCGTCATGCAAGACCTCGGCGTGAATTTCCCCTGTGAGGGTGGAGGTCAGGCCGCGGCGCCAGGTCGCGCTCGCCAGCAGCGGTCCGTAGACGTCACTGCTCAGACCATAGTTCTCGCGCACTGCGCCCAGGTCGACGTCATAGACAGACAACCCGGGCTGCAGCAGGACCGCCGCCGAGTAGAACGGTACACTCACAACCTGTTCCTGCCCCAGCGCATTCTTCACGACGATGTTCAGGTTCCCGGCGCCAGTGAGTGCCGGGACCTGATTGACGATGAAGGGTCCGGCTGGTACCTGGCTTGCGCCCACGGCCTTGCCGTTCACAAACACGTCCACCGTCGAGGGCAGGACCGCGGTACCAGTTACCGCCAGCAACGGGGTCGTGACCAGGTCGGGCCGGATGCCGTAGTTCGAGCCCCATTGCAAGCCGGCAAAGCGTACCGCGTCGGCCCACGATCCCGGCACGCTGATTGCGTCTCCGAGGCGCAGCGTCTCGAGCGAGGTCGGGAAGTCGTGCGTCAGCGTGGTCTCCAGGCGTACCAGGCTGTGGGCGCCCTGCGTTGTCGTTGCGACGGCCGTGTTGGTCAGCACGCCCAGCGGGCTGAAAACCCCCAACGCCGTGTAGGCGCCGGCGACGTCGGCGCCAGAGTACTGGCCGCTCTGGCCATTCAGTTGATAGTTGAGAAACGCGCCGGTGCCGCTACGGGAAAGGGGCGGTCGGGGGCCGCTTCCCGTGAAAGTCACATCCGTGGTCTCAAACGCGGTGCCGGGCGCGGTGATGCTGGCAGCACTGTGCGCGTCGTCATACACGATCCTGGTGCCGGCAATGGCGGCGAGCGGGAAATAACGCCGGCCGTCCGCCAGGTGCGTGGTAACGCGCGGTGCGTGCAGGCGCAGCCGGGTGAAGTCCGATTCCTCGAGCCACATGCCGCCGCTGGCATCGCGCAACACAATGAACCCTTGGCCCGACACGGCACCGTTGACGGTAAGCTCCAGCACCAACGCACGCCAGCCGGGATCCATACCGTCGGCGTCGTCAGCGCGCACCGCGGCCATACAACATAACGCCAGCAGCCCCGCGCAGATTCCGGGTGCAGTGCGACGCGCGCTCCGCACGGCGCGGATCTTTTACTGGACACCCGCATCGCTCGTGACGGTGAAGTCACCGGCGTCGGAATGGCCGTGGAGAACGATGCGAGGGGTGGAGGAGAAGGTGGCGAGGGGATGCAGCTGCCAGTGGGCGCCAGCTCCGGGCAGCAGGTAGCGCGCGGCGTCCGTGTGCAGCACCTGGGCGATGTGATCCGCGGGCTGCACATCGAAGTCGAAAATCTGGATGTGCGCGGAGCCATGATTCTGCGCCTCGACCTCGAGCGTGCCGTCAGGCAGCCAGCTGTGGTGCCAGGAGAGATCGGGCGAGGTGTGAGTCGCGGCGGCGACAAATATCGGCAGCGTGATGCGCAGCGCCATCCGCAGCCCGGTAACCTCCGCGGCCTTTGCGGGCGGCACTTCGGACAGGACCAGCCGGTAGTCGAGCTCGCGCGCGGGATCGGGCTTGCGCAGCAGCGCGATGCGCAGGACCTGATGCCCGTTGGGAGGGATCGTGAACAGTGGCGGCGTCACCAGCAGGTCGTGCGTGTCTGCGAGTTGGTCCTGCCCGTCTTGCTGCGACCAGGCGGCCGGTCGTGCCTGCACGGTGACCGGGGAATCCTCCTGGTTGCGAACGGTGATGACCGCGATGCTTTGCTTAGGACTTAATTCGACGCGAATCGGGGCCACACCGAGGGTGCTTGCCGCGGCCGCTCCGGCCGCCGCCAGCACACCCGCCAGCGATGCCGCGAGTGTCCTCATCAAACTCAGTACGCAACATTCACGGTGATCGTGTCCGTGTAGGTCCCCGGAGGCACGCCCTGGTTGGCCACGGAGTCAACCAGCTGTCCATAGACGGTCTGGACCACCGGCGTGGCCATGCCCGCGCCGACTCCCGCGACAGTGTTCGTGCCGATGGTGGTGCCCCACGGCGTACCAAAACCTGACGTCGTGTACAGGTTGTACTGCAGCGTGTGGCCGGCGCCGTCGTTCAGCAAACGCTGCGCGATGGTCGTGCCGGCCGTCAACCCGGCGGTCAGCTCGGTGTTGAACGGCGTGCTCGTGGTGCAGCTCACCGAGACCGTGGTATTCACCGCCAGCGCGCCGCCCAGCTGAATGTAATTGCCGAACGTGAGGGGCAGGGCGGACACGGTGCAGTTCTTGAGTATCGTCGCCGTAACGACGAAGGTGGTCGTGGCCGGGTTGGCAGCCGAAGCGCTGCCAGCGGCCCCGAGCAAGGCAGCAGTGGTCAGTAAAGCAGTGAGAACGTTGCGCATAAATCTCCCGATCAGGTGGCTGAAAGACAAATCGCACGCGGCATCGACACAGCACTCGCCTGAAGTTTCGACCCGAAACCCCGCAAATGGGGGACTTATGTCGCATTTCCGTGGCCCGCCCGCCCGGGTCTCCCGGATTATGAGAACCGCCGCTGCGCGGATTCGCAGCGGTGCAGGGGCAACAGCAGGGTAGGTGTGCGCCAGTTCACATCAGTGGTGTGCTGCTGCGGCGAGCGCTGCCGCAGCCGGGATGAGGGCCTGCACTCCCGGGTTGGATCCTCAGTCGCCACGCCCCGCTGAATCAATTTCATGCAGGTCACGACCGCGCGTCTCGTGTCCAAATAACGCGATCAGCAGCGCGGACAGAAGCGCGGGAATGGTGATCGCCAGTATGGTCACGGCGAGTGACGGCACGGCGCCGAGGACACTTAGTGTCTGAGCGATGAGTCCGCCCAGCTTGCTGCACGCCGCGACCCACCCGGTGGCGCGCCCGCGGATGCGCAGCGGGTAATTCTCCGCCGCGTACGGCAGCAGCATGGAGATGAGCCCACAGGAGCCGAGGATCACCAGCGCCAGCGGCAGCAGCGGCTGGGAGAGACCCCCGCTGCCTGCCTCCTGGAGGAATAACCCGAACAGCCCCGCGACCATGAGACCCGTCATGGTAGTGAGCGACCACTTGGTGCTCCAGGTGCTGAACATCCAGGCGCACACGACCACAATCGGAGCGGCGAGGAGCGTGGAGCGCGCGATCAGCGCGCTCGATGCGCCCACGCTGCGCCCGTCCGCGATCAGCGCGGCGGGCAGCCACAGCAGGAGTCCGAAATTGACCAGGCCCCAGGCCAGACCCGAGAGCGTCAGCGCGGTGGTGATGCCGAGAAATCCGCGGCTGACGGGCGGCAGCGGTGTGTGATTGTCGGGCGCGGGCGGGGTGTCGGCAGTGAACACCGCACCAAAACGCGCCAGCGTCGCGCGCGCCACGTCGCCACGGCCGATGTGCTGAAGAAAGCGTGCGGACTCGGGCAGGAAGGGGCTGAGCAGGACCAGTAGCAGTCCCGTCGGCAGGTTCAGGAGCCACATGATCCGCCAGCCGAAGGCCGGCTGCAGCAGGGCAGAGAGGGAGCTGGCCGCAAAGAATCCGCCGAGCGCGCCGATGCCTCCAACCAACACCAGGCTCCAGCCGCGATGTCGCGTCGGCATGATCTCGGCAAGCAGCGCGTACGCGACGGGCAACATGCCGCCGGCCGCCGCGCCCATCATGAAACACATGCCGACGTTCCACCAGAAACTCGGCATCGCGCCGCAGATCGAGGTGCCTATGAACATCACCGAGGAGAGCACGATGGTTGCCCGGCGCCCGTAGATATCAGCGAGCGAGCCCCACGCGAACGAGCCAACCACCGTGCCGAGGAGCGCGGCAAACGGCAGCAGTGCCACGGTCTGTGACCCGACGGCGTATTCGGTGCGCATGCCCGGCGTCACGAACCCCAGGCTCGCCGGCTTCATGACGTCGATGATGAGCGCCAGGGTGAGGAGGCCGGCGATGTGCCAGTGCGCGGCGCTCAGCGGCGCACTTTCTATGTGCGCGATCACATCGTGCAGCGGTCCGCCCGGGATGCGTTCGGGGAAGCGCGGCAGCAGCCCGTATCCGGCGAGGCCTACGCCCAGCACGATCGCGGCCATGCCGAACAGCATGCCGGTGTCCATGGGCATGCCGGCCAGAGCATAGTGATTGCCGCGCGCCATGAGGAACATCGGCAGGTGCAGCAGCACGCCTGCAATGACCATGACGCAGCCGCACCAGAAGGCGAGGGTGTTGCGCCGGTGGGCAAAGACAATGGCTTGCAAGTGCGTGATCTTAGCGCATTAGTCCAGGGGAGCCGCTTGATGCGGGTATGCTGCGCGTGGGCAGGGACAGCTATGGCGCGAGGTTTCCATGACAGCGTCGGTTCAGCACGCGCTCGTGACGATCGCGATTCTTGCGCTCATTGCCTGGCGCATGCACGCGCGGGTGCGCCGTATGATCGGGCGTCAGCGCCTGTCGCGGGTGCGGCCATGGATCAGCATCGTCGTTTTTCCGCTGTTGGTCGCGATGCTGGCATTCGCGGCGCTCCGGCAGCACTCTCTGGCGATGTACCTCGCGTCCGGAGTCATCGTCGGTGTCGGACTGGGAGTGCTCGGACTGCGGCTGACGCGCTTTGAGACAACGACCGAGGGCCTGTACTACACCCCGAGCGCCCACTTAGGCGTTGCACTATCGGCTTTGCTGCTGTGTCGCATTGCGTATCGCTTTGCGGTCGGCGGTCTGCCGGACTCAGGTGCCGCTTCCGCGCCACCCGGCGCCAGCCTCACACCATTGACGCTGCTGCTCATCGGCACCCTCGCCGGGTATTACACCACCTACGCACTAGGGCTCGTACGCTGGTCATGGCGAAGCCGGGGCCTCGCACCGTCGGCGGCCTCCGACTCGGGCGCTGTGTAGCCCACAACATAGTATGGGCATCCGCTTCGAGTCCTTGGGCAGCGCTGCAAAACAGTTGCGCGGCAGGGGTGGCTGGTACTGGGCCCGCGTCGTCGTTGTTTCGTGCCTCGGTCTTCTCCTGAGCCGCTGGCTCAGCGATAACTCACCCCGTTGGGCGCAGGGCATGCAGTTGCCCGTGTACCAGGTTCTCAGTACCTCTGGGCCGCGCGAAGCCGAATTTCAACACCTGGCGATTGTCGAAATCACTGACGAGGAATTCTGGAAGGGAGAACTTGCAGGAAGGCGGCCGGTCAAGCGCGCCTACATCGCAAACCTGGTCACGCATCTGTGCAATCAGGGAGCTCAGGTGGTTGCGTTGGACTTCGACCTGCGATCACCGCTTCCCGACGGGTCCTTGCTGAATCACCCGGACTATAAAGAAGAGACGGATACGCTCGCGCGAGCGATTCAGCGTACGCCGCCGAGCTGCAAGATAGTCCTGGCGCGCACCCTGCATTGTCCGGATCCACCGGCAGGAGCGTGCACGAGCGAACCAAGCGTCCTCGACTCCTACGCATTCGATGCAAACCGAGTCAGCTGGGGCTACATAAACCTGCCAGCCGACGCACGGCAGATTCCGGTGCGGCGCGCAAACGTCGCGCACGGCACGCTGGATTCATTTGCTCAGGCCATTGCGATTGCCGACTCCCCGCAGCTCGCGGCGAAACTGCGGTTACCCCAGGATTTTCGGTACGGCAGCTTCATTTCCGTCAAGGCCTTTGAAGACGCGCACGCCGTCTTTACCGCCCAGGATGTGCTGCGCGACACCAGCACCGGGTCAGCGGATCTCATGCACAAGACCGTGGTCGTGGGAGGGGCGTGGCACGCGAACGAATACGGGAGGGGCCTGCTGATTGACAGCCACGCCGCTCCAGTGGGCCCCGTGCCTGGTGTGTTCCTGCATGCAAACTACGCGGCGGCCCTTTTGGACGGCCGGGCCTACCCGCAGGCATCCCGGGCGTTCAGCGTCGTGGTAGATGTGTTGGCGCTGGCGCTGGTAGCCGTTATTTTCGCGCTGCCCGCCAGCTGGGCTCGCAGGTGGACCCGAATCGCGATGTTCGCCGTGATCCTGGGGGTGGTTTCGTACCTGTTCTGGCAAAATCTGGGCGTTTTCCTGGAAATAACGGTTCCGGTTATTTTACTTCTGTGTCATGCGCTCGTGGATGAGTACTTAGAGATGCGCGAAGAGCTGGTGGCGTTGCGCCAAAAAGTCGCGGCGCAACCGGGGCGCATCCAGACCCGTAGTCGGTGAATGGAGGAGTCGTGCTGGGTAAGATAATCAAGCTCCTGGTTGTCGTAGCGCTGCTCGTGCACGGCCGCGCTGCAATGGCCCAAACCAACGACACCGGCGGTGTACCGCCTGCACGTGGAATGAACGAGATTAGCGCTCCGCCAGCGCAGCCTGCGGCTTCCGACACCGGGGGACGGACCCACACGCGCAAGCACAGTGCTTCGTGCAAACAGCTGGGGTCGCGAAAGGGCTTAAAGGGCAGTCATTTAAAGGCATTCCTCAAAAGCTGCGAAGCCAAGCGGCTGGCTGAATGACCGCAGAGCGGGAATGAGGCGTGCAAAGACCGTGGCGTGAGGCTTTCGTTGCGATTCTCCTGGGCGGGATCGTGGCCGGTACGGTCGATATAGGCGCTGCCTGCCTGATCAGCGGCCGGAACCTCCCGTTCATTCTGCACGCGATTGCCGGCGGCGTTTTAGCCCAGGCGTCATTCGACGGGGGCACTCGGACCGCGATCCTCGGGGCCATCCTGCAGGAGGTCATGGGGGTGATCATTGCAGCGATCTATGTCATCGCTGCACGCTTTGCGCCGATTCTGGAGCGCCGCTGGATCGCAGCGGGAGTCGCCTACGGCGTTGGCATTTTTTTCGTAATGAACTACGTCGTGGTGCCGCTCTCGGCCTGGAAGGCAGCGCCGCATTTTTCACCGTCAGGGTTCGCGAAGAACATGCTTGCCATGTTGCTCTTCGGACTCATCGTGGCGTTCTTCGCGCATCGTGCCGCGGATCGACGGGCACACAAGCAGCCAGCGCCGTGACGGACGCGGTGTCAGCCGCCAGGGGTGACCAGCGCGGGCCCGCTGAACTCCGCCTCAATCGAAACATCGATCAGGTCGCCGACGCCCATGGTCGTGCCCGGGGCGGGTACGCCATATCCCATACCGAAATCCGAGCGCTTGAAGGCGCCGTGCGCGGAGAATCCGACGCGAGCGTGCGGGTCCATGGTGGGCATTCCCGGATAGCCGCCGTTGTACGCGCCGATGAGAACCAGCGGGCGAGTGAGGCCATGCAGTTCCAGGGTGCCGGTGATTTCAAACGACTTGGCGCCGGTCATCCGCACCCTTTGCGAGCGGAAGACAATCTTGGAAAACCTGGCGACGTCGAGGAACTGAGGGCCCTTCACGATATCCAGACACGCCGCCGGTGCCGCGTCCATTTCCAACGATGCGGCGTCGATGGTGGTCTCCACGCTTGAGGCCGGTATGTTGCTCGGGTCGAATGTCAGGTGCGCGTCGAAGCGGCTAAAGCGCGTGGTGTAGGTCGAGAACCCCAGATGGCTCACGCGCAGCTGCAGGCTCGCGTGAGACTTGTCGAGCTGATACTGGCCGGCGGGAGGCGGGGTCGGCACGGCAGGCGGCGCGGCCGACTCGGCAGCGCCGGACATTGCGCCATGGAGGCCGAGCAGGATCGCCACCGTGTGGGCGGCTAGCCGCCGGGCAGTCGTTCCGACGTTCTTGTTCATGGCGCTATTCCGTGATGGTGAAATGCCGCGGATGTCCTGGCACATGCGAGTATAGCTGTCCTCGACAAACTCGGCGTCCACCTTGAATGTCAGATGGACAACTCCGCATGTCCTCGATGATCCGCGCCAAGGCCCCGTTAGCTTGAATGCCCTTGACCCGCGAGGCCTGCCGCGACGCCATGCCGTCGCCAATAGCTCGGCGGGGCGCCGGTCAAGGCGCCAACGGTTCGGGAGAGGTGGGCGAGATCTGAAAAACCCAGCTCTACTGCGATGTCGGTGAGCGGTGCTGAGGAGCGCAGCAGCAGGTTCCAGGCGCGCCGCGCGCGGCTTTCGATGCGGAACGTCTTGGGTGTTACGCCAAACGCGCGATGGAAACCTCGCGACACGGTTTCAGGTGCCAGCTGTGCCGATTCTGCCCAGGTTTCCAATCGAGTGGAGGTCTCGAGGCGAAGCGCTTGCGCCAGGCGCTCGGTCCAATGCAACTCTTGTCGTGGGAGTGGATGCAGCTCAGCGCGCAGTTGCGCCGACGCCGCCACGGGGTCACGTTCCGCCAGCAGCGCCAGCGCATCCGGATCCCGAACCCGAAATCGGCCCTCCAGCAGGTTGTCATCCCAAGGCAAGCGCACGATCTGCAGTGGCAGGCGAGTCATCGCACGGTTGGCGTGGCAGTCGAACGCGCCATGCAGCAGCACATCGCCCGGGCCCGCAACGAAACGACCGGCGAAGCTTGCCTCCTCGAAGCAGCCGGCGAGCACGACCGTGGCATAGCCTGCGGTGTGACGATGGCGGGGCAGCACCAGGCCGGCCTCGAGCGTTTCGACGCCGAATCGAACCGATCTATATCGAGGGCGTTGGTGCGTGGCCACCCGGCGCAGTCTACTCCCGGCACAACGCACAAGGACTGCTGCTGGCGTTGTGGCGACCTAGCTCGCCGCAGCAGCTGAAACAGGGACGGCTCAACATTAATCGCGCGGACCTGGAAACAGGCTTCCAACATTGACCAGCGACCGCCGTCAAGTGGATTCAAGCCAACCTCTCCTGCGGCGATCATACTGGCAAGGGTTCAGGCGTGAGATGCGATGTCGCGTTCGTCCATGTCCAAGTTAGCAATATTCCTTACGAGCGTCGTGATTTTCGCGGCTGCGGCGAGCTGCAGCAACCGCGACGAGGTGATTACGCAAGAGGAACTGGTTCGCAGAACTCAAGAACTGCTCGACGGAATAACGACGGGTGATCGCAAGCCTTGGCAGCGTTACTTCGCAGACGACAGCGTGGACCACGACGAGAAGGGTCGGATCATGGACAAGAGAGCCCTGGTAGCGGATATAACGGCCCCGCCCGCGGACTGGTCCGGCTCGGTCAAGCTTGTTCACCCGGAAAGCCGCATCTTCGCGGACGCAGCGATCCTAAGTTACGACGTCGCCGAGACTGAAGTCATCTCCGGCCAGCAAGTGCACGCTCGCTATCACACGACCGACACGTGGGTGCGTCGCAACGGCGCATGGCAGATCGTTGCGGAACAAGTGCTGCGGTACTACGAGGATCCTGCGCCGGGCACGCCAGACGTTGTCAGATTTGCCGGCTACGCCGGCGTCTACGAGCTCGCCGTGGGAGTGACCCGCAAAGTGTGGAGCGAGGGCGACGCACTCTTCATACAGAAGCTCGACAAACCGAAGGAGCAGCTTTTTACCGAAGCGGGAGATCTTTTTTTTCGCAAGGGTGTCGAGGGGCGGCTGCTGTTCCGACGGGATGCCCAGGGTAAGGTCGACGCGCTAGTCGATCGACGCAATAACGAGGACATCGTGTGGCACAAGTCGCGGTAGGCTGCGCCGTTCCGAGTGGCGAACGGAGCACTAACCGCTGGCTGATTGTTGTTATGCACGGCCGGCGTGGATCCGCGGATCCTCCTGGGTCATCCAAGCTATACTCGCGGCTATGGCACAAGCCGCGTCCCCGCTGCGCCGTCGGCATGCCGCGAGGCTGGGCTTAATCCTTGCGCTCGTACTGGCGCTGGCGCAGACCGGCGCGGTGCTGCATGGGTACTTGCATCTGCGGGCAGCTGGCGAAACGCTGCCTCCGGCGCCTGTTTCCAGTCACCCTTGCCCGGATTGCCTGTCATTTGCACCGCTGCTTGCGGCGGCGGGCGCTACCAGCCATTCCCTGAGCGTGGCACGGGCGCACAGCGGCACGACGTATCGAATTCCAGTCGCCCCGCTGTCCGGGCAGTCCCCTCAATACGCCTTCCGTTCGCGCGCGCCGCCGCTCCTCGCCTGATCGATGACCATGGCCGGCTGCGGTTGCATTGCCGCCAGCCTTGAAACCGATGGATGGCAGGAGGGGATTTATGGCGAAACTCGCGCCTGGTGCAGGGGCATTCATAGTTGCCTGCATGTTGTGGCCCCATGCCGGGTACGCAGCCACGGATGACGTCGCCGCGTTACGAGCCGAGATCGAGGCCCTGAAGGCCGACTACAAGGCACGCGTACAGGCTCTCGAGGCACGGATCAAACAGTTGGAGAGCGTCGCTGCAACTGCGCAGCCCGCTCCGGCCGCCGCGGCTCCCGCGGCGCCTGCGGCAGTCGGGGTACCCGGGACTGCCGGGTCAGCGGTGGCCTCCGTAGTTGCGCCGCCCGCGTTCCCAGAGGCCGTGCCGGGAGCCGCGCCCGGGAAGAGTAGCAACGCCACCGCATTCAACCCCGCCATCTCCATGATCCTCACCGGCAATTACGCCAGCCTTTCCCAGGATCCCGCGACCTATCGCGTCGCCGGTTTCATTCCACCTCCCGCCGGCGAGGGTCCCGGCGAGCGCAGCTTCAATCTCGACGAGTCGGAGCTGACAGTCTCCTCGAACGTTGATCCGTACTTCTTCGCGAATGTCACGGCTGCGATCCAGGGCGACAACCGCATCGATATCGAGGAGGCGTACTTCAGGACGCTGGCGCTTAACCATGGCTTCACCATCAAGGGCGGCCGGTTTTTCTCCGCTACCGGCTATCTGAACGAGATCCACTCGCACAACTGGGACTTCGCGGATCAGCCGCTCGTGTACCAGGTGTTCTTCGGCGGCCAGCTTGCGCAGGACGGGGTGCAGATCCGCTGGATCGCGCCAACGGATTACTTCATTGAGTTCGGGGGGGAAGCGGGCAGCGGCCGCAGCTTCCCAGGCAGCCAGCGAAATCTGAACTCATTGGCGAGCGACGCACTATTCGCGCATCTGGGGGGCGACGTCGGCGACTCCACGAGCTGGCGTCTGGGAGTGTCCTGGCTCGACGCCCGCTCCGCGGACCGAGCGTACGGGGATGTCGATCAGTTCGGGGCGCCGGTCACCGATGCGTTCACCGGCACGTCACGCACCTGGATCCTCGACGGCACGCTCAAGTGGGCGCCGCACGGTGATCCGACGCAGCATCTGTTCAAGTTGCAAGGTGAATACATGCACCGCACCGAAGACGGGCAGCTGGCATTCGACATCACCGGACAGAATCTCGCGGGCGCCTATCGCAGCTCGCAATCCGGCTGGTATGTGCAGGCCGTGTACGGGTTCATGCCGCGCTGGCGCGCCGGCTTGCGTTACGACGCGATGCAGTCCGGGACCCCGCGCATCGGCCTCGTCGAGGCGGGCCTGCTGCCATTGACGGCTTTCCCTTCCCTGGGGTCGGCGTCGCCTCGACGTGCGACGTTCATGCTCGACTGGAGCCTGAGCGAGTTCTCGCGATTGCGCGCGCAGTACGCCTGGGATGAGGCGCGCGCGACGCAGATCGATCGACAGCTGCTGCTGCAGTACATTTTCGCCATCGGCGCCCACGGCGCCCATAAATTCTAGGGACGTAAGCACCATGTCCAAGCTCATACGCAGCCTGCTGTCTCTGGCAACCCTGGCGCTCTGCCTCGACGCGCTGCCAGCGCAGGCGGCCTTAAGGGTGCTCGCAACCACTCCCGACTGGGCTGCTCTCCTTATGGAGTTGGGTGGCGACAAGGTCAACGTTTACACGGCAACGAGCGCGTTCCAGGACGTGCATCGCGTCGACGCAAAACCCAGTCTCGTGGCGCGGGCGCGCACGGCGGACCTGATCGTCGCCACCGGTGCCGATCTGGAAATCGGCTGGATGCCCGTATTGCTGCAGGATTCGGGCAACACGAAAGTGCAACCCGGCGCACCAGGGTACTTTGAGGCCGCGCCGCTCGTGCACCTGCTCGAGGTGCCCTCGGCGGTGGATCGCTCCATGGGCGACATCCATCCTCTGGGCAACCCGCACGTGACGCTCGATCCGCACAACATCGCGATTGTCGCCCGGGCGCTTGCCGCGCGCCTCGCGTTGGTGGATCCCGCCAACGCGTCGTTCTACGCCGCGCACGGCGAGGATTTTCAGCGGCGCTGGCAGCAGGCCAGCGTGCGTTGGGAGACGCAGGCCGCGCCGCTCAAGGGCGTCGGCGTCGTCGTCATCCATCGTGATCAGGCTTACCTGTGCAACTGGCTCGGGTTGAAGGAACTCGCGGCTATCGAGCCCAAGCCTGGCGTGCCTCCGAGTGCCGGATATCTGGTTGAACTCGTCACCAAGCTCACGGCCACACCGCCGCGGCTGATATTGCGCAACGCCTACAACGATCCGAAGGCCGCCGACTGGCTCGCGGAGCGCATTCATGTGCCCGTCGTGCTGTTGCCCTATTCGGTTGGCGGCACGCCCCAGGCGAAGGACCTTTTCGGTCTGTTCGATGACACGATCAACCGACTGCTGGCGGCCCTCAAGTGAGCCTGCTGCAAACCGAATTGAGCATTTTGTGGCCGGCGCTGCTTGCCGGCGTTCTCGTGGTGCTGTCGCACGTGCCGCTCGGGCAGCAGGTACTTGCGCGGGGCATTGTGTTCATCGACCTGGCGATAGCGCAGGTCGCAGGACTGGGCGTAATCGCCGCGCACGTCTTCGGCCTCCCGGCGAGCGGCTGGACCACGCAGGTCGCGGCGGCGGCGGCGGCGCTGGCCGGTGCGCTGCTACTCACCTGGACCGAGCGCAAGCGACCCGAGCTGCAGGAAGCGCTGATCGGTGTGCTGTTCGTGCTTGCCTCAACTGCGCAGATTCTGATCCTGGCGAACGATCCGCACGGCGGCGAGGACCTGAAGGATCTGCTCGCGGGGCAGATCCTGTGGGTCACGCCGCAGCAGCTGATCCACGCCGCGATCCTGACCGGCATTTTCCTGATCGCCTGGTTTCGCTGGCGTCGCCAACTGGGGCGCGTCGGGTTCTATGTGTTGTTCGCGCTGGTGGTAACGATCTCCGTGCAGCTCGTCGGTGTGTACCTGGTGTTCGCCAGCCTCATCGTACCCGCCGTTGCAACCCACAGGTACCCGGTTCGCCGTCAACTCGCACTCGGCTATGGACTGGCTCTCGGCAGCTACGTCCTCGGGCTCGTGCTGTCGGCGGTGTTTGATCTGCCGTCGAGTCCGATCATTGTTTGGGCGATGGGGCTGATCGGCTTGCTGGTCCATTTTGGCGGCCGCGAAAGGCCGCGAGCGGTCGAGCACTGAGCGGCGGCGATTGAACAGCGCGCTGCCCGGCGCGACGCGGCAGCCGCAGCCCGCTGGCAGGGTCGGCGTGGACACTGGTCAAGATGCGACGCTAGACTCGCAGCGTGGCTGTTGCTGAACGATCGTCAAGCCTCAAGATAGGCGCGCATGCGCAGCTGGTGCTCGAGCGCGCGGACGGCTCGCAGCAGCCGATTCACCCGCTGTGGCTGCGCGAGCGCTGCCAGGACGCCGCCAGCATGGATCTTAAGACCCGCCAGCGTCTGCAGGACCCTTCCGACTTCGACCCGGATCTTAAGATCCGCGCGCTGTCGCAGGCCTCGCCGGGCGTTTACCGCGTCGAATTCAGCGACGGCCACGAAGCGAGCTTCAATGCCGAGGAGATAATCGAGGAGGCGGCGCTCGCGGCTAACAGTCACGATTGTCCCGCGCCGCGCTTGTGGGATGCCGCGTTTGGCGCACTTGCGCGTGCCCGCTGGCGTCCCGATCCGAGCGCGGCGGAGCTCCTCTCCTGGCTCGAATCCTTTCTGACCCTGGGGTTCGTGATTTTCGAGGGCGTGCCCACGGCTACCGGCACAGTGCTCAGGGTGGCCTCGACGTTCGGCTTCACCCGTGAAACGAATTTCGGCGCTCTGTTTGAAGTTCGCTCCACCCCGGATGCAACCGATCTCGCATACACCTCGGTGTCACTCGATCCGCACACCGATAATCCGTATCGAGCGCCGGTGCCGGGCATTCAGCTGCTGCATTGCCTGGTGAACGAGACCAGCGGGGGTCTCTCGACCCTGGTGGACGGGTTTGCCGTGGCCGAGGCCCTGCGGGCGGCGCATCCGCAGGCCTTCGAGATTCTCACCAGCACGCCGGTGCGCTTCAGATACACCGATGCTGACACGGAGCTCACCGCCAGCGCACCGCCGATTGAACTGGATGTCACCGGAGCCCTGAAGGCGGTCCATTTCAGTCCACGCCTGGATTTGGTGCCGCTGTTTTCCGCGGAGCGGCTCGAGGCGTACTTTCGGGCACGGCGCCTCTTTGACCACCTTTTGCGCGCGCCGGACTTTCTGATCCGCTTTCTTCTGAAGTCCGGGGATCTGGTGATGTTCGATAACTGTCGACTGCTGCACGGACGAACCGGGTTCGATCCCGCCGAGGGCCTGCGCCATCTGCAGGGGTGTTACATCGACGCCGACGGACCGCGGAGTCTGTATCGCGTCCTGCGGCGCCGTGCGCAATCCTCCGCGGTGAGGCGCAGCGCATGAACAGGATCGTCAGCTTCCGGCAGATGCAGGACGGCACCAAAGAGGACTACCTCCTCCTCGATGAGTCTGAGAAAAAGTATGCCGTGGGTCTGGGACAGCGTGTGCTGCAGAGCCTGCGCAAGCTTGATCACTCCCTTGAGGGCTATCCGGTGAGCCGCCTGGGACATTCACTGCAGGCCGCGACGCGCGCGCTGCGCGACAACGCCGACGAGGAGCTGATCGTCGCGGCGTTGATCCATGACATTGGCGATGAGCTCGCGCCCTACAACCATGCGGAGGTCGCGGCCGGCATTCTGCGCCCATACGTGCGTCCGGAAGTCACCTGGATCGTCGCGCAGCACGGGCTGTTCCAGAACTATTACTACGTGCATCACTTTGGCGGTGACCGCAACGCACGCGAACGCCTGCGGGATCATCCCTGGTACGAGTCCTGTGCGCACTTTTGCGCAGCCTGGGATCAGTGTTCGTTCGATCCGGACTACCCGACCGAGAGTCTTGCCACCTTCGAACCGCTGCTGCGCCGGATCTTCGCGCGGCCACCGCACGATCCGCGTTATTTCTGCGCGACTTAAGTTGCGGGTGCGGGATCGTTGCGCTGCCGCAATGAACCCAGCGCCCTGGCAACGCCGTCAGCCTGCAGACTGTAGCGTTCCCGAAATACACCCACCCTGATCCAGCCATGGCGCTTGTCGCAGCGCATGCCGGCGGCAGCCCGTGCTTCGTCAATGGTCGCGATGGCTGCCCGCTCATCGCGTCGCTTTTAACGCTCTGTGAATATTTATCATTATTTCTGTCCGCAGACAGCATCTATTGGTCTGATTTTATCGTCAGTTCCGTGGAACAGGCGGTGGCGCGAGCCCGAGTCCTGAACCAACCAGCGATCACAATTCCGGGCGCTTCTCTCTACACCGACACGCACACGGATCTGCTAGTCGAGCGCCTGGACGCGACCAACTGGGTAGTACGCGTTCATAACAAGCGCTACGAGGTATTGACCGATGCAAACGGCTGCATGCAATCGGCAATCCTGCCCGACTACGGCGTGGTGATCGAGCGCCGCGCCAACTTTCCCATTGACCAATATCCGCTGTGGGCGCCCTACGGGGCGCCTCCCGATGGTGCATACCGTGCGGTTGAGGTAAGCATTCACGCGCCGCAGGGCCACGTGCTGGCAGGGACGCTGACGACGCCGCTGAGTGGGAAGGCCGTCCCTGCGGCCCTGCTGATCACCGGCCTTTCCCCCCATGAGCGCAATAACGGCCAGCCGCCCTGGATGTTGTTGCGCGACTTTGCGGACGCACTGACGCGGGCTGGCATTGCGGTGCTTCGTGTTGATGATCGCGGAGTCGGCAAGTCAACCGGCGAGAACGCCACGCTGACAACTTTTGACAAGGCTGAGGATGCGCGGACGGAGGTGGCGTGGCTGCGGGCACAACCGGGAGTCGATGCCAGGCAGATTGTTCTTGTCGGGTACAGCGAAGGAGGGCTCATCGCTCCGATGGTGGCCGCGAGTGACAGGACTATCGCCGCAATAGTTACGCTGGCCGGACCTGGAGTCCCGGGGCCGGAGGTTGCCCGATATCAAATAGAGCAGGCGGTGCTTCACGATCCAACGATTGCGGCAGCCGATCGTGAGAAGGAGATCGCGCAGCAGCTTGCCGGCGAACTCACCCCGCACGAGCGGTCTTACCTGAGCATTGACCCGACAGACTTCGCTCGACGCACTCGTTGCCCGGCGCTGATTATTCATGGCGGGGCGGATTTGCACGTCCCGGTGCGCTCGGCCGGAAGGCTTGCCGCAGCAATGCGGGCCGCCGGAAATCCGGACGTCACCGTGCGCATCTTTCCGGGCGTGAGCCACTCGCTGATGCCGGATCCCATCGGCACGCAAAGCGGGTGGGTGTACTTGCCTGGTGTTCTGACCTCGCCCGCTATCCTTGATGAAACGGTGCAGTGGATCACGTCGAAACTCCACCCGGCGACTTGAACGCCGAGGGCGCCCTAAGAAACGTTCGGGCCCGCAGACCTAGCCATGGCTAGCGACTTATCGAATCAACGTAAGTCGTTGATTGAAATGGCGCTCCCAACCGGATTCGAACCGGTGTACTAGCCTTGAGAGGGCTATGTCCTGGGCCTCTAGACGATGGGAGCGGCTGCGGGTCTTGAGCTAAGAGCGCGGTATTATAGAGAGCTGTCCTGATTGCTCAAGCCGAAAGCCCAGAATTGAACCTACCCACTGAGTCGGTTGCGACTCCTGCCGCCGCCCCGCGGATCATCCCGCGATCCGAGCACACGATTTCCCGCTCGCACATCTCGCCCAACGCGCTGCGTGTGTTGTACCGCCTGCGCGACGCGGGCTTCATGGCGTTTCTGGTGGGTGGTTGCGTGCGCGACCTGCTGGTCGGCATCGAGCCGAAGGACTTCGACGTCGCGACCGATGCGCTTCCGGAGGAACTCAAGCGCCTGTTCCGCAACTGCCGCCTGGTGGGGCGGCGTTTCCGCCTGGCGCACGTGTTCTTTGGACGCGACATCATCGAGGTGGCGACGTTTCGGGCGACCAGCGCGCCATCCCAGGGCGATGAGCCGCTGCCGGCCGCGGATCCGGAAGATGGTGAATCAGCCGAGCTCGATGACGCCGCACTCGATGCGGATGCTACCGAGGTCGCTGCGATCGCGCGGCCGCGGGCAGCGGGGCGGCGGGGCGGTGGGGCGGACGATGCTGACTCCGGCGCGCGCATGCTCGATGCCAGCGGCCGCATCCTGCGCGACAACGTCTACGGCACCATCGACGAGGACGTATGGCGGCGGGACTTCACCGCCAACGCGCTCTACTACAACATCGCGGACTTCTCGCTGTGGGACTACGTCGGCGGGGCGCACGACATCAAGGCGCGCACGCTGAAGCTGATCGGCGACCCGGAGACGCGCTTTCGCGAGGATCCGGTGCGCATGCTGCGCGCCGCGCGCTTCGAGGCCAAACTCGGATTTACCATCGACCCGCCGACCGCGCGACCGATCGGCGCGCTGCGCGAGCTGCTCGCCGCCGTGCCGCCGGCGCGGCTCTTTGATGAGACGCTGAAGCTTTTCCTCACCGGACACGGTGCCCGCAGTTTCCCCGTGCTGCGCCGCCGGGGACTCCTGGGCGCTTTGTTGCCGACCGTGGAGGCCTACTTCGCGAGCCACCCAGGGAGTCTCGTCGAGAAGCTTCTGGTGCAGGGCCTCGAGAATACCGACGCCCGGGTGGCGGCCGACAAGCCCGTCACGCCGACGTTTCTGTTCGCACTCCTCTTATATGGGCCTATCGCGGGCATTATCGAGGCTACCCCGCCTGAGCGCTGGCACGAGCTCGCCACGATCCTGGATGCCTGCGACCAGGCAACGCGCGAGGGGCAGTCGCGCATAGCCATTCCGAAGCGTTTCTCCCTCGGGGTGCGCGAGATGTTCGCGCTGCAACCGCGACTGGAACACCCGCGCGGGCGGCGCGCGCTGCGGGTACTGGAACACCCGCGCTTCCGCGCCGCGTACGACCTCCTGCTGTTGCGCGCGCAGTTCGGACTTGCGCCGGCGGAGATGGCGCAATGGTGGACGCGTCTGCAGGAGGTTTCGGCCGAGGAGCGCGGCACCATGGCCGATGCGCTGGCGGGCGGTCCGCGAGCGGGCGCAGGACCCCCGCGCAGCGACGGGGCTCCACGCCGGCGCGGCGGGCGACGCCGCGGCCGCCGCGCGCCCAAGACCGCGAACCCTTAAGCCAAGAAGGCTCGCGCGGCATGCAGACCTGGTGGCCGGCATACATTGGTATCGGCAGCAATCTTGAGGATCCGCGCGCGCAGGTGCTCAGCGCCTGCACGCACCTGCGGCGCCTGCCGCTGACATGCCTGGTGCTGACTTCGCCCCTGTACGCGTCGCGCCCGCTGGGCACGATCGTGCAGCCTGATTTCGTCAACGCGGTCGCCGGCGTCCTCACCCGTCTTGACGCCGAGGCGCTGCTGGCCGAGCTGCGCGGTATCGAAACGGCGCTGGGCCGGCCCAAGCTGCGCGAGCGCTGGGGCCCGCGGGTCATCGACCTGGATCTTTTGTCCTACGGGCGCGAGCGCCGCCTCCAGGGGGCGCTGATGTTGCCTCATCCCGGGATAGTGGAGCGTAACTTCGTTCTGTATCCTCTTGCAGACATTGCCCCGGATCTGGATCTGCCGGGCTTAGGCCGCGTGGCCGAGCTCAAGGGACGTGTCGCGTCCGCTGGAATTTCCCTGTTGCAGGCACATGGCGAACGAAGCAACGCATAAGTATCTGGTGGTCGAGGGTCCGATCGGTGTGGGCAAGACCAGCCTCGCACGGCGGTTGGCCGGCAGTCTGTCCGCGCAACTCGTACTCGAGCAGGCGGGCCAGAATCCATTCCTCGAGCGCTTCTACCGGAATCCGCGCGCCGGGGCGCTGCCGGCGCAGCTGTACTTCCTGCTGCAGCGCGCGCAGCAACTGGCGGCGCTCAAGCAAGCGGATCTGTTTGCGCCGACCCGGATCGCGGATTACCTCTTCGAGAAGGATCGCCTGTTCGCCCGTGTCACGCTCGATGATGCCGAGTACGCCCTCTACGAACAGCTCTACGCGAAGCTCGACATTCAGGTGCCAAAGCCGGACCTGGTGGTGTACCTGCAGGCCCCGGTCGATGTGCTGCAGGAGCGGATCCTGCGGCGCGGGGTTGACTACGAGCAGTACATCGAGCGGCAGTACCTGGAGCGCCTGAACGAGGCTTACGCGCGCTTTTTCCACGAGTTTGACGCGGCGCCGCTCTTGATCGTGAACGCAGCGTCGATCGACCCGATCGCGAACCAACGCGACTATGACGAACTGTTGGCCGCCATCAAGCGTATGACCCGCGGGCGGCTCTACTACAACCCGTTGCGCAGCCGCGCGATCTAGCTACACTCGCTAAGGCATGTACACGCACCTGCAACGCGACGTCAGCCGTGCGCCGGTCACCCTCGCAACTCTGGCGCGCATGAAGACCGAGCGCGAGAAGATCGCGAGCCTGACCTGTTATGACGCCAGCTTCGCGGTCCTCATGGATGCCGCGGACGTGGACGTGGTACTGGTCGGGGATTCACTCGGCATGGTGATCCAGGGTCACGACACGACCGTGCCCGTCACCATGGACCACATGGCATACCACAGCGCCGCGGTGGCGCGCGGCCTGCACCGGCCGTTCCTGATGGCCGACCTGCCGTTCATGAGTTACCCGACCCGGGAACTCGCGCTCACCAACTCCGTGCGGCTGATGCAGGAGGGCGGTGCGCAAATGGTCAAGCTCGAAAGCGGCGGCAAGCAGACCGAGATTGTGGAGTTCCTCGCCAGCCACGACATCGCGGTGTGCGCCCATCTGGGCCTGAAGCCCCAATCCGTGCACAAGACCGGTGGTTTCCGCGTCCAGGGACGCGAGCGTGAGACGGCCGCGCGCCTGGTCGCTGAGGCCAAGCGGCTGGAAGCGGCGGGCGCCGACATCGTGCTGCTCGAGTGCATTCCCGCGGCGCTCGGCAAGACCATTACCGCGGAGCTGCACGTGCCGGTGATCGGCATCGGCGCAGGTCCCGACACGGATGGCCAGATTCTGGTCACGTACGACATCCTGGACATCACCACCGGCAGAAAGCCGCGCTTCGTACGTAACTTCATGGACGGGGCCAGCAACAATCTGGATGCCCTGCAGCGCTACGTGCGCGCCGTGAAGCAACACGAGTATCCCGCGCCCGAGCACTGCTTCTAGGTGGACACCGTAACCACGATCGCCGCGGTTCGCGAGCACGTGCGGGCCTGGCGCCGGCAGGGTCTGCGGGTGGCCTTTGTTCCGACCATGGGCAACCTGCACGCCGGACACGTGAGTCTCATCGAGGCTGCGCGCCGCCACGGCGAGCGCTTCGTCGCCAGCATTTTCGTGAATCCGATGCAGTTCGGGCCGAACGAGGACTTCGCGCACTATCCGCGCACGCCGCTCGAGGACGCCCGCATGCTGGCCGCGGCGGGCTGCAGCCTGATGTTCAGTCCCGAGGCGAGCGAGATCTATCCCAACGGCGCCGAGCGCGCCACGCGCATCGAGGTGCCGGGTCTGTCGCGCATCCTGGAGGGCGAATTTCGTCCGGGGTTTTTCGAGGGCGTCTGCACCGTGGTGGCGCAGCTGTTCCACATCGTGGAACCGGACGTCGCCGTGTTCGGTGAGAAGGACTTTCAGCAGCTGACCATCATCCGCCGCATGGTCGCCGACCTGTGCATGCCGGTCGAGATTATCGGTGCGCCGACGGTGCGCGATGCCGACGGACTCGCGATGAGCTCCCGCAATCAGTACCTCACGGCCGCGGAGCGGGCGCTGGCACCGACGATCCACGCCACGCTGCAGGCGGCGGCGCAGCGTCTCGCCGCCGGGGACGCAGACCTTGCCAGCATCGAGCGTTCCGGCGTGCAGACGCTTGAGCGTGCCGGCTTCCGGCTCGATTACTTTGCGGTGCGCGATGCCGCCAGCCTGGCAGCGCCGCTCGCCGGCGCGCGCGCGCTGGTGGTGCTCACCGCGGCGCGCATCGGCAAGGCGCGCCTCATCGACAACCTGCAGGTCACGCGCCCCTAAGCGCTTGCTGCTCCAGCGCCCACGCCACGTGCTCACGCACCAGGGGTGAAGCGTCCTCGCGGCGCGCCTCGAGAGCCTGGCGGTTGTCGGCCGAGCGCGGCGCGTTGCCAAGCGCCACGGCGATGTTGCGCGACCAGCGCTCGTAGCCGATGCGGTAAATGGCCGAGCCGCGCAGGCGCTCGGCAAACTGCGCCGCGGTCCAGCGGAACACCGCCGGCAACGCCGGGGCGTCCAGGCCGTGGCGTACTTTCAGGTCCGGGTGCGCCGCCGCGCGCGCGAACTTGTTCCACGGACACACCAGCTGACAGTCATCGCAGCCATAGATGCGGTTGCCGATGGCGGGGCGCAGTTCCACGGGGATGGCGCTGCGGTGTTCAATCGTCAGGTACGAGATGCAGCGCCGCGCATCCAGCCGGTAGGGCGCGACGATGGCCGCGGTGGGGCAGGCAGGAATGCAGGCCGTGCACGTGCCGCAGTGCGCACTCGCGGGCTCATCGGGCGGCAGGGGAAGATCGGTGAGGATTTCGCCGAGGAAAAAATACGAGCCCGCCTCGCGCGCGATGAGATTGGTGTGTTTGCCGATCCAGCCAAGTCCCGCATCCCGCGCGTGCGCCTTCTCCAGCACCGGCGCGCTGTCGACACACACGCGGTAGCCGAACGGGCCGACGCGCTGCTGCATCTCCAGCGCCAGTTTGCGCAGTGCCTGGCGCAGGATCTTGTGGTAGTCGCGTCCCAGCGCGTAGCGCGACACATAGCCGGTGCCCGGGTCCGCCAGCACCGCGTGCGCCGCGCGCGCTTCCGCCGGCCAGTAGTCCAGGCGCGCGCTCACCACGCGCACGGTGCCGGGCGCGAGTTCCTGCGGGCGGCTGCGCTTGAGGCCGTGGCGCTGCATGTAGTGCATTTCGCCGTGGAAGCCCTGCCCGAGCCAGCGCAGCAGGTGCCGTTCGTCCTCGGGGATGGTGATGTCCGCGACCCCCAGCGCGCCAAAGCCCAGCGCGCGGGCCCGTGCGCTGAGTTCGCTCTTGAGTGCGCTGAGGTCGATCACTTAGGCCAGTATAATGTCGCCATGGCTCTGCCGACGCTTCTGTACTCCGCGACGCAGGTGCGCGCGCTCGACGCCCACGCGGTCGATGAGCTGGGCATCGCCGGCTACACGCTCATGAAGCGTGCCGGTGAGGCGGCGCTGCGTTACCTGCGCACGCGCTGGCCGACGGCGCATCGCATCGTCATCGTCTGCGGCTCTGGCAACAACGGCGGCGATGGCTACGTCCTGGCGCGGTTCGCCCAGGCCGCAGGTCTTACGGTTTCGGTCTTGAACGCAGGTCCCGTGGGCGCGCTGCGCGGGGACGCGCGCCAGGCGTACGCGGACTTTCGCGCCAGCGGCGGGCAGGCTCAGCCGTTCACGGCGGAGCTGCTGGCCGCGGGTGAGCTCATCGTGGATGCGCTCCTGGGCACCGGCATGCGCGGCGGGGTGCGCGAGGACCTGGCGCAGGTCATTCGCGCCATCAACACCCAGAAGCTGCCGGTATTCTCCCTGGATGTGCCCTCGGGACTGGACGCCGACACCGGAGCCGCGGCGGGTGAGGCGGTGCGCGCCGAGGCGACGGTCACCTTCGCGGGACTCAAAACCGGCCTGTTCGTTGGCGACGGCCCGGAGCTGTCGGGCAGCGTTTTCTTTGACGATCTGGAACTCACGGCGACGCAGCCGGCCGGCTTCGCGCCGGCGCTCACCCGCATCGTCGAGACTGAGATTCACGAAGCGCTGCCGCGCCGTGCGCGGGCGGCGAACAAGGGTGACTTTGGCCGCGTGCTCATCGTGGGCGGCGGTGCCGGCATGCCAGGCGCAGTGCGCCTTGCCGGGGAGGCGTGCCTGCGCACGGGCGCGGGCCTGGTGACGGTGGCGGTCGCGTCCGAAAACGTCGCGGCCATCGCCGCGGGGCGACCGGAGCTGATTTGTCTGGCACTCGAGAGCGAGCAGGTCCTCATCGAGGCGATGCAGCGCGCGCAGGTGATCGCGATCGGGCCCGGACTCGGGCGCACCAGCTGGGCGAGCCGCGCGCTCACCGCAGTCCTGGGCAGCGACAGGCCGCTCGTCGTGGATGCCGACGCACTGAATCTTCTGGCCGCGCAGGGCGTGACGCCCCGGGACAACTGGATCCTCACGCCGCATCCGGGGGAGGCGGGCAGGCTTCTGGGTGTCAGCGCGCAGGAGGTGCAGCGCGATCGCATCGGCGCCTTGGCCCGTCTTACCGCTCGTTGCCATGGCACCGTGGTACTGAAGGGGGCGGGCACGCTGGTGGGGGCGATCGGGCGCACGCCCGGGTTGTGCGAGCGCGGCAATCCCGGCATGGCGAGCGCCGGCATGGGCGATGTGTTGACCGGCGCGATCGCCGGAATTCTGGCGCAGTGCGGGGATCCGTGGCGCGCCGCGCGCGTGGGCGTGCTGGTGCACGCCCTGGCGGGCGATGCCGCGGCCCGCGGGGGTGAGCGCGGGCTCCTGGCGGGGGACGTGGCGCGGGAACTGCAGCGTTGCGTGAACCTCTAAAGCGATGCATACGCACTGCCGCACGGCCGCTGACACCGAAGCGCTGGCAGGCCGAATGGCCCGTACGCTCACCGTCCCGCCGGCCGCGCCGGTGGTGCTGTACCTGAGTGGCGAACTCGGCGCCGGCAAGACCACGTTTGCGCGCGGCTTCCTGGGCGGCCTCGGGCTGCACGGCCCGGTGCGGAGTCCCACTTACACGCTGCTGGAGCTCTACTCCGCGGGCGCGCTGACGGTGGTGCACCTTGATCTGTACCGCCTCAACCAACCCGCGGACATCGAGGGGCTGGGCTTGCGCGATTGGGCGCAGCCGCAGCACCTGTGGCTGATTGAATGGCCCGAGCGCGGGGCCGGACGGTTGCCGCCGGCCGATGTCACTTTGGCCTTCTCGGTTGGCGCACAAGGGCATGACATCGAGGGCGGCGCCGCTTCGGCACTCGGGAAGTCCTGGCTTGCCGAGGTTGAAAGCCTTGGTGCAAAGCCGTAGATTACGCGGAAAGTTAAATCGCGAACCCTATGATTAGACAGATTTTTCGCGAGAATATCCTTTCCCTGATGACCGGGCTCGCGGCGCTGTGTGCCGCGCCGGGCGCAGGGGGCGCGGAATTGCGCGCCATGACCCTCAGCGCCGGCACGGACGCAGCGCAGGTCACCCTCGATGTGAGGGACGGCACCGCCCACAAACTCTTCACCCTCGATGACCCCGATCGGGTGGTCATCGACCTTTCCGACACGCATCTGGCGGAGGGCTTTCACACGCCCGCCGCCGCCGGTGTGGTGACGGCCGTGCGGGTGGGCGCGCAGCCGCACGGCACCCTGCGCGTCGTGCTGCAGTTGCGATCCGCGCTCTCGTCCCGCAGCGTCTGGGGAACCGGTGCGGGCGTGCGGCAGCTGCGGGTCACCCTGGGTGAGCCGCCGGTTGCGGTGGTGGTGGATGCGAGTCCTCGGGCCGTGATGGCGGCGCACGCCCCGGGGGAAGGGGATCGCGACGTCATCATCGCCGTGGACGCCGGGCACGGCGGGGAGGATCCGGGCGCCATCGGCCACGCCGGGACGCGCGAAAAAGACGTCACGCTCGCCATTGCACGCGCGCTCGCGAAAGCCCTCAACGCCGAACCCGGCATGCATGCCGTGCTGACGCGCGATCGCGACGAGTTCCTGGAGTTGCACGATCGCATCGGACGCGCCCGCCGCGCGCGCGCCGACATGTTCATCTCCGTGCACGCGGACTCGATCCGCGATCGCAGCGTGTCCGGGGCGTCGGTGTACGTGCTGTCGGTGCACGGTGCCTCGAGCGAGGCGGCCCGCTGGCTGGCCGAGCGTGAAAACGCGGCAGACCTGGTGGGTGGCGCGCGCCCCGAGGACAAGGGATCGCTCGAACCGGTCCTGATCGATGAGACCCAGAACCAGATCATTGGCGTGAGCGCCACGGCCGCGGAACGTGTGGTCGCAGCGCTCGAGGGCGTGGGCGAGGTGCGCAAGCCGCAGGTGCAGCATGCGGGATTCGTGGTGCTGAAGTCGCGGGAAATTCCGTCGATGCTCATCGAGACCGCCTACATTTCCAATCCGCAAGAGGAGCGGCGCCTGCGCGACACGAGTCACCAGGCGCAGCTCGCCGAGGCGATCGCGAGCGGCGTGCGCACCTACTTCCTGCACAACCCCCCGGACGGCACCCGCTTCAAGCAGGAGCGCCGCAGCACCCTCGCCAGTGCCGCGGACGTGCAGTCCCCGCCCGCGACTCCTTAGAACCCGCACGCGGGCTGAGTCCCCGCGCGCTGACCCTCAAAAGCTGCGCGCATCGCCTGTACACTGCGCGGCCATGCCCATCCGCGTGCTTGCCGATGAACTCGTCGACCAGATCGCCGCCGGCGAGGTCATCGAGCGGCCGGCCTCGGTGGTCAAGGAACTCGTCGAAAACAGCCTGGATGCCGGCGCCAGCCGCATCGAGGTTGATGTCGAGCGCGGCGGGGTGGGCCTGCTGCGGGTGCGCGACAATGGCTCGGGGCTCGCCGCCGCCGAGTTGCCCCTGGCGCTCGCCCGGCACGCCACCAGCAAGATCACCTCCCTTGATGATCTTGAGGCGGTGACGACCCTCGGCTTTCGCGGCGAAGCCCTGCCCTCCATCGGCTCGGTCTCGAAGCTGCGCATCGCCTCGCGCGCAGCCGGCGCGGCGCAGGGCGCGGAAATCCTCGTCGAAGGTGGCGCCGCCACGCCGGTGCGGCCGGCGGCGCAACCGGCGGGCACGACCATCGAGGTGCGGGACCTGTTCTTCAATGTGCCGGCGCGCAGGAAGTTCGTGCGCAGCGACACCACCGAGCTCACCCATATCGCAAGGCTCGTCGAGCGCCTCGCGCTGTCGCGCTTCGACGTGGCCTTCAGACTGCGCCACGGCAACCGGGTCCTCCTCGATACGACCGCCGTCGGCGCGGCCGGCACGGAAGCCGGGCGGCTCGAAGAGATTCTGGGCGGGGAGTTCATGAGCGCGGCCGTCGCGGTGCGTCACGCGGCCGGACCCGTCATGCTGTCCGGATGGATCGGCCTGCCCACCCGCTCGCGTGCGCAGCCCGATCAGCAGTTCTGGTTTGTGAATGGTCGCAGCGTGCGCGACCGGCTGCTGATGAACGCGGTGCGTCTCGCCTACCGGGATGTTCTGTACCACGGCCGCCACGCTGCCTACGCACTGTATCTCACCCTCGACCCGAAGCTCGTTGATGTCAATGCGCACCCGGCCAAGCTCGAAGTGCGCTTCCGCGACAGCCGCCAGATCCACGACTTTGTAATGCGTGCGCTCGAGCGCTCGCTCGCGGCAACCAGGCCGGTCGGCGCGGCTGCCGCGGGCGCGGTTGACGCCGCCGCGCCGTCGTACGGCACGCACCCCGGTCTGCCGCTCTACGATGCGGCGCGCGACCCGTGGACGCTCGCCGCCAGTGTGCAACAGGAGGATGTCAGTTCCGCGTGGACAAGGGCGGCGCCCGCGCTGCCTGCATCCTCGTCCGCGGAGGAACAGCCGCTCGGCACCGCGCTCGCGCAGCTGCACGGCGTCTACATCCTGGCCCAGAACCAGGACGGCCTGGTGCTGGTGGACATGCACGCGGCTCACGAGCGCGTGTTGTATGAGCGGTTCAAGGCGCAGCGCGCCAGCGCAGCGCCCGCCTCGCAGCACCTGCTGGATCCGGTGGTCGTTGAGGTCAAGGCGCATGAGCTCGAGGCGTTGCTTGCACGACGCCAGGAATGGGAACAGGCAGGCTTTGAAGTAGACGCCCTGGGGCCAACGCGGCTGGCGCTGCGGCGGGTGCCGGCGATCCTGAACGTGGCCGACGTCGAAAGCGTTGTGGGCTCGCTGATTCAGGATCTGGCACTGGACACGAGCAGCCATCATCTGGAGGCAGCAGCGGACCGTTTCCTCGGCACACTGGCGTGCCGCAGCGCGATCCACGCACACCGCCGCCTCACCTTGCCGGAAATGAACGCCCTGCTGCGGCAGATGGAAGCGACCGATCGGGCTAACCAGTGCAATCACGGGCGGCCTACCTGGACACGCCTCTCGTTGCAGCAGCTCGACCAGTTGTTCCTGCGGGGGCGCTAAAGGTGTCACCGCGCGCGCGCACAGGCGGCGACCCTGCGCCCGGTTCCCCGCTGATCCTGGTACTCACCGGCCCAACCGGCGTGGGCAAGACCGAGCGGGCGATCCGCCTGGTGCAGGAAGCGCCGCTCGAGATCGTCAGTGCCGACTCCGCGCTCGTCTATCGCGGCCTCGATATCGGCACCGCCAAGCCGCCGGCGGCTGTGCGGGCGCGGGTGCCGCATCATCTGATCGACATCTGCGATGCGGCGGAATGCTATTCCGCCGGACGCTTCGTCGCGGACGCGCTGGCGCGCATCGCGGACATCCACGCACGCGGCCGCGTGCCCCTGCTCGTGGGCGGCACGATGTTGTACCTGCGCGCGCTGCTTGACGGACTCGCGGTCCTCCCCGTGGCTGATCCGCGTCTGCGCGCGCAACTGGGCCGCGAAGCCGCGCAGCGCGGCTGGCCGGCGCTGCATGCGCGCCTTGCGGCGCTGGACCCGCAGGCTGCGGCGCGTATCAGCCCCAACGATGGGCAGCGGATCCAGCGGGCGCTGGAGGTCTGTTGCACCACCGGCCAGCCCATCTCCGAATTGCAGCGCGCCACGGTGAGTCCGCTCGCCGGTTGGCGGGTCCGTTTCTGGGCGCTCGCACCTCTCAAGCGTGCGCTTCTGCACGAGCGGCTGGCGCGGCGCTTCGACGCCATGATGGCCGCGGGCTTCCTCGAGGAGGTGCGAGCGCTGCACCGCCGGGGTGATCTGTCCGCCGGCCACCCGTCGATGCGCGCCGTAGGGTACCGGCAGTTATGGGCGCATCTGGAGGGGGAATATGACCTCGATGAGGCCATCCTGCGGGGAGTTGCGGCAACGCGCCAGCTGGCAAAGCGGCAGTTGACCTGGCTGCGCGCGGAAGGCCGCGCGCAATGGCTCGACTCGGAGTTAAGTCAGCTGTCGTGGAATCGAGACATTCGCGAGGAGCTCAACCGCCTTGGGCTTTGAGAGACGCTGCATGTTAAGATTACAAGCGTCGGTCCCCACCCTTGGTGGGGCAATTGCTTAAGTTGGGATCGTGCGAACACGGAAGTTGCGTGCGGTCGTTTTTCCTGCCGAAAAATTCGAAGCAGCAAAAAACAAGGAGAACCTCGTGGCCAAAGGTCAGTCCCTGCAAGACCCTTTCCTGAACGCCCTGCGCAAAGAGCGGGTGCCGGTATCGATCTACCTGGTGAACGGCATCAAATTACAGGGCCAGATCGATTCCTTCGACCAGTTTGTGGTGCTGCTGAAAAACAGCGTCAGCCAGATGGTCTACAAGCACGCGATCTCGACGGTTGTGCCGGCGCGCAACGTGCATCTGCCGAGCGACGAGGGCGAGGGCGCACCGGAGAAGCCGGCCGACTGATGTTCGAACGCCCACGGAGTGGTGAGCGCGCGGTTCTCGTGCGCTTAGGTCTGGGCGCCCCCGTCGACCCGGAAGACCTGCAGGAATTTACCCAGCTGGCGCTGTCGGCCGGCGCGACGCCCGTCGCCACCGTCACCGGCCGGCGTGATCGGCCCGATCCGCGTTACTTCATGGGCAGCGGCAAGGCGGCGGAACTGCGCGACGCGGCGCACGCCACCCAGGCAGACCTCATTCTCATCGATCACGCCCTGTCGCCGAGCCAGGAACGCAATCTCGAGAAGCTCATCGAGCGGCGGGTGCTGGATCGCAACGGCCTGATTCTCGATATCTTCGCGCAGCGCGCGCGCAGCGCGGAAGGCCACGTTGAGGTGGAACTGGCGCAGCTGAAACATATCGCCAGCCGGCTGGTGCGCGGCTGGACGCACCTCGAACGCCAGAAGGGCGGCATCGGGCTGCGCGGGCCGGGCGAGACGCAGCTCGAGAGCGACCGTCGCATCATTGCGCAACGCGTGCGGGTCCTGAGCAAGCGCCTCGCAAAGATAAAGCAGCAGCGCGAGACCGGCCGGCAGCAGCGCGCCGATATCCCCGTGCCCTCCGTGGCGCTCGTCGGCTACACCAACGCCGGCAAGTCGACGCTCTTTGGCGCCCTGACCGGCGCGGACGCCTACGTGGCCGACCAGCTGTTCGCGACGCTTGATCCCACGGTGCGGCGCGTGGCGCTCCCCGGCGGCACCGCCATCGTCGTGGCCGACACGGTGGGCTTCATCCGCGAGTTGCCGCACGAGCTGGTGGCGGCGTTCCAGTCCACTCTCACCGAGGCGCGCGCCGCGACGCTGCTGGTGCACCTGGTTGATGCCAGCAACCCACGCCGCGACGAGCAGATCGCCCAGGTCGACGCGGTGCTCGCCGACATCGGCGCGCGCGACATCCCGCAGCTGCTGGTCTACAACAAGATCGATCGCCTGCAGGCGCCGGCGCGCCTGGATCGCGACGCCAACGGCCGTGCCACGGCCGTGTGGATCTCGGCGCAGCAGCGCGCGGGCCTGGAGCTGCTCACCGCGGCGATCGCCGAGCGCCTCGCGCGCTTCGCGCGCCGCGCCCGCCTGCGGGTAGCCGCGAGCGCCGGCGCACTGCGCTCGCGCCTGTATGCGGCCCGCGCGGTGCGGGCGGAAAGCGCGGCCGAGGATGGTTCTCTCGAACTGGCCGTGGAGCTGCCGGACCTGGAGCTGCTGGTGCTGGCGCGCACGGCGGGCGTGCAGATTCTCGAGGTGCAGGGGCCGGAAATGCCTTGTACGCCCGGGAGCGCCTACCTACAATCGTCCGCCATCCCGCGCGCCATCAAGTTGCGCTGACGTAAACCCATTCCTGTTATATGGCCTGGAATAAACCAAACGGTCCGAACAATCCGTGGGGCCGCCGCCCGGGGCAGGGCGGCGGCGACCTCGACGAGCGCCTGAAGAGCTGGCAGAAGAAGCTCGAGTCGCTGCTGCGGCCGGGCGCAACCGGCGGCGAGGGCGGGTCGTTGTGGCTGACCGCGGGCCTCGTGGCCTTGGGGCTGTGGCTCGCCAGCGGCTTCTACCAGGTCACGGCCGCCGAGCGCGGCGTCGTCCAGCGTTTCGGGAAACTGCTGGACGTGCAGCCGCCCGGCGTGGGCTGGCGCTGGCCCTGGCCGATCGAGACCGTAACCAAGGTCGACGTCGCCAGCGTCAATTCCAGCGACTTCAAGTCCCGCGTGCTGACCTCCGACGTCAACCTCGTCGACCTGCACTTCGCCGTGCAGTACCAGTTCACCGATCCGGTGAAGAAACTGTTCCGTGTCCGTGAGCCGGAAAGCACCCTCACCGAGGTGAGCGAGAGCGCCATCCGCGAGATCGTGGGACGCAGCACGCTCGATGAGGTGCTGGTGGGAACGACGCGCCCCGAGATCACCCGCCGCACCAAGGATCTGATCCAGCACACCCTCGACTCCTACAACGCCGGCATCACGGTCACGACCGTCAACCTCGAGGACGTGCAGGTGCCGGATGCGGTGATCCCCTCGCAGCGCGACGCGAACAAGGCGCAGGCGGACAAGGAACGCCTGATCCTCGAGTCCGAGGCTTACGTCAACGGCATCATTCCGGTGGCGCAAGGTCAGGCGGCGCGCGTGCAGCAGGAATCGCAGGCCTACAAGTCGCAGATCACGGCGATCGCAGAAGGCCAGGCGTCGCGCTTCAGCCAGCTTGAAGCGGCCTATTCGCAGGCCCCGGAGGTCACGCGCCGGCGCCTGTACATGGACGCGGTCGAGAGTCTGCTGGCGCGCTCGCACAAGGTGCTGATCGACGGTCATGCGGGCAACAACCTGATCTATCTGCCCATCGACAAGCTGCTGGAGAAAGGCACAGCGCAGGCCGAGCAGGGAGTGGAGGTCGCGGGCGCCGCCAAAGAGCAGGACGCAGGCAATGCGGAAAGCCGTGGCCGGGGGGAGCGTTGATGAACCCGCGCCTGCTGCCGGTATTTATGGCCGTGGGCCTGGTGCTGCTCGGCTGCACGCTCGCGCTCTTTACGGTGAGTGAATCGCAGCTCGCCATCCGCACCGAGTTCGGCAAGATCGTCGGCATCAACTACGCGCCGGGCCTGCACGCCAAATGGCCGTGGGATGCGGTCACCAAGTTCGATCGGCGCATCCTGTCGCAGTCATACACCGGCGAGACGTTCCTCACCAACGACAATCGCGGTCTGATCGTGGATTTCTACGTGAAGTGGCGCGTCAAGGATCCGTCGCTGTTTTACACCGCCACCGGCGGCCGCGAGGAGCAGGCCGGCCAGCGCCTCGCCGAGATCGTGAAAGACGGCATCAAGAGTGTCGTGGCGCAGCGCACGCTGCAACAGATCGTGTCGGCAGAGCGCGCCGCGGTGACGGGCGAGATGTTCAGCCAGGCGAGCCTCAACGCCGGCGCGCTCGGCGTGGAACTCGTCGATGTGCGCGTGCAGCGCATCGACCTGCCAGATGAGGTTGCCGCGCGCGTCTACGAGAGCATGAAACAAAGCTTCGCCAAGATTGCCAGCCGGCTGCGCGCGGAAGGTCAGAGCGCCAGCGCCGGGATCCGCGCTACCGCCGAGCGCCAGCGCACCGAAATCGTCGCCAACGCTGAACGCGACGCGCTGCGCGTGCGCGGTGAGGGGGACGCGATCGCCGCGCAGACTTACGCGCGCGCCTACTCGAAGGATGCGGAGTTCTACGCCTTCTACCGCAGCCTGCAGGCCTACGACCGCGCACTGGGCAAGGACGGCGATCTTCTGGTGGTGACGCCTGACGGGGAATTCTTCAAGTACTTCAAGGATCCCACCAGGCGTCGGCCGTGAATCTCGGCGACTTCGTGGGCGCGCTGGGTCTGTTCCTGGTGTTGGAAGGCATCGCGCCATTCGCCAATCCACAGGGGCTGAAGCGCGGGCTGACAAGGCTGCTGCAGGTGCCGGACCGTGAGTTGCGCATCGCCGGCCTGGGCTCCATGCTGGTTGGCGTCGTCATCCTGTTTGTGGCGCGCTAGAGGTCAGGCGTTCGGTGGGTAAATTCGTCGTCATCATCGGCACCCAGTGGGGCGATGAAGGCAAGGGCAAGGTTGTTGACCTGCTCACGGAGAGTGCCGCAGCGGTCGCCCGCTTCCAGGGCGGCCACAATGCCGGCCACACGCTGGTCATCGGCGGTCGCAAGACCATCCTGTCGCTCATCCCTTCCGGCATCCTGCGCGCGCAGGTGCGCTGCTTCATCGGCAACGGCGTGGTGCTGTCGCTCAAGGCGCTGCTGAGCGAGAGCCAGACCCTGATCGAGCAGGGCGTGCCGGTGTTCGAGCGCCTGGCGCTCTCGCCGCACTGTCCCTTGATCCTGCCTTCGCATGTCGCACTCGATCAGGCGCGCGAGCGGGCGCGCGGCGCGGATGCCATCGGCACCACCGGGCGCGGCATTGGCCCCGCGTACGAGGACAAGGTGGCGCGGCGCGCGGTGCGGGTGGCGGACCTGTTCCAGCGCGACCGCTTCGCGGCCAGACTCGGTGAGCTGCTGGATTTCCACAACTTCGTTCTGCAGCACTACTACCGCTTGCCGCCGCTGGACTTCCAGAAGACCCTCGACGAGCAGCTCAGGCTGGGTGAGACGATCAAGCCGCTGGTCACCGACGTCACCCGCGCGCTGCACGAGCTGCGCCGCGCGGACGCGAACGTGCTGTTCGAAGGAGCGCAGGGCGCCATGCTTGATGTCGATCTGGGCACCTACCCGTACGTGACTTCTTCCAACACCACCGCGAGCTTCGCCGGCACCGGCACGGGCCTGGGTCCGCGCGCCTTTGATTACGTGCTGGGTATCGTCAAGGCGTACACCACCCGAGTGGGGGCGGGGCCCTTTCCGACGGAGCTGTTCGATGACTACGGCGAGCATCTGTCGCGGGTCGGTCATGAATTTGGTTCGGTCACCGGCCGGCGCCGGCGCTGCGGCTGGTTTGACTCGGTGGCACTGAAGCGCTCGATCATCAACTCCAGCGTTTCGGGCCTGTGCATTACCAAGCTCGACGTACTCGATGGACTCGACACCATCCGCATCTGCATTGGCTACCGGATCGACGGGGTCGTCACACCCGAGCCACCGCTGAGCGTCGCCGGCTACGCCGGGATCGAGCCGGTGTACGAAGAGCTGCCGGGCTGGCGCGAGTCCACCGTGGGTGTGACCAGCTACGCTGCGCTGCCAGGGAATGCGCGTGCATACCTGGAGCGCTTGCAGGCCCTCGTCAACGTGCCGATCGACCTGATCTCCACGGGCCCCGACCGCGACGAGACCATCGTGCTGCGGCATCCGTTCGGCGAGTGACCCGGGCCGCACCGGTCGTGCGGCTGGCGCTGACGCTCGTCATCGTCGGCGCCTGCATCCTCGCCGCCGGCTGCTGGCGGGTGTATTCCAACACCTGGGATGAGCCGGAGCACCTGGCCGCGGGCGTGGAGCTGCTCGACCGCGGTATCTACGAGTACGACACCGAGCATCCGCCGCTCGGGCGGATATTCATCGCCCTGGGTCCTTACCTGGCGGGCGCGCGCTCCTTCGATACCCCGGGACCGGAGGGCACGCGCGAGGGCGTGGATATCCTCTACTCAGGCGCCAACTACGAGCGCTATCTCACGCTCGCGCGACTTGGCATGCTGCCCTTCCTGGCGCTGCTGCTGTTCGTGACCTGGTGGTGGGCCCGGGCACTGTTTGCCTCGCAGGGGACGGCGCTGCTCGCGGTGGTGTTGCTCGCCTCGGTGCCGCCCATTTTGGGCAACGGCGCGCTCGCCAGCCTGGATGTGGCCGCGGCGGCAACGATGTTGCTGGCGTTCTACACGCTGCAGCGCTGGATCGTGAGCGGCAGTCACCAGCATGCCGCGTTCTTCGGTCTCGCCGCCGGCGTGGCGGTCGCCACCAAGTTTTCCGCCGTGCCGTTCGTGGGTCTGGCGCTGCCGCTCCTCGCGCTGCTGCGCCTGACAGTCGGCCCGCGTGCTGCCACCGCCGCGGGCCGCCGGCCGCACGCCGCGCGCGGCTGGCTGCTCGGGCTTGCGATCGTCGGGGGCACGGCATTGCTGCCGATTCTTCTGGTGTATGGGCCGCGGGCCGAGGCTCCTGCCGGTGTCGCGGTTCGTTTCGATTGGGCGGTGGCCTACCTGCTGCAGGAGCGTGGCCTCGACCATCAGTTTGGCGTCTTGCTGCAACACCTATGGTTGCCGCGCCCATTCAAGGACCTGGTCAATGGTGTCGTCGCCGTCAAGGCGCACAACGACAGCGGGCACCTGTCGTTCCTTCTCGGCGAGGTGAGCCGCAGCGGCTGGTGGTACTTCTATGTGGTCGCGCTGGCGGTGAAGACGCCGTTGCCGCTGCTGGTGGCGGGGATCGCCGGTCTCGCAGGACTCGCATGGCACGGCTGGGGTGAGCGCAACCTATGGCAGGTGGCGCCGGCGCTGCTCGTGGTGACGATCGTGGTGTTCGCCAGCGCCTTCAGCCGTATCAACATCGGCGTGCGTCACGTCCTCATTGTCTACCCCTTCTTCGCCCTCGGCGCCGCCTGGGTGGTAGCGCGTGCCTGGGCGGCGCTCGCAAGTGCGCGCGCGCCGCGCATCGCCATGGCGGGCAGGACCGGGTTGCTGGCGCTCCTGGCGTGGCAGCTCTCCACGCTGGCGACGGCGTACCCCGACTACCTGCCATATTTCAATGAGGCGGTGGCGCATCCGGAAAGGGTGCTGGTGGATTCCGATCTTGACTGGGGGCAGGACCTGCGGCGGCTGGAATGGCGCGCCGCGCAACTGAAAATCGCGCACCTCCAGCTTGCCTACCGGGGCACCGCGCTGCTGTCAAAGGAGCCCCTGCCGCCGTTCACCAATCTGCCGCCTGATCAGCCGGCGACCGGCTGGGTGGCGATCTCGGCGCTCGCGCGGACGCGCAGCCCGCAGGACTACGCCTGGACTTCTGCGTACCAGCCGGTGGAGCGGATCGGTAAGTCCATCGATTTGTACTACATTCCCTAGCAGTCAGGGCGCGGCGACCACGGGCGCGGTTCGCAGGCGCGCAATCCGCGCCAGCGGCGCCGGGTGCGAGTAATAGAAGGCCGCGTACAGCGGATCCGGAGTGAGCGTGCTGGCGTTGTCGCGGTGGAGTTTCACCAGCGCATTCGCGAGCTGCGCCGCGCTCGCCGTACGGGTTGCGAAGCCGTCCGCTGCAAACTCATGACGCCGCGACCACCACGACATGAGCGGCGTAATGAAGAGCGTGACCGCGGGGACTGTGAACGCGAACAGCAGCAGTGCCGCGTGCGTGGACGGGATCGGCACGCCGAGCGAGGCGTAGAACCCAGGCTGCGCCTGCAGCCAGCCGAGTACCGCAAGGCCTGCGAGGGTAGTGGCTATCGACACCAGCAGCCGCGCCCGTACGTGCTTGAGTTTGAAATGCCCGAGCTCGTGTGCCAGCACTGCTTCGATTTCGGCGGGCGCGAGCCGCTCGAGCAGCGTATCGAAGAATACGATGCGCTTGTTGCGACCGATGCCGGTGAAGTACGCGTTGCCGTGACTCGAGCGCCGGGAGTTGTCGACCACGAAAACGCCCTTGGAGGCAAAGCCGCAGCGCGCCAGCAACGCCTCGATGCGGCCCCTGAGCGCGGCATCCTCAAGCGGCGAGAAGCGGTTGAACAGCGGCGCGATGAACGCCGGCCACGCCCAGGCCATGAGGAACATGACCGCGAGGAACAGGCCCCAGACCCAGACCCACCACCAGCGCCCGGCGCGTTCCATGAGCAGCAGAGTGGCGAGGAGCAGCGGCCCGCCCAGCACCACGGCGAGACCCAAGCCCTTGGCCATATCGGCGAGGAACAACCGCAGCGTCGTGCGGTTGAAGCCGAAGCGCGCTTCCAGCACAAACGTGCGCCACAGCGACAGCGGCAGTGCGATAAGTTGCAGGGCGAGCGCGCAGGTGCCAATTACCGCGACGCCGAGCCACGGCTCCGCCAGCCCCGCGTGGCGCCACAGCGTGTCGAATAAGAAGATGCCGCCGCCGATTGTCAGGGCCAGGGTCAGCACCGCATCCACAACGGTCCCTATCCGTCCGAGGCGCACTTTGGCGATGGTGTAGTCGGCCGCCCTGGCATGCTCCGCGGCGGTGACGCTTGTGGCAAAGGGCTGCGGCACCTCAGCGCGCAGCCGCGCGACGGTCAGCTCCTGCCGCCGGGAGAGCCACAGCTCGATGGTCGTGCCGGCAAGCACGGCGAGTATGAAGACCGGGGTCAGCCAGGACATCGTAACGGAAATCTACCACGTGAACGGCAGCGAACTGCTAGGTATCATGGCCCTCAGCGCACCCCCACCAACTCCTGGAATGGGCCAGCGGGAGATCGCAATGACGGATACGAACTGGACGATCCACGGCCGCGAATTCGCGAACTGCAATTGCTCCTACGGATGTCCGTGTCAGTTCAACGCCCTGCCGACCAACGGCAACTGCTGGGCAGTGGTGGGGATTCAGATCGATAAGGGCTTTCATGGTGGCACGCAACTCGACGGGCTGCGGATCGCTGGGATATACAAGTATCCGGGACCGATCCATCTGGGCAACGGCGCGGCGCTACCCATTGTCGACCGCCGCGCCAATGAGGCGCAGCGCAAGGCTCTGCTGCGCATCATGAGCGGGCAGGACACCAAGCCCGGCGCCACTCACTTCCAGGTGTTCTTCTCGATGCTGTCGAAAGTGCACGATCCGGTCTTTGCCGACATTGATTTCGCCGTGGACATCGATAAACGCCGCGCCCATCTGAAAGTGGCGGGCTACATCGATCAGCGTGGCGAGCCCATCCTCAATCCGGTCACCGGCGCTGAGCATCGCATCCGCATCGAGCCGGTCGGCGGCTTCGAATTCAAGCAGGCCGAGATCGGCCGCGGCTGGACCCGTGCTACCGGACCGATCGCGTACGAGCTCACCGATTCGTATGGGCAGTTCTGTGAGCTGCATCTCTGTCAGGACGGCATCATCAATTGATGCTGGATGAGGCGCTCAGGCGCGATCGCCTGGTCGTGCTGAGCGCGCTGCTGCTCCTGACCGCGCTTGCCTGGGGTTACGTCGTCTGGCTCGCGGCGCGCATGAGCGCAGCGCCCGCGATGCCGGGCATGCCCGCCATGGGCATGCAGGGCATGGGGATGCTCACTTCCGCGTTCGCGCCCTGGACGACGGTGCATTTTCTTTTCATGTTCGGGATGTGGACGGTAATGATGGTGGGCATGATGACGCCGTCAGCCGCGCCCATGGTGCTCATCTACGCCCAGGTCGCGCGCCGTAGCGCGGCGCTCGGTCAGGCATTCGCGCCGGCCGGCTGGTTTGTCGCCGGGTATCTGCTGGCCTGGACCGGGTTCGCGGCGGTGGCCGCGCTGGCGCAATGGGGCCTTGAGACGCTGACTCTCACTACGCCGATGATGTCGATTGCCAGTCGCCGCTTCGGGGCCGCGGTGCTCATGCTCGCCGGCGCCTACCAGTGGCTGCCAATCAAGCAGTCATGCCTGTCACAATGCCGTGCACCGCTGTCTTTCGTGCAGCAACACGGCGGCTTTCAACCACGCGCGCTGGGTTCGTTGCGACTGGGTTTCAGGCACGGGATGTATTGCATCGGCTGCTGCTGGGCCTTCATGTTGCTGCTGTTTGTCGGCGGCGTCATGAACCTGCTGTGGATCGCTGCGCTGATGATGTTCGCGCTGCTGGAAAGAGTGATTCCCGCCGGACGCAGTTTCTCGCGGCTCGCCGGCCTCATCGCCGTGACGGCCGGCGTCTGGATGCTCGCCAGCCCCGGCTAGACGGCCGGCCTGATGCCGGGCACCGCGCCCCCCTGGGCGCGCTCGCGCCACCACAGGACGGCCGTGCACAGGAACGCCCCGAGGCTGAGGAGGCCGAAGAACAACAGCATGGGCGCGTAGCCGCCTGGATTGCTGGCGCTGGCGCCGCTGCTGTCATTGATGTGTCCGGCAACGAGGTTGGCAGCAAAGAGGCCGGCGTTCTGCAGGGTCGTCATGAGGCCGTATGCTGTGCCTAGGTGATCCGGCTCGGAGTAGCGCACCACCGTGGGCCACAACACTGCGGGCAGGAACGAAAAGCTGACCCCGAGAAGGGCCGTCGAGACACCCGCGCTGCCAGGCACGGCGCCCAGCACGAGAAAGCTTAGCGGCAGCAGCAGCGAACCGAGCGCCAGCAACAGCGCGTTGCGGCCGAGGCGATCCAGGAGGAGGCCGAACACCGGCGTGGCAAACACCGCGGCGAGAAACACGTAGCTGTTGAGAGTGCTCGCCTGGGCGAGCGTGAGGCCCTGGGCTTCCTGCAGGTACTTGATGGCGAAGGTGCTGCGGAACGGAAAGATGACGGAGTAAAACGTCACGCAGGTTGCGACCAGCAGCCAGTATTCACGCCTGAAGCTCAACACGTGCCGCCAGTCGAACCGCTCCGGCGGCGGCGGTAGGGCGAGCGTCCCGCGCGGCGCTTCGCGGCGGTCGACCCAGAAGAACATGAGGGCACCGGCGAGTGACAGCGCGGCAAATCCTGCCGCGAGCCACAGCGGCGGCTGCCAGCCTTGCGCGTACAGGTCGCCCGCGAAGGAGGGCGAGCGGTCCGCAAGATACGATCCCAGGCGCGCCAGGCTCAGGTTGACTGCCAACAGCAGCGCGAAGTAGCGGCCGGTGAACCATTGGGCGAGCGCCACGAGCGTCGCCACCACCAGCGTTTCGGAACCGATGCCGAACAGCAGCCGGCCGATGACCATGACCGAAAAGTGCGTGCCGACCGCCGTTACCGCGGCCCCCAGGAGGCAGATCGCGGTCGTGATCACAATCATGCGCCGCGCGCTCAGGCGATCCACCAGCACCCCACCGATCACCGTCAGGAAGATGTTGGGCAGGCTATAGATCGCATTCAGCGCGCCGATCTGGGTATCGCTGAAATGCAGTTCACGGGAGAGCTGTTCGGCTACCGGGCCGATCGAGTCGTAGCCGTAGTAGTTGCCGAGCATCACCAGCCCCACGGCGGTGAACATGAACGCCTGCACGGCGAGGGTGGGCGTGGTTGCCGGGGTTGAATTCATGCGCGGCGCCGCGCGCGCCATGCCAGGCCCAGGAGCGCGGCGGCGAACACCAGCAGGGTGAGCCCCCACCACAGGTTGATATTGATCCCGAGCGAACGCTGATAGATAGCCGGGTCGCTGCTGAGGCCAAATCCCGCCAGCAGCGCGCCGATCAGGGCGAACATCACACCGAGCGGTATACGAATATCAAACCCCATCGGCAATCCTTACCAGAAAAGAAGATTGAGCAGCAGCGCAGCGGCGAGCACGCCGCCGCCGAGAATGGCCGGTCGCTCGTACCAGTGCCGCTCTGTTTGCCGTTGCCGCGGCGTGAGTGAGTACACGAGTCCGACCAGCTCCTGCTCCGGGCGCGCCCGCGTGCAGAGGCTCACCAGGATGGTAACCGCAAAGCAGCCACTGAACGCCCAGATCGCGGTCCAGAAGTTCTGCGCCATCTCGCTCGGATAGTGGTGCGTAACCACAAGCCAGCCGCCCTTGATACCCGCAAGGCTCCCCGTCGGCAGGGTGAGGCCGTGGTGCAGCGCCGCCGCCAGCGTGCCCGACAGAAGTCCCACAAACGCCCCATGCCCGGTGGAGCGCTTCCAGAACATGCCCAAGAGAAAAGTGGCGAACAGCGGCGCGTTCACGAAAGCGAACAGGAGCTGCAGCATGTCCATGATGTTGTTGAAGCGATTGGCAACGTAGGCCGCGGCGACCGACAGCGCGATGCCGAATACGGTGGCGATCCGGCCCATGGTGAGATAGTGATGATCGCTCGCGCCCGGGCGGATGTGCGCCTGGTAGATGTCGTAGGTCCACACGGTATTGAAGGCGGTGACGTTGCCCGCCATACCCGACATGAAGCTCGCCAGCAGAGCCGTCAGGCCCAGTCCCAGCATGCCGTGGGGAAAGTAGTGGCCGAGCATCATGGGGATCGACATGTCGTAGTTGAGCGTGCCGTCGGCCTTGTGCGGCAGCGAGAAGCCGCTCACGCCGGTGTGAACCGTGGACGCGATCGCGATCATCCCGGGCACGATTACCAGGAACGGGAACAGCATCTTCGGTACCGCGGCGATCAGCGGCGTGCGGCGCGCAGCGGCCATCGAGTGCGCCGCCATGGCGCGCTGCACGACCAGAAAGTCCGTGCACCAGTAGCCAAACGACAGCACGAACCCCAGGCCCATGGCAAGGCCGAACCACTCGACACCCATCGGGTTCGAAGCCGCGTGACCCATGCCGCTCCAGGTGCTCGACCAGGCCTGCGGCGCAAATCCCTGCGAGGTGGCGACGTAGCTGAGACGCTGCGTCAGCCCATGCCAGCCGCCGATGTCCCGCAGACCCAGGAATACCAGCGGCGCAAAGCCGCCAACGATCAGGAAGAACTGCAGCACCTCGTTGTAGATGGCGGAGGTGAGGCCCCCGAGCAGAATGTAGAGCAGCACGATGGCCGCCGACAGCCACACACTGGTGTTGAAATCCCAGCCGAGCAGCAGGTTCAGCAGCAGGCCCATCGCGTACATGGAAATGCCGGAGGAGAAGACCGTCATCACCGCGAAGGAGATCGCGTTCAGGCCACGCGTTTTCGCATCGAAACGCAGCCTCAGGTACTCCGGCACCGAGCGCGCCTTCGAGCCGTAGTAGAACGGCATCATGAAGACACCCAGGAACACCATGGCCGGGATGGCGCCGATCCAATAAAAATGGCTGGTCGCCATGCCGTACTTGGCGCCGGAGGCTGCCATGCCGATGACTTCCTGCGCACCGAGATTCGCGGACAGAAAGGCGAGGCCTGCGACCCAGGCGGGAATCGAGCGACCGGACAGGAAGTAGTCCGTGCTGGTCTTCATGTAGCGGCGCAGGGTGTAGCCGACGCCCAGCACGAACGCGAAATACACGCCCATGATGGCCCAGTCGATCGTTGCCGGATGCATGGTCCCCCTCAACCTCAAGCGTCGTCTGCGTCCGGCGCGCGCCGCCAGGCGAGGCCCATTGTAGCGACGGCGCGGCCTTCGGCGGGTGACTTTATGCGAGGTAAATGAAGCGCGCGACGCACAGCGCCGCGAGCACGTACACCAGCCAGTCGCGCAGGTGCGCTTGCCCCTTGACCAGTTTCAGTACCGCGTGGCTCGTGATGCCGAAGGCGAGGCCGTTGGCGATCGAGTACGTCAGCGGCACCATGATCACGGTCAGGAAGGCGGGAATCGCGGCCGCCGGATCCTCCCATTCAACTTCCGCCAGCGCGCCCATCATCATCGCGCCCACGAGCACCAGGGCGGGCGCGGTTGCCGCCGTGGGGATCGCCTGCACCAGCGGCGCGAAGAACAGCGTGCACAGGAACAGGATCCCGACCACGACGGCGGTAAGGCCGGTGCGTCCGCCTACCGCAACCCCGGCGGCGCTCTCGATATAGCTCGTCACGGGGCTCGTGCCCGCCAGCGCACCGACCAGCATCGCCGCGGAGTCCGTGATGAGGATCCGGTTCAGGCGCGGGATGGAGCCGTCGGGTGCGATCAGGCCGGCCCGCTTGGTGACGGCCACCAGCGTGCCGATGTTGTCGAAGAGGTCCACGAACAGGAACACAAAAATGATTTCGATGAGCGACAGACCGAGGCCGCTCCTGAGGTTCAGTGCCGAGCGCACGTCGAGCTTGAACGCCGTGGACGAGAAGTCGCTCAGGCTGTAGGCGCCGGGCGCGAAGTGCGCGAGCCCAAACATCCAGGCGATGCCGGCGGTGACCAGGATGCCGACCAGCATGGCTCCCTTCAGCCCGCGGGCCTGCAACCCAGCGATGACCAGCATGCCGAGGAGCGCAAGCGCTGCCGTCGGCGCCGTGAGGGTGCCCATGCCGACCATGGTGCCGGGCTTCGCGACGATGATGCCGGCATCCGCAAGTCCAATGAACGCAATGAAAAGTCCGACGCCGCCGGCGACCGCTGCAAACAGCGAACGCGGCACCGCGCTGACAATCAGCTGCCGCACGCCCGCAACCGTGAGCAGCAGAAACGCCACGCCCGAGATGAACACACAGCCCAGGGCCGTCTGCCACGGCAGGCCCATGCCCTTGACCACGGTGTAGGTGAAGTAGGCGTTCAGCCCCATGCCCGGGGCCAGAGCCAGCGGGTAGTTGGACAGCAGCCCCATGAGGATGCTGCCAAATCCGGCCGCAAGGCAGGTCGCCACCGCCACGCCCGCGACCGGCAGGCCGGCAGCGCCGAGGATCGTCGGGTTCACCGCGACGATGTAGGCCATCGTCAGGAAGGTGGTCAGCCCTGCCACCACCTCCGTGCGAACGGTGGTTCCATGGCCTCTGAGGTCAAAGAGGCGTTCCAGCATGCGCGGTCAGAACTTCACGTTGACCTGACCGCCCCAGATTCGAGGCTCGTTGATGAATCCGGTCAGGTTATTGAAGTCGATGCCGCCCACCGCGACGATCTTGTTGGTGATGTTGCGACCAAAAGCCGCGACTTCGTATCTGCCCTGGTTCCAGATATAACCCACCCGTACACCGCCCAGCGTCAGCGGCTTGCCAGTGAACTCTGCGGCCCGGTACAGGAAGAAGTTGATCTCGCTGCGATAGCTCCAGTCGGTGTAGCCGTAGAGTTCCCCACCGGCCAGCGGTATGCCGTAACGCAGCGTGGCGTTGGCAACCCACTTGGGAGCCTGGGGCAGGGGATTACCGTCGATGGAAACCTTGCCGGTGGCGGCGTTGAACGCACCCAGGACCGTGCAATTGGGCGGAAACAGGGCCGAGGCGCCACATGGATAGACCGCGAGGCCGCTGTCCTCGAGCTTGGTGAAGTTGTAGCTGGCATTCGCCGTGACCAGCAACGGATCCACGGGGCGCGCCTGCAGGTCGAACTCGACGCCTCGACCTACCGACTTGTTGGCGTTCAACAGGGTGGTCTGATTGCTGGCTCCACCCACAGCAGCGATCTGCAGATCCTTGACCTCGTAGTCGAAGAGATTCGCGTCGATCTGCAGGCGCCGGCTGAGCAGCTCGGCCTTCACACCCATCTCGTAGGAGATGATCTTTTCCGACTTCGCCTCCGACTGCGGGCCGAAGGGTGAAGCGGGTTGAATGCTGGGCGCACGGAAGCCGGTGGCCACGCGGGCATAGGCATTGACCTCCGGCGTGACCTTGTAGACCCCGCTGAGATCCCCGCTCACGTTGCCGGCACTGGGG